>Ga0210408_10000073_pt1 | contig 155847 bp, 134 predicted proteins | sample IncBWH4MmetaG_FD_155471 | JGI IMG/M metagenome (GOLD analysis project Ga0210408, IMG submission 155471) | Forest soil microbial communities from Barre Woods Harvard Forest LTER site, Petersham, Massachusetts, United States - Inc-BW-H-4-M | ecosystem: Environmental > Terrestrial > Soil >... | reverse complement strand
CTCGGATAACGCCGGAGCCTCGACCGCTCTGACGAGCACGGTGGCTTTCGGCGCCGCCAACGGCGGCATGCAGCTTGCGAACGTCGCGATCACGGGTGCGAACAAGAATTCGAGCCGCACGGATGTAATGGCATTCAACATCAACCTGACGGGCGGCACACTGCCCCAGCTTCCGGCTGCGACCTACACCGGAACGCTGAACATTCAGGCTCAAGTGACGCCGTAGTTCTGCTTGGGCAGCAGGAGGCGTAGGGCGGGGAGCACGGCTCCCGCCCTTTCGCCGTCTCAAAGGTACAGGGAGATCAAGGGCAGGGAATGCGTTGGCGAACAAAATTCGGTCGAATGGCACTCGCGCTGGCGGCGATCCTGTCCGCCTCAGCGCTGCCACTGCGCGCGCAGGTCCGCAATTCCGGAGCGAGCACGATCACGCTTCAGGCGGTTCTCAACGACTCGATGAGCGTGTCTCTGTCTGGCAATGCAGTGAGTTTCAATCTGACTGGCGGAAGCGCGAGCAATCCTGGAAGCGTGGGAGTTACGGCAACAACGACCTGGTTGCTGAAGCCGAGTGTGGGAAGCGTCAGCCTATACGCCTTCTTTGCGAGTTCGTCAGCCGCGTTGACCGACGGCGCCGGAGACAACATCTCTTCGGCGGATTTTCAGATTTCCGACAACGCGGGGCCATTTACAGCGCTCACCAATACGGTTCCTTTCGGAGGGGCCAATGCGGGGCTGATGGTGTCAAACACTAAGATTCTTGGGAACAACAAATCTGGCACTCGTACCGATGTATTGAATTTCAATATCAATCTTTCAACGTTGCCGAGCCTCCCGGCAGGCACGTACACCGGGACGCTAACCATCCAGGCGCAGGCGATTTGATGAAAACGAATCGTTGTATGAAAAGAAATATTCACAGAACGGCGCTCCGGGTTGCGGCCGGGGCTTTCTGTATTTTTCTTCTGCTGCCTGCAGGTACCGCGCAGACAGTTCGTCCGCTGATCAATGAACTCGGAAATCCAGCCAAGGGTCGTGTGGAATATGTGAATGACGGTCTGACACCGCTCAACGTGGTGCTCGAGGCCAGGAGCTTCACGGTCTCGGAAACCGGTGAAATCACCTACCGGCCGCTAGATCTCGATATCCATCTCAAGCTTTCCACGACCAGCTTCCGCATTCAGCCACAGCAGACCTATTACGTTTTCTACGAAGCGAGTGGGGTGAAGAGCCCGTCGTGGTTCGTGATCTATGCAGCGTTTTCTGGATTTCCGTTTCGCACCGCGCAGGGGATGAACGTGCGGCTGGAGCTGCCGCACACCGTGTATCTCCTGCCGAAGGGGAGGGTAGAGCGGGCCGACGTGATCATCAGCCGCGCGGAACTGCATCCCGACGAGAACAAGGTTGTGGTTGAGGTTGAGAACCAGGGCGACAACTTCGGACGTGTCTTCGAAACTCAATTGGTTTACGACAAGAAGAAGCAGGAAGCGCCGGGGTTCCCCGTTTTCCCGCACAGCAAGCGAATCCTCGAGATTCCGCTGGCAGAGAAGGCGGAGGCAGAGAACGTTCCGATCGAAGTGACGCTGCAGTTTCAAAAATTCAAGATGGAGGAGAAGCTGCAGCGAGCCAAGAGCTCAGGCGTCGTGACCGCGGCGCAAGCTACGACGCCTGTGCCTGGCGTCGCCGACGCCGCCCAGCACAAGGAGAAAGCCCCTTAACGCTGCTTTTCGATGCGGTGCAGAGTCCAGTGCGCGGTAATCCTGATTATCCTCTTCGTGGCCCGCGCACGCGCGCAGGTTTTTCGTGTGCAAGGCGGCGAGTCGACACTGCTGAACGCAGAAGGCGCCTCGGTAGAGTTCAAAGCCCCGCAATATGACGGGAGCGTTGGGCTTGGCTTCTTCAACGGCAAGCTGCAGTATGGGGCGAGCACGCGCTATCAGTTTCGCGGCTACACTATCCTCGGCGGAGACGAAGCCATTCCGTTTGCACTCCCCACGGATGTATTCGACGCCAGCCACTATTTTTCCGCACGTGGGATGGGAGTGACGCGCGGCAACGAGGCCAGCCGGTTCTATGCATTTGCGGGCACGACCTCTACTTGGGTCGGAACCGGATTTTTCAGCGCCGCTACCAGTGATCGTCCTGTGGGTGTTTTCTTTTACGAGAGAAAGTGGAAGAAGGATTTCAGATTCTTTTCTCGTAATATCGCCTCCAACACACAAACCGCTCTCGAGGGCGTGGAGTGGAGTCCCAACAAGTGGTTCAAAGGCGCGATCGCCGGCGGGATCGGTTCGAATCAAAAGTATTTTGCCTCCAGCCTTGATATTGAAACGCAGACGCTCGCGTTCAAATCCAGCTACGTAGTCACCGGAGATCAGTTCCAGCGCGTGACCGTGATCAGCCCGTTGAGTTCGGAGGTGAACAAGGGGAATGTGCAGATGCTGTATCGGCCGAACAACATGGTCACTATCACAACGGGACATGAAAACATTCTTGAGCCGGTCACGTTGGGTGGCCCGATGCAGCAAGCGACCGTGAACCAGTTCTCCACGGACTTTCATTTGAAGCGGTTCTATTTCGGGAGCGGACTGTTTTCTTCCGAGGCCTCGGGCCGCCAGACGCAAGGAAAGAACTTCTACGTGGGACGCCGCATTGGTCAGCACATCGAAGTCAATACCAATTACTTCGAAAGCAAACCGAAGTCTGCTTCAACGGCTGCAGTTGCAGCCGGGACTGTGACGATTCTTGCCGGTACCGTTCGGGAAGATGTCTCGCCGCGCTTCAGCCTGCTGCAACTGGTGTCGCGCACCGCTGGTCAGACGACATTTGCCTTCGGCGGAGATTTCACCAGCAATCGCTTCAAGGTGCGCGCGGACTATCAGAATCTCTATCTTCCGTTTCGTCCCGCGAATCCCTTCGAGCAGGCTTTGGCTCTCAACGTGATGGTCCGGGTCGCTGGGCCTCTGCAGCTGACGGCGGCCTCCAACGTGGCTCCTGACGGTCACATTCGCTATTCCTTCGGCGCCAGCACCTGGTTGTACCGCCAGCGCGGCATGGCGATGAATGCCGTCTCGCAGGATTCGTTCTCGATTGCGAAATATGTGATTCAGGGTGTCGTGAAAGACGATCAGGGTCTTCCCGTTGAAGGGGCGGCCTTGCACATCGGGCGCGAAATCGTTTATAGCGACAGTTCCGGGCACTTTCAGGTGCGATGTTCGAAGCACGGACCTTATTCTCTGACGCTGTCGCCGGACGAATTTCTCAGCAACACAATCTACGAAGTGGTCTCCGCGCCCAGCCAGGCTCGTGCCGACGCGGACGATACCGCTGGCTCAATCGGAATCGTCCTGAGACACAAAGCTGCGGCGAAATAGATGGAATGAGAAGGTCGATCCCCGATCACGGATGGCGTTACGCTACCGGTGATCAACGCACTCTAAGGTGCAATCAAAACGGCTAAGGAGATCGACCTTGAAGCAGGGTCGGAAACCTCTCCACATCAAAGAAATCGGGGCTCTTCAGGTGCGCATCCCGCTGTTCGTCAGGCGTATGAATCGAGGCCGCCTCGATCGAGGCTTCGACGCGGGAGTTCGCGAGATCCGATTCATCCAAAAACAAACCTCCCGAAACCTTAGGGAACTGCCCTTTCACATTCACGATCATCATGTGCTTGACTTTGAACTCCGGCATGGAGTGGGCCGGGTCGATGTTCCAGGTGGTGGTTGAGGTTTGTAGTGGACCTGCTGTGTTGGCCATGGTAGCCTCCTAGTTTATTTCATCGATCTAGTTCATATCGACATCGATATATATGATGTCGAGTATAATCACAGTACTAGATTGTCAAATGGTTTTGGGCGAAGTAGGTTTTTCGATTCTTGAGAGACACGATGTACCTGTTTTAGTCAGGCGATATTACGTCAATCGATGCTGTCGCTTCGGTCCTGCTTGCTGCGGCGGCCGTGCCCGATTAATCGAATCCCGTTCACATGCAGGGCATCGCCGCAGGATCTTGTCGCAGTCTCTGGCCCAATCAGTTTTAAGCTTGTGCGGCAGCGCAGAAAGTGGGATAAAAAGAATCGTAGTTCATTGGGGCTCTGCCACCGGCGCTGACCCGCCAAGATCTGAACCGGAAGCAGAGCTCCTTCTCCTGAAAAACCCAAATCCCAAGAGAATAAAGCTTTCCGGCTAGAGTTTTTAGAATGTGACCCGAAGGGTTGGCCGGTAATTACCGACAAACCACCACGTAACCTGACGCGGTGAATGCATCGCGATTTGTCGCCAAAGAGCCGTTGCACTTCGAGGGGCGAACGATACTTCGACGCGTGCACACCCCTTAGCTGCACTATGTTAGGATGCGTCCATGAACTCGGTTGTTGGGTCGTCCGTTCCGGCCGACGTGGTGACGCGACGTGCTACGACACGCGAGGTCTCGCTGTTTCGCCTGTACACGCTGCGGGTCGCATATCTCATCATGTCTGCAGGGCTTGGCGTCTTTATCTGGCCCAACGTCATCCACCGCACAAATGAGTTCGCTGCAACACACGGGATCCAAGTCGCTTTGCTCGCCGGCCTCGGCTTGACCGCTGCACTGGGTCTTCGATACCCGCTGAAAATGTTACCGATCTTACTGTTCGAGCTCGATTATCAGGGAACATGCACTATCGCGCTGGAACTTGGTTCACGGGAGCTGCAAGTCTAGGGCATAGATCTCCTGGAAACCCGTGTCATGCAGCAGCAAGGGAGAATCGTCAGGGGCCAGCCCCGTCCACTGACCGAATTGCCCTTTCGCCATTCCACGGGGGAGACTCACGACCCCAATACGTTCTAGCTTATGGTCGCTGACCCGCACGCGATAAAAGGGCGCGCCGTCCTCCACGAAATCGAAAAAGTGTATGTATTCGCCGCTTCGCGACAACGTGGGGTAATCAATACGCTTCGCGAGAAGCAATTGCTCCCACTTTTGGGTTGCGAACGTATACATCAGCAACTTCTGTGAGTTCTGCAATTTGTGGTCTACGGCAAACAGAAAGCGGCCGTCGGGTGACCAGCGTGGGGAGAACAAACCCTCCGAACCTGCAACCGTAGAGACCTGATGGGTTCGCAAATCTACTAGATGCACCACGCTGTGCAGGTCGGTGAAGTCTGACGAGTACGCCAAAAAGTTTCCATCCGGAGACCAGGTCGGATCCAACAAGCCCTCGCCCGGAATCAACTGTTCCGGGCTGCCGCCGTCGGCTGAAACCACGTAGATCTTCCAATCCTCGCTGGGTTTCCTTGCACTGAAAGCAATCCGCTTCCCGTCCGGTGACCAGCGTGGCAGGCCAACTACGATGGAACTATCAGTGAGTTGAAGTCGCTGACTCCCGTCCAGCCGGCTGCGCCACAGCGTACCTTGCGGAAAAGACACATATGTAATCCATTCTCCATCGCGCGAAAACTCCAACCCTTCGGCCGACAATCCCGAGAGGTAGCCCACAAACTGCCGCGACTTGCGGTCATAGCGCATCAGTTCTCCCCGGTTTTGAACGCCCACCGTAAAGAGCCGCTTGCCATCCGGACTTAGTGTAGGCCCCATGAAGGCCAACGGCCCCACAGTCAACTGCACCGGTTGAGGCCTTGCCGTACGGAATAGGCCTTTGCCTTCCCGAATCGCCCAAATATTCGTCATTCCATCGCGAGTCGATTGGTAGAGGAAGTATTTCCCGTCCGGGGTCCACACGCCGCAACATTCGTCACGATTGTCATTGCCGGGAAAGACAGGATGCAGATTCGATCCGTCCTTGGACACCTCCCACAGCGACCCAGAGCCGTAGTCGGTATTGATTTGCGTGAAACGTAACACGCTTCCGTCGGGTGACCAGCGCGGTCGGACCGCAAGCCGGTGGATGGTGGCAATCTTCCGCGATTCACTTCCGTCGGCTTTAGCTATGTATAAGCCCTGTAATTTTCCGTAAGCGATGGCGAGCCCGTCTGGCGACCAGGCTGCGTCAGTCACTAACAGGTTGCCCAAACGCCGCGCGGTTCCGCCGGGGAGGGACATAACCCAGAGAGGGGCCTCTTGCCATCCGCCTGCCAGCAGCTCGGACCGGCTCTGGGAAATATCAAGCGCCCAGGCGGACATACCTCCAAAAGCTCCAGGAAGGGACACGGTGTTCCCGCCTGTGCTGGACACTTGTACCAGGGATGCCCGGTTCGTCCACTCACTAAAGTAGACCCTGGATCCGTCAGCGCAGAATGGTAGCGCCCAGAAACCAAAGGATTTTTGGAGGCCATCATTTGTGAGCTGGACTGTGCGCGTGACCTTTGGGGGGGCAAGGGTCCTCAGCGTCGGGATGAGAATGCTACTCACGACAGCGATGCAGACCACAGCTAGCGCGACGAGCCCAGCCCGTCGTGCGCGAATATGCACCATTGGTAGACTGCCGGACCGTGTGGAAGTGTTGCGCTGCAAGCGCTGCAAGTCGGTGCGCAGTTCCGCGGCGCTCTGACAGCGCAGATTACGGTCTTTCTCTAAAGCTTTGTTGATGATCTCTTCCAGCTCTGCCGGAACCTCCGGATTCAATCGAACTGGCGCAACTGGCTCCCGATTAAGAATGGCTTCGAAAATCGTTCCTGAAGTGCTGCCTCGGAATGGAAGTGCGCCTGTGACCATCTCGTAGAGCACCGCTCCGAAGGAAAACAGGTCGGTACGAGCGTCCAGGTCTTTTCCTTGGATCTGCTCCGGAGACATGTACTCCACCGTGCCAATTAGCGCGCCGGGTTCGGTCGGCCCCGGTTTACTCGTCGAGACGTTCAAATCTTCGCTCGTCGGACGGGGCTTGCCTGCAAGTTTTGCGAGGCCGAAGTCAAGAACTTTTGCCTGGCCGTGGTTTGTGACAAAGATATTGGCGGGCTTGATGTCGCGATGCACGATTCCTTTGGCATGGGCCGCGTCGAGAGCGTCGGCGATCTGAATGCCCAAATTCAGAACGGTTTCGATCTCCAGGGGCTTTCCCGCAATTAGGCGTTTGAGGGTCTGCCCCTCAAGCAATTCCATCGCGATGAAGGCGCGGCCATTGGCCTCGTCAATCTCGTAAATCGTGCAGATGTTGGGATGGTTCAGCGCCGAGGCAGAGCGCGCCTCACGCTCAAAGCGGCGGAGCGACTGCGCGTCTTCGGCGAGTTCTTCGGGAAGACACTTCAGGGCAACATGGCGGCCGAGCTTCAGGTCTTCAGCTTCGTAAACCACGCCCATGCCGCCACCCCCGATCTTGCCCAGAACGCGATAGTGGCCGATCACGGTTTCGGCCAAGCTCGATTTTGGATTTAAAGATGGAGAGTTATGTGGTCGGAGTGGGGACGCGTCCGCGTCAGCAAATGCCGGCGTCTCGATGAAGCCCCCGGCTTCAGTTTGATGGACCAGCAGCGACTCCACCTCGCGGCGGAGGTCTTCATCCCCGGCGCAGGATTCATCGAGCACAGCGGCCCGGCGGCTCTCCTCGGCGTCCAGAGCCTTGTGGAAGATGCTCTCGATTTTCCCCCAGCGTTCAGGTTTCATTTGCCTGGCCACTCATTTCGCGTAGGAGCCATGCCTTCGCGAGTCTCCAGTCGCGCATCACCGTTTCCGGCGAAACTTTCAACACTTCCGCAGTTTCCTCCGCGGTCAAGCCGCCAAAGAACCGCATCTCGACGACTCGGCTCTTGCGTTCGTCCACCGTCGCCAGACGTTTCAGAGCATCATCCACGGCCACCAAATCGGGGCTCCGCTCAGGGGCGACCACTAGAGCTACGTCTAGCGAGACCAGTTGCGCTCCGTTACCGCGCTTATGCGACTGCCTGGCGCGGGCCTGGTCGGTGAGAATACGCCGCATCTGCCGCGCGCACAGGGCAAAGAAATGCGCACGGTTCTGCCAGTCAATCAGCTTCAGATCGGAGAGGCGCAAGTAAAGCTCATTGATAAGGGCGGTGGTTTGCAGAGTATGGCCCTCACGTTCCCGTGCCATACAACTCTTCGCTGCCCGATGCAGCTCCCGGTAAACCTGAGGAGTTAGCTTCTCCAGAGCACGTTCATCGCCTTGGCGCCATGCCTGAAGTAGTTGCGTGATCTCGTGTCCGAGGGCCTCATCCATCCAAAGCCTCTGCACCGCAAGGGGGAAGTCCGGGGCGGCTACAGGAAACATTAGCACACCAGTCGCAAGTTTCGGTCTTGTGACCCCGGAGCAGGAATGCTTTTTCCTCGGTTACAGGTTTTCACCACGGTTCTCGCTATATGAGGTGAGAGGCAAGAAAAAACAGGCGCGGTCAGCTCCAAAGAATCGGCTACCGTGACCAAAATCCGAAGGAGAAAGTTATGACGACACGAATCAGGACTCTGCTTGGATCAATTCTGTTGCTGATGGCCACAATGGCATCGGCTCAGACGGTACACTTCACAGTGCCGTTCTCGTTTGTTGCCGGAAGCAAGAATCTGCCTGCAGGCGATTACGCTATCGAACTCAACCGTAGGGGGGGATCGATGATCGTTCGTTCTGAAGACCGTTCCGGGAACAGTGTAATGATGTTGGCGAACAACAGCGATTGGGCTCGGAACCCGGACAAGACTTACGCGATCTTCCAGCGCTATGGCGCGCATTACTTCCTAGCCGAGGTGTGGAGACAAGGCGCCGGCCAGACCCTCATTCCGGGAAACCTGGAACGAGAACTGGCGAGCAAGCACTCCAACGTTGAAGTGGCCAGAGTCGAAGCTCGACTCTCGCCTCGGTAACAGCGCAATTGAGGAATTCCGGGCGGTATCGTCTTCCGCCATTCCGCCCGGAGACTCAATTGATTCGCGCTTTATCCCGCATCTGCGCTCGCGTTTGGTGAAGCGCGAATCGGGATCGGCTTCAGTTGTTAATTTTCTCGGTTGCGTCTCGGTTTCGAACTAAACCATTACGCTGCCTTCCGGAGAGTTATTCTTGACATTTTGGCGATTTGCTCCCCGAGTGACGGGCTACTCTTCCATAACGGATTGCGGAAGAAGTAGCCGACATTTCAGCCCCAGCAGAGCGACGGGACGAGGACCAGACCCGTTTCCCTCTTGTATTCGGCATTCAACAGACGGGAAGCGCGTGATATAAGGCGACTATGACTACGCAACAACTCTACCTTTTTGGCTGCCTGTATCTGGTCATATTGGCCGTCGTCGCCGTTCTCACGCGGGCCACGCCCCGGCGCATCGCGGGCGCCTTGGTCGGAGGGGCGGTCGTCGGCGTAGCGCTGCTGGGCATTGTCGCCATCGGTGAGAAGGCTGGATGGTGGCACATGGCGATCACCTGGGAGCCGTATTTCCTGACGCTAATGTGCATAGTCACGATCCCAGGTGGATTCATCTTCCTCATCACATGGCGTATCGCCCGCCGGTTCGGCGAACGTGGTCTGGCTGTGGTCGCGTTCGTCGCGGCGGTTCTTGGTCCGGTGCGAGACTACCGCTATATGGCAACCTTCCCGGAGTGGGGCGCCTACGCGCCAGGGCTTGCACCCGTGTTTGCAATTTCTGTCGCGTATGTCATCTTGGGGATATTGGGCCACGGAACGATGCGGCTGGTCGCCGGCCCTGCCCCGGCAGATCGGCTGGCGCGCCGGCCATGGGAACCGGCCTGATGCTCCGTCGTTAGAAAATGGGCCCCCGAACCACGTTTCGCCGATTGTGCCAGGGTGACGGGCAAACGGAAAGTAACCGAGAAGTTGTGTGACATCCAAAGTGAAGGGCAGAGTTGAATGCCGCAAGTTCCTCCATGACGCGACACCGCACTACGGATTACGCTACGGTCCTGCTCCGGGACGGCTTCCGGCGAAGCGGGTCGAGCAGCAGAAGCAGCGCTGGTTTCGGCGCGGGCTGCGCTGGCGGGCCGGGATGGAAGCCACTATCAGCACTCTGAAGCATCCCTTCTCCATGTGGCGAGCGACCTATAAAGGAGGGCTTGGCTTCGAGCGCTACGTGGGCTGGTGTGTGATTACCAAGAATCTATTTTCCATCGCTCGCTATCAAGTGCGTCGGAGGGGTCATGGCCAAGTCGGTTGAGGGGACTGCCCAACGACGCAAACTGCTAAGCGAGATCGAACGTCTGGCCGAGATCGCCATCTTTGGAACGCTGTCGGAAACTTACCGTACCTGCGGACGAGCGGGCTGCCATTGTCAGGGCGACGGACCCAAGCATGGTCCGCATCTGAATGTGAGCTACCGCGGGGAGAAGGGCAAGACCACCGGATACTATGTTCCCAAGGGAGCCGAGGAGGCCACGCGAGAAGGAGTTGCAGCCTGGCAACAAATGCAGCAATGTTTGCGCGACCTGGCGGAGTTGAATAAGGAGCGCAATCTGCAGCGCGCGCGTGAGGTCGATTCGCAATGACGCCATGGTTTCGTCGCACTCTCCTGTGCCTCGCATTGCTGTGTCTGTTACTCAGCCTTACTCAGCCAGCCCAGTTCAACTACCTGTTACCGATTGTCGGCTCGGGATCATGGCTCGCCCGACTGACAGAACCTGCCACCGACGCTGACATCGTTTCGGTTGTCAGAAGCATGCAACCTTCGGCTCGCGCTGGACCGCCGCAATCTCTGGTCTTCAGCTGTACATTGACTGTGGTCAATACTGGTCCACCCGGCTGGGGGAGACATGGGCCACCGGCAGTGATCGCGGTCTTGGCGAGTTGCCGGAACGGCGGTCAAGCCGACAACTCCAAAACCAACCAACACCCTCGAGCACCATTCGCCGCGAGAATACTGGCTTAAACCACCAATTTCCAAAATTCGGGGTTTCACAACAGCCTTTAGCTAAGCTAGGGCAGCGTTGTGGGTTCGATAAGCGTTTCCGAGGGCGTTTTAGGGGGCTCAGGGAGCCATCTGCGCCCTTTGCTTTTCAATTAGTTACGGACCCTGAGTTCCCTGTCACGGCAGCGTTCTGAAAATATGAGCTGACTGACGTTGGGCGAGACCAGGCCAATTTGTTGGCTCTCGTCCGATTTATGTGTGCGAACAGTACGCGCAACCACCCATTTACGACCGTTGACACACGAGTCCACAGGCTACCCAGCACAAAAGGCAGCCCGAATTTAAAGGCCTTTGAACAATTCTGAAATGGACTTGTCGAAGGAACCGGCCAGCGCTGCAATCGTGTTCAGCCGCGCTTCGGTACGACCCTTTTCGAGTTCTAATAGCGTGCTCTTTGCAATACCGCTGTGGATAGCAAGGTACGTGAAACTCCAGCCACGGGACTCCCGCAGACGTCTAATTCTCTGACCGAATCGGATCTGCAGCGAGGGGGTCGTCGGCCTTGCCATCGTACCGATTCTGCGGTACAGTGTTTTTCTTCGGTACCGCTACTCCGGTACGGTACTTGCTGCAGAAATCTTGATCTGAGGCTCGTGCTCGCGAGGGTGTTTGGTAGTGGGATTAAGGCTACACCGATCACGGCCACGCGGGACGGCAGTGAATTCGTCCACAGTCTACAGACAACATTGTGATCGTCTCGAGGCTGACGATCCTTATTAATAAGCGCCAAAAGAGCCAAATCTAGGGGACCGGGATGGGGTAAGCCGGGCCAGACTCCGCAACTCGCACCTTTTATGGACAGTTCGATCACACTTCGCCTGCCGGAACTTGAGACTACTAAGCAGCAAAGCAGTACGGTCGAGCCGTGCGTCTCTGGGTCCGAATTTTCGGACGAAGCCTTGATGGCCGATGTTTCTCTAGGGAGCAGGGAAGCGCTGGCGCTCCTGTTTCGCCGCTACGCAAGTCTAGTACGCAGAGTAGCGTTGCGAGTTCTGAAGGATGAATCCGAAGCGGATGACCTTGTTCAAGACGTCTTCCTGCTGATTCATCGCCTCTGCAGGACATTCGATGGATGCAAGGGACCCGCGCGCTTCTGGATTCTGCACCTAACTTTTCGCCGTGCTATTTCACGTCGGCGTTACCTGAAGTCACGGCATTTCTACATGCGAGTGGACCTCGAAGACGAATCAGTCCAGATCGCGGAAACGCGATCCGGTCAGTTCAACGACTCAATTGATCAAAGATTCGCTGAGTTGGACCTGCAGAGGATATTTGGAACCCTATCGGAGGACCAGCAGAAGACGCTTCGGCTGCACTTCATCGAAGGCTATACGCTGGATGAGATCGCGAAGATGCTTGGCCAGACCAAAGGCAACGTCCGGCACCATTCCTTCCGCGGGCTGGAACGGCTGCGAAAACAGATTTTGGCCAGCAAATTGCCGGGTGCGAGAGCAGTATGATGCAAGGTTTGCCCAAGCTAGGAGCAGGGGCGTTGCCTCAAAGCGGCCCCCATGACGAATTCCTAGAGCTCTGCGCCGCTTCGATCTCCGGCGATCTGACCGACGAAGAGCAGAAACAGTTACAGGAGCACCTTGCCCTCTGTGCCTCTTGCCGGGGAGCCCTTCGACAGTACGAATCCGTAGTCAGTGATGTCATTCCCGAGGTCGCTGCCAGCGAAGAACCAGTGCACCTACAGGTCGACAACGCTTGGTCCCAGGAACAACAAAAACAATCCGAAAGGAAATTATTTGACCGGCTCGCGGGTGAAGAAAAGCATCCACCCGAAAACACGAGAGAAAGCAATGGCTCGTCGATCTTCCCCAATCCCATGTTCCCATTTGCAAGCGAGTCCTCGTGGAGGCACGTCTGGATGCTCTATGCGGCGGGCATTCTGCTTTTCTGTGCGCTCAGCTTCTTCGCTTATCGCGTGGGCATTCGTCGAGGAACTGACATCGCCATAGCACCTCAACCACAAATAAACAAGCAGGAGGCGTCGCTGGCCCCGGCATCGCTTGAGGAGCAACTGAGCGATGCTGGTCATGACCGCGCGGTCGCCAATTCGGAGATTGCCCAGCGCGACAAGATGATCGCGGACCTTCGTCGGCGATTGGCCCAACAATCTGCTGAAATCAATGAGATGAACGCGGCGCAGAACCGGCTTGGGAGCAATCTTCGTGCCGGTGACGCGAGCCGGCTAGACCTCAGCCAGCAAAAGGCCGAACTGGCGCAGAAGCTCGAATCCGCTCAGAACACTTCCAACTTACTCGAGGGAAAATTGGACTCGCTAGCCCAGCAATCAGCTCAGGATGCTGACCGTGCCAAGGCGTCGGAGGCCAAGGTCAGCGATCTCACCCATGAGCTTCAAGAACAGCAGGGTGCAATCGAACAACGAGACGACCTCCTGGCCCACGACCGGGATATCCGGGAAGTGATGGGTGCCCGCGACCTGTACATCGCGGAAATCTATGACGTGGGTGGTACCGGCGAAACCAAGAAGCCGTACGGTCGCGTTTTCTATACTCGAGGCAAGTCGCTAATTTTCTATGCGTACGATCTCGACCAACAGACAGAACTCAAACGGGCGAGCCGGTTCCAGGCGTGGGGCCGGCGCGGTGCAGAGCGGCAGCAAGCCATAAACTTGGGCGTTTTTTACGAGGATAATGCCACGAAAAAGCGCTGGATTCTAAAGTGTGATGACCCGAAAACGCTGGCACAGATCGATGCGGTATTTGTAACTGTCGAGCCCAACGGGGGCAGTCACAAGCCCAGCGGCAAATCACTGCTTTTCGCCTATCTTCGGGTTGACCCGAACCATCCCTGATGTTCGCTCCTCGGTTGTTCTGATCTTTATGATGCTGAGGGATTTCGATGTTGCTAAATTCTCAATTGACTCAAGGTTCAGCAAGGCACAGTGTTAGACGAGCGATTGGAAGGGAACTACGGGGGTTTCGCTGCATGCTGCCCGGTGCCCGTCCATGCTTTTTACAGCTAAGTTGTTTTTGGGCGGTATGGATGCCAGCGGGAGTCGAATCGGGTGAGAACCGGTGTGGATTCGCGCAATTCTAAGAACAACACGACAGAACCTGTATCGCTGGCAGACCAAATAGAACGCATGGGTCGCGCACTGACAGCCAACGAACTCGCCGACTTATTGACGGTTTCAAAAATCACCATCTTGAAGCAGGCGAAGTCAGGTCGCATTCCATCATTTCATATCGGCACGTGTGTCCGGTTTGATCCTCGCTCTGTTGCCCGGTGGCTTCGAAGAATGGGCGTTAAACTGAACCGCAAGGTTAAGGGGGTTGAGTCCGTAGCCACAGTCACACGCTCGGTGGGGGTCTAACCCGAACGGCTTCTATCCGCAATGCTTCGAAACCGTGGCCGGGATTTCGGCCAGCTTTACAGGAGTCGAAATCAGCTCCTGAGCGCTTGACCGCGCGCCCAATGCCGATTTGACACCTACGCGGTCGGAGTTCCGACCGGCCTTATCAAGAATGTGGTGGCCGAAACTGAATTGAGTTAAAGTCGGCGGCAGCAAGAAAAAGAAGGTCTATTTAGAAGGCGCGTCGCGCATCTGTCTCGCAACTCTACCGGAAACCGTGGGGTAAGAAGTGTTCCCCAACATCGAAGTCCGTCACTTACATGCAGTCATTGGCTTGGCGGAAGAGCTGAATTTCACCCGGGCCGCCCATCGATTGCACCTCACCCAATCTGCGCTTAGCAGACAGATCGCTGAGATCGAAAAACAGCACGGAGTTCGCCTGTTTATTCGCGACAATCGACGCGTTGTCCGTGTGGAACTGACCGACGCCGGTCGGCTCTTCGTCGAAGAAGCTCGCTCTTCGCTCTTGCATATGGAGCGGGCTGTTCATCTGGCCCGTACCGCCCATGATGGAGCAGAGAATGTTTTGACAATCGGACACTCACACGATGCCGATCAAAGCTGGGTTTCAGCCATTCTTGCAGTTCGTCTGCCGCTGTATCCAAAGCTCGGCATTCGGCTGATAAGTCAGTTCCCAATCGAGTTGGTGCGGAGTGTCATGTCAGGCGAACTGAATCTGGCTCTGGTGACAGCACCGCCGGAGGACGCTCAGATTACAGCTGTGCCATTCGCTCTGGCGCCTCTATATGCGGCTCTCCCAGAGACCCATCGAGCGGCGCAAAAGGAACAGATCGTCCTAGAGGATCTGGCAAAAGATGAATGGATTCTGTTTGCGCAACGAGTTCACCCCGTCGCTCATGAAGCGATTTTAGATGCGGCCCGGCGTAAGGGAATCGCTCCAAGGTACGCGCATGACACTACTACCTCTCAAGAGGCGCTTCACTTGGTATCCGAGCACGTTGGCGTCGCCATCCTCACCAAACCCACAGCCCCTGGGTTTCGCCCTGAAGGTGTAGTCGTGAAGCCGCTTTCTGATGCATCGTTGTGTTTCCAAACCTGTGTGATTATGAGAAGCGAGGACGATTCGCGGTTAGCGAACGAATTCGTCCGCTCCTTCCTCCGCAGATATGTGCCCCAGCGCCTTCCTCCGAAGCCAGTTGAATTGTCCGTATCGCCCGGGTTGTCAGCATGAAAAAAGCAATCTCGGCGGCGCCCGCGCGGTTGAAAAGACAAGTGTCGCCCGGTGTGCCGCATGTCCTGTCGGAGGCAATGTTTGGTCTGGGCCCTCATCAGTTCTTACCGATTTCTTGCCGGATTCTTTCCGCGCCGCTCGTCTCGGCTTTGCCTTAATAGACGGGCCAAAATAGACGGCGAAGAAGGGGCGGTACGACTTCTCGAGGGTCCCCCTTCCTTTGACATCACTCCTCGAATGCCTTTCGGCTCGGAAGGATGGAGGCCCGTCGAGTCGGCCTATGAGTCGTCGGCGCAAAACGGCGAGCGGTTACCGGATCAGGTTTTGGTTGGGTTCAGCCAGCTATTCCCGTTGGGAATAGCTCTCGCCCGAGAATTCATTGGACAATTTAAGCATGTGGAATCAAGTTGGTTAACATCCAGCCGCGGTTGGGGTTTGTACCATGTCTGACTTTGCTAGAAGAGCAATTGAGCCATCTGACGGCTTCCGTCCGGTTTCCGTCGGGTCAACATTAGGCCCTGTCGATTTGGCTAGTGAGAAGCACTACTCGGTGATCGAGATCGCCAAACTTTGGGCGCTCAGTGAGAAGACAGTTCGAAGGATTTTTGAACAAGAACCGGGCGTGATCCGCTGGAGCAGGGAAGAGACATTGCACAAGCGCGGATATCGTACGTTGCGAGTGCCAGAAACCGTTCTTCATCGCGTACATCGTAGGCTCCGCAAAGCATGCTGACGGTTTCGACGGTTTCGACGGTTGCGGCAAACCGCCGAGAGTTGCTAAGCGCGCTTCTTCACGAGGCGCGCAGTCCCTGGAGTCGCCAGCTCTTTTCCACGGACGAAACTAATTGCTCCTGGCGGGCCTTGACGAAAGGAGCGTAATGCCGCTCGGTGGTCTTCACGCTGGAGTGCCCCAGCAGAATAGACACTTGATCAATCGGGACGCCTGCCAACAGGAGTTCTACGGCAAAGGTGTCCCGGAGCATGTGGGGGTGCGCCCTTTTTTCGAGTTTTGCCCACTTGAACAGGCGCTGCAAACTGGCGTGCCAGCAATTGCTCGCGCGATAATGCAGCCCGTTCCCAGTCCAGAAGAAGTACCGCGAGTTGCTGTTCGGCAGCGTGCCCAAAAGCTCGACTACGTGAGGCGGCAGAGGTACGTATACTGGCAGTCCTGTTTTCTGCTGGTAAAGAAATAGCCGATTTTCCGTTAGGCGCGCCCTCTCCAGTGTTACCGCATCATTCAGGCGCAGTCCGCTGTAGCGCATGAGAAGCAACAGAGCCCGCACCCGGTCCCGGTGTCCTGGGTTCGTGCTCCAATGAGATCGATCGTGAGTTACACTTACCAACTTCTGAAACTCTTCCTGCGAAAAGTAATCAGTGGGCACCGGTCTAACCTTGATTGCGCCCAATTCTTCGACGGGGTTCTGTTTTAGCCAGCGTTTACGCACGCAGTAGGAGAAAAACGAGTGCCAACGTTCCTGCCGCTTCTGGGCGGTGATGGGTGCCACCTTCCAGGATCTACTGAGCAGGCTAAGTTCGTCGTCTGTGAATTCGTCAATGTAGATCAGACCTCGACCCTGCGCAAAGCTAACCAGCTCACGCTGCATCAGCGTGAACTTGTAGAGCCAGCTGTGCGATAACCGCTGTCCCTGCTTTCTTGCTATGAATGCGTCAAGCGCGTCCGGTACGGTCACGCGTGCCGGCGAGGGGTCGGCCGCCTCCGCGTCCATCAGCCGCGCCTTCTTTTCCGCCTTCTCCCAGGCGCGGGTCCGGGCGCTCAAGCGCACGAAGGCACCTGTCGTTTCGACAGTGCCCATGATCCATTTCGGGCAGTGGCAACGTCTGTAATAGGGATCTGACTGCGCGCAAGGAGGGTAGTGACGAGTGTAGACGCTCAACATAAATGCCTCCGGGAGAAGGTGAGCCCGCCGGAAGCATTGTACGATAATTGTACGAAACTAGGTACCTGCCTGTAACCTATTCAATCTACAGTCTTAAAATTGGTGCGGAAGGGGGGATTTGAACCCCCACGCCTTTCGGCGCCACCCCCTCAAGATGGTGTGTCTGCCAGTTCCACCACTTCCGCACTGATCTGAATCGCGACCGCCGGACAGCATTTTCATTATAGCAAAGCGTGTAGGCGGCAACTGATGACTACCGAGGCCCAATTAATGTCCACGGTCCATCTCTGCGTTCCCGGCAGCAGTTCTCAGCGTTCTCGGCGGTCAAAAAAAGCCTGAACCGCAGAGGGCGCGGAGAATCTCGGGAAGGGTATAACGGCCATATTTGGCTCATTCAACAATCAAGAATCAGAAATGCCCTAGAATCTTCTTGACCCTGACGCAACGTCAGAGCGTAAAACTTCGATTGGGGACACAGTGAACCGCACCTATCAGCCGCACGAATTTGCCCAGCGGGCCGGAGTTACGATCCGCGCACTGCATCACTACGACCGTCTCGGATTGCTCAAGCCGAGCGGACGTACTGCCGCCGGCTATCGCCTCTACACGGATGGAGATGTGGTTCGTCTGGAGCAGATCGTGGCGTTGAAGTTCATCGGTTTCCCTTTGTCCCAAATTCGGGAGGTACTCAATCGGACGGATGTGGATGTGATGGCGATGCTTCGCCAGCAACGCCGGATCATTGCCGAGAAGCGGGACCATCTTGACCGCGCGATTCGTGCCATCGAGCGCGCTGAGCAGGCCCTCACCTCAGGCGAGCAAACTGATTGGGAGCCGTTCCGAAAAATCATCGAGGTGATTCAAATGCAAACACGCAAAGACTGGATGAAGAAGTACTACACCGAAGAGCAGCTTAACGATCTGCGCCAGCGATGGTCGCCGGAAGTGCAGGCCGAATCTGAGCGCGGCTGGAACGAACTGGCGCGCGACGTCGGAGCGGCGATTGCGCGCGGCGAGAATCCCGAGAGCGAAACCGGCCGCAAGCTGGCCGAGCGAAGGCAGAAACTGCTCGACATGTTTACCGCGGGCGATCCGCGCATCGTCGCGAATCTGCAGAAACTCTACGCCGACAGGGCGAACTGGCCCGCCACTTTCAAGAAGCCTTACAGCGACGCGGTGGACCAGTTCCTTTGCGACGCGGCCAAAGGGATCGTGAAAACAACTGCTTGAGAACGTTCCGCAACAGGGGTGCCCCACTTCTCCCTGCTTTGGGTGAAGTGGGGATTTTGAAGACACGCGTAGTCTTCTATCATTTCTTGCCGTGTACCGAAGAGCGCCCACTCCTTGCGCCGGACGTGACCTAAATCACCTTCCCGCGTGATTCCGTTCACCCCTAAATTCGTTGACCAGCAGGCCCGCCGTGCCTTATTGTGGATGCGTTCCCGCATTCGTGCCGGAACAGCCGTAGTCTCATGCAGAGTGGCAGAGGGTAACGGGCCCGCAGAAGCCACGACAACCGGATCAGGAGACAGCCTGATCAATCGGTGCCAATTCCCGCCCGGTTTGCGGGGGACATGAGATCGCGGTGAGCATGCGCCTCATCCCCACAATCCCGGATGAGGCCTTCGTGTTTTTAGGGCGCGCAGGGCCCAGCGCAGCCAGGCTGGAGTTGGTATGAGTTCACGCATCTATTTCGATCATTCCGCAACAACCCCACTCGACCCGCGGGTGCTGGAGGCGATGGGGCCCTTTCTCGGCGGCGCATATGGCAATCCGTCGAGCCTGCATCAGGAAGGACGCGTGGCACGCGCAGCGGTGGACAAATCGCGGGCGCAGGTCGCGGCCCTGATTGGCGCCACGCCGGACGAGATCATCTTCACCGCCAGCGGGACCGAAGCCGACAATCTCGCCCTGATCGGTGCCGTTCGCGCCAGCGGCAAGCCCGGACACGTCGTGACCAGTGCGATCGAGCACGCCGCGATCCTTAAGACCTGCAAGTTTCTCGCGAGCGGCGGCACCAAGATCACGCGTCTGCCAGTGGATGCCGATGGTTTAGTTCGTCCCGACGGACTGTTGCGCGCGCTGCAATCAAGCGTCACCGTCGTGTCCGTGATGGCTGCGAACAACGTCGTGGGAACGATCCAGCCCATCGAGGAATTGGCGCAGTTCGCCAAGTTGCACGGCGTCTTGTTTCACACCGATGCCGTGCAGGCCGGCGGCAAGATTCCGCTCGATGTGAATCGCCTGCAGGCCGATCTGCTCTCGCTGTCCGCGCATAAACTGCATGGCCCCAAGGGCGTGGGAGCGCTTTATTTCCGCAAGGGAACGGGTCTCGCGCCGATCATCTTCGGTGGCGGCCAGGAGCGCGGCCTACGCTCGGCAACGGAGAACGTCGCGGGCATTGTAGGATTCGGCGCAGCGGCAGAACTCACGCGAAAAGAGTTAAACCAGGAGGCTGCACGTCTCGCCGGACTCCGCGAATATATCGCAACGGAAGTCCTCCGGAACTTTCCGAATGCGTATTTGTATGGCCATCCCACCAAGCGACTTCCCGGCCACCTGAGCTTCGGCTTCCGTGGGCAGGAAAGGGAAGTCGGCAAGTTGCTTGACGCTCTCGATCAAGCCGGAGTCGCGGTGTCGGCTGGCAGCGCTTGTAGCGCCAATCACTCGGGGGAACCGTCTAGCGTTCTGCTGGCGATGGGCTACGACGCCGAATGCGCCCGCGGCCTGATCCGCGTAAGCCTTGGACGGTTCAGCACTCAACAGGAGGTTGACTGCTTTCTCGATGTATTATCGAGCGCAGTCTCCACGCTGTCGGACACCGCACCGAGCGCGAGCCTTGCCGGGCTTACGAATCCTGCTGAGGTAGCATTCGCCTGAGAGCTGCAGAGTTGCTACGCTATGAGAGAGGACTCCGCCGATCGAATTGTCAGCTACTACCGCGAGGCCGACGAAGCCACACGCCTGGGCACAGGATGGTTTCAGCTCGAACATGCGCGCACGCAGGAACTGATCCAGCGCTATCTGCCCCCGGCTCCCGGCACGATCATCGACGCCGGCGGAGGCGCGGGAGTGTACGCGTGCTGGCTCGCAGCCCGCGGATATCAGGTTCATCTGATCGATCCCGTGCCGAAACATGTGGAGCGGGCGCGTGCCGCATCACGCGAGCAACCGGAGTTCCCGCTTGCATCCACCGAGGTCGGGGATGCCCGCCGGCTGCCGCAGGCCGATCATTCAGCCGATGCGGTGCTACTCCTAGGTCCTCTCTATCATCTGGTCGAAAGGGAAGATCGCATCGCCTGTTTGCGCGAGGCGCATCGCGTGCTGCGTCCCGGAGGGCTGGTCTGGGGCGTCGGCATCAGCCACTTCGCATCTTTGCTCGACTCGCTGGCTCACGGATTCTTCGACGATCCGCAGTTTGCTCCCATTCTCGATCGCGACCTGGAGGATGGCCAGCATCGCAATCCCACAGGGAAGCCGGTGTATTTCACCGACGCTTTCTTTCACCGGCCCGGCGAACTGGCGCGCGAAGTCCAGGCCGCCGGATTTCAAATTCTGGAAGTACTGCCGATCGAAGGCCCGGGCTGGCTGGCTCTCGATTTCGATGGTCTCTGGGCTGACCTGATTCAGCGCGAGCGCCTGCTCACGGCAGTCCGGAAGATGGAGCGCGAACCGTCCGTTCTCGGCGTTAGTTCGCACATCATGGCAATCGGACTGAAGCGGTCATAGATTCCGCCGGGTTTGTGTAGGGGCGGACGCCTCGTCCGCCCCGCGACCCTGAGCGAAGCGAAGGGGAGCGTGCGAGAGATGGGACGCACGAAAATCTAAAAACAGCGAATGCATCATCATTGCGCGCTACATTCGCAACCCCGGACGAGGCGTCCGGGGCTACACAATCTATGTGGGGACGGCCGCCATCGGCCGTCCAGTGAGTGGAACGAGCAGCCAGTCGCTTCTCTCATAATCGTATCGTAGGGCGACTACAGAAGTGAGCGGCAGGAAAACATTGGGGACAGCGAAGTCCGGTAGGATTCGGAACGCACGATCAACTCTACAAGACCCGCAATGAACATCAGCCTCCGAGCAGCGTGCGATGAGGACTTCGCATTTGCCCGCGACGTGTACTTTGCGACAATGCGCTGGATAGTCGAGAGTCTGTTCGGTTGGGACCAGGTGCGGGAGGAGGAAAACTTCGCTAGGTTCTTCAAGCTCGATGAAGCGAGGATCATAACTGCTGACGGGCGAAGTGTTGGATGGATTCAGGAGCAGGTTGACGGTACCAGAATTAATCTTGGTTCTTTCTATGTAATGCCGGAAATGCAGCGGCGCGGCATCGGAACACAGGTTCGGACACTGCTGGCGCACGCCACCAACCAGTCCAAAGCAATTACGCTTGCGGTTGTTAAGATTAATCCCGCACGTCATTTCTACGAGAGGCACGGGTTCCGAATAACTCACGAAGACCAACACAAGTTCTACATGAGAGTAGACCCATGAGTGCACCTGGTGATTGTTGGTAACAAGGCCATAGCGCTCATCGACGGTGCAACTGCGCCTGACTAGACCAAGCTAGTCGGCCGCCGGGTTTCTGCGGCGGGATTAGTACTTCACAATCGCGGTAAACGATTTCGCATCGAGCGATGCCCCGCCCACCAGCCCCCCGTCGATCTCTTCCTGCGCCATGAGCGAAGATACGTTCTCGGGCTTGACCGAACCGCCGTAGAGAATGCGGAGGTTGTTCGCGAACTCTTCTCCGAAAATCCCGGTCGCTTCCTTGCGGATGACAGCATGAGCCTCGGCCGCAATTTCCGGAGTCGCAGTTTTGCCCGTGCCGATCGCCCATACCGGCTCATAGGCGACGACCAATTTGGCCGCCTTCTTCGCCGAGATGGCGTGAAAGGCGCGTACGCATTGACGGCGCAGCACATCGTCAGTCATGCCGGCCTCACGCTCTTCGAGTACTTCTCCGACGCAGCAGATCGGAGTGAACCCCGCTTCCAGCGCGGTTTTCAGTCGCAAGTTCACCGTGTCGTCGGTCTCGCCGAAGTATTGCCGCCGCTCCGAGTGTCCGATGATGACGTTATTCACTCCCCACGACAGCAGTTGGCCGACTGAGGTCTCACCCGTAAAGGCGCCTTCTTCCTTCCAGTGCACGTTCTGCGCGCCGATCGACACGTTCGAACCCTTAGCCGCGTCCAACGCTGCCGGAATGTTCAGGAACGACGGGCAGACGACGATCTCGTCGCGCGCGTGTCCGGCCACGAGCGGAAGGAAGTCGCGGAAGAAGTCGCGAGACTGGTCGGGAGTTTTGTACATCTTCCAGTTGGCAGCCATTACTTTTTTTCTCATGAGTTCGCCTTTTCGATTTGGAATGAATGCATCTTCTCGAGCTTCTTTGCGGCCCGCTCGAACGTGCGGAGGTCGTCCGCGTCAAAGAGGATGAAGCGGCACAGTTTCACAGACTTTGCAGATTGCAGCGCATCGATGGCGGTGGATATGGCTACGTGCGCAGCCTCGCTGACGGGATATCCGAATGCGCCGGTAGAGATTGCAGGAAAGGAGAGGGAAGTAAGTCCATGCTCATCGGCCAGACGAATCGATTCGCGATGGCAGTTCGCCAGCGTCTCGGCCTCACCCTGCTCTCCGCCGCGATAAACTGGGCCTACGGTGTGGATCACATGCTTCGCGGGAAGCTTTCCGCCCGTCGTAATCACGGCCTGGCCAGCGGGCAACCGTCCAATCTTGCTGACGATCTGACGGCACTCGGACAGAATGGCAGATCCTCCACCACGATGAATCGCCCCATCAACGCCGCCTCCGCCGAGCAGCGAAGAGTTGGCCGCGTTCACGATCGCCTCGGTGGTTTCTTTGATGATGTCGCCCGGCCCGTCAATCTCGATGATTTTCTGACCGCCCAGCAGAAGTCGCATAAAGAAGTTCTCAGTTGTCAGTTCTCAGTTAAGACTTTCCGCGTCATGCTGAGACCGATGTCGGAATTGTCTTGAAAGGGCGCGGCTTACAGCCGCGCCGCTACGAGTGCCCGGGAAATATCCGGCTTTAGCCCCTGAGGTTCGACTTTCCATCGGCGGCAGCATTTATGCGACAACTTACAAGTTCCGAATGTTGGTTTCACCGAGGAGGTTCCCCTGACCATGCGGCTTCCCTCAGGTGCTGAAGCCCGTATTTCTTCTGGCATTAGACGGCGCGGCTGAAGCCGCGCCCTTTCAAGACTAGTCATGAGAGAAATTCTGAAAACTGAGAACCGAGAACTGGTTTCCTACTTCTTCTCAGTCAACGCTTCCACTCCCGGCAGCTTCTGACCTTCCAGGAACTCCAGCGATGCCCCGCCTCCGGTCGAGATGTGCGTGATCTTGTCCGCGACATTCGCCGCTTTCACAGCTGCGACCGAGTCACCGCCGCCGACGATCGAAATCGCGCCTCCATTGTCCGCAACCGCATGAGCGATCTTGAAAGTGCCCTTGGAGAATCCGGGTACTTCAAACACGCCCATCGGCCCGTTCCAAACGATCGTCCGCGCATCGAAAATTTCCTCCGAGAAAAGTTCGATCGACTTCGGACCGATATCGAGCGCCATCTTGTCGGCAGGAATCGGCTGGCCTTCGCCGATTTGCTGGACGACCGCATTTGGCTCGGGCTTTATCGCAACTACGTGATCGACCGGCAGGAGCAGCTTGACCTTGCGCTTCTTGGCATCGGCTAACAATTCTTTGGCCAGATCAACTTTATCGGCTTCGAGCAGCGACTTGCCGATTTCCAGGCCCTGCGCCTTGAGGAATGTGTAAGCCATGCCACCACCGATGATCAGCACGTTGACCTTAGTGAGCAGATTCTTGATGACGCCGATCTTGTCGCTGACCTTGGCGCCACCCAGAATTGCCACAAACGGTTTTTCCGGATGCTGCAGTGCCTTGCCCAGGTATTTCAGTTCCTTCTCCATGAGCAGCCCGGCAGCGCACTGCTTCATGAACTTGGTGATGCCTTCGGTGGAAGCGTGTGCGCGGTGCGCCGAGCCAAACGCGTCATTCACGTAGTACTCGGCAAGGTTCGCCAACTGCCGTGCAAACTTGGGGTCGTTGGCTTCCTCTTCGGCATGGAAGCGAAGGTTCTCCAGTAACAGCGTCTGTCCCTTTTCCAGTTGGGTGGCGACTTCCTCCGCCTCTGGCCCGACACACTCAGGACAGAAGCCGACGTTTTCGCCGCGCGCCAGTTCCTTGTCGAGCAGCATGCGCAGCCGCTCGGCAACAGGCTTCAGGCTCATCTTCGGATTGGGCTTGCCTTTGGGCCGGCCGAGGTGCGAGGCAAGGATCAGCCGCGCCCCATGCCGCAGCGCGTACTCGACGGTGGGAAGAGTTTCGCGGATGCGGGTATCGTCCATGACGCGGCCGTCTTCAAGCGGTACATTGAAGTCGACGCGCATGAAGATGCGGTTGCCATCGAGCGGGAGATCACGAATGGAAAGCTTGGACATGGCTGGAGTCCTCTTCCTGATGTGTGTGGCGCGGGCACTCCTGCCCGCGCAGTCGGTCCCGGCACTGCAGGCAGCGCGGGCAGGAGTGCCCGCGCCACACTACAGCGTTTACAGGCCCTTGCTGGCTATGTAGTTGATCAGGTCGCGCACGCGGCAGGAGTATCCCCACTCGTTGTCGTACCAGGAGATCACCTTCACGCAGTTGCCGCCGACCACCATCGTACAGGGTGCATCGACGATCGAGGAGCGCGAGTCGCCCTTGTAGTCAGACGACACCAACTCATGTTCTTCGTAGCCAAGGTATCCCTTCAACGGTCCCGATTCGGTCGCCTTCTTCAGGGCAGCATTCACTTCTTCCTTGATCGTTTTCTTTTCCACCCATACCACGAAGTCGACCACCGAAACGTTGGGCGTCGGCACGCGCATCGAGAATCCGTCGACCTTGCCGCCCAGTTCCGGAATCACCAGCTTCAGCGCCTTGGCTGCTCCGGTGGAAGTCGGAATCATGTTGAGTGCAGCGGCACGCGCACGCCGCAGGTCTTTGTGCGGAAAGTCGAGAATCACCTGGTCGTTGGTGTAGGAGTGAATCGTCGTCATCGTCCCACAGACGATCTTGAATTCGTCCTGAAGAACCTTGGCGACGGGTGCCAGACAGTTCGTGGTACATGAGGCGTTCGAAATGACATGGTGCTTCGCGCCATCATACTTCTCGTGATTGACGCCCAGCACAACCGTGACGTCTTCATTCTTCGCCGGAGCCGAAATGATGACTTTCTTTACAGGCCCGCGCAAATGCTTTTTGGCGTCGTTGGCGTCGGTAAAGCGCCCAGTCGACTCGATCACGACCTGCGCGCCCACAGAATCCCAGGGCAGCGCCGCCGGATCCTTCTCTTTGAATACCTTGATGGTCTTGCCATCCACCGTGATGCTGTCCGCTCCCGCCGAAACTTGATTTGGCAGGTTGCCCAGCACCGAGTCGTACTTGAGCAGGTGAGCCAGCGTCTTGGGGTCGGTCAAATCGTTAACTGCCACAAAGTCCAGGTTCGGATCCTTGAGCGAAGCCCGCAACACGTTGCGTCCAATGCGTCCGAAACCGTTAATCCCAACTTTAATTGCCATGTCTCCTCCGATAGATTTATGAAGGCGTAATCAGAATGCGTTTCCGATGGATTGGTAAACCAATGATGGTAACAGGGAAGTGGAATCGACGTAAACGTTCACGCGATTACTTTAGTAGAGGCGGGATTCCCGATCACGGAAACAAGTGCGCAGGATCACGGAAGAGTTCGCCTTATCCTGACCGAACGCGCAGGACAGTAAAACGATCGCAGCGATGGTCTTCATAGATGCCTCCCATCTGCAAGATCTCCAGGGCACGCCTCTAATCAGTTGCTCACAATGATACGCCCCCAATGGTTGACGTAATATTCCCCATTTACGCTCATCGTCCTGACTCTCAGCGCTGCCTTCGCAACTCCTTCTGTGATCCCAATCACAATCTCCCGCGACGCTTGTCACTGTCCCAAAACCACTACCGGCCTCTAATGGATAAGCAAAGACCAAGGGTGCGGAGCGGCACCGTTCTTTGCCGATTTCCCGAGTATCGAGGGTGACCATGGTTAACGATGACGTTGTAAAGTGCCCGCTGTGCGGCGGGTTCACCCACATTGAGAGACCAGATCTGCTGGCCGCGCTGCAGGAGCCTCGCATTCGCGAGCAGATCGAGAATTACATCACCGAGTTGCTGAAATCTCCGGTAGAGGAGTTGAGCGGCGTGGGCGCCACCCATGCGGGACGCGATTTCCAGAAAGATGTTCACAGCTGGAATCCGTGCGTGCCTATGTGGCGGCGCAGCCCGAAGGAATAAGGTTTCTGCTGCGCAGTTACATACAGCGCGGATCCGATTCACAGTTCGGAGGCAATCATGTTAATCAGCAAGCAGCAGGCCCTCGATTATCACAATGGGCCGCGCCCCGGAAAGATTGAAATCACACCGACCAAACCGTGTCGAACCCAACGCGACCTCAGCCTGGCCTATACGCCGGGAGTAGCCGAGCCCTGCCTCGAGATCCAAAAGAATCCGCAGGACGCATTTAAATACACGGGCCGCGGCAACCTGGTGGCGGTGCTCAGCAACGGAACGGCGGTGCTCGGACTCGGCGACATCGGAGCCCTCGCCGGCAAGCCCGTCATGGAGGGCAAGGCCGTGCTCTTCAAGCGATTTGCCGACGTGGACGTGTTTGATATCGAGGTGAACAGCCACGATCCCGAAGAGATCATCAAGCTGTGCCAGTTGCTTGAGCCGACGTTCGGCGGAATCAACCTGGAAGACATCAAGGCGCCCGATTGCTTTCAGATCGAGGAGACCCTGCGCAAGACGATGAAGATTCCTGTGTTCCACGATGACCAGCATGGAACGGCCATCATCTCGGGCGCAGCGCTGCTGAATGCTTTGGAAGTCGTCGGGAAAGACATCAGCAAGGTCCGCGTGGTCTTTAAAGGCGCCGGCGCTGCGGGCATTGCCTGCGCCGGACACTACGTCCGCCTGGGTGTGAGCAAGGAGAACATCATCCTCTGCGACACCAAGGGCGTGGTGTACACGGGCCGCAAGGACGGAATGAACAAATACAAAGAGCGCTTCGCGCAGGAAACCGAAATGCGCACGCTGGCCGAAGCAATGGTCGGCGCCGATGTCTTTGCCGGGCTTTCCGTGAAGGGCGCGATCGATGGCGACATGATCCGGTCCATGGCCCCGGATCCGATTGTCTTCGCCATGGCGAATCCTGATCCGGAAATCATCTACGAAGAAGCCAAGGCAAGCCGGCCGGACGTCATCATTGCAACGGGCCGTTCCGACTATCCCAACCAGGTCAACAATGTTCTTGGATTTCCCTTCATTTTCCGCGGAGCGCTTGATGTGCGTGCGACTGCTATCAACGAAGAGATGAAATTGGCCGCCACGCGCGCGCTGGCGAATCTGGCGAAAGAAGATGTCCCCGATTCCGTCTGCCGCGCCTATGGCGTACCCCGCCTGCAGTTTGGCCGCGAGTATCTGATTCCGAAGCCATTCGATCCGCGCGTGTTGATGTGGGAAGCCTCAGCGGTCGCGGAAGCCGCGATGCGCAGCGGAGTCGCCCAGGAACCCGTCGATCTGGAAACATACCGCGCACAACTGGAGCGGAGACTGGGCAAGGCCTACGAAGTTGCACGCACCATGATTCACAAGGCTCAGGCCAATCCGAAACAAGTCGTATTCCCCGAAGGAGACAACGAGAAGATCCTTCGCGCCTGCCACGCGCTGGTCGAAGAGGCGATCGGGAAGCCGATTCTGCTGGGCGATGCAGCGAAGATTCAGGCCCGCGCTCGCGAGCTGGGGGTGAATCTTGAGGGCATGCAGATCGTCGATCCGCTCACCTCCCGGCATCGCGAACCCTATTTGCTCGAATTGTTCCGGCTGCGCCAGCGCAAAGGTGTCACCCTGCAAGAGGCCGAGTTATTGATCAACAACCGGAATGTCTTCGGATCGATGATGGTACGCATGGGAGACGCTGACGCGCTCGTCTCGGGTGTGACACAGCACTACCCAGACACGATCCGTCCGGCGCTGCAGATCGTGCGCATGCGCGAAGGGCTCCACCGGGTTTCCGGCTGCTACGCCGCCATCGCCCGCAAGGGAGAAGTATTCTTCATGGCCGATACCAGCGTGAACATCGAGCCGACAGCGGAGGATCTGGTCGAAATCGCATTGTGCACCGCGCACATGGCGCGACGCTTTGACCTGACGCCGCGGGTGGCCATGCTGTCATTCTCCAGCTTCGGCGGCGTAGATCATCCGATCTGCGCGAAAGTCCGCAAGGGGGTTGAACTCATCAAATATGCGGATCCGACGCTGATTATCGACGGCGAAATCATGGCCGACGAGGCGGTGTCTCCCGAGCTGATCAAAGAGCTCTATCCTTTCAGTTCGCTGAAGGGCGGGGCGAATGTGTTGATCTTCCCCGACCTGGCCTCGGCCAACCTGGCGTGCAAACTGGCGGCGAAGGTCGGCGGCGGAGAGTTGATCGGGCCGATTCTGATGGGCATGAGCCGGCCAGTCCACGTACTGCAGCGCACTGCAACTGTGGAAGAAGTGGTCAACGTGGCTGCGATCGCGGTGGTGGATGCACAAGAGAACGGGACGCATACGCATCCACATGTGCACGTATCGGTCGAGCCTGAATTGGTCGGTGAGGACTAAGCTAGAAGTAGCGCCGGAGTCTCGCCGGCTGTGGCGGAGGCGTCTCGCCCCCTGCTGCAGTGGAGTGAGGAAATGCCCGCAGGTCTCAAAGGACCGCGGCGAGAGGATCAGGCATGTCGACGCTCTGGAAGTCGCGGTATGCGCAGCGCACCCTGGGAATCAAAAGTTCCGCCATTCGCGAGCTGCTGAAGGTCACGCAGAGGCCGGAAATCATCTCGTTCGGTGGCGGCCTGCCGGCTCCTGACGTCTTCCCGGTCCAGCGTTTCGAAGAGGCGTGCCATAAAGTTCTCTCCGAGCATGGCGCTCAAGCGTTGCAGTACGGGACGACCGAAGGCTATCAGCCGCTGCGCGAGATGATTGCCCACAACCTTGCGCGCTACGGGATTCTGTCCACAGCTGACAACGTCCTGATCACATCGGGCTCCCAGCAGGCGCTCGATCTCATCGGAAAACTACTGATCAATCGTGGAGACCGCATCCTGGTCGAAGCGCCCACGTATCTGGGTGCGCTGCAGGCATTCAGCGTTTACGGGGCTCAGTACGTTCCTGTCCCGGTCGACGAAGACGGACTCCAGACCGAGCAACTCGATGCAAGCTTGCGCGCGGGACCGAAATTCATGTACGTGCTGCCCAACTTTCAGAATCCTGCGGGCGTCACATTGTCGGAGGGGCGCCGGCATCAGCTCATCCTGCTAGCCGACAAGTACGGCATTCCGATCATCGAAGACGATCCCTATGGGCAGTTGCGTTACGAAGGCGAACACATCTCACCGCTGGTGGTGCTTGATCGGGTGAATGTGCGCCGCGACAATGGATTCACTCTCGGCAACGTCATCTATCTGAGCACATTCTCGAAGACGCTCGCGCCCGGAATCCGGCTGGCCTGGATTGTTGCGCCGGAAGACGTTATCAGCAAACTCGTGCAGCTCAAGCAGGCCGCGGACCTGCATACTTCCACTTTCAATCAATACGTGGCGTACGAAGTTGCGCGCGACGGCTTCCTCGATCAGCACGTGAAGCTGATCCGCCAGGTCTATCGCGAGCGGCGCGACACCATGCTGCAGGCACTGCACGACTACTTCCCGCACGAAGTCACATGGACACATCCCAAGGGCGGTCTCTTCCTGTGGGTAACGATGCCAGAAGGTACCGACGCACAGGCACTGCTGCGGGCGGCCCTTGCCGAAAACGTAGCGTTTGTGACGGGAGACTGCTTCTATCCGAACAACGATCAAGAGGGTGGGCGGCATATGCGACTGAATTTCTCGCACTCCCAGCCGGAGCAAATTCGTGAAGGCATCCGGCGGCTGTCGGTCGCCGTGAAGATGCAACTGCGCACCAACCACGTCATCCACTGACTTTGATTTCCTTCGTGCACCTTCGTGACCTTCGTGGTAAATGCTTTGTCTAACCACGAAGGTCACGAAGAAAGCTCATCCCCGTTCATTGCTAACAACAAAGAAAGTCAAAATCCCCACCCTGTTCCGCAAAGAGCGCGGGCCAAGGATGGGGCACCCCTAGGCGAGAAAATCGTACGAACGTCCGGAATGGAGCTATAATAGGGGCTGTATGCGTCGCCTGATGGCCATCGCGGCGTTGGGACTTCTGTTTGCCGTGCCCTTGTGGGCGCAGCGCGGGGGCGGGCATGGCGGAGGAGGCCACGCCGGCGGCGGAATGCATGCCGGTGGCTTTACCGGCCATGCTGGCGGCGGGCATATCGGTGGCGGACGCTCCTTCAGTGTCGTGCATTCTGGCAGCATGCCCTCCAGACCTGGGTTCTCTCGCGGGTTCAATCAATCGTTCAATCGAGGCTTCTCACACCGTTCCTTCCACGATCCTGGATTCCACGGTCATCATCACGATTTCAATCGATTCGGTTTCCGCAATGGCTGGAATTGGGGATGGGGTTCTCCGTGGGCCTGGGGCTGGGGTTGGTACGATCCGTGGCTGTGGAGTTCGTGGGACGACGAAGATCGCCGCTTCGACCAGGACTACTATCGGCAGTACGAGATCGCGAACCAGTGGAACCAGCAGAATCTGGAAGAGCAGCGGATGATGCGTGAGGAAGACGCGGACGGCGATCAGGATGCCTATGCTCCGCGCTCTTCGGAACGACGCCCTGCGTATGACAATGCCAGCCAGTCGCAAGAACCTGTTCCCGCGACCGTCTTGGTCTTTCGCGATCAGCATCGGGAAGAGGTCAGCAACTACGCCATTGTCGGACAGACGCTCTGGAGCTATTCCGCTCAGCGTACGAAGAAGATTCCTTTAGCCGATCTGGACATGATCGCGACAGAAAAGGCGAATGACGATCGCGGCGTAACATTCCGCGTCCCGGTACCCAACCAGGGCCAATAACGCAGTTTCAGCTGTCCCCGCTGGGAGCGTTTTCTCGCCATTCGCTGCAAGAAAGGGCCGTTCGCACCCACAGGATTTGCTTTTCATCCCAAACCCGATACATTGAAATCAAGAACTTAGGCTCAATTTAGAAGAGAGTGGGGAACCTGCGGCAGTACGGGGTGCCCAGAGTGGGACCCTGTCTGGATGCTAAAATAGTGGTACATCGACAACCTATGCCTTTAAAAACGCTGTTCTTAAATCCTCCTTCGTTTGAAAACTTTGACGGGGGCGCTGGCTCCCGTTGGCCCGCCACCCGCGAAATCGAGAGTTACTGGTACCCGGTATGGCTTGCCTATCCGGCGGGAATGCTGGAAGAGGCGCGGTTGCTGGATGCGCCGCCACATCACGTGTCGGGCGAGGAGACCGTCCAAATCGCGAAGGATTACGATTTTCTGGTACTGTTCACGTCGACACCGGGATTTCCAGGGGACATCCTGCTGGCACGCGCGATCAAGGGCGCGAATCCAAAGATCAAGATTGCATTCGTAGGACCGCACGTGACCGTATTGCCCGAGAAGTCTTTGAGGGAATGTCCTGAAATCGATTTCGTTTGCCGCAAAGAGTTCGACTACTCGGTCGTGGACTACGCCAAGGGCAAGCCGTTGGAGGAGATTCCGGGCGTGTCGTTCCTGAAGGACGGGCAGATTGTGCACAATCCGGACGCGCCGCAGATTCAGGATCTGGACTCGCTCCCGCACGTGACCGAGATCTACAAGCGCGATCTCGACGTGACCAAGTACAACGTACCGTTCTTGCTGTATCCGTTCGTTTCGCTGTACACGACGCGCGGATGTCCGGCGCAGTGCACGTTCTGCTTGTGGCCGCAAACATTAAGCGGACATCCGTGGCGGAAGCGCTCGACGGATGATGTCGCGCGAGAGATGGCTCAGGTGAAGGAGAAGTGGCCCGAGGTGAAGGAGTTCTTTTTCGACGACGATACCTTCAATATCCAGAAGGCACGGACGATCGAACTCTGCACCAAGCTGAAACCGCTGGAGCTGACGTGGTCTTGCACATCGCGTGTTACGACCGACTACGAAACGCTGAAGGCGATGAAGGAAGCGGGATGCCGGCTGCTGATTGTAGGCTACGAGTCGGGCGATCCCCAGATTTTGAAAAACATCAAGAAGGGCGCGACGGTCGAGCGGGCGCGACAGTTCACGAAAGATTGCCACAAGCTTGGGCTGGTGGTTCACGGCGACTTCATTTTGGGGCTGCCGGGCGAAACGCATCAGACGATCAACAACACAATCGCTTTCGCCAAAGAACTCGATGTGGAGACGATCCAGGTTTCTGTGGCGCACGCGTATCCGGGCACCGAGCTCTACGACCACGTAGTGAAAAACGGGTTCATGGTCGGCGACAACAAGATGGTGGACGAAGGCGGACACCAGTTGGCGCACATACAGTATCCGGGCCTGCCGGCCGATGACATCCTCGGCGCCGTGCACCGGTTTTACGACGAATATTATTTCCGTCCAAAAGCTGTTTTCCGCATCTTGAGGAAAGCGGTGTTTGACAGCGGCGAGCGCAAGCGGCTGTACAAGGAAGCCAAGACGTTCCTGAAGCTGCGTGCGGCCCGCAACAAACTGGTGAAGCAGCACGCTCAGGCCGCCGCGGCCAGACCGGCGAGCGTCGGGATGACGGATTAAGTGCAGTTCTCGGTTCTCAGTTCTCAGGATTTGAGATCGGAACGACGCTCGCTGAGAACTGACAACTGGGAACTGAGATCTGATTTACGTGACCTTCCGCAAGTATCTTGTCCTGGCTGGAGTAACCGTTTTTGCAGCGGCGGGCGACTCCATGCTCTCCCACGGGATGAAGCAAACCGGTACGATTTCCATCCATCATCTGCAGGGCGTCATCCTGGCCATTCTCAATCCTTGGGTGGCGGTGGGAATTGTTTTGTTGCTGGCCTTCTTTGCTTCCTACATGAATGCGCTCTCATGGGCCGATCTGACTTATGTCTTACCTGCGACTTCCCTGGGATATGTATTGCTCGCGTTGGTGGCCAAGTTCGCACTGCATGAACAGGTGAGCCCGCTGCGCTGGCTGGGGATCGCGCTCATCTCTGGAGGAGTGGGATTTGTGGCGGGAGGCCCGGCGTTGACGGCGCAACATCCTGATGCGAATTCAGAATCCCCGCTACTCGCAAAAGAGGCGAGAAGCGGGGTACCCGGGCACGCTTCCGCCGCGTCGACTGGAGCCGAGTCATGAGGCACCTCTACACGTGGAGCGGGATTCTGGTCGTCGTATTCTTCTCGGTCGTGGGCGACATTCTGATTGCGCGGGCGATGAAGCAGGTAGGCGACGTGCACGCGATTGTGAAGCGCTCTGGCGTGTGGACGGTGGTTGGGCGGGTGCTATCGAATTCAAATTTCTTCCTGGGTGTTACGGCGATGGCGGTGGCCTTCTTCAGCCTGCTGTTCGCCTTGTCGTGGGGTGATGTGAGCCTGGTGGCTCCGGCCGCAGCCTCGCTGACGTTTATCGGAAACGCGTTTGCTGCGAAGATCTTTCTGCATGAGAGAGTGGATCGGAGACGGTGGATTGCGGCGGTGTTGGTGGCCGGCGGAGTGGCGCTGCTTGCCGGGTAGGCGCTGCGGGCCAAAATCTTGTCAATACCCTTTTCGCGAGGTTTTTGAGCTAAGTTGCTCATTTCAAGGCGGAAATATTTTTCAAAAGCTTGCCGGTTGAATAGGGCCAATTTGATATTCTGAAGGTATAGAGCGAAATTAGTGGCGCAGGCCTTTGGGCTTTGCGCCATTTTTGTTTTGGGACGTCTAAGCGGGAAAGAAACCGAGCTTGCGCTCGGCGGACAGCCGAGGGCGGCTGTCCCCACATAAAACTATTGTCCATACCTGACAGGAGCTAGTTATGCAGGGTCTGCTTCAGGATATTCGCTATTCGCTGCGGCAATTCATCAAGAATCCAGGATTCACGCTCACGGCGCTCATTTCGCTGGCGCTTGGCATTGGCGCGACTACGGCGGTGTTCAGCGTGATCTATGCGGCGTTGATGAATCCGTATCCGTATCCGAATGCGGACCGGATCGTGCGGCTGACGATGGAGAGCAAGTCGGGGACGGACGATTGGGCAAACTTGAACGGTCCACAGATCCGGCAACTGCGGCAGTTGAGCGTGATCGAGAGCGTGTTAGCAATGGATTTCCACGCCATGACGCTGACCGGACCGGAAGTTCCGGAGAACGTGAACGTGGTGGGATTGATCTCAACTGGCTTCACGGATCTGGGCGTGCCTCCTGTGCTGGGACGCGGGCTGCTGCCGTCGGATGCAATCGATGGAGAGGATCCGCAGCCGGTGGTCGTGATTGGCTACAAGTTCTGGCAAAAACATTTTCTGGGAAATCCGGATGCGGTGGGAAAGACGCTGCAACTGGATCGGAAGGATTATCTGATCGTGGGAGTCGCGGCGCCGCGATTCACCTGGTACAGCGCCGATGTCTACCGGCCCCTCAAGTTGTCACAGGATCCGGCGCGGACGAACCTTGTCAATGTACGGCTGAAGCCAGGGGTGACGCACGAGCAGGCGAATGCGGTGCTCCAGCCCTTGCTGGAGCAGTTCGCGCGAGACATGCCGAAACATTTCCCCGAGCACTTCAAAGTGAAGGTGGAGGACTTGAATGCGTGGGTGAGACGCGGAATTAGTGGGACGCTGTATCTGCTGTTCGGGGCGGTGGCGCTGCTGCTGGCGATCGGATGCGGGAACGTTTCGATTCTGTTACTGGCGCGAGGAACGGCGCGACAGCATGAGCTGGCGGTAAGGACAGCGATCGGAGCCCAGCGGCGGCGCATCGTGCGGCAACTGCTGACTGAGTCGCTGCTGCTCGCGACCATGGGAGCGGGACTGGGAGTTGTGGCGGCGTATGGAATTCTGGCAGGCATGAGGGTCGTTTTGCCTCGAGACGCATTTGCGCCGGAGGTGGTGATCAATATCAACCTGCCGGTGCTGCTATTCTGCGTCGGTGTCGCTCTGGCAACGGGAGTTCTGTTCGGGTTGGGGCCATCATTGCGCCTTTCGCGCACGCAGGTCGGTCATATGATGCAGTCAAGTGCGCGCCGCGTGTTAGGTAGCGTCCATGGGCGCAGGACGTACGATGCATTAATTGCGGGACAGATCGCCCTGACGCTGTTGCTGCTGGCGGGTGCGGGGTCGGCGATGGAGGGATTTCTCCGCCTGCTGCACACACGGTTGGGATACGATCCGCACAATGTGATCTCCGTGGGAGTGCCGCTGCACGAGAACACGTTTATCACATGGGAGTCGCGGAACGCTTATTTCGAGCAATTGCGCGCGAAGGTAGCGGAGACGCCGGGAGTCACGATGACGGCGATCTCGACGAATGCTACGCCTCCACACAGCGGTGACAATCTGCGGTTCGAAATTCTCGGCAGACCTGCGGTGGAAGAACAGATGGGACTGGTCAACTCCGTGAGTGAAGGATACTTTGCGGCACTGCGGATTCCGTTGCTGGAAGGGCGCGTGTGGGATGAAGCGGAGAACCATCGTGCGGCGCTGGTGGCAGTGATCAATCGGACGCTGGCTCAGCGATATTTTCCTGATGGCAACGCGGTCGGACACTCGCTGAAGGTGCCGGGGTTTGAAGAGCGTCCGCCGCTGATCTTGTCGGTGCCGAAGCTGGCGGATTCATGGCTGCAGATTGTTGGTGTGGTCGACGACGCCAAGGACGATGGACTCCTCGAGCCAGTCAAACCGGCGATATACCTTCCTTACACGCTGAGCTTGCGGCAGTGGACGCAAATCCTGGTGAGGGCCGACGTGCCTCCGCTGATGCTGCTGCATACGATACGACAGCAAATGGCGGCGGTGAACCCGGAGCAGCAAACGTTCAGCGAGGTTGAGGATCTCGACACCTGGATTTCCGATGAGCAGGAGTGGCAGCAGGAACACCTGGCGGCGTGGATTTTTGGGGTCTTTGGGGTGCTGGCGTTAGCCCTAGCGGCCGTTGGGCTTTACAGTGTGGTGTCGTACAGCGTGGTGCAGCGCACGAATGAGTTCGGGATTCGCATGGCGCTGGGCGCGGGACGAGGGCACGTGCTGAGGATCGTGTTCGCATCAACGGTCGTGAGTGTGGGGAGCGGGATCACGGCTGGGCTGGTGCTGGCTATTGGGCTGAACTCGGTAGTGCAAAAGTGGGCGCAGGGGGATGCGCGGGACCCCTTGATTCTGCTGGCGGGGACGGCGTTGCTGGTTACAGTGTCGGCCGTTGCCTGTGCTTTGCCGGCGCGCTACGCGTCGCGCGTGGACCCGATGAAAGCGCTGCGGTATGAGTAAAGAGGTCTGGTGGATCTGGGTCTTTAGAACTCTTCGCTTTTTACTGTAATCCGTGACAATGTCATCCTGAGCCGCGTCCTTTGCGGCGAAGGACCTATGCAACTCGCTGGCAGCATCGGCGCAGTGAGGGAGTTCATAGGTCCTTCGCGGCAAACAACGCCGCTCAGGATGACACCGTAAGAAGACTACACAATTTCCTAACCGGCTGTAGCTTCCTTCTCAGAAGTTCTACCGTCCCGTCTCGACCACCGCCACCTTGTTTACTCCGCTGCAGGCTAGATAAAGCTGGCGATCCGGCGTAGCTACCATGTTGCGCACGGTGCCGCCGCCAGAAGGAATCTGCCTGACGGCGAAGGTCTCTGATTTTGGATCGAACTTGACCAGCGTATTCGGTGTGACACCGGACTCGCTGTACCAGACTGCGCCTTCGGTCGTAGCGATTCCGTAAGGCTCCGAACCTGCCCCTCCGGGCGACGGCCATTCCTTCAGCAATTTTTCGGACGTAAGATCGAAGTGGCCCAGATAACCACGCGCATAGTCCGTGTAGAAGATCGATCCATCGGGGGCCAGCGCGAGGCGCCGCGGACGCGCGCTCGCGTTGGGCAGCGTGTATTCGTGGATGGTCATGGTCTTCGGATCTACGGCGGCCAGCTTGTTGGTCCCAAACTCGCAGAAGAACGGAGTGTTGTTTTCGAGGATGACGATCCCGTAGGGCACGGCGTGCGCTGTCGGTACTTTCACGAGCGTCATCTTGCCAGTCTTGGGATCGATACGGCCGATGTAATTCGTCTCTTCGTTGGTGAACCAGAGAACGCCATCGTGATCAAAGGCGGGCGTGTGTGGATCGATTTTGGTTCCGTCGGATGGGCGATATTCTGTAATCTCTCCCGACCTCGGATCGAGCTTACCCACGTATCCTCCGGAGATCGCCGTGAACCAGATGTTGCCGTCCTTGTCGGCGACCAGACCGTGAGGACCGGAAGCGGGAGTCTTTAACGGGTATTCCTTGAATGCGCCTGTCTTGGGATCCAGGCGTCCGAGCTTGTTGGCTCCCTGGCCCGTGTACCACAGCGAGCCGTCGGGCGCGAGCGCGGGATCATGCGGCCGCGACTTCGGAGTGGGCACGTCGTATTCCCTGATCTGCACGTTCAGATTTGCAGACGCGGCCCACGCGAGGAAGGAGGTTGCGAGTACGAACCACGGAAACTTGCGGAGATGCATGGGAGGCCTCCTTAGGAAATTGTAGTCCGGGAGAGCCGTTTGGTTGCTCAACAATGGACTTAAATCCGGAGCGGAACACGAGCAACGTGCCTGTCATCCAGCTTTTCGGCTGCGAGGATGGAAGAGGTTTCTATCGGGCCGGCATCGTGATGCTAAAGTCAACCAGTGAGCAAAGCGATCTTTCTCTACGATGGTGTCTGCGGACTCTGCAATCGAGGCGTACAGTTTATTCTCCGACACGACGCCAAGGGCGATTTTCGTTTTGCGTCGCTGCAGAGCGGGTTCGCGCAGCGGATGCTCACGCGGCATCGGCTGAATGCGGCGGATCTCGATACTGTGTACGTCGTCGTTGATTGCGACGGAGACGAGGCGCTGCTGGCGCGGTCAGACGCGGTTTTGTTTGTGATGCGAGAAATCGGCGGGATTTGGCGGGCCGGGGCCGCGGTGCTGGTATGGCTGCCGCGACGGCTTCGGGACTGGGCCTACGACTTGGTCGCGCGGAACCGTTACCGTGTGTTTGGGAGGTACGATACGTGTCCAGCGCCTAGCGAGAATGTACGGGCGCGGTTTCTGGACGTTAATCCGACGGAAGACGTTTTCCTTCGTGAACCTTAGTGCCCTTTGTGGTTAATGCACTTGCGGTCGGGCCGGCGCCGGTGTCTCTGATCTCAATCTCAATAGGAACTTCCTTGAGATGGACTTCGTACAACGCCCTAGGATGCGCCACGGTCGCCGATTGCGTTGGGTTCTCGTTCTCGTTCTCCTCTATAGTGCGCTGTGCTCGGTGGGCGGCATTTATCTCGCGGATGGGACTCTCCATCCGGCACGTCGCGCATTGACTGGCGAAGAAACCACTGCTTTCACGAGCACCGTTCGCGCGATGAAAGCGGTTGCAAGAAGTTTCGATCACTACGGCAGATCAAGTGGTCTTGCGGTGCTGGCTTCTCCGCCCCATCGCGTCCAACGGGAACGCCGCGCTGGCTCTTCACGGACTGGCGGACAACCGGCTAGGGATGACCGGGTACGCGGAGGTTTTGCTCGCGCACGGGTACACAGTACTGCTACCCGACGCGCGGGCGCACGGAGTGAGTGGGGGAGAACTCGCTACCTATGGGCGACTCGAACGACAAGATATTCACAAGTGGGTTGATTTTTTGGTGGCGGCGACACATCCACGATGTGTTTATGGGATGGGCGAGTCGCTGGGCGCAGCTGAGTTGCTGCAATCCCTCGAAGAAAAACCTCGGTTCTGTGCCGTGGTGGCGGAATCCCCTTTCTCCACGTTTCGAGAAATCGCATATGACCGTATGGGACAGCCATTTCATACGGGGCCTTGGGTGGGAAGAGTTCTGCTTCGGCCGATGGTGGAGATTGCCTTTTTGCGAGTGCGTTGGAAGTACGGACTGGATATGGACCAGGTATCACCGGAGGATGCGATCGCCAGGTCGCACATTCCGGTTCTTCTGATCCACGGACAAATCGATCGGAATATCCCGGTGCGGCATTCGCGAGCGATCCATGAGGCGGCTCCGCAGACTGTGCTTTGGGAAGTGCCGGGGGCTGATCATTGCGGAGCGATCGCTGCAGCGCCGCGGGAATTTGAGACGCGGGTTCTGGGGTGGTTCGACGCCGCGATGGTCACTAAAGCAAATGCTTTAACCACAAAGGGCACTAAGGTTCACGAAGGAAAACGGCGGTCCCGGGCTGCTGCCCCGCCTATGGCTCCCGGCGGCGCCATGCACGCCGAGTGATTCAAATCACATCATGGGATTCTTCTGTAGAATAAACTCCTGCGAATTCGTGCCCGGAATCATGGGCACCGAACATTCCTCCGGGACGAGGTTTTTTTCATGGCCGACAAGGCAGTGATCGATCCACAATCCACCAACATTGATTCGATTCTGCAGGAGCAGCGGAAGTTTGAGCCTCCAGCGGAGTTCTCAAAGCAGGCGCACATCAAGAGTCTGGAAGAGTACGAGCGCCTCTACAACGAGTCGGTGGATGATCCGGACGGGTTCTGGTCGCGCGTGGCGAATGAGTTGCACTGGTTCAAGAAGTGGGACAAGGTGCTGGACTGGAATTGTCCCTGGGCGAAATGGTTTGTGGGCGGGCAGATCAACCTGTCATACAACTGCCTCGACCGCCATGTGGCGACATGGCGGAAGAATAAGGCGGCGATTGTTTGGGAGAGCGAGCCGGGCGAAGTGCGGGTGCTGACGTACCAGCAACTGCATCGTGAGGTGCAGAAGTTCGCCAACCTGCTCAAGTCGCTGGGCGTGAAGAAGGCCGACCGGGTGGCGATTTACATGGGCATGACTCCGGAGTTGCCCGTCGCGATGCTGGCCTGTGCGCGGATCGGGGCACCGCATACGGTAGTGTTTGGAGGATTCTCGTCGAATGCGCTGATCGATCGCATTCACGATTCGCAGGCGTCCGCGGTGATCACACAAGATGGATCGTACCGGCGTGGGACGGAGGTGAAATTATTTCCGGCGGTGGAAGAGGCGTTGAAGTCGTGTCCGTCAGTCAAGCATGTGGTTGTCTACAAGCGTACAGGAACGCCGATCAACATGCAGGCCGGGCGCGACCACTGGTGGCATGACCTAATGGCGAAGGCTTCGGATGTGTGTCCGGCGGAACCCCTGGACGCGGAGCATCCGCTGTACATTCTTTACACGTCGGGAACCACCGGGAAGCCGAAGGGCGTGGTGCACACCACGGGCGGGTATTCGGTGGGGACCTATCTGACCACGAAGCTAGTTTTTGATTTGAAGGATGAGGATACATACTGGTGCACGGCGGATATCGGGTGGGTCACCGGGCACAGCTATATCGTGTATGGGCCGCTGCAGAATGGCGCGACCAGCTTGATGTACGAAGGCGCTCCGAATTTCCCCGAGCAGGACCGGTTCTGGTCGATCATCGCGCGGCACAAGGTGAATGTGTTTTACACGGCGCCAACGGCGATTCGAACGTTCATCAAGTGGGGCGACGAGTGGCCGAAGAAGCACGACATGTCGAGCCTGCGGCTGCTGGGCACGGTGGGTGAGCCAATCAATCCGGAGGCGTGGATGTGGTATCGGGAGACGATCGGCGGAAATCGGTGCCCGGTCGTCGATACCTGGTGGCAGACCGAGACGGGGCACATCATGCTGACTCCGCTTCCGGGGGCGATTGCTACGAAGCCGGGATCGGCGACGCGTCCGTTCCCGGGTGTAGTGCCGGAGATCGTGACGATGGAGGGGAAGCCGGTGCCGGATGGATCGGGAGGATTCCTTGTCCTCAAGCGGCCCTGGCCGGGAATGCTGCGGACGGTTTACGGAGATCCGGATCGCTATGTGAAGAATTACTGGTCGCAGATTCCGGGTATGTACTTCACCGGAGACGGCGCACGCAAGGATAAAGACGGATATTACTGGATCATGGGGCGCGTCGATGACGTTCTGAATGTCAGTGGGCATCGGCTGAGCACGATGGAGGTGGAGTCGGCGCTCGTGGCTCACGATGCAGTCGCAGAGGCAGCGGTCGTCGGGCGTCCGGATGAACTGAAAGGTCAGGCGATCTCGGCTTTCGTTACGCTGGAGCAGGGAAGACAACCTACCAACGAATTGAAAGAAGAATTGAGGAAGTGGGTGGCGAAAGAGATCGGAGCGCTGGCGAAGCCGGATGATATTCGGTTCACCGATACTCTTCCGAAAACGCGCAGCGGGAAGATCATGCGGCGGCTGCTGCGTGAGTTGGCGACGAACGGCGAGGTGAAGGGCGATACCACGACGCTCGAAGATTTCACCGTGATCGCCAGGTTGAAGGAGCAGGACGAAGTTTAGGAAATCCTCACTTCCCAGAATAGGGGAGAAGTGAAACACCCGCTGGACCTTATTCAAATTGAGAACACCGTCATGGTTGTGTGTTTCGAGCTTGCCGAGGCAGAGAGCGTTCTGCGCGTGACGCTCAGTGGCGAAATTACAGATTATGCCGTAATGGAATTATGGTCGAAAGGACGCGGCATACTAGAATCCTTTCCCTCCTGCAAGAGTATTGTGGATTTGTCGGGCCTGACTCACTATAACGTCTCCACGAGCACCATCACGAAGCTCGCGAGGAGTCACTCTCCAGATCTGCCTGCCCGGGTATACGTGGCGACGAAGGACGTGGTTTATGGCTCGACCCGGATGTTTCAAATGTTATCCGAAAACACGCGCAAGAATGTACACGTTGTTCGCACCCTGGACGAAGCCTATAAATTGCTCGGCGTCGAGTCCCCGAAGTTCACTTCCATCTCAACCATAGACTTGGATCAACCTTGAAGTCAGGCGGTCACCGTCGCAACCGAGCCAGGGAGTGAAATTGTGGTATCAGGTTAATTTCTGCTGTGCGCGCGTGACTGCGCGGGTTCCGGAAAAAGGTCCTGATGCGTGGACCGTTGGATCCGGGTTTACTTTTTGACGACTTGCAGCTCTTTGAAGGCTGGATTTGTCTGCATGTGTTTAGGAAACTCTTTTTCATAATGAGCTAAGGCTGGGCAGATTACGCGGTGGACTCCTCCGAATCCGAAGAACTCCATCTCCTTCATGGCTTCAGTGGCCGACCATCCTTCTTCCGCCATGCGGTAGGAGGCGATGGCCATGCCCGTGCGGTCGTCACCCAGGCGGCAGTGTACGAAAATCTTCTTGCCGGAATTGTCCTGGATCACTTTCAGAAACTTCACAAAAGGCTCGTCGGACGGGAACGGGCAGTGCCAGGGGATGGAAACGTATTCCATGCCGAGTTTTTCGACGGCAGCCTGCTCATGTTTACTTTGGCTGCCGCGCATGTCGACGACGACGGACACTCCCATTGTCTGTAATGCTTTCAGGCCGTCGGCACCGGGCTGGCCGCCACGGTAGAGATTCGGCGTGACCTCGCCAAAATTGGGCAGGCCAACGTAATGTTTACGGCTTCCCATCGAGCGTTGCGTGGGAGGAGCGGTGTCTTGCGTCGACTGTGCGCGAGCCGCCGGCAACAGAAATGAAAGAGTGAACAGGCCCGCGGCAACAGCCCGAAGCGTCAGCTTTTTCCGAGTCACTATGAGTTGGATGCTGCGCAGTATTGAGGCGATGTTACTCCCCCGTACCCATCATGGTGATTGGCCTAGTAGGAGAGATGGCGCTGGCGCTACTGGGTTAGTTTGATCGCCAGCTGACGCTCGGGTTGGGTCATTTCGCCCCAGAGTTTTTGCAGGTCAGCTTGGACTGCCGTGTTTTCAGGATCTTTGCGCAAGGCCATGGCGAACCAGCGATACGCCGTCGGGAGATCGTGCGGTGTACACAGCCCGGCAGAATAGAGTGCGCCCATTTCGATCATGGCTTTCGGCTGAGCTTGATTCGCGGCCGGCCTTAGAAGACGCAGACCGCGATCACAATCCTGAGGAGCGCCGCGTCCATAGAGATATTTCTGAGCTTCGGCGACGGCATCGTATGCCGCGACCGGCCGGCTCGCGGCGCTGGGCTTTGGAGCGGGAGCTTTGGGTGCGGGTTTCGGCTTTTCCACGGGCTTGGTTGCTGCCGGCGGATTATCGGGTGATGTCTCCTTTGGAGGCGACGAGTCTTTGTCTCCGGCGTCTGAGGGCGAAGCAGCCTTTTCGGGGTCGGCGGTTGCCGCTGCTTTCTCCGATGTAGCGTCCGCAGGCGCATCACTCGGTTTGGCGGTATCGGACGGCGCCGGAGTAGTCGGAGCGGGTGCAGCTTGTGCGGGAGTCGCCGCCGGATTACTGCTGGGTGGATTGCTGGGAGCCGCCGTTGTCGGTTGCGGTTGAGGTTGCGGTGGCGCGGCTGCACTCGGCTGCGTCGAGGGCTGCGAATCGGGTGTGCTGCTGGGCGACGACGGGGGCGTGGTCGTCGTGTCCGGTGCGGTGGAATTTTGGGCCGCCGCCGAAGGCTTCTTCGATGGGTTGAGCCACGCCAAGCCCTGATTCTTGAATCGCAGATAGCCGAATCCAGCGGCCAGACCGAACGCGATGAGGAGCAACAGAATTTTGCCGATGCCCCAGTGGTGTCTGGGTTCTTCTTCGTCGAGCAGGTAGTCAAGATTGGAACCGGGCGTGGAGTGCGGGTCGATGCTCAGGCTCGCGCGTTTGCGCGGTGCGCCTCTGCCCGGAGCGGGGTCGTTCAAGCCCAGAAAAGATGGCCCACTGATAGAGGTCGAGCCTTCCGCAACGGAACGGGGCGGTTCCTGAGCGGGTTCCCCGACTACTCTGGTAGCCGTTGGTGCAGCGGCAACCGAGACGGGTTGGGGCTCCGCAGGTTTAGCCGGGGGCGTCGCTAATAGCGACGCGCCGCACATGCCGCAGAAGCGGTTCTGCTCCGAGTTTTCATTGCCGCAGCGACTGCAGCGCAAGAATCTCCTCCACCTATAGCTTACGATATCTTACAGGTTCGATGCAGGGTGGTTGTGGTTACGTTTGGGAGATTCCTGCATCATCGGCGGCAATTTGCGTTTTTTGCGATAAACCTTTTGACCGCTGAGATTGCGGAGACACATCGCAGAGGTCGCTGAGGAAAGCGGCTTGGTGAGGACTGCAGATTTGGAAAAAGTGATTCTTACGCTCGACGTTTGCGGCCACGAACTGGAAGTGCTGCGGGTCCGCAGTGGCCGGGAGGAGGCTCCGGAGCTTGTTTTCCTTCACGAAGGTTTGGGCTCGGTTTCGCATTGGAAGGACTTTCCGGCGCGGGTTGCCAAGGCTACGGGATGTCCCGTCACGGTTTACTCGCGTTATGGATCTGGTAATTCAGATTTACTGAGCCAGCCTCACGGTGTGCGGTACATGCATAAGGAGGCGCTGCAATCGCTGGCGGATCTACTTTCCCAATTGGAGATCGAGAATCCGATTCTGGTGGGACACAGCGATGGCGCCTCGATCGCCATCATCCATGCGGGAGCGCATGACCGGGTGCACGGGCTGGTGCTGCTGGCGCCACATGTGTTCGTCGAGGACGTGAGCGTGGCAAGCATTGCCCAGGCGAAGGTGAAGTTCGAAACGACGAATCTGCCCGAGAAGCTGGCACGGCATCATCGAGACGCGGCGCGGACTTTTTGGGGATGGAATGATATCTGGCTAGATCCGGGATTTCGGAATTGGCATATTGAAGAGTATCTGCCGCGGATTAGCTGCCCGGCGCTGGTGATTCAGGGGCTAGAGGATCAATACGGGACGATGGCGCAGGTGGAGGCGATCCAAAGACAGAGCGGCGGCCCAGTGGAGGTGTTGGCGCTCGAAGATTGCCGGCACTCTCCGCAGCGGGACCAGCCGGAGAAGGTGCTGGAGGCGATCTCGAGATTTGTGCGCAAAGTCAGCTGACTCGGCTGGCGACGAAGATTGATCTCAAGAGTCGCCGAATGGATCGTTCTACAGATGGGCGGCTTCTTCTCGGCAGTTTGAACGGAGGTCCAGGTGAAGCAATTCTTCGCGGCGTACAGCGCATTGGTGATCTTCGTTGCATCGGCTGCATCGCAGGATGCGCCACAAGCTCCGATTCAAGTTCCGTCGAATTCTAGCCCCACACTGCTGGTGCGGAGGGTGGCTCCAGTCTATCCTCCGCTGGCGCGGCAGGCGCGGATTCAGGGAACCGTCGTACTAAGCATCGTGATCAGCAAGGATGGGGAAGTTCACGATGTGAAGCTGGTGAGCGGACATCCCATGCTGTCTCCGGCGGCGATCGAAGCAGCGAAGCAGTGGAAATATAAGCCGTACATTTCGGACGATAAGCCTGTTGAAGTTGAGACGGTGGTTCGGGTCGGCTTCAGGATGCCGGATGGTCCTGAGACTGGCAGTCCTCGAACCCCGCAGCAGGGTACGGCCCCGCGGGAGGGTGTGCCACAGCTGGTACGGGTTTCAGCTGGAATCATGCAGGGATTGCTCGAGCACAAAGTCGAGCCTGAGTATCCTGCCGATGCGAAGGAGAAACATGTCGAAGGAACGGTGTTGCTGAACGTCGATATCGATGACGAAGGGAACGTCGGCCGAGTGGAACTTGTCAGCGGGCATCCGATGCTTGCGCCGGCGGCGATGGATGCGGTTCTCGAGTGGAAGTATCGGCCATTTGTATTGAATGGGGCGGCGGTGCCGGTGGAGACGACGGTGGAGGTGAAGTTCGCGCTAGCGGAGTAGGAGCGCGCTTTTCTCCGACGGCGCCTTTGCGGATTCCGCGAAGCGTGTCGTCCGCTAACGCGGACTCGGTTTGATTGGGTAGGCCTTCCCGGCACTTCCGTGCCGGGCTATCACGTTCCGCCGCTACGCGGCTGGGGCGGATTACTGCCGGCAGGCTAGTCCGCAGCCCGGCTGCTTCCCTTGAATGCTTTCTGCACCAGCGTGTAGCGGGCGGCGCCGATCAGGCCGCAATCGTCATTTACGATGATCTGCGCGGGCATGTCTTTCAGGATCGATTCCATGCGGCCTTTGTCGAGGAAGGCCTGTATAAAAGTGCCGTCCTGCATCTTGGGAGCGATCTTAGCGGCGATGACTCCGCCGATGTAGATGCCGCCGGTGGTCATGTAGCGCAACGCGCAGTTTCCGGCTTCAGCGCCGAATACACTCACGAAAATGGACAGCGTTTGCTCGCAGATGGGCGACTTGCCTTCGAGGGCGAGGCGCGAGATCAGCGGCGAGGAATCCGCTGCAGCGTTCATTTGCGCCCGCAGATCGGCCGGCTCTTCTGCTTTCTTTGTGTCGCGGAGGAAATCATAGATGTGGCGGATGCCAGGGCCGGAGAGAATGCGTTCGCAACTCACTCGCCCGTATTCCTTCTGCAAGTAGGCGAGCAGTTCGGTTTGAATCGCATCTCTGGGAGCAAAGTCAGCATGGCCGCCTTCGCAGGCGAAGGGATGGTGGCGAAATCCGTCCCAGAAAAGGCCGGCCATGCCGAGTCCGGTCTTGGCGGAGATCACAGCGCGGTTGCCTTCGGCATCCTCCGAGCCTTTGCTGATGGTGATGAAATCTTTCGACTCGAGGGCGTCGATGCCGTAGGCGTAGGCTTCGAGATCGTTGAGCAAGCCGACCGTGGGCAGCTTGAGTTGGGCTGCGAGCTCTTTGGCATCGATGGTCCAGGGAAGGTTGGAAATCTTGCTGCGTCCGGCGCGCACGGGACCGGCAGCGCCGAAGCAAGCGCTGTGAACAGGGATGCCTTCGGTGCGAGTGAATTGCGGAAGAATCTCGCCCAATCCGCTGTGCTCCTGGCTCTTGTAAGTTTTCTCGACGACGCAATTCAGGCGATTGCCTTCGGTGTCGAAGGCGGCGAGGCGCGTGCGGGTGGCGCCGATTTCTCCGGCGAGGATCATGGCTCGATTTTCCTCCATTGACGGTTGTCGGCTTCGAGCAGGTGGTCGGACTCGGCGGGTCCCCAGGTGCCAGAGGCGTAGTTGGGAAATTTGCGGGGCGGAAGCGCCTTCCACACGTCGAGGACGGGATCGATCACGGTCCATCCGGCTTCGACCATATCGGCGCGCTGAAACAGGGTGGCGTCTCCGATCATGCAGTCGTAGAGCAGCACTTCGTATCCCGTATATGCGTCGGCGCCAAAATATTTCGAATATTCGAAACTCATGTCGACCGAGCCGACACGCAGCACGGGGCCGGGAATCTTCGCGCCGAAGGTTAATGAGATCCCTTCAACCGGTTGGATTTGGATTACGAGGGTGTTGGTATGCCCTTTGTGGAAGGGCGCATTGCGGAAGAGTTCAAAGGGCATGCGCTTGAACTGGATGGCGATCTCGGTGTGACGTTTGGCAAGGCGTTTGCCGGTGCGGAAATAGAAGGGAACACCCGCCCATCGCCAGTTGTCGATGTTGAGTTTGAGGGCAACGAAAGTCTCGGTGCGGGATTCGGGATTGACGCCGGGCTCGGAGCGATAGCGCGGGACTCGTTCGTCGCCGATCATGCCATCGCCGTACTGGCCGCGGACGCTGCTCTCCAGAACGTCTTCGGAGTTCAGTGGTTGCAGCGAGTGCAGTACTTTGGCCTGCTCGTTTCTGACGGCATCGGGAGAGAAAGAGACGGGAGACTCCATCGCAGTCAGGCTGAGAAGTTGCATGACGTGGTTGGGCACCATGTCGCGCAAAGTGCCGGCGCTGTCGAAGTAAGCACCGCGGCGTTCGACGCCAACCGTTTCGGCGTTGGTGATCTGGACGTGATCGATGTAGCGGCGGTTCCATATGGGTTCGAAGATGGCATTGTCGAAGCGGAAGACCATGATGTTTTGCACCGTCTCTTTGCCGAGGTAGTGATCAATGCGGAAGATCTGGTTTTCCTGGAGAACGCTTTTGATGTCGCGGTTTAGGGTCTTGGCAGATTCGAGATCGGTTCCGAAGGGTTTTTCGATGACCACGCGGCGCCAGCGTCCGTTCTCCTGGGTGGAGAGTCCGGCACGGCCCAGTTGCTGGACGATCGAGGCGAAGAACTTGGGCGCGGTTGCCATGTAGAAGAGATAGTTGCCTTCGGTGCGAGATTCGGCATCGATGGCTGCGAGGCGATCGCGGAGTTTCACGAAAGTGTTGGGATCGCCGAAGTCGCCGCGCTCGTAGAAGAGACGACTTCGGAGCCAATCCAGCGCCGCAGGATCGTTCGTCGGCAAGAATTCGCTGACCTGCTTGCGGAAGGCTTCTATATCAAGATCGTCGACCGAGACTCCCATGACGGCGAAGGTATCGGGAAGCAACTTCGCGTTCACGAGATTGAGAAGAGCAGGGATCAGCTTGCGCTTTGTAAGATCGCCCGAGGCGCCGAAGAGAACGAAGACGCAAGGTCCGGCGACTTTGCCGGCAAATTCAGCGGGAGCTTCGGAGGTGGCCGCGAGTGTGGCAGGCATGCTGGACGCTCAATGATTCCCCAGAGGTGAGTGGGAAGCATTGTAGGACAAGTGCGCTGGGTTTCACCAGCGAGTGCGCACGTGGGTAGTGCGGAATCCTCGCCCTTTCCAGCCGCGCCGCCTGAGGTTACCAACCCCCTCCCGGTCCTTTGTCCACATTGTAAAAACCGTGATAGAGCAGTGATTTGTTGGTGAGTGTCACCTGATCGATAATCGGCCCCGGCGGCTCCACGGTCGCGGTCGTTGAAGCAGAGTGCATCAGGCTTTTTGCTCCCTGCTTGAGGCCCTGCTGGCTGACCTTGGAAAGGGCTTTGCCCAGGAATTCGGCCGCGACGTTTTCGCCCGTCGATGTCGTAATCTCGATCGGCAGCGCACAGTTCGCCAACATCTTGAGAACGTTGCCGGAGAACATCTTGAAGAATTGATCCAACCCAGGGGCGAGCAGTTTTACCCCACCGCTCACCAGGGCATCGCCAACGCTCGCGCCGGATACCAACTCGGTGTAGGTCTTGTAGGGAGCCTGGATCAGGACCAGTACGGCCTTGGGGGCCCCTCCGCTGAAGTCTATGCCGAAGGGCGTTACCCCTTTGATTTTCGCGGCAGAGAACACGAACGTGCCGGCACCCTCCAGTACCGCAGCACCATAATTACCGGTATCCTGGAACTTCGCGTAGCCCTTACCGGCGGACCCCAGGCTCGAATAGATGGTCGCCGCGGCACCGCCCGTCTCGACCGAGGCGGCCACAACGAACAGATCGGCTGCTGTGTCGCGGACCAAGCGGAGCAACTTGATATCCGCGTCATAGGCCGCAACCGCTTTGTCGATGTTCTGTACGTTCCGGCCTGAGACCCACTTCAGTTTATCCAGGAAATCTTGCCTAAATCCGCCCGCTAATTCGACCCGGTGCTCCAGTTCCTTAGCCATACCCTTAGGATCGACCTTGGCCCAAGAGCGAAGGTCCGGCATTTCGAGCTTGATGTCCCGCGCCGTTCTCGCAGCGACCGAATCCCAATCCACATCGACAGTCCACAGCACCTCTTCGTGCAGATGGAACTCACCGGATGGTTTCATCGGATTTATGGTGGAATTGATGAGCTGATACTGGGTGGTGTAGATCGACTTCAGCAAACGCTCGATCACATCCCAATCGACAACAAAATTCTCGTTATTCTTGCTGATGATCTGGAAATCGGACATGGTAATGACCTCCTTGTAGCAGTCCCGTTGGGAGCGAGGCGAGTGGCCCACCCAGGCGGTCGTTGCAGGACAGCATTGCCCTATCTATAAGGCGACAAAACGGGACAAATTTGATCAACGCAGCGGAACTTTTTTTCGAAGGGTGGCCCACTCAAGCCCCGTTTTTGGCTTGAGTGGGGATGTCCAGATCTCGCCAACTCTGTCATCCCGACCGGAGCAGATCATCGCGAAGCGATGATCTGTGGAGTGGAGGGACCTTGTGTTTTTTTAGGCGAGGGACGCGTTGAGATAGAGTCGAACCAGTCGACCCGAAAATAGGAAACAGCGGTAGAAGACTCTGTCCAGCTGTAGAACTGCCCCACTCAAGCCAAAACCAGGCTTGAATGGGCCACCGGCCGGCGGGACATTTCTAACGAGCTTTGACAAACCGCCACATTTCACTTGACACGCCTCTGCTTCGGAAATACAGTACGCGGCTAGCTTGGGTGTGCTCTCTTCCCTCCGACGCAAGGCTCGGGTTTCTTTCAGTTGACATCTCGTTTCGCTGCACCTTTCGCGGATTAGTCAATAAGTCCGAGCCCACAAGCACAGAGAGGAAATTCAATGACGCGGACTAGCTGGGGAATTCTCGCTATGGTCGTAATCCTTGCCTCACGCACACTCGCTGACGAGTCTGAGTCTATTACAGTCGATTGCGGCAATGGACAATCGCTCAACCGCGCACTGGCAAAGCTCGACAAACACGGGCCCCCCACTGTATCGGTTAAGGGAACTTGCACTGAATATGTTCAAGTGGTTGGCTTCGACCGCCTTGTGCTGAAGGGGCAGCCGGGCGCGAAGCTGCAACAGCCAACATCCACCTCGGGCAACTTGTTCAACGCTGTTCTGTACATTCAGTCTTCCCGCAGTCTCACCGTCGACGGGTTAACGATCCAGGCCCCCAGCACAGGTGTCCCCGCAGTCGGGATTGGTCAGGGCAGCCGCGACATCCGCTTGCGCAACTTGAAGGTCATCGGCGGCGGCTATGGAATCATCGTGTTCGAGAACAGCGAGGTCTCCATCGCCTACGTCACGGCTCAGGACCCTGGTTACGCGACGCTCGGCGCCTATGACCTCTCCGACATCCACCTTGAGCACAGCTCGTTCACCAACACGACCGGGGCCCTGTGGCACGCGGGACTCGACATTGGAACCTCCCACGTCACCATGTACGCCACCACGATTACCAACATGCAGCAGGGGATCGCGGCCCATAGTGGCAGCATCATCGACCTGGTCACCTTTACCACCTACTACAACACAGGTGGTTCGACAGATGTCACCATTAACAGTCCCGCGGGGACAAACTACAACGGCGTGACGATTCAGACCGGCGGCTCACTCAACTTGAACAGTGCCAAGCTCGTCATCAATCAGGCAGGACAGTCTTGGGGAGGCACAACGGGTGGGATACAGCTCTCCGATAACGCCACTCTCAACGCTGGGACCGGCCTTCTCACCATCACCGGCAGCAACGGCCAGGGCATCTTGGCGCTCAACAATTCCCACGCCACCATCGTCGGTGTCACGGTAACCGGAGGCACGCACGCCGGCCTGTTGGCGGCAAATCTCTCGACCATTCATGTGGCCACAGGCCCCAGTCTCACCCTTGTCGGCGGCAATAGCGTAGACCTGTTCTGCGATGCAGGCTCCGACATTACCGGAGCAGTGAATCTCGCCGGTGTACCGACTTCAAGCTGTGCGAACGTGCTTTCAGGCGAAACGCCGCCGTTGCCCTAAGCTAATTTCCCAGATGTCTGCCGGGGCCCGACTTGACGTCCTGCGCTCAAGCGCGAAGGTCCAGTTCGACCGCATCGATCAGGGGCACGAGCCACGCAAGCAGCGCTTGGTGCGCCGGATGTTGCACATAGGCATCGAGCGATGCCTTGTCCTTGAATTGCATGATGCCGCCAAACGTATAGCCCTTTCCTCGCGGCGAAATGTTTGGACCTACATGAGTCTGAAGAAGTCCAGGGATTACCCCTTGGAAAGCGGCAATCTCTTTCGCGGCTCTGTCCTTTTGGGCTTCGGAAGTTCCTGGCTTCCATTGAAATGCGAACACGTGAAAAACACTGGCTGCCTCACTTTCCGCTCTCGCTGCTTCCGGCGTAGTGAATGAGAGAAGAGTGGCAGTTCCGACCGCGACACAGCCATCTCGCAGCAGGGCACGGCGTGTTGACTTTGCCATTTGTATTTCCTTTCTCACGACGGGGAACCATTCGCTCGCGACCATGTCATTTCTCTGGATGGCGCTCCGACTGAGAGTGCCCCACCTCTGCGTTGTTTGCAAGTGTGGAAACCGAATCCCTGAAATACCCGAAGAATTGAAAACGCTTCGCAATAGGGGACATGGCCAGCGACGCAACTACAAGGACACTACCTTTTTCCGCCTAATCGAGTAAGAATGCTGACGTCCCCCGCTTAGGCGATGGTGTCATCGACGGGCGGCCCATGGCTCGAGCTTTCGATCCGGATCGAGGGGAGTCACATTTGAACACGGATGGCGACTGGCGCGACACACGACCGGGAAATCCTGGGGTACTATCCGCAATCGACATCCAGATTTGACCTTCGGGGTTAATGCGATTGGGGAAAAGAAGCGACCAGCAAACCCGCACCGAATCCAAAACGCGGCTCGTTGAGCAGATCAACGGCTGTCTGCATTCGGGCGACTACGCTCGCGCCCTGGATTTGTTACGAGGCACAGCCGCCGATTTCCCCAACGATGCGCAGCTATCCGAACTGGAAAACCTCGCGCACGATGGCGTCAAGCGCAAAGCCGACGCGGACCGCCTGATCACCGAAAGCCAGGGACTTTTCGCGCAGCAAAAGTCCGCCGAAGCGATTCAGTTGTTGCGCCAAGCCTACGAGCTCGATAAAAATAATTCTCTCGCCCGGGCCATTCTCGCCAATGCCCTGGTCGAGCACGCGCAAGCCCTGGTGGAAAACGATTGGCTGAAAGCGGAGACGCTGACCAATCAGGCGCTAGCCTTGAACCCCGCGCATCCTACGGCCAAAAACATCCTCAGCCTGCTCGTTCGCAAGAAAGAAACAAGCTCTGTGGAGGACTGGGTTTCACAAGCCCGCAAGCTGCAGTCCTCCGGCGATCTGTTCGCAGCCTTGGCTTGGGTTGCTGAGGGATTGGCCGTTCATCCCCACGATCCCAAGTTGCTTCAGATCCAGGATGCAATCCAGCGCGACCAGGAAGCTCGCCGGCGCCAGGCCCGCCGCGGCGATTTGGACGACCTGCGGCGCATGCAGCGCGAAATAGAAGGGGCCGCGGATGTTGCCGCAAAACAAGCGATCGCCGAGCGCATACAAGCCGTAGCCGCCAAGCATTGGACGGACGGCGAAATCTTGTCCATCGCCAACGCCTTGCTGCTCCGCTTGGGATTGGTCCCCCAGGACAGTTCCAGCGCGTCGACGCGCAGCAAAGGCGCGACCGTAATTCTTCACGTCCCGCGCCCCAGCGCTCCAAAACCTGCACCCGCGAATACGAGTCAGATTGCACCCGGTCAGGATCCACCGACTCAGGCTCAGCCAACTCCGGTTCAAACAAACCAGATTCAACCAAGCCAGGTTCAAACAAGTCCGGCCTTGCCAAGCCCGACGGCGTCGAGCCAGGCTGCGCCAAGTCCCATTCCACCTGAAGAAGTTCACACCACGATCGTCGCGCCGAGCAAAACTCCGGGGAGCAAGACTCCGCTCAGGGCTCCAGTTCGTGGCAAACTTCGCCCCCCTCTGCCCAAGCCGTCACTCAGCGCAACACCAGCCGCCACGGTTCCTGTGGTGGAGCCTCCTGCGCCCGCAGCCAAGGTCACATTAAGATCATCCCGGCCAACCCAGCTCGCGAGATCGAACTCCGCAATGCTGATCCTCCTCGCCTCGGCCGCTGCAATCATCCTGGTCGCAGCGATCTTTTTTTGGGCGCAAAGACATCAGGCTCCGCAAGGAGCGAAAGCCCCAGCAGCCACTGCCGCCGTTCCTGCTCCAGCCGCCTCCGCCCCCACCGTCTCTGCCCCCGCACCAACAACTCCCGAACCATCTCTTCCTGATTCGGGTCGTTCTCCCGACACCGCGCCTGGAAAACTTCCGCCCGACGATCAACCGCCAGCCGAGTCCGGTCACAACCTGGGCACGCTCCTGGTCGTTGCCGGTCAGGACGACGCCAGAGTTTTTCTCAACGGAAAACTTCAACGGCAACTCACTCATGCCGGCCAGCTGCGCTTACCGAATCTCGAGCTCAAGGACTACGTTGTACAAGTTTCTAAGAGCGGGTTTCAGGACCCTCCTCAGCAAAAGGTTCGCATTCGCAAGGGCGAAGAGGCCAAGCTTATCTTCAACCTCCAGCCCCAACCTCGCATGGCCTCGCTGACCATCCAAGGCGGCGCTCCGGGAACCACGGTTCTCGTCGATCAAACTCTTGTCGGTACCATTCAGCCCGATGGGACGCTCTCGGTTTCCACCATTAATCCCGGAGACCATACCGTCGAACTGCGTAAAGAGCGATTCAAGTCCCGGCAATTCAAGAAACACTTTGTTGCGGGCGGAGCTATAACTCTCGCCCCTGCGGATGCCGCGATGGAAGCCGCTCTCGGCGAATTGAAAATTACCTTCGCCCCCGCCGACGCCAAGGTTGCAATCGTGAAGGGCGACCTTCTGACCATAGTGAGCAGTGGTGTCCCGCTCAATCTTGCCCCGGGTACCTACACTCTTACTGCGCGAACCGCCGACAGGTTCACGCGCTCGACCACGCTCGACGTTATCGCCGGTCAATCGAAGACTTTGGATTTGCCTCTCGCCCCGAACGGCATGTCGAAGTTTGATGACCCAGGGGCCTGGAAACATGAGGGAGATTCTTTCACTCGCAAAGGCGGGGACTTCGCTCTTTACGGCGTCGCTCCTACCTCGGGCACCTTTATGTTTTCCGCGATGCTTACCAAGGGTCACCTGCTGCAATGGGTGCTCAACTACACCGACTCCAAGAACTACGTCCTGTTCCAAATGGATGACAACAATTTCTATCGCAGCGTCATTCACAACGGGAACAAGACGAACGAGATCATCGTTCCCCATAAAGGCGAGAAGAAAAGTTTCCGCACGCTCCACATCCGCGTGACCCCCACGGAGATCGTCCATCAGATCAAGCAGGGGAACAGTTGGATCGTCGTGGATCGCTGGACGCAGCCCGGCGCTAATCTCAGCCTGGGCAAGTTTGGCTTCTACATACCCGGCAGCGACCAGGTAGCGCTCTCCAGCTTCGCCCACTACGCTGACCTGAACATCGGCTAGCCGTCTGCAAGAGAGCGCAGGTAGTCTCGCACTTCGATCTGCCCGGAAAATTCCGCGCCGCCTTCGGCCATATTTTGATGGCCCAAGAACTACATTTCTACGATGATTTCTTCCCATCCTTCGCGATCGGTTTATCGGCAGGTTTGCTCTGAGGCTCTTTCCGTTTTTCCTCGGAGTCCACGGCAAAAAGCATGTAGTGATCGAAACTGTGACGCCGATAGTAGCGATGATGGCGGAATTCAAAATAAATTTCCGCGCTCTTCGGCAACCATAGAGTCGTGCTTTTTCCGGCAAACGGGATGGGCCCGTATTCCACGACCTGATGCTCGCTGAGAAGCTGGATTTCTGGCATCGGACTAACCAACTCTGACTCTATGCGCATGATTTGGAATTTGTCGGCGGTGATCCAGGCGCGTCCTTTCAATTTGACCGGGTGAATCTGGGTCCCGACCTTGTAGCTATGAATGCGGCTGGTGCGATCGTCGCGTTGCTCGAAGCGCACCAGCCAGGCCGCATGTCCGCGCCAATCTCCCAGTCCGTCGCATTTCATCTCGAAGTTGTCGCGCATGTGCGGATGGAACACCAGCGCCAGCGCCGCAAATCCGGTGCTGGAAATCTCGTCCGGATAGCCGGTCAGGCTCAACTTGTCGGCGCGGTATTCATCTACCGAAAGAAACCCAGGCTGCTGCTCCGAAATCGCAGCGACATAGTTAAACTTGCGTGTTTCCGTGCGAATGGGAAGCCCGTAGGCATCGAGTCTTTGGTGGAACAGGTCTTCAACCGCGGCGAACCGCATCACGTCTTCCACCAATTCCTGAACCCGTTTCCCCGATTCGTCGATCACCTTCTCGGTGGGGCAGGCCATTCCCACGGCAACATTGAGTTTGACCTCGTCGATGCCTGGCGGCTGCCACGACTTCAAAGAAAATAGCGGAGCGCCAAGAGCCTGGAGGGGGTCCACTCCCACCAACTTGGACGCGCCTGCGTCCGCCGAGGCCACCGCGATAGGATTTGCAGAATGTTCTTCAATTTCTGCAATCAGGCCGCGCACCTGCCCCGCCATGGGATGGCGCGGCGACTCTTCCAAAAAGCGGTTTAATGCCTCCAGCCCTTCCTTGTTATTGCCCAAATTCACCAGTGCTTCTCCCAGCACCAGCTCCGCTGGACTGGCCAGAGCTTTCCCTTTTTCGATTGCCACATGGGCTTCGTCGCGTGCACCGTCGTAATTGCCTTGATGCAGATACGTATCGGCCAGCAAATTGTGCGGCTGCCAGTTATTCCCATCTTCCAGCACCGCCCGCTCCAGTGCCGAGCGCGCCGCCGGATAGTCTTTCTGTTGCAATCTGGCTCGTCCCAACAGCGTGAGCGCCTGCGTGTTTCTGGGATTGATATTGCTAGCGGCAAGCAGGTAATCCGCTGCCCGCCCGTAATCGCTTTTCTGGTAATACAAATAGCCCAGCAGAAAATTAACGTCCGAACTCGATGCATCGGACTGATAGGCTGCGCGCAATTGTTTCTCCGCTTCCTTCAGATTGTTTGACTTCAGCGCCGAGACGCCCCGCTTCACGACTTTGCGCGCCTTCGCGGAGAGCCCCATATCCGGCACATCAAGGTTGATCGCCTCGGGATCGCGTTTCAACGTAAACTTTAGTTGCACCGGGCTCCATGAATTGACCACTTGCAACTGGCGGCGCTCGCTCACATAACCCGCCGCGCTCACTTCAATCTCGTATTCTCCGTACGTTACGTTGGTAAACACTCCTTGCGAAACCTCGTCCTGAAACGCTCCTTGCACAATATCGTTTGTGGTCTGCCAAACCGCTGTCTGGGCTGACCGGTTGATCAATTGAAGCAGCGCCTGGCGATCAAGGTGACCGTTCTTTTTTTCCGCAGACACGGTTGCGACCACAATGCCTGTCCCGGGAGCGGTGATATATAACGACGCAGAATCCCGCAAGCCATTGTCCACCGTCGGACCCGCCCCCTGCGCCAGCATCGTGACAGCGCAGCACACGAGCAAAAACGAGATCATTAAGCAATTGCAGATGAAGATGAGGGACGGCACAGCAAAGCGGCGCATGGCAGGAACATCCGCCAGCAGTGTGGCACAGGGTCCTTGCCGGGTCAAACCAAACTCTGGAGGCTGCCCCGTCAAACCTTTGCTTGGGCGGGAATTTTGATGTTCACCCCTCACAGACTTATCCCACTTCTCACCGTCGTGTCCCATTTGCGGTAAACACATGATTACTTTTGCATTAGTACAGTATCCTCGCGTCGATCTATGGAGCGGCATCTTCCAAAAACAACCTTCGCAGAATCCGCTGTCCTCTAATGCTGCACGGAGGTTGCCGTGAAACGCTGTATTACTTTAACCCTGCTTGCTGTATCGTCAATGGCCGCTACTGCCTGGCCGCAATGCAACAACCCCTCATCGCCCGGAGTAGTAATCTGCATTCCCACGAATGGTTCCACTGTCGTCTATACGCCCGAAATTTCTATCCGCTCCACTCCCGCTCAGGGTACATCCATTACCGAATTCAGACTGTACGACAATAATCTGGACGTTTTTGACGGATCGCCCGGCCAGACCGGCGTCGATCTGTATGACGGCGGAATCTACAACGGCTTTCACCATTTTGTGGTGAATGCCTGGGACAGCGAAGGCCATCTGTACCAGGCCAGCACTTCCGTCTCCATCACTGGCCTGGGATTCGGTCTTTGTTCCATGCCGAAGTCTCCGGGAATTAACTTCTGCGTTCCACCCTCCGGCGCCATCTTGCCGGTGAATGCGCCGGTTGACGCATCCGCGACTGGTACATCCCCCATCAAAAGCATCAGCTTCTACGTCAACGGGGTGCTGGCGCAGAAAGTAACCAACAGCGTTCCCAACGGCAATTCCTGGGGAGTGGGCACATCGGTGCAACTTTCGAAGCAGGGCGTTGCCTACACTGTAAAAGCAACCGCTACCGATTCAAGCGGCCACACTTACAGTGCGACCAAGAGCGTCACTGGCAAATATACCTATTCCAACTACGGATGCGCGCCGAAAGGCAATCAGTGCTTTCCCGGAATCAACGTCATTTCGCCACAAGACGAGGCGTACGTGGGCAATACATTCAACCTCAACGCACAGATCCTTCTCAACCCGAAACCGATCACGACGATGAAGGCCTACCTCGACAACACGGTCGTCGCCACCTCCAGCAATGCCACCTTGCAACACGAGATCACAACTTCGCTAGACGGAAGTCACATCCTCACCATCCAGGGATGGGATGCCGACGGCATCGAGTACCGCGTGCAGCAGAACATCAACATTAACGTTAAGCAATAAGATCACAGAGCGCGGGTCCTGGTTCCATCAGACTCGCGCCACCTTTTCGTGGTTCTCTTGATCCAAGACACTCCCTGATTTAGCACCTCCCTGCGACGAGATACAGTATTTCCCTTAGGGTTCTACGGAAAATACCTAATGTGGTTTCGGGTTGCGGAGAGGTAATCCTTTTAAAGTCCATACTGCTGAGTGAAAGTGATCTTCATCGTTCAAGAGCCGACGCGGCTCTTCGCGTTCGTGGGGCCCCATAGAAGTGTGAAGCACAAATAACGGCTCGAGTCACCGCTGCCAAATTGGGACCAGAGTCGAAGTGAAATCACGTTTCCCAGGAGAGCGATATGCGCGACGTATACGAAGTTCTGCGAGCCAAAGAAATTCTCATCGAGCAACTACGTCGAGAGGTCGAGGCTCTGCGGTTAGTAGCTCCGTTGCTTGACGATGATCGAGATAATGGATCGCTCGCGGATGCACCCGGTAATCGAACGGAGTCGGATGCTCAGAACCTTCGCTCCATAAAGCGCCTCGTCAGTGCACGCCTGCCTAAGAAGTCAGATCGCGAAAGCACGGTGGTTGCAGATGAGGAGACAGCAGGCAGTGCTCAGAGAATCTCCGGCCGCCTGAGACGGCTGGCGAGACCAGTGCTGGATGCGGTGAACTCTATGGCCGGATAGCCGAAGGGTAGGTTGAGCACCCCGAAAAACCCCGTTTTTTAGGGCGGTGTAAAGAAAGCCGCCCTCTTTGCCCTATTCCTTTCCAGAATCCCGGGGGTGCCTTTCGGAATCCAATGAAACGTGCACCGCCGAAAGACTTTCATCACCTTCATCGCCATCGTTCAGTTCGTTCTATTCCTCACGCATTACTTTCTCTACCAGACGTGGACGTTCCATCACGTGCCAGGCCATCCGCGCCTGCTGGAAGCAGCCCTTGGCCTGCTGTCGATCAGCTTCGTAATTGCATCTGTTCTGGCCTTCTCCTACACCAGCGGGCCGGTACGCGTGCTCTATAAGGGCGCAGCCTCGTGGATGGGCTTTCTGAGTTTCTTATTTCTCGCGGCGCTCTTCTCCTGGGTGCTGCTGGGAATCGCCACATTGGCCGGCGTTGGAACTAACTTTCACCGGATGGTAGAGGGTCTGTTCGCGCTCGCCGTGGCGCTCGGGCTGTATGGAATCTGGAACGCGAGCTGGACCCGCATTACTCGCGCCCGAGTACGGCTGCAGAATCTGCCCGATGCCTGGCGTGGGCGTAAAGCAGCCTTGATCAGTGACGTGCACTTGGGCCACGTACGCAATCGCGGATTCCTGCAGCGCCTGATCGGCACAGTCCTGCGGGAGGCGCCTGATCTCATCTTCATCGCCGGCGACCTGTTCGACGGCACCGCCATCGACGCCGCCAAAGCCGCCGAACCCTTGAACCGGTTGACCGCTCCGCATGGCGTTTTCTTCGTGGCTGGGAATCACGAGCAGTTCGGTGACGACAGCAAATATCTGGATGCCATTGCTGCCACTGGCGTGCGCGTTCTCAAGAATGAGCGGGTCAATGTCGACGGCTTGCAGATTGTTGGGGTTCCGTATCGCGATGCCGCTACGAATGGAGGACTGGCCTCCGTGCTGAGGCGCCTACCGCTCGATCCCAAGCGCGCCAGCATCCTGCTGACCCACGCGCCAGACGATCCCGCCGCCGCCGAAGCTCTCGGGTTTTCCTTGCAGCTGTCAGGACACACCCACCTCGGGCAGTTTATTCCGTGGAGTTGGATGGCCCGCCGAGTCTATCGGCAGTTTGTGTACGGACTGAGTCGCATCGGGCGCATGCAGGTATTCACGTCGAGCGGCGCCGGGACGTGGGGGCCGCCTCTCCGTCTAGGCTCGAATCCGGAAATCGTGATGCTTGAGTTTGAATAGATCCTGCGAACGGGGTTCAGGTCGGGGTTTGCCATCCCGTCACAGGAATCTGTGATTTAAATCACAGATCGATTTGAGTAACCGCCATAGGCTCGGCTATGCTTGTTTCAATCGCGCTCGCGTAAAGGCGGAAACCTCATGCCAGAGAACACACTCACCATCACCGACAATCGCACCAATAAGAGCTACACCGTTCCGGTGGAGAACGGAACGATCCGGGCCATGGATCTGCGCCAGATCAAGACCGGTCCTGACGATTTCGGACTGATGACCTACGATCCCGCCTACCTCAACACCGCCTCGTGCAAAAGCAGCATCACCTACATCGACGGAGACAAGGGCATCCTGCGTTATCGCGGATATCCCATCGAAGTGCTGGCAGAGCGTTGCACTTTCCTCGAAGTGGCTTATTTGCTGATGTTCGGCGAACTGCCAACTGAAAAAGAGCTGAACAGTTGGATGTACGACATCACCCACCACACCATGCTGCACGAGACCACCAAGAAATTCATGGAAGGGTTTCGTTATTCCGCGCATCCGATGTCGATGTTCGTGAGCACCATTGCGGCGCTGTCCAGCGTGTATCCCGACGCGAAGCTGGTCCGGAGTCCCAAAGACCGTATGCACCAGATTGTTCGCCTCATCGGCAAAGTGCCGTCGATCGCGGCCATGTCGTACCGGCACAACGTGGGATTCCCCTACGTTTACCCGGACAACGATCTGAGCTACACCGAGAATTTCATGAACATGCTGTGGAAGATGGTCGAGCCCAAGTATGTTGCCCATCCGGCGATCTCTCGGGCGCTCGACATTCTCTTCATTCTGCATGCCGACCACGAGCAGAATTGCAGCACGAGTGCAATGCGCTCGGTGGGAAGCTCGGAAACCGACCCCTATCTCGCCGTGGCTTCGGCGGCAAGCGCACTGGCCGGCCCCTTGCACGGTGGCGCCAACGAAGAAGTGCTGAGAATGCTTGAGGAAATCGGAACAAAAGATAACGTCCCGGCTTATATCAAGCGCGTCAAGGACGGACACTTCAAGCTGATGGGCTTCGGACATCGCATCTACAAGAATTACGACCCGAGGGCGAAGATCATCCGCTGGTGCGCCGAGCAGGTCTTCGAGGTTACGGGACGCAGTCCTAAACTCGACATCGCGCTCGAACTGGAGCGCATCGCGCTGGAAGACGAATATTTCATAAAGCGCAAACTTTATCCTAACGTCGACTTCTACTCCGGGATCATGTATCAGGCCATGGGATTCCGGCCCGAGATGTTCACGGTGCTGTTCGCGATTCCGCGAACCGCTGGCTGGCTGGCGCAATGGGAAGAGCTGATGAAGGATCCGGAGCAGAAGATTGCGCGCCCGCGGCAGGTCTATCTCGGACCCGGCGAAAGGGAATTCGTTCCCATCGACAAGCGCGTGCCGGTTCCGATTCCGGCGGAATATCCATCCCGTTAAAAGCAATAACCACGAAGGACACTAAGGATCGCGAAGGGAAACCGAGTTTCCCTCGTGTACCTTCGTGCCCTTTGTGGTTTATGCCTTCCGCAGGTTTGCAGCACCAAAAAATGCCCCCGCATTCGTATGGGGCATTCTCTCTGAAACGTTCTGTTGACACGCTCCGTGTCATTTCGTCGTAGAATGGTCGCCTTCAAAAGCCAAGCGAGTCGTGGGCTCGCAGGCATCAACGAGGGAAATTCCAGCCTGACTTTCACGGAGGAAAGACCAATGAACCTGAAAACGATCTCGGCAGTGTTAGCTGTCTCGCTAGGCACCGCGACATTCACAATCGCCCAGCAGCCGGCGAGAATTAACTTAGGCGAGGGAGAGGCCAAGGCACGGAAAATACTCCTGGAGAATGCAGCCAAGCAAGGCAAGACACTCAGCCCGTCGGCAGAGGCCAGCGCGACGGTCACCCATTGGAATGGCACCATCAGTTGGGGCGGGAAGAATTACCACTTCAGCATGCTGGGACGGAACCCGGCCGACGGCTCGTCGACCACGATCATTCCTGTGTACGTCGTCCCGGTGAAGTTGATTCTGCCCGATGGATCGGTGTGGGACCCGGCAGCGGTCCTGGTGAAAAAGGGTGTGAACGCCGTCGATGCCACCACGAATTCGCCCATCTTCGGCAATACCACATGGATGAATGGCGGCGTCAACCTCGGCGACACGCAATATATCGATGCCTTCCAGCGCGGCAGTTGGTGGAAATATGTGAGCACCACCGCCGCGGACTACCACGTGCTGTTTCAACCAGTCCTACAGGCCGAGGTGGTATGGACCGTGCCTGCGGGATTTGGCGTGCAAACTCCCGGGTCGGCCAATGGAGGGAATATGGCCGACATCGACATCAACTGGTTTGATTTCCAGCAGCAGAACTACATCGCTTCGGCTGGCCTGCCCGGCAGCGTGCTTCCGTTTTTCTTAACCTACAACACCTGCGAGGGCCAGAGCGATGGCACGACCGAGTCTCCATGCTTTGCGGGCGCCTATCACTCCGTCACCGGGCCGAGGCTGAACCAGCCCTATCTCAACTCTCCCTGGGAAGGATTTGTTCCGGATCTTTTCATCCTCAGCCACGAACTGGGTGAGACCACGGGAGATCCGTTTACCGTCAACAATTCCCCTTGTCTGGCTGATCCCAATATGGAAACGGGCGATCCGGTCCAGCCGTTCGGGCTGAAGGTCCCGTTTGCGGGAATCACCTACCATCTCGAAGACCTTGTGTTTTACGATTGGTTCGCCGGACCTTATCCCGCGCCAACGTCGGTCAATCAGCGGTTTACGTTCCTCGGATCGTATGCCTACCCATGCAGCTACACTCCAAGCCTACCTGGGCACAAATAGAGGAGCCGCTTCAAGAGCAATAACCACGAAGGACACTAAGGATCGCGAAGGAAATCGAACTTCCTTCGTGCACCTTCGTGTCCTTCGTGGTTAACGCAGTTTCTACGCGGCGTGTTTAGCCAATTCGGCTAGCTGTTCGCGATGACGCTCGGGGGAAGTGATGACTTTCATCTGCTGCCAGTCGTAGGGGAATTCCTTGCCACAATCGAGACAGGCAACATAGGTTCCAGTCAGTGAAGCGGCCTGGGGGCGGCGCTTTGCGCGACGGACGGTTACGGGAAAGCTGTAGCGTGCGTGCCTGCAGCCAAAGAAATAATTCAGCAATTTGTCGATCATGGACCCACCTTCCATACCTGAGCGTGTATGCCAGTACCTGGGTTATTGTGAGTGATTCCCCCTCCGCCGTTACTGCATCACTCAAATACTTAGATTCATGGATTGCCTGAAGGGTTTCGGTTTTCGTGCCGGGCGGGTTGCGACTGTGGGATCGCTCTACCTTCCTGACGCGAAAGGCTTTATATCGGCCCGAAGCACTTTTCCTGCCAGTGAACGCCTTTTTCACAGTCTGCCAATCTAGGGAAAAACATCCACAGGGCCCTACTTCTTGAAGGGCAAAGCTGCCTGGGTTCTCTTGATCGCGGGACGCTCGGCCACGCTTAGTCCGGTAGCCGCCGCCGCATCGCGGGCGTGGCCACGTTCAGCCAGCTCCAGTACCAGTCATGCCTTCACGAACGTAAGGGGAAAGAATCTTGATGGGATCTTGTCCCAACCAGCAGCGAACAGGACTCGCCAGCAGATAACCGACCCACCAGGGACAAACACGGTAAGCCATGACCTGAAATACCTTTGAGCTAAAAAGGTAGCCGTGACCGAAGTAAGCGGGAATTGCAGATTTTAGATTTCAGATTGCAGATTTTTCAACTGCGAACGTAAGCGCCGGAACAGGAAATCTGAAATCTACAATCCGCAATCGAAAATCAGCTATCAAACGCTCTGCGGCCCGCGTTTCCGTTGCTGCTGGCACTTGGTCATGATGGCGGAACGGAGCCGGCTGCGGAGGTCTTCAGGAAGTTCGTAGAGTTGAGAATCGCGGTAGATTTCAATGGTCTTCTTGGTTGTGTCGCAAACAACGTAGCAGTTGTGGCACCACGAAAGATGATTTTCCAACTCGCTTTTAGTTTTTTCGTCGAGGACGCCGTCCAGGTAACTGGTCAGCTCACTCAGGAACTCAGAGCATTTCACTGGTTGCCATCTCCACTCGCCACATCTTTGTCGTTTTTGACATCTTCACCTCTCGCACCGGTCTTGCCATCGCCCGGCTCGCGCCGCTGGAAGTAACGCGACAGCCTCTCGCGCAACTGCAGCCGTGCCCGCAACAGCCGAGATTTTACCGCAGGAACACTCAATTCGAGCGCCGCTGCTGTTTCCTCGGTCGAAAGCCCTTCTACATCTCTCAGCACAAAGACCGTCCGGAAGCCCGGAGGCAATCCCTGGATGGTCTTGCTTAAGATCTCGCGCAATTCCGCTTGCGTGTATTGCTGCTCCGGATTCGGGCTCCAGTCCGCGATCTCACGCGGCAGGGAGTCGTCTTCCGTCTTAATGTCTTCGTCGAGCGATACCGTACGCTCGGGCTTGCGCCGGCGCAACTTCATCAACGCTTCGTTGACGGCAATCCGGACCAGCCACGTATAAAATTTCGACTGCTCCTGGAACTGCGCCAGATTTCCGTAGGCCTTCAGGAACGCTTCCTGCACCACGTCTTCCGCATCTTCGCGGTTTTGCGTGATGTGTTGCGCGATCCGGAAAACGTTGCGGTCGTAACGACGAACCAGCTCTTCGAAGGCTGAATCGTCGCCCCGCTTGGCCGCCTGAACGAGAGTTAATTCCTCGCTAACAGGCCCCGTCAGTTTGTTTTGGATGGCTCCCATGCTTCAGGCGATTCAGTATTTTCCGGTGAAATATGGTGCACTCGAAAGTAACCACTATTCTATCCGGTGGAGGGAAATCTGGCGAATCGGGTCACGGTCGGTGTGGGGGACGCCTTGGTCCGCCCCGCCGGCACGAACGAGGAGTGAAGGGTAGCGTTTCAGGAGCCAGGATGGTCGGTGCGTTTACAACAGCTCGTGGATGCGTCCCCGGAAACGTACTAGTTGACGAAGGCGTCCTGCTGCTTGGACACAAGAACTTGCTCTCTCTGAGGAAAGCATCTTGGGTTGTGTGTCGCGATCGCGCATTCGTTGGCCTCCTTGTAAGTCCGGAATGTGCCGTACTCATAGTGGGTGAGAAAATCATTTTCACCCGCCGGTAGCGATACCAGTTCTCGAACTACATAGGCGGTTTTCATGCTGCGATTCTCACTTGACTGAGTGTCTTGCGCAATACGACCGGCCAAGGAGAGCAGGGCAGGCTGTTGCCCTAATGTCTATGTCTGCGGCAACGTAGCCGAGTCTAGGGAAAACCCGTAAACCCTACCTACATGTGTCGTGAGCCTCTCTTGGATGAGGACGAACAGACGGCGCAAGATTGTGATAACGCCTTGTTTTCAACAGTTGATCTCGGGCTTACGGGGTTGATGTTCTATTGCACGCAAGCCGAGATCGTCATAGCACGGACTCAGCTGCCAGCTACCTCCACCCGAGTGTATCCAGCCGGTTCGTCGCGCCGATTCAATTCTCCTTCGGCGCCTCCCACAATTCAATTCGGTTTCCATCGGGATCCATGATCCACGCAAACCGTCCGTAATCTGCGTCCTCGCGATGCGGATCAATCTCGACTCCTGCCTTCTTCAACTCCTCCAGCAACCCGTCCAGATCATCCACACGATAGTTCACCATGAAGCCGGCTTTGCTCTCCCCGAAATACTTCGTGCTTCTCGGAAAGATCGACCAAGCCGTCGCCCCCTTTGCACCCGGCTCGCTTCCGTCCGGCGATTGCAACTCGCGCCACTCAAATGTGGCGCCCTGTCCGTGGGGCTCTCGCTTAATGCCAAGATGCTTCTCATACCAGTCATACAAATGCTCCGGACTCTCAGACTGAAAAAAGATTCCGCCAATGCCTGTTACGCGTTTCATGGTGAGTCTCCCCGCCTAGTGTTTTTTCAACGTCGAATAGTAGAACCCACCTGCTGGGATCACGCAACTGCGGAGCTTCAAGGATCGCGGAATGCAGGCAAGGTTTGTGCCGTTTCCGATCTGGCGTTAATCATCCTCGCCGCGCTGGACGCGTCCTTCGCCCACGACGGAACTTGGATGTTCAGAAGATTCACAACGCGGGCTTCGATGTGTGCTGCGTGGAGACGCGCGACATCCGTTAGCAGCGCCGTCTGGCTATTCGCGATTGACTGGTCACACCGTCGGGGATTTTTCCACAGCGAGTCGTTGGTGAACAATCGCCATTACACTTCTATGAGAAGGTCATAAAAGTCAAGGCCGACGTGGCGGCCCTCCACATTTTTTTTTCCTCCGACATCAACGATGCTGCGTTGGGTGGCGTGAACTTCATCTCCTTATTCTCCCTTGCTGCTTTCCGCACGCTCGTCAGCCCTTGGGACACGCCCTTCCCGCACTCCGCAGCCCGGGCGGTTTCCCTTAAGCTGCGGCGGAGAACATGTGCCCAGTAGTTGGAGCGAGGCTGGGGGTAGCGAGGGAGTAAGAAAGCCTGGGATTCCGGGACAGGAGTTACTCGCCGCGACGGCGCAACGCCTCGGTGGAGAGCGCGTAGCTCAACCATACGCGCCACGATACGCCGCGTTTCCTCATCCACTGGCAGCTCTGCGTCGGGTACGTGTTAGGTTGACCAGCGCTCAGAACCCCTCAATGAGCGATGTGGCCTGATAGCAACAATCAGGGAGTAAAGATTTGTAAATTCTCGCCCACTTTTTCTTGTGGCGCGATCCCTCTTGAGATGCGTCGGGCAACTATAGCCGCACGCCGACAATCTGACTGCTAGGAGCCTTACGCTGCACTGGCCGACCTCCAAGAATGACAACTTTCACTCTCATTGCCCAACAACCTCGCCCGAAGCCTAGCGGCACTGCTCAGCCTCGTTGCATATTCCGGGCGGTGCTCATGATCGCGCTCCTGGCGCAAACTGGAGTTTGGGGTCAATCGACCACGATCTCCGTCGATGTGAAGGTCGTAAACCTTCCGGTCACGGTTCGTGACAAGCACGGCCAAATCGTTCGCGACCTGACGAAAGACGATTTCATTCTCGAAGAGGATAGCCGTGCGCAGACCATCAAATATTTTGCGCAGGAGACCAACCTGCCGCTCACCTTGGGCTTATTGGTTGACACCAGCCTGAGCCAGCGCAATGTCCTGAACGAAGAGCGCACGGCCAGCAGGAGCTTCCTCGATCAGATGCTAACCGCCGACAAAGACCGGGCATTCCTGATTCACTTCGACCGCGAAGTCGAACTGCTCCAGGATCTGACTTCCTCCAAGGACAAGTTGCGAGCCGCGCTCGAATCCTTGAACGCGCCGTCGCTCAAGCGGGCTTCACAAGATGATCCCGACGATCGCACCGGATCGCACCACGGCGGTGGCACGTTGCTATACGACGCGATCTACCTTGCCTCAAACGAACTGATGAAAAAACAGCCAGGACGGAAGGCGGTCGTCATCCTCTCTGACGGTGTCGATCGGGGCAGCAAGGGATCGCTGGAGAGTGCCATCGAAGCAGCCCAGCGCACCGACACTCTGGTCTATTCGATTTTATTCACAGATCCGCACCATGACGGGGGTGGCGGCTATGATCACCAGGGTGGCGGGATGGGCCGCGGCACTGGCTGGCCGGGTGGCGGGGGAGGCGGTTGGCCAGGAGGAGGTCATGGCGGCCACCCTGGAGGAGGCAGGGGACGCGACCCGCAGGAAGCACATGTCGATGGCAAGAAAATTCTGCAGCGTATTTCGCGGGAAACTGGTGCGCACATGTTTGAAGTGTCGAAAACGGAGCCGATCGACAAGATCTACGCCAGTATCGCCGAGGAATTGAGGATGCAATACAGCCTGGGCTATACGCCGGTGAAAGTCGATGCGGGGGCCGAAGGCTATCACAAAATCACGCTCACCGCGAAGAAGAAGGATCTGAGTATCCAGACCCGGCAGGGGTATTACGCCGACCGCTGACGTCTTTCCCGCAGCAAGTCCCTGGCCGCGTTCGATATTGGCGATAAATTCCCTTACACTCGCTGACGCTGGACACTAGGCAACAATGCGCTAAGCGGCTTCCCGTTCTAGGAAGCAAAGCGAGGGCTGTAGGTCAAGTTTGTCTACTGCCGGCTTCACATTTAGGTGGAATGACGCTCGGTCTCCAGCCAGCTTCGGGCCAATCACGCTGGTCAACCTCTCAACAGTGGTGCTCAAGTCTTTGGCGTGCATCTGCTGCAATTCAACCGCAATTGTGACGTCGAACAACCCAGTTTTGCTTGGGTGAGACTGTTGTGCCTTATGCGCGAGCAAACTGCCCCCGAGCATCCGAGCAAGGCTCACGAGCGAGCGGCTTTTGCACGCGGGGCATTCGTCACCTCGACTGCAACTGATGACCTCGCAATCCAGGCAAAAGACTGCATTTAAGAGAGGGAGAACTCCTGCGCCCAGATGGTTCGTTGTTTCGGCGAACATATACACCAACTTCTGTCGCTGAGATGTGGGCAGCTACATTGAACAACAAAACTGGGTCATTCTCAATGTGTAAGCTGTCAAAGCTTCCAGTGGCTGAACCAACTCTAGCCCCAGGCAGGACCAGTTCGCAACCCGGCCTACGAACTAGGGAGCGCATTGCTCCTGCGCTGGACTGTTGAAATATCCCTATAACAGTCAAGATCTCCTCGGAAGGGCGAAGAGACGGCGCAAGCTTGTGACATGCCCTGCTTTCGACAACCATCGATTCCTCGACCGACGGTTATTTTGCTTAAGCTCAGAAAGCTTCTGCCGGCGCCTTTGTCTCTAATGCGCGACAACTGCAAGAACGCCAAAAACTGGACATTTGCTTTGTAGATCCCACTTCGAAAAGGCGCCCTCGGAATGCGCGCTCATCGATTATTGCGGACCTTCATCGTTCAGCAGGATGATACGGCAGTCGAGCCAGCCATGATTTTGGCAGTACTGGAGCGCGCGCTGGGTTGCCTCGTCGGCAGTGCTCGACTTGAGTTGCCAGGCACACCTGCCGGCCGGAGTCATGGCGAAGGCTTTCTGGCCGGGCGAGTCGAGATAATTGGAAAACGCCACCTGGACTGGTCCGCGGAGGTTTGAGTTGGCAAATACACGGTTGTGATGCCGTTGCTTCGAGACGCCTGGCTCATAGATGTCGATCGACACTAGCAGAACATTTGGCGCGTAAACCTTCATGGAACCCACGTGGCGGAGATTGCCTTTGACGTATTCGTACGTGGAGGTGTTGCCCGAGACTGCCAGATGGTGGACACCAAGGTCACATTCCCCTGAACTGCACTTGTCCCAGATGTGCGCTGCAAGGCCCTGCCCGTCGCGCATGACCTCGATTGTGTGGATGCCGCCAAACATTGGGATCACGTTGGTCCAGGTGCCAATCAGGCGATCATCGCCAACGCCCACGGGCGAGGCCGGTACCTTTTCGCGGTCGGCGGAGGGGATCGTCGGAGCAGCATACGGTTGCGGCTTCTTGGGGATGTATGCATTAGCAGTGAGCTTCGCTTGTTTAGGATTGGCGTCCGCATGGGTGAGGAGAGGTGTTGTTTTGGAATCCGTGTTCGCATCTGTTGCGGGACTGGTTTTAGTCGACGGGTTTATGGCGGGTTCAGTCGGAGCGGCAGCGTGGGAAGCGGGTTTGTCGCTCTGCTGATGCATCCACGCGCCGCCCAGAATTAGCGCTGTTCCAAACACTGCGGCGAGTATTCGCGAGCTCTTTCCGGCTTCGATATTGCCGAAAATACTCCCAATGAAGCCACCGATGTGACCGAAGAGTCCAACCGCCAGGAAGATTACGCCAGCCAAGATCAGAATGTTGGCGATGGGTGCGTCGGTAAGATGGTCCATACTTCCCTCCGAAACGGACGCCGTTCAAGGCCGGCCGAGCCGTCAGCGTTAAATCGTTAAGGGGAAGCTTTTTGCTTGGGGCAGTGTAGCGCGAGGTTACTGGCGGTGCAAGGATATACGTTGGCAGGATATACGTTGGCTGGCGTTACAAATCACTAACTCCGACGGCACCGATGAAATCTGCCAGCAAGCCGTAAGCAGGGGCGTATAGAACCGCGCGGTCGTCGAGCCATTGCAGTAATGCGCCGTTGCCATAGGTGGTATCCGCCGCCAGAGTCGGCAGTTGGTATTGTCCGAGTTGCGGTTCAGATGCAGGAGATTTCTGGCACCAATGGTGTCGTGTGTCCAAACTGCAGAGGGAATCTGGGGCCTTTCCTATATTGGCTAATCGAACCTCATGTCCAAACTAACGGGGATGAGCGACTGGCGTAAAATCGCGTCACTCATTGACGATACCTCGTGGCCAGCAACTTCATCCCAACGATAGTGGTGGGCCCAATAATTCCAGTCCGTAGGCGTGTTAAACCTGCGCATCGTTGAGATACTCACCATCCTTACGACGCTTTTCATTGTTCCGGAAGAACGCCTCCATCTGGTTGGCAGGCGCGAAAGCAATCAGCATTTTGCCTTGAGTATCGCCAACAAATGCCCAAGCGTGAGGTATCTCACGCGGTCCGAGAATGGAATCGCCGGGTTTTAACTGGACACGCTCGGAGCCGATTTCGGCGATGTACTCGCCTTCGATGACGTAGAACCACTCATCCTCATTGTGGTGCAAATGGCGAGGCGGGCCACCCTTCTTGCTACTGGTGTGCTCCATGACAAAAAGACAGCCGCTGGTATCTTGTGTTAACACCTTGAAGGCTCGGCCAGTACTTCCTTGGGTTCTCGCTGCACTGGGCGCTGAGCTTTCGCCCGATTCGCTCTCTGTTCCTTCTTCATGGCAGACTTGCTATTCTTCTTCAAGGGTCGATCTCCTTATCCTTCGGAATTGCACTACGAGTGCTTTGATCACCGGTAGCTTAACGCGATCCGTGATCGGGGATCGACCTTCTCATCCCATCTCAAATCCCCCCGGGGCAGGGTTTGGCAGGCAATCGCCCGGTTACAGCAGTGAGTGCTTCAAGTTTCAGAAGCGAAACTCTGGCTAGCGCCGAAATGCGATGATGCAGTTTCCATCTTCATCCGAGCGAATAAGCAGGCTTCGTGAACAGCGCTGCCGTGCTCATCGACCTTGCAGGTCTCTAATGAAACTTCATGGCCGCAGACCCAGCAGTAATGTGTGGTCATCGCTGCTAAGAACTCTGATATATGCATTCCCGAGTCCAGCAATTGCATAAAATCAGCGGGAGTGATGCTGTGGCGTTGGGCTATTTCCAACAATTCAACGATCGCGCGTTCCACCATCTCCGGATTGGGTTCTGCGGGCTGTCGCAGATTATTTATCGTCACCTTCATAAGCATGATGCATCTTTTGTGAAGCAACGTTAGATCCATCAGATCTTCGGAGATTTTCGCTGGAATCGTGTACCGCGGTCTGTTCAAAACTGCACATTTTCGCTAATTGCCGATTTCAGTGGAATCGCCCGGTTACGACGGTGATGTTGCGAGAATGCGTAGTCTCGCATTTCATTGTCACTGACGGGCAAATGAATGGAAGTACCGCATCAGTATCCCTACCATCCGCGACTTTGGTCTATCCTCGAGCTTTTCGGCTGTGGCTTTCTGTGGATAGCTGGCGATTGGCTTCCGCGGGGACACATCCCTACGGGGTTCAGCCTTTGCTTTAGCCTCATTGGCCTCATTCCCATCGCGTTCGCATTCATTATCTGTGCCCGCCGGATTTGGGTTGAGCGCCACCTGGTGCTCGATAACGACAGCATGGTACTTCCCATAGGTCTGTTCGAGATGCGGACGGCAAAGATCGAGTACACAAGTGTCAGGCGCGTCTGGCGGCACTACCTTTACTACACATTTGTGCTCAAGCTGGCGACCGAAGAGCAGACCTTTAAGATTGTGCCCGCCTTTCTTCCGGGCAACGAGAGCTATCGCGCGTTGGAAGAGTTCCTTACCCGAAAGGCTCTCGAAAACACAACCGAGAAAAAGGCGGCAAGAAACTAGTTGGCGAAAAATCCCCGATTCCACTCATCCTCCGGCGCGACAGGCAGTTTGAGCTGTAGTCGCTTCGACCCTTCGAAAAAAGGCTTTGCGCTCCGCCCGGGTGTCAAGATGAACAATCTTGACATCTGGAATGGCCGTTGATCCTCAAGGGATTGCTATAGAATCGAACTTTGACGCCGGTGTACCCGGGCGAACAGGGTACTTCGGTACCCTGCTGCGGGCGTGAAAGTACTCCTATAATCTGCAATCAGGGCAGTGTCCTTTCGGTCGAAAAGGTAACGCTCGAGTCGTTGAGATAAAAATGGTTCTCTGAGCATGAGCAAGGAACTCCAAGAAATCGTTGAGCGTGCCGTAGCGCAGGCACTGGAACGGCAGCTCCCTAAGCTGCAAGCGGAGTTAGTCAAGTGCGTACTGGCGGAACTTCCGCCTCCTGCTGCGGCTGCGGAAGGCAGGACTGCGGGTCCCATGCCCAGCGGCTTGGTACAAGCGGTTGCCGGTATTCATGCTGGAAGCACGCAAAAAGAAATCCTCAAAGCCCTGCTCGATGCGGGTACGTCCTACGCCTCTCGGGTCGCTCTGTTCGTCGTGAAGGGAGGAGCCGCCAGTGGATGGCAGGCTCGCGGCCTTGTTGAGGACGATCAGATCAAAGATTTTCCGCTCGATATGACGGCTGGCCCCGCGTCGCATGCCTATCAGAATCGCGTTGCGACTCCCGCCAATATCGCGGAGATGGATCGCCGCTTCGTGAAACAGTTTGGTGGTCCGTCGAACGAGCAGATCGTGATCCTGCCATTGGTGCTGAAAGACAAAGTCGCGGCGCTGCTCTATGCCGATGGCGGCACCGAGAACCTGCTCGACGCCGGTTCGCTCGAAGTGCTTGTGATGGCGACCAGCGCCTGGCTCGAAGTGGCCTCGCTGCGCAAGCAGGCGCAACAGAGGGAAACGGTTGAATCCATGCCCAGCATGGAGCGGCCAGCTCCGCCACCCGCGCCGGTGCAGGCAGTCAGCTCATTTTCAGATCCGTTCGCGGCTCATAGTCCGAAACATATTGCCAGAGCGCCTGAGCCCGAACCAGAACCGGCCGCAGAGGTGGTCGAAGTAGCTGCCGCCGCGGCATCGGCGAGCGCCGCCGCAGCGCCGGCCGCTGATCCATTCGCCGGATTGTCGGCGGTAGACGCGGACACGCATCGCAAAGCGCAGCGTTTCGCGCGGCTGCTGGTCGATGAGATCAAGCTCTACAATCAGGCGAAGGTCAATGAAGGCCGCCGCAACAAGGATTTGTACGATCGCCTGAAGGAAGACATCGATAAGAGCCGCACAACGTTTCAGAAGCGCTACGGCAGCACGGTGGCGGCAAGCGGTGATTATTTCCAGAAGGAAGTGGTTCGCAGCCTGGCAGAAGACGATTTCTCAGTGATGGGCGCGAACTTCAGGAAGTAGCAGTAAGAGATTTTCTTAGCGTTCTCTGGGATTTTCTCGGCGAACTCTGCGATCAGAAGCTTTAACCGCCGAGATCGCAAAGAGAATCCGCCGAGAACGCGGAGAAGACGGAACAGGTTCTGGTTGGCGCGTCTCCGCGCATCAAAGTACAAAGTGGTTCGAATGGGTCTCAAGCTGTGGTGGGTGCTGGCTCTGGCCGGCGTATGCGGGCTTTCGGGCAATGCGCACCCTGTTGCGCTGAAGCTTCCCCAGCAATCGACGAATCCTGTTGCGTCCGATTCTCCTGACAAGCAGTCTCCCACTGCACCCAAGACTCCACCGCCGAAAACCGAGCCGGATCAATCCGGAGCCAAGACTCCGCCGAAGAAATCCACGGGCAAGCCCGCCGCCAAGAAACCCGGCTCTTCCCGGGCGACCCCCGCAAAAAGGAAGAGAAGGCCGATTTCTCCTCGGGTGCGCCGCATTCGGCAGGCCTTCGTCGCCTCGACCACTTTGCGCCAGATGGCGCAGCAACTGATCCAAGACCGCACGCCTGCTGGTTATGCCGGGGTAGAAGCCTACGCTCGCGCTCACTCCAAAGAAGACGCCGGAGCGCTGGCCTGGCTCGTCGTGGGATACGCTCACTTCATCGACAAGGACTATGCCAAAGCCATCGAGCCACTGAACCGCGCCAAGCCCATGGCGGGCGATCTGGGCGACTACATCGCGTACTATCTCGGCACCTGTTATCTCCAGACCGGACACCAGGCCGAAGGAATGGCAGCGCTGGCGAACTTCGGGACGACCTATCCCGATTCGTTGCTCATCCGCGATGCGCATCTTAGCTATGCGAACGCATTGCTGAGCGAAGGACGCGCCGCCGAAACCGCCGAACTTCTTGAGAAGGACCGGCTGCCCGCCCGCTCCGATATCGAACTCGCGATCGGCAAAGCCTACGCCGCATTAGGACAGAGCCCGAAAGCTTCCGAGGCGCTGGGGAATGTCTACTACAACATGCCGACTTCGGGGGAAGCCGACGCGGCTTACACGGAACTGAAGAAGCTTTCGATCGCTACCCAGCCGACGCCGGTGCAACGCAAGACGCGTGCTGACTTGCTGATGAAGGCGCGGCGTTATAGCGATGCGTCCGACGAGTATCGCGAGCTTGCCAGCCACGCTACGCCGGCGGATCGTCCGGCGGCGGAGCTGGCGCTGGCCGACGCCTTGCATCGCAGCGGTCGCAACCGCGAAGCCAAGGCCGAACTTTCAACGTTAGTTGGTGCGACGCCCGAGCAGAACGCGCAGCGCTTTTACATTCTCGGCGAGGTCGCGTGGGCCTCCGATCAGAACGAGCTGTTCTATCAACTGGTCGATGAGCTTCGACAGATGGCGCCTACGAGTTCGTGGCTCGAGTCGGCGCTGTTGTCGGTCGCGAATCTTCACCTCGTCCATCATGAATACGACCAGGCGCTCGATGCCTTCCGCGAGTTGCAGCAGCGCTTTCCGAAGGGATCCAAAGCTTCGTACGCTCACTGGAAGGCCGCGTGGCTAACGCTGCGCATGGGCCGAAACGACGAGGCCAAGAAGCTGTTTGAGGAACAGATCGCCGCTTACGCCGGGGGCAATGAGGCAAACGCAGCTCTTTACTGGCGTGCTCGGCTCGCCGAAGAAGATAACGATCCGGCGATGGCGCGCGCCTTTTATCAGAAGCTGTCCGACCGGTATCGCAACTACTATTACGCGGAGCTGGCGCGACAGAGGCTCAAGAAGCTTCCCGCAGGGACGGACCCGCCGGGAGAGTATCCCTTGCTCGACCGGATTCCACCGCTCGAACACGGGGAGAAGATCACGTTGGCGGAGGCGCCGCCCGACGATCTGCATTACCAGAAGGCCAAGCTTCTTGGCAACGGAGGCCTGATCGATCTGGCTGTGCGCGAACTCGATAAGGCCTCCAGCGATGATCAGGACAAAAGCTGGGCTCCTGCAGAAACTGCGCAGCTCTATACCGACACCGGCCACTACGATCGTGCCATCGAAGTGATGAAGCATTCGGTGCCGAGCTATTTTGCTGTGGACATCCCAACGCTGCCGCGCGAGTACTGGGACGCACTGTTTCCGCGTCCGTTTTGGTCGGATTTAAAGAGATTCTCCGTCGCCAACGGACTCGATCCGTACTTGGTGGCGTCGCTGATTCGGCAGGAATCGGAATTCAATCCGATTGCAGTGTCGCGCGCGAACGCTGTGGGGCTCATGCAGCTGCTTCCCCGGACGGGCAAGCTGGTCGCGCACCAGGTAGCAATGAAGCGTTATAACCCGAGCCAGCTCTATACCGCGCCCGTGAATCTGGAACTCGGCACACGCTACTTCCGCGGCATGGTCGACAAGTTCGGTGGATCGTTTGAGCAGGCGCTGGCCGCCTACAACGCGGGGTCCGATCGCGTCGAGGAGTGGATGGGGCAGGGCAAATACCGTGACGCGGCGGAGTTCGTCGAATCGATTCCATTCACCGAGACGCGCGAATACGTGCAGGCCATCATGCGGAACGCCAGCGTGTACCGGCAGCTTTACGGGACGCCTTAACTTCCTCGTACGAACTTCTTTGCCACGGATTACGCGGATTCACGCGGATTTTTTCTGATCTTTTCCGATTTAAGACAGGTCGCATCGATAACGCGTCTACTCGTTGAGCGAGCAACTGCAGTCAGACGGAAACTGCGTGCGCGAGGTTGCGTTTCTTACTCTGCGCTCTCTGCGGCAGTTCTCTGCGAACTCTGCGGTAAAAGCTCCTACGCCGAGGACGCTGAGAAACACCGCAGAGAACGCAGAGAAAAGGGTGGGGACCTCTTGAAGGACAAGTCAAGAGCCCTTCCAAAAGGCTGTGCACCGTTTCTGGTGCATTCTCCAGAAGCCGCTGATTGCGCGGTGCTTGCAGCCTCAGAGACTGTGCAAAATAAAGACGATAAGTGCCGTGTAATCAGCGATATATATTTAACGGTTAAACCGATTTAACTTGCCCGCAGAGAGCCCCCGGATGGCGGACAAACTGGACGTTGGCTTGACCGCTGGTCGTTCCAACGGCGGGTCCGTATGCGTCGCAGGGGCATTTCCGGGCGGTGGGCAGATCTTCTTCGCGCATTAATTTTCTGCCTTCCGATGGAACGAACTCCAGCTCCTCGGCGTATCTCCCTCTGAGGAAGGTGTGCTCATGAGAAGCCTGTTCGCCTTGCTGCTGCTCAGCACCGCTTTCGTATCCGCGCAGGACACGAAAATCAACGAACTTGGACAGAGCCCGGTCGAGGCCAAGTTTGTCTCCGGCGGCCGGATTCGCATGGATCTTTGCTCGAGCGGGATTGAGATCGTGGGTACAGACAACTCCGCGGTGCGGGTGTCGTACCATCCGGAGCGCGATAGCGTGCGAGTGCGCCTGCAAATTTCCGGCAATCACGCCGACCTCACGCTGACCGGATGTCCACATAACAACTTCCAGGCGCGCATCGAAATCCCGAAATCTTCCGCCCTGTACGTACGCATGCTTGCCGGGCAACTTGACGTGCGGGATGTTACGGGGGACAAGGATGTTGAACTCAGCTTCGGCCAGCTCGATCTCGATGTCGGAAAGACCGAGCAGTACGCGCACGTGGATGCGTCGGTGAACAGCGGCCAACTCGAAGCCTCGGCCTTTGCCGTTTCCAAGGGAGGGCTGTTCCGCTCATTCGATCAGCGAGGGCCGGGGAAATACCGGCTGCATGCCCACGTGGGAGCGGGCCAGGTTGACCTTCGCTAGGTTGTATGGGGGAGGACGCCTTCGTCCGTCTCCGCGAACCTGAGCGAAGCGAAGGGAGCGCGCCGGGCGCCTGGGGCAACCCGATCGCTGTTCTTATCGACAGCCGCCTCATTGCGCTTCGCGCAACCCCGGACGAAGGCGTCCGGGGCTACGCAACTAATTCGCGCTGGACTTCGGCTGGCCGAAAATGATCTCCAGTACCAGCAGGCTCGCGCCGACAACAATCGCGCTATCGGCGAGATTGAACACCGGCCACTGATAAGTCTTCACGTAGAACAGCAGGAAGTCGACGACGCGGCCGCTGGCCACGCGGTCCCACAGGTTCCCGACGGCGCCGCCGAGGATGAGTGAGAGCGCGACTCCGGTCATGGTCAGAGCGCGCGACTGCTTCCACAGCAGCACTGAGACCACGATCATGGCTACCACCGAGAAGCTGATCAGCATCGCCGTCTTCCAGTGCGAAGGCGAGTCGGCGAACAGGCTAAAGGCGGCTCCGGTGTTTTCGGTATGCGTAATGCGGAAGAAGCCCGGGATGACCTGAATGTGGGTGTACATGGCTATACGCGCTGCGACGAGTCGCTTCGTCCAGCGGTCGAGAAGCACGACGAAGAGTGCCAGAAGAAAATGGGTGGCGCGCGCGGAGGAGTTGGTCATCGATGAGTTTTCGTTCTCAGTATTTCAGAAATTCAGTCTTTCTCAGCGATCTCGGCGGAAGTTCTCCGCGTTCTCTGCGGTTCAAGTTTTCTGCGGGGAGCTGGAAAAAGCCTGAACCGCTGAGTTCGCTGAGACCGATCGCAGAGGACGCGGAGAAATGCTCAGGCGCCGCCTTCCAGTTCTTTCAGCACCGCGCTGCAGCGCTCGCAGACTGTGAGATAGTCCTTGTCCTCGCCGACGTGCGTGGAGTAATTCCAGCAGCGTTCGCACTTGGCGCCGTCGGCCTTCTTCACTTCCACATGCAGGCCACTGGTGCCGTTTCCCGAACCTTGTGATAGGTGCACCTGCGAGACGATAAACAGGTAGCGAAGCTGATCGGCGTAGCGCTGCAGCAGCGAATACAAGGGATCGGATGTTGCGATTATTACTTGTGCCTCGAGTCCGGTGCCGATCAGTTTGTTGTTCCGGGCTTCTTCCAGAGCCCTCAGGACCGTATCGCGAACACTACGAAGTTCATTCCAGTCCCGCTTCTGCGCGTCCGCACGAAGGTTCGACTCTCGATCAGTAGAGAGGACACCAACGACATCTTCGTCACGAGTGAACTGTGCCAGGTGTACGCTTTCTTCCCGCGACGCGACTTTTGGCAGATACTGCCAGACTTCTTCGCAGGAGAAAGTCATGACGGGGGCAAGTAATCGCGTGAGCGCTTCACCGATGCGCCAGATCGCGGTCTGGGCGCTGCGTCGGGCTTTAGACTTCGGCGCAGAGATGTAGAGGCGATCCTTCAACACGTCAAAGTAAAACGCGCTCAGGTCCACGATGCAGAAGTGATTCAGCCGGTGGTAGATCTTGTGGAAGGCGAATTCTTCGTAGGCATTCCGCACATCGGACGCGAACGCGGCCGTCTGCCGCAACATGTACTGGTCAAGGGCTTCCATCTGGTCGTAGGGAACTTCGTCGTTGGCGGGATCGAAATCTCCCAGGTTCCCCAGAATGTACCGGAACGTGTTGCGGATCTTCTTGTAGTTCTCGCCCACGCGCTGCATCAATGCTTCGGAGCCGACCACGTCTTCACGGAAATCGACAGATGCGACCCATAGCCGCACGACTTCGCCGCCGAGGCGGTCTGAGATGTCGACCGGGTCCACGTCATTGCCGCGCGACTTCGACATGGCCTGGCCTTTTTCGTCGAGCGTCCATCCAGGCGTGACTACGCCCTTGTACGGAGGCGTCTGGCGCGCGCCCATGCCGCAGAGTAGGGAAGACTGGAACCATCCGCGATACTGGTCGCCGCCTTCGAGGTACAGATCGGAAGGCCAGGGATAGCTGGGTTCGTCGTCCATCAGCGCGAGATAGCTCGCGCCCGACTCGAGCCACACATCGAAGATGTCGGTTTCTTTCTCAAACTTCGTTCCACCGCAGTGCGGACACTTCGTTCCTGCAGGAAGAATCGTGTCGGATTCTGGCGTGAACCATGCGTCGGCGCCGGACTTGCGGAACAGTTCGACAACCTTCTGGTTGACTGCCTTATCGTTGAGCGGCTTGCCGCAACTTTCGCAGAGAAAGACGGCGATGGGCACGCCCCAGACGCGTTGCCGCGAGATGCACCAGTCGGGGCGCGTCTGGATCATGTTCGATAGGCGCTCTTCGCCCCACGCTGGATCCCACTTCACTTTCTTGATTTCTTCGAGCGTGTGCGTACGCAGCGTGTCGTTCTTGCCTGCGCCGCCCGGCATAGGCGTCTCCATCGAGATGAACCACTGCTCGGTGGCGCGGAAGATCACGGGATTGTGGCAGCGCCAGCAGTGCGGATAGGAGTGCTCGGTCTTTTCGGTGTGCAGCAGCGCGCCCCGCGACTTCACCAGATCGATGATGGGCTGGTTCGCGTCCCATACGCGTTTGCCGGTGTATTCCGGCAGGCCGTTGCGCAGGATGCCTTTTTCGTCCACATTGCTGGTCGCATCCAATCCGTACTTCATGCCGGTGATGAAGTCCTCCGCGCCGTGCGAGGGTGCGGTGTGAACGACGCCGGTTCCGGTGTCCATGGTGACGTAGTCGGCCAGCACGCCGAGAACTTTGCGATCTAGAAACGGATGCTGAAAATTCAGGCGCTCGAGTTTGCGTCCAGCAAAGTGGGCCAGCGCTTTCGGATCGGTAAGGTTGCACGTGGTAGCGACTTCATTCGCCAGCTTCGAGGCGACAATATAGACCTCTCCTGCGGATTCGAGCGCGACATACTCTTCGTCGGGATGAAACGCGACGGCCATGGAAGCGGGCAACGTCCATGGAGTCGTGGTCCAGATGATGGTTGAAACGTTCTTTCCCGCGAGCGCAGCGTCGATCGCGCCGGGATCGTCGAGCAGGCGATACTTCACCCAGACCGTGCTGCTGGTGTGGTTGTGGTATTCGACTTCGGCTTCGGCCAGCGCGGTCTCGTCGTGCATGCACCAATAGACCGCACGCAGTCCTTTGTACACGAATCCGTTTTCGTAAAACGAAAAGAATGTCGAGAGCACGACCGACTCGTACTGCGGATTCATGGTGGCGTAAGGCCGGTCGAATCTTCCGAACACGCCGATGCGTTTGAATTGGATGCGCTGCAGATCCAGATATTTCTGCGCGTACTTGCGGCACTCGGCACGCACAGCCGTGGCCGCCATCTGGAGTTTCTTTCCACCGAGTTCCTTGTCGACCTTGATTTCGATGGGCAGGCCGTGGCAATCCCAACCCGGCACGTAGGGAGCATCGAATCCAGCCATAGTTTTCGACTTGACGATGAAATCCTTCAGGCATTTATTCATCGCCGTGCCCATGTGGATGGGTCCGCTGGTATAGGGCGGGCCGTCGTGGAGGATAAATTGGGTCGCACCTTGGCGCGCCTGCCGGATGCGGTCATAGATCCGCATCTGCTCCCAGCGTTCCAGCGTTTTTGGCTCATTCTGGGGCAGGTTGGCTTTCATGGGGAAGGCAGTTTTCGGCAGATTAATCGTCTTCTTGAGATCGAGTGGCACTCAGTAACATCTCCCAAATGATTGAATCTTTTCATTATAGGGAGCGCGGCGGGGAACGTCCACGCGGCCGGCACAGGCGTAACCCAACTTTGAAACTACGCAGGAAGTACATGTCTATTCGGCAGCGAAACTGCACAAGGAAATGCACTGTAAGAACGGGCCGAGTAGAGTTACAATCGGATGAGCAAGAACGAACTCCGACCGAAAATGTTCGCGGAGGTCCTAGCTTCTAAAATCCGGTCGGATTGGAAGCAACTTGTGACAGGCCTCGCTCATCTGTTGTAAGGAGTAGGTTTTAGGGTAGTTTAGTAAGATTTTTCCACACAGGCAGCAAGGAACTCCGAACTGGGAATATGGGATCCGAACAACTGAATCCGAATGGCGCCGGACCTGAGCCGGAGCTTCACCTGCTGATCACGGACAAGCAGTTCGAAGAGCCTCTGTACCGCTCTCTGTTTCGCGAGCTCGATGAATTCTTCTTCCCAAAGAAACTGCCGCCACTGAAGCTCGAGTGTAAGCCTGCGCCGGTTAAAGACATTTGGGGTTTCTACAATTACAAAAGGAATGGCGTACTCGGTTCTACTGGAGTTCACATCCTGCTGGCGGGAATCATTGTGGGAGGAACGCTGATTGGTCGCCACGTTGTGGTGGCCGGCACGAGGCCGCAAGTTACCGTGACGCTGATTGCTCCGGACGAATTGCCCGCGCTCAAGCCGGCGAAGACACAGGTTGGCGGCGGTGGTGGCGGCGGCGATCGCGACGTATTGCAGGCGAGCAAAGGCAGGCTTCCAAAGTTATCGATGGAGCAGATCACACCTCCAGCAGCGGTGATTCGGATTCAGAATCCGAAGCTGGCGGTCGAACCCACGATCGTTGTTCCACCCCAGGTGCAACTGGCGTCGAACAATCTGCCGAACCTGGGCGATCCAATGTCGCATGCGGTGCTGCCCTCGAATGGAACGGGATCGGGCAGCGGCATCGGAGAGGGTGAGGGCGGCGGCATAGGGAAAGGCAAAGGGCCTGGATTTGGTCCGGGAGAAGGCGGCGGCACCGGCGGAGGCATCTTTCGCGTCGGAGCTGGAGTCTCCCCGCCGAGAGTGATTTATCAGCCTGAGCCGGAATTCTCGGAAGAAGCCCGCAAGGCAAAGTTCCAGGGCATCTGCACGCTGGCGTTGGTCGTGGGCGTCGATGGACGGCCCAGCCAGATCCGTGTTCAGTCCAGCCTGGGCATGGGCCTCGATGAAAAAGCGATTGAGGCCGTGAAGAATTGGAAGTTTGAGCCGGCGATGAAAGACGGTCATCCGGTGCCGGTTGCGATTGCGGTTGAGGTGGACTTCCACCTGTACTGAGAGGGTCGGTCCCTGATCCCTCAGGGGCTGAAGCCCACATCAAATAATCACCTGAGGGGCACGGCTGAAGCGGTGCCCTACCCAAAAACCATTCGTGCCCAGCATTCGTACCCAAACCACTTGGGAAATAGCTGATCGCTGGATTATGTGGGGACAGCCGCCTTCGGCTGTCCGTGGCCCAAAGAGCGACTATTTTTTGCCTTCGTGGCTGCTACGAAAGCAGTTCCTCCCTACTCGATATGTCGCTCATCTCAGGACTGAATTTCGAGTGCAAGAGGCAAAGACGCCGGCTCGCGCGGCCGGACAGCCGATGGCGGCTGTCTCCACAAAATTCCTCAGATCAGATCCCGGAATGGGGGCTCACTTGGAATCAGGAATCGTTTCTGCGCAGGACGGCGTAGTGCCCATCTGATCTTTTTCGGAAACCCAGTCGCTCGTAGATCGCGATCGCGCGTGAGTTGTCACTTCTGACGTGCAAGAAAGGCTTCTCGCCGCGGGCGCGGATCGAGCGCATAACCTCTGTCATAAGCGCAGCGGCGTACCCTTTGCCTAAGTGGTCGGGATGGGTACACACGGCGCTGACCTCGGTGTAGCCGGGGACCTTCATGCGTTCTCCGGCCATCGCGACCAGTTTCCCGGCGTCGCGAATTCCGACGTAATAACCCAGTTCGTGAGTGCGTGTGCCGAAGGGGCCGGGCTTCGTCATAGCTGTGAGGTCCAGCATTTCGGGGGAGTCTTTGTCGCCGAGTTCGACCATTTCCGGTGCGGAGGAATTCGGGCTGGCATGGCCATTCTCGCAGACCATCTGCAGCAGAGGGGCGCCGGCGATGTAATCCCAGCCGTCTCGCGGTTCGTAGGGTTGATCGAGGAACACGGCGGCGGTTCCGCTGGAACCAGTCAGTCTGGCCAGAGATGCATAGCCTTCATCGTTGGGCTGATCGAAGGCACAGAGGGAAGTTACTTCCTGAACGAATCTCCGGGCCTTATCGTACGACTCCGCGAACTGAGCCTGCCGCGTGGTCAACGCCTGCCAGATGACGTTTTCGAGTGGGTGCATTTCGTGTACTTCCCTTTGATTGGGCTCAGGGCCCGAAGGACACACTAAATGCGCTGGGCGGAGGGATACTATCCGAATCTTGCGGACAAATTCTTCACGCGGCAGGCACGCTCCCTTCGCTACGCTCAGGGTCGCGGGGCGGACGAGGCGTCCGCCCCTACACAAACTAATTCTCGACTATTCCTTCAGGTCGACGTGCTCGACGTTTTCGATGGGGAGGCCCAGGAATCGTTGTCCGAGGCGGCGGAACTTTTCGGTGGAGTCGGTGGCGAAGAACTTCAGGCGCGGCGCGGAACGGCGCTCTTCCACGGCAGAACTGGAATCCGGCAAGAGTTCCTCAAAATGGGCGGAAACTGCCCGAGCGGTCGATTCGGCGGAATCCACAATGCTGACGTGATCGGGCGCCACGCGGCGCAGTAGAGGCTTCAACAATGGATAATGCGTGCAGCCGAGCACCATCGTGTCGGCGTCGTGAAAACCGTCGGCAAAGGCTTCGGTCAGATAGATGCGCGCCACCTGTTCGGTCACTGTGTGCTCGACCCATCCCTCTTCAACAAGCGGGACCAGCAAGGGGCAGGCTTTCTCGCGCGCCTGCAGTCCCCGTTCCTCAAGCGCTTTGCGATAAGCGTGGCTGCTGACGGTGGCCTCGGTTCCGATGACGACAACTTTGCGATTCCTGGTGGCGGAGGATGCGGCCTCGGCTCCGGGGTTGACGACTCCGACCACCGGGACATGCGCTGCGGCGCAGATTCTGTCGAGCGCCAGAGCGGTCGCTGTGTTGCAGGCGATGACGAGCATCTTTGCGCCTTCAGATTCGAGAAAGTGCGAGGCCTCGACTGCGTAGCGCGCAACGGTCTCGACTGATTTAGAGCCGTAGGGAAGGCGGGCAGTATCGCCGAAATACGCATATTCGGCGTCAGGAACGAGTTCAAGTAGAGCTTTAAGTACGGTGAGGCCGCCAAAACCGGAATCGAATACACCGATTATGGGACGACGAGGACTCATGGGTTTCCATCATACGGCATCGGATCGGCGCGCCACTTCGCAGCGCCTGCGGTTGTGAATTTACTACTGCATTTCCTTCGCGTTACTTCGTGTCCTTTGTGGTTATAGAACTCAAAGGCGGGAACCACGAAGGACACGAAGGTCCACGAAGGAAGGCACAGAGGCTATTTTGATCGCATGGCTTCGATGAGTCTTGCGCCCGATGCGCTGGATATTCCGCAGCAGGGGCCGGGTGGGATTGGTGCGCCGTGAGGGCAGGTGCGGGGATGGCCGAGGAAGGTGCAGATCTTGTCGGTTGCCTCGGGGGAGAGGATGTGCTCGAACTTGCAGGCCTGCTGCTCGATCTCGGTCTCGCTGTCCATGGCGAGACTGTCGGTGAAGAGGCGCTCGGCGAGCCGGTGACGGCGGATGATGCTGCCGGCGCGCTCGCGTCCGCGCGGAGTCAGTTCAACGATCAGGGTACCGTCTCCGGATGATGCTGCGACCGGTTTTAACGCCTCGTGGCAGGGATTCACAAACGGCTTGTGATCGTGCGCCTGCGGCGGATGAGGAGCAGAAACGACGAAACCCATTTCAATCATCTTCTCGATCGCCAGACTCACGGGAAGGGCGCCGTGTACTTCCATACGCTCGACCTCAGCGATTTCCCCGTTTTCGGCGAGCACCCAGAGCTCTTCTAGAACCTCGTCTAGTTGCTCTTCATCCGCCATTGAGAAAATTTCTTGCGAGGCGATCTTTCCATGATGCAGCTCAATGCGGCGGTCGGCGAGCCGGGCAACGACCGGGTCGTGAGTGACCATGACAATCGTGCGGCCTTGTTGATGGAACTCGCGCAGCAGGCGGAGAACGATTTCTTCGTTCTGCGCGTCGAGATTGCCGGTCGGCTCGTCGGCGAGGATGATCCTGGGATCGTTGATCAGCGCTCGCGCGATGCAGACGCGCTGTTGCTCGCCACCGGAGAGCTGGGAAGGCAAATGATGCGCCCGGTCGCCGAGGCCGACTCGCGTCAGAGCTTCGGCGGCTTCCTTCTGGTCAGTCATGCTGTGGAAGTATTGCGCCAGCATTACGTTTTCGACGGCGGTGAGGAAGGGGATCAGGTGAAACTGCTGGAAGATGAATCCGATCTTTTCGCAGCGCACACGATTCAATTCGGCTGCGGAAATTCCGGCTACGTTCTGGCCGTCGAGCCAGATCTCTCCCGAGGAAGGTCGATCGAGACATCCGATCAGGTTGACCAGGGTCGATTTGCCGGAGCCTGACGGTCCCATGATCGAGAGCCATTCGCCCTGAGCGACGTGCAGAGAGATGTGGTCGAGCGCGTGGATCGAGCTGGCGCTGTTGTCCTTGCCTGTGCCGTTGCCCGACTCTTTGGCGGGGTAGAGTTTGGTGACGTCCTTGATCTGAATCATTTCACTCGCCCCTCAGTATGACCGCAGGCTGGACGCGTCGCAACAGAGAGATCGGAAGAATCGACGAAATCAGGGTTACTGCCATGCTACCTGCCAGTACGATCGGTAGCACGCCGAGGCGAGGCACGACCGGAGCGTGGAAGTTTGCACGGCCAATCCAGGCGGCGATGCCGATGCCGACAAGAAACCCAATCATCGCACCGGTCGCGCCCAGAGCGGCGGCTTCAGCCGCGAAGAATCCATTGAGCAGGCGTTCAGATGCGCCCAAGGCTTTCATGATGGCAAAGTCGCGTCGGCGATCGAAGACCCATCCTATGAGCGTGGAAAGCACGCAGAGCGCAGCCGTGAGAATGATCAGCGCGGCGGCTGCCAGCAGAGTCGCGCGTGTCTTGCCGAGCACACGCGCTTCGCCTTCCATGATCTGTCGAACTGGACGGACGTCGGCGGCAGGAATGACTTGCGCCAACTGATTCATGACTGTCGCGACTTCCGGCGCAGAACCGCTGGCGGCGACTTCAACGGTGGATGGTTGGACGCCGGTCCAGGACACAAATTCCGCGAGCGAAACGTAAATGCGGCTATCTTCGGCCGCGCCAGTTTGCACCGTACCTGCGGGCGTGACGTGCAGAGCGCGTCCCTGAAAGGTGAGATCGAATGGTTGGTTCTTCGGCGAGACCAAGGGAAGCGCTCGCACGCCAACCAGAGCCTGATTTGCGGTTACAGGCCACGCGCTTACCGACCACCAGCGATCCAACTGCTTGACGCGATCAAAGTCTATACCGGCGACCACGATCGGCTGCCCGTCCGTCGTTCGGGCTACGATTAATCCGGAGGCCGCTGCGATGCCGCGGCCGGCGAGCGCGGAATCGACTTGCGAGAGACTTCCGGCGGGAAGGGAAGTGCCATCTTTCCCGACCAGAATGATGTTTGCGCCATAATTGCGAAATTCGCGTTGCAGCTTGGCCTGCACGTCAACATAGAGATTGAGCATGGCTGTCGCTACCGCAGCCGCGACCACCATGGCGAACAACGCTGAGGCAGCTCGGCCGCGCCGGAGGACCGCCGCGCGCACCAGCATGCGCAGGAACATCGAGGTGTGCGGTGCATGAGCCCGAGTGGCCGCCAGATCGTGCGCCTGATGGGACATGGGGGCGCTCACAGTTCACCTCGTAGTGCGAACACCGGATCGAGGCTGACAGCGCGACGGATGGCCATCGCGCTGCCGGCAAAGGTCACGATCACGGCGATGGCGAGGATCACCGGCAAGAGCACAGGAGAAATTGAAATCTGCGAATTGAAGATGGAGTGGCCGATTTGATGGGCCAAGGCGGAGCCGATGCCAAAACCAACGGCACCGCCGATCAAGGCCATCAATGCAGCCTCGGCGAAGAAGACCGACGCCACGGCAAATTTTCCCGCGCCCAAGGCTTTCATCAATCCGACCTCAGCGCGTCGTTCGAAGATGGCAGTTGCCATGGCTGCGGAAACGGCTAGGCCTGAGGCGAACAACGCGGCTAGAGTGATCAGGAAGATCAGACCTTCGATGCGAGTCAGCACCGCCCCTTCGTTCTGCGCTACCTGCCGAATTTGTTCGGCGTGGGAGTGCGACACCGCTTCGGTGAGCTGCAACGCGATCGCCTGCGGATACGGCGTGCAGTACCAACGGTCGTAAATCGCGCCGGACAAGCTTTTTGGATCGCGGCGGGCGAAGGCATCTTCCGGCTTGGTGAGCGCGCTGACGTAGACGCGCTTTACTGCGCCTGGCCGGCCAAGGATTTCTTGCGCAAGGCTCAGCGGCGCGATCATTTCGTCGTCTTCTGCGCCGCCGGTCGAGAGAATCCCATCAATGCGCGACTGGCGGCCAGAGATGTTAATCGTATCGCCGGGTTTCTCGTTGAGTTTGGCGGCCAGTCGTTCGCCGATCAGAACGTCGCGTGAATTGTCGTCCGGCCACGCGCCCGAGACCTTCCACCAAGGATAAAGAGTCTCGGCTCCGGTGACGAACTCTTCATTTCCGTAGGAAACTTTTTTGGAGAAGTAGGTTCCCGTTAACGTGACATCCTGCGGTTTTCCTTCGTGTTGAATCACCGCGCTGACGGGAAGGACGGGCGCAAATCCTACGATGTTGTTGTGCCAGAAAATTCCCTTGATCTTGGGAAGGTCCGCTTCGCTCAGGAATGCGCCGTCGGTGGGCGGCTTCAAGTTGACTCCGCCGATTTCCACATCGAGCGAGTCTTCCTGCGGAGTAACGACAAGGTTGGCGCCGATGGCCCGGAGTTCATGATTGATTTTGTCGCCGATATCGGTGGCGACGGCGATCATGGCCGTGGCTACGGTAACGCCAAGGGTAATCGCGGCTCCAGCCAGGATCTTGCGCCGTTTCTGCCGCCGGAAGGATTCGTATACGAGTCGGACGAACATCGGTTACTGTTGCGCGAACATGCGGCTTCCGCCCGCGATGTCGGCCTCCTGAATGATAATGGCGTCGGCGGTCTGCGTGGCTTTCAGAGGCACTGGATTGCAGCCACCGGCCGTGCCTACGGACTGCGGATTAATCGGAGCTGCGCAGTTCTTGCAGATCACGCCGTTGCCTTTCTTATAGAAACCCACCGCGCCGCAGATTTCGCAGGCGTCGAATACCGTAGCGATCTTGCCGTCGGGCTTTTGATAGAGCCAGAAGCGGACTGGCGTTCCGTTCTCCTTGGCCTGGTAACGGTGCAAATCGCCGTCAGCGACCTGCGAGAGCGGGATCTTGATCTCCCCGTTCGTGAAGCTAACTTCTGTCGCGGGAGACAGCGCGCTCACATTCTTGGTGTAGACGAATTCCAGGGTGACCATGGCGATCAGCACAAAAGAAAACGTGTACACCGATCCCATCCAGAGGCGTTCGCGGCGGGCCGTCCACTCGGCTTTGCGGCGCTCTGCCGGGGATGCAGAGGCATCGAGAACGGGTGCGCGACGCTTGGCCTCAAACAACACCATCAGCGCCGTCATGGCAAAGATGGTGATGAAGAAGAACCAGTCGTTGCTGACGATGGGGCCGATGATAGCCATCTCGCGCTTGGAGGAGGCGATGAAGCCGGCCTCGGAAAGTTCGTGCAAGCCGGAGATGATCAGCTGTGCCGCAACCAGGAACATGATCGCAGTGGTGACGCGGAAGAATTTCTGCAGGTTGATGCGGACACTGCCCTTGACGAACATCACTCCGAAAGCAATCGCGGCGATGAGGCCGAGCAGGGTTCCGAGAAAGCTCATCAGTTCGGTGGAGTTGAGGCTGACGCCGGCCAGGATGAGCACCGTCTCGGCGCCTTCGCGGAGCACCATCAAGAAGATGAAGATGAAGAGGCCGAACCAGGCATCGTTGCCCGCCAGCAGGCCGACCTTGCCTTCGATTTGGCCCTTCATCTTGCGGCCGGTCTTCATCATGAAGACGACCATGGTCACGACGAAGAAGGCGGCGACGAGCTCCACCCATCCTTCAAAGACGTCTTCGTTGAGATGTGCGCGGGAGATGACGACGGCGACGGCGATGCTGCCCAGGAAAGCCGCGCCCAGGGCGGCATAGACGGTCTTGCGCAGCTCCGCGCGCCCGATCTTGGTCAGGTAAGCCAGGGTAATGCCGACGATCAGGGCTGCCTCGACACCTTCGCGCAGGGTGATGATGAAAGCCTGTAACATGCCGTTCGGTCTCGTTCCTTCCTGAACTTAACTCTTGGATGCTGCAAAGACTTACCCGGTTTGGACGTACCCGGAGAAGCCGTCGAAGAGCGGGTTTCAGGCCCGGATGATTTTGAAAATGAATTTCAATTTCAACTTCAAGGATATGCTTCTGCGACCAAAACCGTCAATCCGGGGCCGCACAACCACGTGTGATTGGGATCACACGGTCGGATTTTCGACCTGAATGGGGAGAGGGTGCAGCGGGGACACTCTGGGGTACTGCTTAAAAGTCAAAGTCCCCACCCTGTCGCACAAAACGCGACAAGGATGGGGCACCCTTATGACATCCATTTTAATGGACAAGAGTCATCAGGCTGCGGAGATTGCCTGGGGTACGATCCGTGTCCTCTTGCGGGGCGCGGCGCAGGACCGGGGCGCGGGGATCTTCGTCTTCTCCATGGCGGCGCAAATGCACGGGACCCTGGAGCGAAAGAAGCCGTTCCTTGATGTCCTGAAATTCGTTGGTGTCGACGATGTAGTCCTTGCGGTCGGGAAGGAACGTGCTGATTTCCATTTGCAAGCGGCGAATGCGTTCTTCCAGAAGTGGATAGTTCGAGAACCCGCGGGCCACTTGCGAATGGAAGGGCAGTTTGCTGACGAAATGGTAGCCGGGAATCTTGGCGAACATCGCCGCCCGGCTCGATTCTAGTGCATGCAGTTTTTCGAGAGCGGAGAGCAGTGCTTCGGGGTCGTATCCGGCGGTGTATGCGTATTCGATGCCGAGCAGGTCGGCCTCATACTCGGAATCGCGGCTGAACTTTTTCACCGAGAGCGGACCGGCGACTCCGCTGGCATCTTGCAGAACGATGCCAACCGGCCCGGCCAACAGAGAAAGGGAACCGGTAACGTTGTACAGATCTTTGCGCGTGAGGGCGCGGGTGGCGTGGCGGGCGGCGACGTGGGCAATCTCGTGGGCCATGACGCCGGCGAGTTCTGCTTCACTCTCGGCGGCGAAGATGAGCGCGCTATCCACATATAGAAAACCGCCGGGAAGGCCGTAGGCGCGCGGGATTTCGCTGGAATCGATCAGTCTTACCGTGAACGGGATCTCCGCATCGGAGTTGCGCACAATCTTCTGTGCGAGACGGTTCACGTAGTCATTCAGCACTGGATCGTTGACGATTCGGGAACTGCTGTCGAACGCGGCAGCAAGATTCTGTCCTAGCTGGTGCTCGCGCTTCTGGGAATAAATATTGAAACCGTGGCCGATGCCGCGGTGACCGATTTTGTTCACATCGTATTTCGCAATCTTCTTCGGATCTTCCGGGCGCACCGGGTCCTTTTGCTGCGTAGGGTCGGTGGAATCTTCGTCGGGGTCGGACGTCGGCGTCTGCGCATTCGAGCCAATGGCGGCAACGAGCACGACGAACACGCAGAGGAGGCTGAAAAAAGTCTCTTGGTGGCGGCTTACATCGAGAGCGGAACAGGATCGCATGGCCCACCCTATCTGGGAGAGGGGAGGATTTTACAACGATTTGAGGAATTCTGGGAACGAAAAATGTGCCAGATGGCTTAATTCTAGCGGCATTTGGAGGATTGGAGATTACAGGCGTTTCAAGAAGGCATTGGCATCAGCCACTGCCGGAAAGAGCTTTTCCTCGGCTTGGAACTCCGGCGAGTGGACGCAACGGCGGCTGCCGCGCAGCTTGACGGGGTGCTTCAGGTGGAGCATCTCGTGGTAAACGATATATTCCAGCACGTACCGCGGCATGGCGGGATGATCGAACATCCGGCTGATGACAATGGCGTTATGCGCGGGATCGTAGTGGCCGAGGATGCGGCGGGTCTTGGTCTGGCTCCAGCTCATGCGGGGACGGGCCATCAGGCCATGGAAAAAGCGGCGGTTCAGGTCTTCGAAGATGGCATCGAGATCGTAGAAGTGACCTAGGGGAGAGCGCAGAAGCTTGCGGCCGCGCATCTGGCGGACAAGGTGGGCCTTGCGGACGATTTCGTGGCTGGCGACGTATTTGCGGTAACGCGCGGCCTGCCCCTGATCGATCGGGCGGCGGTACATCTTGGCCAGCAGAATGTGCGCGATGGCCTTCAGAACTGTGTCGGGAGCGCCTTCCAGCAGGTCGGAGAGGCGAACCAGCAGGCGGCCGTCGCGCAGCCGGATGGTGTTGTTAACGTTGGCAAAAGCGAAGAACTCAACTTTGAATTCGGGCAGGGAAGTGCCTGGACGGAGTTCGGTGTAGCTCTCCTGGAAGATTTCGAGGACGCCGGGGCTCACGGTGAGCGTAGATTAGCACGGGACAGCGGGCGCTGGGCGTCGGACTTCGGACCTTAGCACCGGACGAGGTTCTCCGACCATCAATCGAGTTTTCGCCCGGTGTACACAGTGATGAGCCACGCCATCACAGCCCACACTCCGGGTAGCGCGGTAAGAACCACCGAAAAAATCAATCCGGACTTGTACAGCCGCGTTCGTGGCGTCCCCATGTAAAAAACAGCGTCCACAATCCAACCGAAGGTGTAGCAGATGTTGGCGAATATGCAGTAAACGAGAGGGCCGGTAATCATCATTAGCGGTTCTTCGAAGTCTTCGCCCGGCTTGACTGCGGCGGAACCTGCGACGAGCACAAGAATCCAACTCGCCACGCCGACCGCTCCGATGATGGCATTGAAACCCAAGCGACGGGCTTCCCACCAGCGGATGATGTCTTTCCGAGTGCTCGGGTGACCCTGTTCTGATGACCACGCCAAACTATGTTCCATCGGGTTGTACTCTAAATCCAAGCTAGCCTTTTTCGTTGCTCGAAGAGGTGATGACGTAACGAGCTGATGACGTAACCTCCCTGCGCCGTTGGCGATCCGGTGCAACTATAGAGGCACCTCAGCGGCTGAAGCCGCTCGTCCGTGTGCCACCTTTATCGCAGCGCTAAACATCTTGCGGAAAAACTCGTTTTATATGCGGACAACGCCCCTCAGTGGCTAAAGCCGGATTGATTTTGTGAAACTTAGCGGCGGGGCTTGAAGCCGCGCCCTTTCAAAACGGTTTACGAAACTCTTTTTTTTCGCAAGCTGTTTAGCGCTGCGCCACCTCACGCCTTCTACCACCCCTTCTACTCCGGGCTTACTCCGGTTCCTTTTGATGGATCCTTGACTAGCCTTTTGTGTTTGGCCAACTCTTCCTGGTCTTCCAGCAGCTTGCGATGATCCTCTACAGAACTGTCGACGGTTTCGATTGCGTTATTCAAAACAAATTCGTACTGCTGTGATTCGGCGGGACGAACGTCGGCGGCATCCTTCAGGGCGCGCAGCTTGGCCTGGAACTCGGTATCAGCATCGATGATTGCCTTGAGGGGCTTGCGGATGTCGTTCTTGCGGTCAACGTAGGTGTCGATGTTGTCGTTCAACTCGTCGTAGAGAAGCTGGAAGTCGTCGAGCAGGTCGTGGGTCTGCTTAGCCCGGTCTTTGGTCTTGGGGTCGTTTCTGATCTCTTCCATCTTGACCAGGCGGGCGCGCGCAAACTCCAGGTAGAGGGGCAGTCTCAGCCTTGGCTCCCAGCTAGTGTCGCGTACTTGATTGATCTCCGCCTGAGTCAGGGGATCGCGATGCCGCTGCGAGAACGCCAGGGCTGGAATGAACATCAACAACAGTCCACAGACGAGATGGGATAGTTTCATTTGGCACCTTTGGGAAACATGGCCAGGAGCAAATCATCGCGCACGCGTTCGAGGTGTTTGATCGCTTCTTTTAGCGGTCCTTGTTCCTCGCGGCCGACCACGTGTAGCAAATCATTCAATTTGCGCGTCATAGAGCGGATGGCGATTTCCGTTTGTTTTTGACGCTTGTGGGACTGAACGGAGTAGTCGCGCGCGAGCTCAGAGAAAGCCACCACATCGGTCAAACTGGCTTGCGCCTTCTCCATATCGTCGGCTGCGTATAGCTTGTCGGTCGCGACCAATTGCTTCTCGGCGATCTCAACACAAATCTTGGCCTTCTCGCCTACGTTCGCTGAGGAAACACGCGCCTTCAACTCTTCAACCGTGGGCTCCGTTCGGGCGGTTGCCGTGCTTCCGGCGAAGACGATAGCCAGCAGGAAGACGTTCGATAGCAGCAGGCGAAGCCGTGAGCCCAGGGCTTGAGGGGAATGATACCCAGAAGAACGCTTCGACTTGGGTTTGGCTAAACTTTCGAACCGTCGTGAGAAAGTCAAAATCCCCACCCTGTCGCACAAGACGCGACAAGGATGGGGCACCCTCTGGAGTTTCATCTCCGAGCCAGCCCCATTCGCGGACGTAGACACAGAGTCCCGTCGCGAGCTTTCCACGCACTCCACTGAAACATGCACCCCAAGCATGATCCGGTATCCACTACTTACTTCTTCGGTTCCAAAGCAATCAACCGATGTTTCGCCTGCCACTCCTGATCAGGATACTTCCCATTCGCCCCATCAAGGAAGAGGTGATAGTTTGCCACAGCCTGTTTGACGTCCCGCAAATGGTCGTACGCCGTCGCCCTGAGGAAATAGGTAATAGGAATTTCCTTGAGGAGTTTCGATCGCGCGTCCAAGGCTTTGAGGGTCAGGGCGTAGTCTTTGTTCTCGCTGGCCGCGAATGCCAGATCGCCGTACGCGGGGCCCATGTCGGGCTTGAGTTTTACGGCGGTCAAGAACTCCTTTTGCGCGTCGGGAAACTTCTTCTGGCGCAGCAGGGCTTGGCCGAGTTCATGGTGTAGATCGGCATCGTCGGGATGGGCGGAGAGGAGGGTGCGGTATTCCGCTTCGGCCTTCTCAGGTTTTCCGGCGGTAGTGTAGAGGTCGGCGAGATCGCGCTGCACGGAAACGTCTGCCGGCGCCAGCTTCGCTGCGGCCTCGAGTTCGGCGATGGCATCATCGGGCTTGCTGTCCGCGGCGAGGACGCGGCCCAACTGAACGTGGGCGGCGACAAGGTCCGGATGCGCCGCGACCAGCTTCCGCAATTCGGCCGCAGCCTCTGGGAAACGGCGGCCGCGCATGTAGATGTTGGCGAGCCCGGTGATTGCTTCCGAGGAAGCGGGATCGAGGGCGAGCGCCTGTTTGTATTCGCTTTCAGCGTCGGAGAATTGGTTCTGCTGTTCCAACAAGAGTCCGGCGGCCAGGTGCGGTTCCGGATCTTTAGGCTGCAACGCCGCTGCCTGGCGATATGCGGCGACTGCTTCGTCGGGCTTCGTAGCTTTGAGCACATGGGCTAGCGAGAGCCATGCCCGGGCCTTGCCTTCTGCACCGTGACTTGTCGGCTTCAGTTGCGTAGCCGCCCGCAAGAATTGCTCGGCATCCGGCTGGTCGGCTTTGGCAAGCTGCAGACCCAGGTTCAGGTTCGACTCGAAAACGTCAGGCTTGGCGGAGACGGACTTGCGGTAGGCGGCGATGGAGTCGTCGGTTTTGCCTAGTGCGTTCTCGACGAATCCGAGATCGAACCACGCGACGTAATTGCCGGGGTCCGTCTCGACTGTCTTCCGAAGAAGCGACTCGGCTTCGGCATAATTCTTGGCCTGGATCAGCCCTTCGGCTTTGGTGAGTTCTGGAGAGGGGGCTTCTGCCTCGGAAACTGTCGTGTGGCGAGTGGCCTGGGCGGGTTTGTGACGTATGGTCTGGCTCGACGAGGAGTCTGGGGAAGCTTGCGACTGAGCGTGCGCCGCAAAACCAAGGGCATAACCACAAAGGACACTAAGGTACACGAAGGAAACCCAACGGAGGACCACGACGTTTCGATTACTTCCGGCCATTCGAGCCTGATGCTTCGTTGCCATTCAGTACCCGTGCCAGATATTTGCCTGTGTACGAACCGGGCAACCCGGCGATCGCCTCTGGAGGCCCAACCCCGACGACTTTTCCGCCCCGATTGCCGCCCTCGGGTCCCAGATCAATAACCCAGTCGGCGGTCTTGATGACTTCCAGATTGTGCTCGATAACGACAATCGAGCCCCCTGCTTCAATCAGACGGCGAAAGGCGGCCAGGAGTTTGCTGACGTCGTCAAAATGCAGTCCGGTCGTGGGCTCGTCGAAGATATAAAGCAGGCGGCGCTTTACCTTTTCCCCGTTGCCGGACCTGCCGGCTTCGCGGGTGGCGGGTTGAAGGTGGGCGGCCAACTTCATGCGCTGGGCTTCGCCGCCGGAGAGCGTGGTTGCCGATTGACCGAGCCGCAGGTATCCGAGACCGACTTCCTCGAGCGACCGTAGCTTCTCGGTGACCTTGGGGGCCTCAGCGAAGAACTTCAGGGCCTCTTTGAGGGTGAGGTTTAGCACCTCGTGAATATTCTTTCCTCGGTATCGGACCTCAAGCACCTGGGGCTTGTAGCGTGTGCCTTTACACTCTTCGCAGATCAGCTCGACGTCGGCCAGAAACTGCATTTCGACGGTGACTGTGCCGTCTCCTTGACAGACTTCGCAACGGCCTCCGGGAATGTTGAAGGAGAAATGTCCGGCGCTAAAGTCGCGCTTCTTGGCCTCGGGCAGGGATGCGAAGAGGTCACGAATAGCGTCGAAGGCTTTGATGTAGGTCACGGGATTCGAGCGCGGCGTGCGGCCGATCGGAGACTGGTCGACAAGAACGGCCTCGTCAATGTATTGATCGCCTTCCAGGCTCTCCCAGGTCGCGGGACTGGCCGCGGCTGCGCCGTTGCCCGACTGTTGCTTGGCTTGCGCCAATGCCTTGTAGATCACTTGATGGAGAAGCGTCGACTTGCCGGAGCCCGAGACACCCGTGATCGCCACCAGCATGCCTAACGGAATGTTGATGTCGACGTTCTTCAGATTGTTGGCGCGGACGCCTTTTACTTTGATCTGCTGCGGACCTGGCTTGCGCCGCGTGGCTGGCGGTTGAATGCGGAGATCTTGCGAAAGGTAACGCCCGGTCAGCGAAGCAGGATTATGCAGGATCTCGTCGTAGGTTCCGCCGGCGATCAGCTTGCCGCCATTCTCGCCAGCGCCGGGGCCGAGGTCGAGAATACGGTCGGCGGCCTTCATGATGTCGGGATCGTGCTCGACGACCAGGATGGTGTTTCCCAAGTTGCGCAGGTCGTGAAGAATCTTCACCAGTCGGTGCGTGTCGCGCGGGTGCAGACCGATGGAGGGCTCATCGAGGACGTAGAGGGTTCCGACCAGGCGCGAACCCAGAGACGTCGCGAGTTGAATTCGCTGCGCTTCTCCACCGGACAGGGTCGAGGAGAGCCGGTCGAGCGCCAGATACTCGAGGCCGACATCGTTCAGGAATCGCAGGCGCTCGCGAATTTCCTGCAGCAGACGGTCGGCGATGTCGGCTTCCGCCACGGTCAACTTTATCTGATCGAAGAATTTCATCGCATCTTCGACGGTCAGTGAGCACACTTCGCACAGGTTGCGGCCTTGAATCTTCACTTGCCGCGCTTCCATGCGGAGGCGGCTTCCGTTGCACTCGGAGCAGGTGGAATATCCGCGATAACGGCTCAGGAACACGCGGACATGAAGCTTGTATTTCTTGCGTTCGAGATGGTTGAAGAATCCGCGCACGCCGAGAAATTTGCCCTCACCGTTGAGAATGAGATTGCGGTGCTCTTCAGCGAGATCGATCCACGCCATATCGAGGGGAATTCCGGCTGCTTTTGCGTAACGCTTCAGGTCGGTGAATAGTGGACGATACTTGGGCTTGGTCCAAGGCTCGATAGCGCCTTCGCCCAGGGATTTCAATTTGTCGGGAATGACGAGGTCGAGGTCGAAGTCGATGGTGTTGCCGAATCCCTGGCACTTGGGGCACGCGCCGTAGGGATTGTTGAAGGAGAAGAGGCGAGGCTCGGGCTCCTCGTAGCGGATGCTGCAGAATTTGCACTCGAAGCGCTGGGCGAAGCGAAGTTGTTTTGCGCTGATGCTCTCGTCGCCGGGAATTTCAAAGATGACCTCTCCCGATTCGCGGTAAGCGGTTTCAATCGCATCCACGACACGCGTGCGGGAGTCCGCCGAGACCGCGTGGCGGTCGACTAGCATGAACACCGGTTTCGCGAAATTGATGTCGAGCAGGGACTCAGGGGTTGAGAACTCGAAGATCTGCCCACCCTGAACCAAGCGATTGAATCCAGCCTTGCGTAAATCGAAGAGGCGAGTCTTCAGGGCGTCGGAAAGCGGTTCGTTGGCTTTGGCTGCGGATTTCTTCGATTTTGCCGGACGCGCCGCTTTTTCGGCAGGCTGCGGAGTTGTCATTCCGGGGCGCTGCAGGGGAAAGACCACCTGCAATCTGGTGCCGTGCTCTAATGCCTGAATCGAGTCGGCGACCTCGTCCACCGTGTCCTTCTTGACCTCGCGCCCGCAGTTGATGCAGTAGGTGCGGCCGACGCGGGCAAACAGGAGGCGCAGATAGTCGTAGATTTCGGTGGCGGTGGCAACCGTAGAGCGGGGATTCCTGGTGGTGTTTTTCTGGCGAATCGCAACTGCGGGGGCGATGCCGTCAATCGAGTCGGCGTCGGGCTTCTCAATGCGTTCCAGGAATTGGCGCGCGTAGGCGGAGAGCGATTCGACGTACCGGCGCTGGCCCTCGGCGTATATGGTGTCGAAGGCAAGCGACGACTTGCCCGATCCCGACACTCCCGTGACCACGGTCAGGGTGTTGTGGGGAACCTCAATATCGACATTCTTGAGGTTGTGGACGCGGGCGCCGCGAACAACGATGCTATCTGTCTGCGTCGGATTAAAGGACATCGAATCTGGGCCGAAACCACGCTGGAGCCAAAGGGCACGCGCTCAGAGGCGTCCAGAGGGACTACTGAATCTTTTTATTATAAGGGAAAGTTCGCGGGGACGGCAGAGCCTCAAGGATGGCAGGCTCCAGTGGGGTGCATACCAGTGCTAAACGGAGTGTACTGGTGACAATGGTGTAGCGAGTCAGTTGTGGTGGCTGCACGCTCCCCTTCGCTGCGTTCAGGGTCGCGGGGCGGACGAAGGCGTCCGCCCCTACACAAACCAGCCGTGCCCAAACACCGCTACTTGATTCCAACGTACACATCCACCTGCAGATTTTGGGGATCGCGGGCGCGTTCGTCGTAGATCTCATAGTCGGCGCGATAGAGGCGATCTCCACCGACAGCATTTTGAGGCAGGGAATTGATCTTCATCCAGGTGGCGGGCACGACTTGCGGTGCCGGGCCTTTGTCAGAAGTAAATACCGCGAACTTTCCGCCAGAAATCTTCTTGGCCACCATCCCCTCTGGAACTTCTGCATCTGAGGTCACGCGCGCTCCGAGCAGGTAGGTGTATTCGCCATTGTGATCGCTGGCGTAATCGGTATAGACCGCAATGATGGAGGCATCGGCTTTATTGGGAATCTTGTCAAATACGCCTTCCTGAAAGAATCGCATCCACTGCTTGCCGATTGCGCCGTCCGGCGTCATTTCTTTCGCGTTGGTCGTCCGCGCCGTAATGCCGATCACCGTGAACCCATCTTGATCAACGACCTTCGGATTCATCGCCTCACCCCTCAATTTCTTCAGTTGCTCGACTGCGTTGTTGTTCTTGGGATTCATCTGGAGCGATTTCTCGTAGTTCTGGACCGCCAGATCTTTCTTGCCTATTTTCATGTAGGCCTCGCCGAGACTGTCATACACGTTCGACGACTGCGGATACTCGCGCACATTCTTTTCGAAGACCTCGACTGCATCCTGCTCTTTCCCACCGTAGAGCAGCCGGTAACCCAAGCTGTTGAGGATCGCCTCGTGGGTCGGCGACGCTCCGTCTTTGGATTGTTGCAGCGCGTCGTACTGAGTCAAGGCCTTCGCTGTTCCCTTGAGCTTAGCGAGCAGGAACAAGTCGCCGGCGACATCCGGCTCCATTTTGTAATTCCAGGCATATTCTTTGGCTACTCGGCGCAGAACGTAATTCATGACCGAGATGCCATTGTCGGAGTCCGCCATCAGAGCAACGCCATTGCCTGTGTCGGCATTCATGGTCAGCAAGGCTTGGAAGCCTTCATCGGCGCCGTTATGTCCGAACTGACCGGGGTTGTCCTTCTCCATGAAAAGGCCGAGGCCAACGTTATCTATGACTGGAGTGAGCATTTCCTGGGTCATCTTCTGGGACAGGATGTGGTTCGCTTTTCCTTGTTTGGATAGCGCGATCTCAATGGCGAACTTGGCGAGGTCCGTCGGCGTCGTCCACAAGCCAGCCGCGGCCATCTCGGGATAGACGTGCCACTTTCCGTGTACCGGTTTTCCATCGCTATAGGCTCCGCCGGCCGTCATGGCAGCGCGCGCCGGAGGCAATGGCTGCTCATAGCTGCTGTCGGTCATCCCGATCTTGTCGAGCACGAGAGCGCGCATCAGAGCAGGGAATTGCTTGCCGCTAACATCCATCATCATCAGTTGCTCGATGGTGACTCCGCCGCCGGAGTAGCGCGACTTGGTTCCGGGAACAATGTCGACGCGAATGGGATCGGTGTTGGCGGGCTTCTCACCGTTCAGGACCTGTACGATCGAGGGCATTGGAGCGTCTACGTCGTAGCCGGGAAATCCGTGCACTGTGAGCCCCGCGGTATGCGACATGAGCCGGCGCAGAGTGACCTTCTCGGTTTGCGTGAACTCGTTTTCGGGAACTTTCCAGGTGGTAAGCTTGTTGTTCACGTTCTCGTCGAGAGATAACTTGCCTTGCTCGACCAAGGACAGAGCACCCGTTGCTGCTACGGGTTTGCTGATCGATCCCGCCTGGAACAGCGTTTTCGCAGTCACTGGAGTGGACGAACCGGGCGCGATGACGCCGTAGCCCTTTGCATCGACAATCTTGTAGTTTTCGATGACGGCGATGCTGAGCCCGGGCACGTTGAAGGTCTTCATCAGTTCAGGCAGGCTTAGTCGGAGTGGCGCTTCCCCTTGCGCGCCGGGCAATTCGACGGCTATCTGTTCCACGCGTTGCAGGCGTGCGGAAGGCTGGGCAGGCTTCGCGGAATCCTTGGCCAATATGCCGGCGCCTAGAAACGCGACGAGTATGAGCGACAGGCCTACTTTTTTCTTGATGAGCTCTGCGGGAATAGCTGACATGAAAGTTCCTTTCCGCTTAGAAAGTCTGCTGGAACGGACGACGCAAGATATGGAGCAAGGTCGGATTCAACCATTAAAGACGGAGCAGGGAGTCATTGGTCAACCCGAATTGCAACCTGCTCTGGACCTCGGATGAGATTAAGCGTGGCCGGTTACATCCTGCCGAGAAACTCGGTGATGTCGGGTGCAGTCCAATCGACTCCGCCGACAAATTTACGCCGCATCACGCCGTTGCGATCGATGATGTAGGTTTCGGGAAATTTGAAGGTACCGTAGAGCGCGTTGCTCTTCTGGTCGGGGTCGCGCACCGTAAGCAGATTGACGTTGTGTTCTTTGAGGAACTGCAGGTAGGCATTCTGGTCGACGTCGACGCTGACGGCGAGCACCGTGATGCCTTTTGCCTTCATCCGCCGTTGCATTTCTACCAGCGAGGGCATCTCTTCCACGCAGGGCGGACACCAGGTGGCCCAGAAGTTCAGCACGACGACTTGTCCGCGAAAGTCGCTGAGTTTTACGGAGCGAGCGGAGTCCTGGACCGTGAACTCGGGAGCTGTAGAGCCGATGCGTAGCGGCCGCGATCCGGTGTAACAGGCGGGAAGTGCGGCCAGAAGAATCAAGGCTAGCGCAAGACGTGAGGAGCAGCAGAGAGGTCGCACCCGGATATAATAAAGGATTCCGCGCGGTGGAAGAGCAGAGCTAGTTCCCGCGTTGAGTCCCCACACTGCTGGATTGCGACCACGATCGACTATGCCGATAACGGAAACATCTGGGAAGCCTGAGGTTTCGGTGATCATTCCTGCGCGCAACGAGGAAGCAAGCCTTGGGGCTTGCCTGGAATCGCTGGTTTCGCAGTCAGGAGTGGAGTTCGAAATCATCGTGGTCAATGATCATTCGACGGACCGCACAGTGGAGATCGCGGCATCATTCCCCCAAGTTCGCGTGATCGAGGCAGGAGCCCTTCCGCAAGGGTGGACAGGGAAGAACAACGCCGTCAGTTGTGGTGCGCGGGAAGCGCGGGGCGAATGGCTGCTATTCACTGATGCGGATACCGTTCATTTGCCGGGCTCACTGGCGCGGGCGCTAGCGGAGGCCAAGGAGCATAAAGCGGAGATGCTCTCGTATTCGCCGGAGCAGATTGCGGTCACGTTCTGGGAGATGGCGATCTTGCCGGTTGTGTTTGCCGAACTGGCTCGGCAGTTTCCGCCGGTGAAGGTGAGTGATCCGGCATCGCCGATTGCGGCTGCCAATGGCCAGTTCCTATTGATCCGGCGGGAAACGTACGATGCAGTCGGCGGGCATGGGGCGGTGGCGGGAGACATCCTGGAGGATGTTGCGCTGGCGCGGCGGGTGAAGGCCTCGGGACGGAAGATACGTTTTCGTTATGCTGCCGATGCGGTTCGCACGCGCATGTATCGGAATTTCGCGCAGCTTCGCGAAGGGTGGACGAAGAACTTGGCGCTGCTGTTTCCGAAGCCCGGGTGGCTGGCGGTGAAGACTCTACTCCTATGGGCCTTATTTTGCGTTGCATTCGTCATGGATAATCGATGGGATCCTGTCCCATATATTGTTGTCTGGTCCATTTGGTTTGTCTGGCTTTTCGAGCGACTGCGGAAGGCAGACTTCCCCGCTAGCAACACCGCATGGGCCGTATTCTTCGGTATGCCGCTGTTCTCATACCTTCTCTTTCGCTCGAAGAGAATGCACAGGAAGGGAACCGTCGCCTGGAAAGGCCGCACTTATGGAAGCACGGACGACAAGACGAACAACGCTGTTCCTGACCAAAGCCATAAGACTCTCATGAAGCCTCTCGTCTCGATTTTGGCAATCTTGTTCGGCATCTTCGGCATCACGTCTGGCCATCTCCGACTACACGCTCAAATCGCGGAGGAACCAGGATTCACCAACACCATCATCGAACCCGGGCATAGCCTGGGGCCGCTGAAACTCGGAGACTCCCTGGACCGCGCGCAGGAACTGTTTCCGAAAAAAGACATCGATCAGGAGTGGGACGACGCTTGTGGGTCGACCATTGATTGGACGGACTCCAACAATCCTGAGGGCCATGGCGAAGTGTTCATCCGGCTAAAGAAGGGAAAGATATTTCAGATCGAGTCTTCGACGACACGATTTCATACTGCCGACGACATCACCACGTTCGATCCGCCAGAGAAAGTTGAAAAATCGTACAAGGACATGCGCGCGTGGGTGCTGTTGACGGCACCTTCACCGGCTATGGGATCGCGTCCGCCCGTGTTCTGGATTGACAAGAAGAAGGGTATTGCTTTTGAACTCGCATACGATACTCCACACCGCAAGCGGTACGTTTACAAAGTCATCGTGTTCGAGCCGAACAAGACGTTCTGTCCTGAGCAGGAAACGGTGAATTCTTTGAAGTGGCAAGCCATTGACGCGTATCGCGTGGAGCCTCCCAGGGAATTGAGCCCTGAACCCTAATGCGGACACTGATCGTCCAATAGGTAGAATCGTCGAATCGACTGGTACGCGCGCATTCGCGGCCCTGTCGGTAAGTTCGCAGAACGACTTATGGTCTATCTCACCCGCAAAGCCGAGTTTTCCGCGTCGCACTACTACCACAGCCCCGAATTCACTCCGGAAGAGAACCGGCGCATCTTCGGAAAGTGCAACAATCCGAACGGGCACGGGCACAATTACACGCTGGAAGTCACAGTCAAGGGCGAGGTCGATCCCCGATCGGGGTTCGTGGTGGACTTGAAACAGTTGAAGGAGATCATGCACCGCGAAGTACTCGATGCCATGGATCACAGGTTCTTAAACAAGGAAGTGCCGGAGTTCGTGACGAAGATTCCGACAACAGAAAACATTGCGATTGCCGTATGGCAGCGGCTGCAGCCGAAGTTGCAGCGGGCGCAACTGCATCGGGTGCGCGTGTACGAGACGCCGGATTTGTTCGTGGATTTTTACGGGGAGGAATAGGGGCGTTATTGTTGATTGTTGAATGAAAACCCTCGCTCTGGGCTTGCTATTCAGTAATCAGCGATTGAATTCCAGAACTTCTCATGAAAGCTCACCTCACGCGCCGGTATCTCTTCTCGGCCTCGCACCGTCTGCACAGCCCCGACATGTCCGAACAAGAAAATCTCGCCACCTACGGCAAGTGCAATAATCCGCACGGGCATGGTCATAACTACGCGCTGGAAGTCACTGTGAGCGGGCCGGTTGACGCGACTACAGGGATGGTCTGCAATCTGGTCGATCTTGACGAGTGCGTGGAAAGGGAAGTGCTCGCGCGCTACCATCTGGAGAATTTGAATACCAGGAAAGAATTTGTTGTAACCGTTCCTACTACGGAAAATCTATGTATAGAGATATTCGAAATATTGCAGCGGGCGTTCCGTCCTGCGCATCTGGAACGGGTGAGACTGGAAGAGACGATGATGAACTCGTTCGAATATGCGGGCAATAACGGAGCGCCGCGGTAGAGGCTAGAACCTGATGAAGACTGTCCCAGCCGAGACGTCGAAAGAAACACCTACTCTGACCAGCGCCAGTTACGAAGAACTCATGCGCGAGATTCTGGTGCGCCTGGGGGAAGACCCGGCGCGCGAAGGCCTCGCGGCCACGCCTGAGCGTGTGCACAAGGCGATGAAGTTTCTGACCAAGGGCTACCAGGAAGATCCCGAAGCCCTCATGAAGGGCGCGCTCTTCACGGTCACCTACGATGAGATGGTCATCGTCAAAGACATCGAGATGTTCAGCCTGTGCGAGCATCACATGCTGCCGTTTTTCGGGAAGGTGCATGTGGCGTATATCCCGAACGGGCGGGTGATCGGGCTGAGCAAGATTCCGCGGCTCGTTGAACTATTTTCGCGGCGTCTGCAGATTCAGGAGCGCCTGACCACGCAGATCGCGGAGACGATTCAGAAGGTGATCGAACCGCAGGGAGTGGGCGTGGTGATCGAGGCTCGACATCTTTGCATGATGATGCGCGGCGTCGAGAAGCAACACTCGGCGGCGGTGACCAGTTCGATGCTGGGGTGCTTCCGAAATGAGGAAGAGACCCGCAGCGAATTCCTGTCGCTGATCCGCCAACGACCGAATGGAGTGTAGCGCCTCAGGCGCGCACGATCGGCTACCCTATTCGGGTTGGTGCCATAATTTGACATGCAACTGCGGCTGGCCCAACCAGACGATGCCATGGCTGTTGCACGCGTGCACGTGCGCTCATGGCAGGTGGCCTACCGCACGCTCCTTCCTGACGACTACCTCAGTCAACTGCGGCCTGAAGATCGGGCAAAAAGCTACGATTTCGCGAACCTCGATCCCTTAAAGCCGCGGACGATCGTGGCGGCCGAAGAACGGGCAATCCTTGGATTTGCCACAACGATGCCGTCGCGCGACGCGGATCTTCCGGATCACGGAGAGCTGTGCGCGCTTTACGTGGATCCGGACAAGTGGGGCCAGGGCATTGGGGCGGCGCTGATCGCAGGCGCGCGTGCCCACCTTCTGGCGCTCGGACATCGAAAGGCTCTGCTGTGGGTCTTGGTGGGCAACGCGCGGGCGGAGCGCTTTTACCGAATCGATCAGTGGGTAGCAGACGGCAGCCGCCGAACAGACTCGGGTTGGAAAGGCATAGTGGTCAACGAAGTCCGCTACCAGCGAGGACTTTAGGCAGCGGTATCAGGAATTGACGAGAGCCGAGAAAGCGCCGATCATGCCCACCATGATCGCTTCGGTTTTCATCGGCACAAGCGTTGACGGTTTTATTGCCCGACTGAACGGCTCCTTCGACTTCCTTCCCGCGGGCGGCGGTGAGCCACACGGCTACAACGAATTTTTCGCCAGCGTCGATGCGTTGGTCATCGGTCGGAAGACGTTTGAGAGCGTGCTCGCGTTTCCGGAGTGGCCTTATGGGGACAAGAACGTCGTCGTTCTAAGCACTCAGAAATTGGATTTATCGAAGGTTCTTGCAGGAAGAGTTGAGCAGATGCAGGGATCTCCCCGGGAGATCGTTTCGAAACTTGAAGGCCGGGGCATTCGCCATATCTATGTGGATGGCGGCGTCACGATTCAGCGGTTTCTGCGCGAGGGGATGATTCAGCGGCTGATTATCACGCGCGTGCCGGTTCTGATCGGTGAAGGTATTCCACTGTTTGGGCCGTTGCTTAAGGATGTCCGGCTGGAGCACGTTCAGACTTGGCACTACGGTAGTGGGTTGGTCAAAACCGAATATCGAATTCTTTGGTGAGATGCGGGTAAGACTCCCGGTGCTCTGCCGGCGGGGACCGTTTCCTTCTGAGGATTCCAGACGCGCGCCGCCCAATAACATAACAATAACAACGATAACGGCAGAGAGGGAGGCTTATGCGCAGCCAAACTCACGTCGAACCCTAAAGTGATACCTGAAGATCCCGCCTCCTTCACGTGTCACTTCATCCTCATTCAAGTGTTTCCTGGTTAAATCCACGCACGGTCGAATCGCAACACAGCGCTGAAAGCGTCGCTTCACTCTTGTGGAAGCACTCCTCGAAGAAATCTGCCGCCTCTACGGACCACAACATATAGTGGTTGGCAGGGGACCGGAAATTCGAGTAATCGCTATTAACTATATACTAAACAGCCTTGGTTTATTAACTACAGAGTAACTACTATATGTAGAACTGCGCGCTTCTGGGTTGTTTAAGAAGTCGCTGTATGATGCTGAGGAAATGGCTGTTAGCTATGAGGGATTGCCTGGTTTTCGCGCACCCCATCTACTTTAAGGTTTAACTGTACCTTAAGTCTCTGTCGGCCCTCAATCCGGATACTTATCGACTGAGGAACTTTACCCCGAGGCAAGAGTCCGAGAGAAGACGCCCCTATTAGGCTGGGAGCCATCAGCCTGGTTGGTCGAGCTGTCACCCCCTCATGCGCGCGCGATTCAGGGTCGCGTGATCCATGAGCGAGATCTGTTGAGCGAACCTCCAACGATCTTGCTTAAGGTCGCACTAGTCCGGCAGGCAACGGCGGGGACACGGTGCTGCGGGACGGACAACAGTTCGGCCGTTTGAGCGTGCGACTCGAGTCGACATTCACAGGCCGAGGGGAAGGGCAGCCGCTAGAGCGTCGTCTCTATAGCGATACTGGAGTACCGCTAAGCAGATCAGGATCGCGCAAGCGCAGCATAGATGGCACGCGGTTGACACATCCAAGCGGCCAGTTAGCGGACTGACCTACCGATTGAAGAGCGGTCAGCATGTCTGTCAGACGGTCTGTAAGACACTATGTCTTACAGACACACATTACGCAACGCGGTAGCTGCTGATTGCGATAAGGTCTGTCCGTTAAGCGGCGGTAGAGCGCGCCAGGCCACGGAACCATAATAGTTACTCCAATCCACAGCGTGGAGGGCGGTATGGTGCACGTATGGCGACGATCATAGCGGTTGCAAACAAGAAGGGCGGGAGTGGAAAGACCACCACGACCACAAATCTAGCCGGAGCATTCGTGGCACGAGGCTATCGCACCTTGATGGTTGATGCCGACGGCAGTCAAGCGAGTGCTTTCTCCTGGAGGAGAACTGGGGAAAGTGCCGGCTGTTCGTATGAAGTCTTGGGATTGCAGTCCACGAATGTTCGGAACTTTCTGAAAGCTGCGTTGGCGGTGGATCCCTACGATGTCGTACTCATTGATTGTCCGCCGCGAGACCCGGGAGAGAAGGACGGGGAAGTGCTCCGCAATGCGGTATTGGTGTCGAACGCCGTTCTGATACCGGTGATGCCGTCAGGGCACGACTTGCGAGCACTCATCGGCTTCCTGCAGTGGCTCCTGGCCATTCGCGAAAATACAAAACCTGACCTCGACATTCTCGCGTTTATTAACAATCGCGACGCCCGTACGAACTCGGCAAAGGGCGCCCGGTCTCAACTGGTGCTCAACCTCGTCGGATTGCCAATTCGGGTTTTGGAGAGCGAGGTTGTACATCGTGAGGACATTCGGCGGACAGGTGATGCCGGGCTCACCGTCTTTGAACTCGCACCGGAAAGTAAAGGGGCAGTCGAATACACATCTCTGAGGGAGGAGATTCTGAAATGGCTAGCAGCAACAAGCGAGAGGGCGGCAGCGGTATTAACTTCGGCGCAGACTTCAGCGAGCTCCGCGAACGTCCAATTTTAAAAGGCGCCGATCTCGATCTGCCAACGTCGATGGAGGTGGCCCCTCCGTTGGATGGAAGCGCTGAGCTCGGCGCTGTAGAAAGCAGGGAACCGGTGACCGCTGCGAAGGCCGCCGATCTTGACGATGACCCGCTCACCAGACTCCTGACTGCCGCCGAAAAGGAGCGAGGGCTGCCTTATACTTTTCGGATACCCATCAGCATGGACAGGGAGTTTCGAACTCTGGCCAAGGAATTCGATCTAGACCTCTCCGATATCGCCAGGTCGGGGCTTGAGATGGCTCTGGTGAAGCTACGCCAGATGTCCAGGGCAAGGAAACGACCACGCCTCCAGTGATGACAATCGTGGAGGAAGATGCTTCCTGATGGCGCGAATGCGTCCGACCTCCACATTCTTTCCGGTATGATGGGCTCCGGTAGAGCGATGACGAAACGTTCGCCAGTGAGCCGACTCCTCGGCCAAACCGCTCTGATCACCGGGGCCAGTCGCGGGATTGGTCTGGCCATCGCGCGGGCGTTGGCTGGCGAAGGCTGCAATCTGATTTTGACTAGCCGCGATGAAAAGGCCTTGGCCAGGATCAGCAGGGAACTGTCGCGTAAGAAAATCCGAATTCTCACCCATCCGTGCGATGTGCGCGACCCTTATGCTGTGGATGATCTCTTCCGCTCTATCCGGCACCAGTTTCGCCGGATAGACATTCTCATCAACAATGCCGGCATCGCTCACGCGAATCTCACTGTAGATAAACTCCCGTTTCCGGTCTGGAAAGATGTGATGGCCACAAACCTTGATGGCACATTCCTGGTCACGCAGGCCGCGCTGATGCTGATTCCGCGCGGTGGAACGATCGTGAACAATCTGTCGATCGCTGCCACACGAGTCTTCGCCGGGTCGGCTGCTTACAACGCCTCCAAACATGGTGCTCTCGGGCTTACGAACACGCTGCGTGAGGAGCTTCGTCCCAGAGGCATTCGCGTGATTGGACTTTTCCCGGGAGCTACCGACACCGAGATATGGAAGACACTCTGGCCCGCGGCTCCGCGGAAGAAGATGATGGCGAGCGAGACGGTGGCTAGGGCCGTGGTCAACGCGGTTGTTTTGCCGTCGAACGCGACCGTGGAAATGCTGGAGATTCTGCCTAGTAGCGGGACACTTTAAACCAAGGCATAAGAGCGCTGCGGCACGCCAGTTCCAATCAGTGTTTGCCGAACGCGAGCGGTGGAGAGGCCACGCTCCCCTTCACTGCGTTCAGGGTCGCGGGGGCGGACGAGGGCGTCCGCCCCTACATAAACCTACGGGCCGACCACGCTGGTTATTAGATTGTTGAGGGCCTTCATTACACAGACGACCTTGCCTGTGCCAAGTGGAGCGCAGGCGGGGGAACCGGTGCCGCTACCGCCGATCTTGCTCCATCCCGACCAGGAGGAGCCACCCCAGACGTTGGCATAGAACGCGTTGTCTGTGACTGCGGTGGCGCCGCAGACCAGCAGACCAGCCGTGTGGCTGGTGCAACCGGCGTTGTCGTTGAAGGTGCCGCTCATGGCGCCGTAACCACCCCAGCGGGTCGCGGCCCAGGCTCCTCCGAAGAAGCGATTACCATAGACTCCCGAGGCGTAACCTTTGGCGAAGCAGACTACATTGCCGTTTTGATTCATCGAGGTGCAATCGGGCTCACCGCCGGCGATCCCCGTGAGATTGAGGAAGCCTTCCCATGCGCCGTTCGCGTAGCGGTTTGCCAGGGTTGCCCCGGCTTTTGTGTAGAGAGAGCAGATCACGCCGCCATTGTTGTCGGTGGTGCAACTGGGGTGAGAAATGGCAATAGTGGCGAGATTCTTCACAGCACTCCACGTTGCGCCGTTATAAAGCGTGTAGGCAAGCCCGCCGGTGGCGTTGCGGGCGACACAGAGCACCTGCCCGACGGTGTAGTTTGCGCAGCTGGGCTCGGAGTACAGCGCCGCTGTGACTAGCGCGGGAGTGGTCCATGTGGCGCCGTTAAACAGAGACCACCGTAACTTGCCGGTGATGTCGGTGGCTGCGCACATCACATTGCCGCTTCCATCGCTGGTGCAGCTGGGATCGGAACTCACCGCTCCGGCTAGAGTGGTCCAACTGCCCCAGGTGGTCCCGTTAAATTCGTTGACCATGATGGCGTATTTTCCGCTGCGAATAGCGCACACGACGTGGCTGGTCGCGACCTGGGCGCACGATGGTGTACCGATAGATGTGCCAGCACCGGTCGAAATGAACTTCCCCCAAACCGCCCAGGCCGAATTGCTCAGGCCCAGACAGGCGGGCAATAGAAGGAAAGACATCAGGAGACGTGTCATGGGGAATCCCTCTTCGAATGGAATCTGGAACGGGGGGGAGGGACAGCGGCAGAATTATACAACGTGGTGTCTAATTGCGGATGTCACCGTGTGGCTGGCAGCTAGAGGCTTCCATCGTTATACTTGCTCTATATGTCTGGGGTTCGCGAACAAGCGGCGCAGAAAACTTTTTACCTCGAGACTTTCGGCTGCCAGATGAATGTCCACGACTCGGAAAAGGTCGTGGGAACGCTGGTGCAGGAGGGATATCGGCAGGTGGAGACGGTCGAGCAGGCCGATCTCATTCTCTACAACACATGTTCGATCCGCGACAAAGCGCAGCAGAAAGTCTTCCATCGGCTGGCGGATTTCAAGAAGCTGCAGGCGCAAGGGAAGAAATTCGGCGTGCTCGGATGTGTGGCGCAGCAGGAAGGGGAGAAGATTTTTGAGCGCGCTCCGCATGTGTCGCTGGTGTGCGGATCGGCCTCATATCGGAACCTGCCCAGCATGCTGGTACAGCTAGAAGCAGGGAAGTCCCCTGCCGCGGGCGCGACACCGGTTCGCATTACGGGGCTCGATGACCGGCAGACCGATGAGTGCTTCGAAACCGAATTCACGGCCCGGACGAACCCGCATCGCGGATACATCACGATTATTGAGGGCTGCGACAAGTTTTGCGCCTACTGCGTGGTGCCGTTTACGCGAGGAAAGGAACGCAGCCGGACTTCGGAGTCGGTGCTGGCGGAAGCTCGGCAAATGGCGGATCTGGGATATACGGAGATTCAGTTGCTCGGGCAAAACGTGAATTCTTACCGGGATCCTTCGGTAAATAAATCGTTTGCAGAGTTGCTGGCTGCCGTGGCTGAGGTTCCGGGAATGAGGCGAGTGCGTTTCACAACCTCGCATCCACGCGACTTTGGACGCGACATTGTGGAAGCCATCGATGCTGTGCCAACGCTCTGCGATCACGTGCATCTGCCCGTCCAGAGCGGATCTACTCGCGTACTCGATGCCATGCAGCGGTTGTACGCGCGCGACGAATACCTTGAGCGGATCGCCTGGATCAAGGCCGCAAAGCGGGAAATCAGCATCACAACGGATGTGATTGTGGGCTTTCCGGGAGAGACCGAATCCGACTTTGCCCAGACTCTGAGCTTGCTCGATGAGGTTGGCTACGACGGCGTGTTCACGTTCAAGTATTCGCCTCGGCCGAACACACCCGCTTTGAGCCTAGAGGACGCCATCCCCGAGGAGGAGAAATCCCGCCGGTTGGAAGTTCTCATGGCCAGGCAGCGCGAGATTCAGATATCACGCTACAGAAAATATGTCGGGCAACAATGTGAAGTAATGGTTGAAGGGAAGAATCCGGCGCGCGGACAGTGGATCGGCCGCACTTCGCAGAACAAGACGCTGAACTTCACGGTTGGAGGTTCGCAGGAGCCCACGATGGGAAGCTATGTGCCGGTGCTGGTCACCGCAAGTTTTCCTAATAGCCTGGTCGGCGAACTGGTAATGTAGTCGCAATTGGAGGTCACGATGGAAGTAGAGATGACAATTCGCGGTCTGATGATGGATCCAGTAAGCAATATGCCCATCGTGATCTTGAAGGATGTTGGGGGCGAGACGGTACTGCCGATCTGGGTCGGAGTTTATGAAGCGAACGCGATTGCGCTGGAGATGGAAAAGGTCAGCACGCCGCGGCCGATGACCCACGACCTCATCAAGAACGTGCTAACAGGCTTGGAGACGCTGGTGCACAAGGTAGTGGTCACCGAACTGAAGGAAGATACGTTTTACGCGGTGATCTGGCTGGAGCGCAGCGGCGAAGTCATCAGCATCGATTCACGCCCGTCGGATGCACTCGCGCTTGCGCTGCGGGTGGATTGCCCAATCTTCGTAGAGGAGACCGTTCTGAAGACCTCCAAGTTGGCCGCCAACATGTCGGACCGGGTCACGAGCGACGAGCTTCGAAAGTGGCTCGAGGGGCTCAACGACGAGGACTTAGGGAAGTACAAAATGTAGTGCAGGTGAAATTCAGGCCCGTCCGTTCACGAGCGTTGAACCTCGGCCGCTGAAAGGCCCGAGCAAGGTTACGGGCCAGAGGCCACCGTCAGGGTTACTGCACCGGACGAATAGTTCACGGTAAAATGTTCGGCGGCGTTAATGGTCGCGCCATTGACGGTTGTGAATTGCCCGCTGACGACGCTTCCTTTCAGGATAGTGAAGTTGGTTCCGATTGCTGGAACAAATGCCGCCTTGCGCTTGATGGTGAGGATGCCGCTGAGACTGACTCCGTTAGAAACAACAAGCCGACCATATTGCGTTCCAGCAGTAGCTCCGTTGACAGGGATATCGAGCGTGCCGGTCGCGCTTTGCGTGTAGCTGCCGCTGATCGTCAAAGTGCCCGGCGTAGTTGGAGAGTCTCCCGCCACGAAGACGGCGTTGGAAGTGACAGGGGCCGCGATCGTTCCCTTGCCCTGGATGGTTCCTTTCGTGAGAGTCAAGCCAATGTGCGCCGCCAAGGTGCCGTCTACCGTTGTTGATCCGCTAGATTGCGTGAAAGCGCCTCCCGCCGCCGTGAAAGTACTGCCGGCGCCTACGATGAGTTTCGCCTTGTTCGCAAAGTTGCCGGCCGTGGCGAGGGATTGTCCGGTCTGCACGCTCAGCACTCCTTTGCCGGTGTTTGAAGTGAGGGAAGCCAGAGCATTCACACCGTGGAAGGCGTCGAAGATCTGAGCGCCGGAACCCGTCAGAATGAGGGGCGCAGCCAGGGTGACAATGGAATTCTGCAGGTCGAGAACGCCGCCGACCGCGTACGTTCCGCCGTTCAGAACGCCCTTGTTCAGATTGTTCAGGTTCCCGGTAATGTCGAGCGTGCTGCCTGGGTTCACGATGAGCGTGCCGGTGTTGGTGAAGCCAGTCGTATTCGGCGTGATGAAAAGAGTGCCTCCGGGCTGATTGGCGATGATCATGCCCGCGTTTGTGATCGGCATGGGATTGGAATCGCCGATGGTGCCTGCGCCTTCGATGGTGCTCTTATTGGTAAACGAGAGTCCGGCCCCGAAGATGCATCCAGTCGAACTCATGGTCAGCGTGCCGGTGCCGGTGAGCGTCGTAGGCTGGTTCATGATCATGCAACCGCTCGTGATCGACATCGTGCCGTTGTTGGCGATCGTGCCCTTCGTAAAGAGGTCGAAACCGTTTAGTTCAAGAGTTCCTGTGTTGGTGGGAATATTGAGCGTGCCATCGAGCTGGCCGTTTTGACTTTGGATGGTCCCGGTCCCGCTGGTCGAGAGCGTGCCGCCAGAGCCACTGAAGCCGCTGGCCAGGATGACAGTCGATCCATTGAGCGCCTCGATCTTGCCGCCGGTGTTGTTGGTCACGGATGCCAGTTCGAGTGTGCCCCCACCGCTGGCTTCGAGAGTACTTGTATTGGTGGTTGGACTCCCGTTAATGGAAAGCATGCCAGAGGAATTGTCGGCATTGATGGTGGCCTGGTTCGTCAGCGTAATCGCAGAGAAGCTGCCGGTGCCGTGAATCAGTTGCTGGTTGACTAGCGAGTTCGCATTCAGCCCGTTGAAATTGCCCGAGTTCATAAGGACGGTTCCACTGCCTTTCAGGGTGACCGTTCCGTTAGTGAAGATTTGGCCGAGCAGATTGAAAAGGCCGGTGTTAGTGATGGTGCCAGTCCAATTCAGGCCAGCGCCGGAGGGAACATTGAACATGCCCGCATTGGTGAGATTGAGAAGGCCGGCTCCGGCCCCGGGTGGGGCGAGGGTGTAGTTTCCGGTGCCCGAACTGGTGATCGTCCCGCCGGTGATATTCGCCTCGAGCCAGATGGTCGAGCCATTTAGGGCGCTGATCGTTCCGCCGGTGTTGTTGAACGGGGCGGCGCCGATCAGGTTGATCGTACTGCCGGATTGTGCCTTGATGGTGCCGGTGTTGGTCAGGCCCCCGGCCGCTGGCTGGATATTGAGCGTTCCTCCACTGGCCGTGATCGTGCTCTGATTGTTCAGGACCAGCCCCAGGATCGATCCTTGGCCAGTGATGGGCTGCTGGAGGTTCAGGGTTGGGGTACCGTTGCCGCCCCAGAATCGGACGGCCGAGTTGTTCATCTCCACACTCCCGCTGCCGCTGAGTGTGCTGGTGATGTTGCCTTCGAACTGGAATCCGTTGCCGCTGGTCAGAATGATCGAGCCGTTGTTGACCACGCTGGGGCCGGTGATATCGACGTATGTGGTGCCCGCTATATTGAGTACATCGCCAGTGCCAATGCTCAGGTTGACCACCGACGCGCCTGTGGCATTCACAGGGCCGCCCATGATGACGGCATTGTAATTTCCGTCTGGGAAGGCAGGCGGATTGGCGTTACAGGTGTCCCAAAGTGCGGTGCCACTCTGGTTAGGGCAGGGCGACCAGTTTCCGGCGCCTCCCCTCCAGGTGGAAGTGGTCTGAGCGAGCGCAGGCGTGCTGAACAGCACGAGGCCCGCAAACAGGCTGGCGAGAGAAAGTACCGATAGCGCTTGGAAACGGGCTGAAAGCGTTGATGTCATGCCATTCCTCCACTACTTATTTGAATACGCGACAAAACGCAGACAAATCCGAGCGATGACGGGAAGAAAGTTTAGCGGGGAAGTTCTCGGAACGGAAGAAGCGCGCGGGCGGGCGGGCGGGCGGGCGGTTTTACTAGTTTACATAATACCTGTTATCGGACATTGCATATGGCGGCCATGCGTCCGTCGGATCTCATCATTTACATCCGAAGCTGACGCGGGCGAGAGCGCCCGCGCCACACGGCTATTGCGCGGTGCCCAGCCTCAGGAAGCGGGCGGCGTTGTTGTACAGGATGTCGCGTTTCTGCTGTGGAGTGAGGTAGTCGGCGTTCTGGATGATGCTGATCGAATAAGCCATCAGCTTGGGCCAGATCAGTTGGTCGGTGCCGAACATCACGCGATCTTCGAATCCCGCGTCGACCAGGCGCTCAAGATAGCGGTTGACTTCCTTGATGGGATAACTCCAGATCAGTCCGGCGACATCGACGTACACGTGAGAATTTGCCTGTAACAGCGTGAGCATGTTGTCGATCATGGGATAGCCGGCGTGCATTACCTGCACGCGCAGTTTGGGATGGCGGGTCAGCAGACCTTCAAGCAGGAGCGGGTCTCCCATGGAGCCGCGGAATTTCGGCATCATCACGTTGGCGCGGCCCGAGCCTCCGGTACCCATGTGGATCGCTACGGGAATATCGAGTTCTTCGGCGAGGGCGAAGTATTGATCCACGGAGAGATCGCTCGGCGAGAGTCCTTCATATTGCAGGCCGATCTCACCCATTACTTTAAAGCCGCCTGTCGTGAAGTCCTTGCGCAGTTCTTCGATTGCGACGCGTTGGCCGGGCGTCATTCCATTGGAGAAGGACGTGCCTGGGATGACTCGACTGGGTGCAGCGTCCTTCCACTTCTGCACGCTCTTGGGGTCGCCGAAGACGACGGCGGTCACGTTGAGGCGCTCCATCTCGGCCAGAACGTCCTTCATGTACTCGCCCTTGGCTGACGGGTACAGCGCGGGAGTGCATGGTTCCTTGACCCAGCCGAAGGGATCTTCCTTCCCTTTTGGATCGGATGCTGTGAACTTCGAGGTGTTCGGGCACATGGGAGCGATGCCGGGAAAGTCTGCGTCCATGGCATGGACGTGGACATCGAGCACCGGCGGAAGCTTGGCGACGTCGGCGTTCTGAGCGCTGCAGATTGGCGAAACGAGAGCGAGGAGTGCGACCAAATGTGTCAGCCTTTGGAGCGAGATGCAATCGGAAAGCGGTGGGAGCATGGAGAGTCTCCTTAAAGGTAAGGATTAAGTCGACGCCATGGTATATCAACGGGGCGTTTGATCATCAGCGGTGCGAGGAGTTAAAAGTCAAAATCCCCACCCTGTCTCGCAAAAGACGCGAAACAAGGATCGGGCACCTGGCTATTCTCAGCAGGTGATTTCAGCTAGCACAGAGAACAATCTTGGGGTGGAAGAGCGTGCCGGCTACACGTGTGGCGATGGCGATGAGGTCGTGCTGTCCGGAGAAGACCTTCACTAGCCGGGCGCGTGAGAGTTCGGGCAGGTTTACAGTGCGTCCGCTGCGGATGTGCGCCGTCGCCATTTCGTCGGCCGTGACCGACGGAAACGCCGGAAGCAGCCTACGGGGATGGACCACGTAGCTGTCCAAAGATTCTGAAATTCTGAAAGTGCCGTCCGGTTTTCCCGGCGCCGTGAGTTCTTCCAGAGTGTGGGCCTCGGCCAGGGTGAATTCGGCAACGCTGGTGCGGCGGAGAGATTCGAGGTGGGCGCCGCATCCGAGCGCCCGACCCATGTCGTGAGCGACGGATCGCATGTAGGTGCCGGAGCCGACGCGGGCGCGGAAGGCAGCACGGTCGGCCTCCATGGAAAGAATCTCGAATTCCTTGATCTCGACCTGCACCGGTTCGAGTCGGACTTCCTGTTGTTTGCGGGCGAGCTTGTAGGCGGGAACTCCTTTGATTTTCTTCGCGGAGAACGGGGGCGGAGTCTGCGAGATTACCCCGCGAAACTTGCCTGCTGCGCTTTCCACCTCTTCCCTGCTGAGCGCCGGATTCGATGGCGCGCTTGTGGGTTCGCCCTCGGCGTCGTAGGTGTCGGTGGAAAATCCGAAGCGGATCGTGCCCTCGTACGTTTTCTCCGAGCTCAAGTAAAACTGCGCCAGACGCGTGAAACTTCCGATCACCAGCGGAAGGACGCCGGTGGCCATGGGGTCGAGGGTGCCGAGATGTCCGACGGAACGCTGGCCGAGGATACGGCGAGCCTGGTGGACCACATCGTGCGAGGTCAGGCCCGAAGATTTGTCGATTATGAGTACGCCGTTCACGAGGATTTGGTAATTTTGTAGTGGAGTAATTTGGTAATTGAAAGGTTGAAAGTATCCTCTTCTCAGTGACCTCAACGTCGAGGCCCTTCAATTTCCCAATTACCAAACTACCAAATTACTAGATCTCCGCCATGTTTCCGATCAAAGACGATCAGCCGCGTTACAGCACGCCCTATGTGAATACGTTTTTGATCGTGCTGAATATCCTAATTTTCTTTTATCAGTGGACGCTGGGACCACGTGTGGGAGAGGCTTTCGCGCGAATCTATGGCGAGGTTCCCGCGCATCTAGCGGCATTCCTGGCAGGCTCTCCGCAGTACACGCTCCCGGACGTCGTAGTTCCCTTCTTCACCTCCATGTTCCTGCACGGCAGCTGGATGCATGTGCTCGGCAATATGTGGTTCCTGTACATCTTCGGCGACAACATTGAGGACTACCTCGGGCATTTCAAATATCTGATCTTCTACCTGATCTCCGGATTGCTGGCCATGGCGACGCAGGTGGCCATGTATCCGCATTCGAACGTTCCGACGGTGGGAGCAAGCGGGGCGATTGCGGGAGTGCTGGGCGCTTATTTCTTGCTGTATCCGCGGGCGCGAGTCCTGACGTGGTTCTTTGTCTTTGTGCTTTATCTGCCGGCCTGGATCGTGCTGGGTGAATGGTTTGTGCTTCAGTTCGCGGCCGGGACGGCTTCGTTGTCGTCCGCGCAGCCGGGGCGCGATCTGGGCGGCGTGGCGGTTTGGGCGCACATTGGTGGATTTCTCGCGGGAATGGCGATGATCAAGCTGTTTCCGGAACGGGCGGACCGGCATCCCTACGCTTACCGGTAACCAGAGAACGGGTGTCAGGGTGTTTAACGTAATTGTCATCAAACCTTTGTCATTCCGAAACGGCGTTAGCCGATGAGGAATCTGCTCTCCTGTCTGCGGGACTGCCGCTGTCGGCACGCAGCAGATTCCTCGCCTCGCTTCGGAATGACAAGGTCTTGGTGATCAAAGTCGATTATTTCTTCGGACGTGACTCTGGCGGGACCAGCCCTGACAAGCGGTAGTAGCCCACTAATTGTCCGTAGTGCTCGCCGCCATGCTCGATGAAGCCGTACGCGTAGTCGATCACGCGAACCTGTTTGTGGGAAAAAGAGTCAACGAATGTGTCGTTAATGCCCTTCTCGCCTTTGGATTTGATGGCAGCGGCGCCATCGGCAAAAGACTTCTTGACGAAGACGATGACGTCGGCCTTGGTCTTGTACTGATCACGCTTGGGATCTTCCTCGGCGGGAGGCTTTTGACCCATCACCGGGTTGATGAAGAAATAGTTGGCGCCGGCCACGTGGAGCAACTGCTCGGCAAAGCTGCGCTGGGCCGGAGTAGGTTTGAAGTCGTACTTGTCCTCGGGGAAGTCTTCGGCCATAGCGATAAGTTTGCGCCCAATGTCGTTCCAGGAATCGAGAACGACTTTCGATTCAGGATCGGCGGGTTTGACGGCCGTGTCTTTCTTGGTTGCGTCCTGAGCATGGCTGGGGATCGCAAGGGCAACGGCAAACAGGGCAGCAGCTAGAAACGGAGATTTGTTCATAGATTTTTCTCCAGGGAGTGAGTTGCGGTGGACATTGTACTTGGACGGCAACCCAGAAGAAAGGCGAGCACTCGGACGCGCGGTCTGCTCTGCTGGGCAATCGAAAAATCGAGGCCCACTGCTCAGGGATAGAGCTGAGAAATGGGCCGCAATGAAACGAGGTTTTGCGAAATTCGACGAACAAGCAATCGAACTGATCCCAGGACCTTGTCATTCCGAAGCAGAGCGAGGAATCTGCTGCTTGCCGGCAGCGGCTGCAGACAGAAGAGCAGGTTCCTGACCGGCTAACGCCGTTTCGGAATGACAAAGGCTGGATCGGTCGGGCTGGATTTGTCAGGCAGGGTTGGTCCCGCCAGAGTCGGTTTTTGCGACAAATTCCTCCAGCCAGCCGAGCACTCGCTTCCAGCCTTCGCCGTGAGCTTTGGCTTGGTCGAGATTTCCGGCAAAGCCTTCCTGCCTGACTCGTACCAGCGTGCCGGTTCCCGACTTCCTCGGACCGCTGGGGTGCAGAGCGTTCACGGTTTGGGGCTCAAGTTCCCAGCGGACGATAGTTTTCTGTTTGCCGGTGTAACTGCCGATCCAGGTGTGGACAAGCTTGCGCGGGGGATCGACTTCGAGATATTCGCCTTCCACGTAGAATTCGGTGCCATCGGCACCTCGTCCATCGCTACGCCACTTACCGCCCGGGCGCACGTCCATAGTGGATTTAGTGACGCGGTACAGACCCTCTTGTCCCCACCAGCGCGGGAGTTGGGTTGGATCGCTGATCGCCTGAAAAACGCGCGCCGGCGGCGCGGCGATGAAGATCTCAGCGGTAACGGCGTTTTGATCCGACGTAATCGTGGCTGTGGCCATGCGCTTTCTCCTTAGCTCAAAGGGTTTAGGGATTAGGGTCAGGGGACTGCGTTCTCAGGCTCCGAGAGGTCAATATTCTGATCTGAATTCTGACCCCTGACCCCTGGCCCCTACTAGTCCCTGCCTTCTACAAATTTCTTCAACATCTCGACGACTTCAGGCCAGCCTCCCGTGTAGTCCTTACGGGCGACGGGCAGATTGCTGAGGCCGCTGTGCGTGACTCTTACGTGGGTGCCGCTTCCCTTCTGCGTGAGTTCCCAACGGACGACGGTGTGGCTCTTGGGATCGTCGTGCCAATTGGCGATCCAGGTGTACACCAGTAAGCGCGGCGGATCGCACTCTAGAATTTCTCCCTGGCATTCAAACTCACTGGTTCCGTTCACCACGATCGATCCTTTCTGAGTGGCGTACGAATAGTGTCCTCCGACGCGGGGTTCCATCTTCCAGAACTTCACTGGGCACGCGGGACCGCGAAACCAGCGCTGGAGTTCACCGGCGTCGCTGAGAGCTTTAAACGCGCGTTCCGCCGGCGCTGCGATTTGAATCTCGCTGAAAATCGCGTCTGGACTGGGGGTACTGATCATTGTGGGCATTTTTGCTCCTCGGGACTATTTCTCGGAAAATGTCTTGAGTTCCTGCAGGCCGGAGCTTGGGGCGAGACGCCCCCACCACAGCCGGCAAGATGCCGGCGCTACGATTTGCGATGCAGGTCGAAGATTTCCTTGTGCTCCTTGCCGTGGTCGACGAGCGTCCACTCTTCGGTGTGGTGGTTGTCGTCGATCAGGGTGAGGATCATTTTCTGCATGTGTGCGGCATCGGGGGTTGCGAGATTGGCCGCGTCCACATACGTAAAGGTGATCACTTTACCGTCAGACGAGAGGCTGGCCTCCATGCGAGGCTCGTTCCCTACAGCGCAGTAGTGAGTGAGAAGAAGCCGGCCTGGCCCATCAAGATTGAACATCGAGATCATATCTTCTTTGCCGAGGATCTCGCTCATCACAGCCGAGCCGCCGGCAGTCACTTTGAACGTGACTTGAACTGGCCCCATGCGAGTGTCTGCCGCCCACGTTCCGGGGAGTGTCTTGATGGTGGTGAAGGCCTTCTGGGCGTCGGTTTGAGAGAAGGCTGAAGCCGTCATCAGGGCGACGGCGGCGATCAGGATGCGGGCTGAGGTGCGAGTGTGGTTCGTCATAGGAGTTTTCCTTTCTATGGACGGAAATATCCGTCGCGAATTCTCATTTGGGTTTGCGGGAGTCGGCTTCCAACTCCCGCGCGTACTCGGATTCCACAAAAGATTTCAGATTGTTCAGGCTCGCCGTCCAGAATTGGCGGTACTGCTCGATCCACGAGTCGACGGCGCGCAGCGGTTCCGGATTCAGTTGATACACACGATGGCGGCCTTCCCTGTGCTCGCGAACCAGGTGAGCACGGCGCAGCAAACGCAGGTGCTTCGATATGGCTGGGCGGGAAACCGGGAACGCGCTGGCGATCTGCCCAGCCGGCTGCGCGCCGCCGCGCAGGAGATCGAGAACGGCGCGGCGGGTCGGATCGGCGAGGGCCTGGAAGGTAACTTCGCTGTGCCGAGCCGTCGAATATGTAACCGAACGGTGACGCATAATGCGTAACCATATCGTTACATGAGTTCGGTGTCAAGCAGTTTTTTTCGAGGGAGAGATTTCAGAAGCAGTTATTCGTATCGTGCGGATCGCACCTCAGCGCCTAAAGGCGCGTCTTCGCTTGCGCCCTGCGGCGCGGCTATGAAGCCGCGCCCTTTCAAAGCGGAGCACGCGCGCAAACATCCATGTGGAGGCTGCGACTAGGATTACTTACCGTTTGAGACCAAATCCAGGAAGGCTTGGTGAACGCGGGGATCGTCGCTGAGTTCGGGATGAAAAGTTGCGGCCATGGCTCTTCCCTGCCGGACGGCGACGGGATCGCTGCCCTCGGTAGCGAGCACTTCGACTCCCTCGCCAACGTGCACGATCTTGGGGGCGCGGATGAACACCATCTCCAGAGGCGAAGAATCGGGCGCATCGAGCTCCTTCAAGTGATGCTTTAAGTCGCTTACAAACTTCCCTTCCCGGATGGAACTGTCGATCTGGCGGCCGTAGGCGTTGCGGCGGACACGGATGTTGAGCGCGCCGAGTCCGGCCTGCGGAGGATTCTCAACTTCGGAGGCCAGCAGGATTGCGCCGGCGCACGTCCCGAACGTGGGTTTGGCCTGAACGAATTGCTTTAACTTTTCGAATCCGGCATCGCCGAGGAGTTTAAGGAACGTGCCAGATTCGCCGCCCGGGATCACGAGTCCATCGATCTGATCGAGTTGCTCTGGCTTTTTCACGAGCACAACCTCGGCGCCCAGCTCTTCGAGCCGGCGGCGGTGCGCGTCAAAATCGCCCTGCAGGGCTAGGACTCCGATGATCATAGCGAGATCGTTGGTCGTTCGTCGTTGGTCGTTCGCCACGACGATATCCACCCATTGATTTTAGCGGATATTGCGCGGGCCTACGCGCAACGCGGTCTCTATCCTGCGCGGCTTGCAGGGGTGGGCCAGATGACGGTAATCAGCAAAGCCACGGCGATTCCCAGAGACACCTCGATGAAGCGGTGAGTAGCTATGACCCAGGGTGAACGATCGTGAGTGATCAGCAGAACGATGGTCAGCGCAATCGCGGCGAAGCGATACGCTGTGCCGAGACGGAGAATCGAACTTAGAACTCCACAGACGAAAATGCCGGCACCGTACACCATCCAATTCGGATGGAAGTACCTGGCCATAAGAGCTCCGAGAAAAGCGCCGAGGGCAGTTCCGACGAAACGCTGCCAGGCCAAAGTCCGGGGATTGATAGTCGATAGCAGGATCACGATGGTCGAGATGGGTGCCCAGTAGAACTCGGGCATCTTCAGGCTGCGGGCTAGGAGCAGCGACAGAACTGTTGCCACAGCCGTGCGGGTCGACGAGAGTATTGCCTCCCGGTTGAGTCCGAGTCGTTGCGACCACATAGACATAGGCGTGTCATTTTATCCTGAGGGGATTTACCGCATGGCGGGCGGATTCTCGGCTTGCAATGAGAGTCGTACGGCGCGGGTGCGTTGACTGCTCACCAGGGTTCGAAGCAATCGTAGTTACGCTGGCTGGCGATTTTTCCGTCTCTGAATACGAAGAACATGGCGGAGTGGGCGCGCATCTCTGACCCTGCCGAAAGATTGCCGAAGGATACGGCGAGCGTACCAGTCCAGAGCACCTCGACGGCAACCGAGTTGTCGTGGACGAGCGCGTTCTTGATCTCGTAGGTCTGGGAGGACAGAACCTTGCGGCCTTGTTCGAATGCGTTCGCCATTCGCGAAAGATTCCCGCGAACACCTTGGGGATATATACGGTTGGGAAGTTGCTCCATTACCGCGTCAGGAGCGAACAGATCAGCGATGTCGGCGAAAGTGCCGTCTTCAATGGTCTTTAGATAGCGGCGGACGGAGTTGAGATTGTCGATGTTCAGCATGGTGGAAGTTTCACACTTGAGTGGATGGGAGTTGTCATTCCGTGATTCGAAACCCAGCTACTTCCTTGATTGGCCGGCGAGACCGGGATAAACTCACAACCTAGGTCTTGCGGCGCTTCCCCTGATGAAGTTCAACCCGATGAGGTAAAGTCGTATGTTTCGCCGGACACTCCTTTCTGGATTCCTTCTGATCCTGCTCTGTTGTGCGGCTACTGCGCAAGTGTTGACGATTCCGGGTTCGACAAATCGCTTCGGCAATGCTTTTGCGTTGGACGCGATTCAGTCAGCACAAATGGACTTCAATTTTCTGACGATCAACAGCCAGAGCCCAAGTACCACTCCCCTGCAGACACCCAGCGGTTCTGTCTCCAAGTTCGATCTGAAAGCGCCCGGCAAGGCCCAAAGGGAATACTTGAAGGGCTATCAACTGTTGTTGCGGAAGGACCTGGATGGCGCAGTCGAGCATCTGGTTCGGGCAACGACGGTCTATCCTCAGTTCGTCGCAGCGCATAACGCGTTGGGGACCGCGTATCTGAATCTCAATCAAAACGAGAAAGCACGCGACGAGTTTTCCGAGGCCGCCTCGCTCGATGACCACATGCCAAATTCCTATCTCAACCTGGGATGTGCGCAACTGGCCCTGAAGGAGTATCCGAAAGCTGAAGCGACGTTCCAAAAGGCTTCGTCACTAGCTCCCTTGGATGTGCAGGTTCAACTGGCACTCGCGTACGGAGAATTTGCGAATAAAGATTATCCGGCGGTGATAGCGACGGCGAAAGAGACACACAGCCGCAAGCATCAGGGAGTGGCTCTGGTTCACTTTTTTGCGGCCGCAGCTCAGGAGGCTCAAAGCAACCTCGCAGCCGCGCAATATGAGATGAAGCTCTTGCTCAAAGAAGATCCGAAATCGCCGTCGGCGCACGAATTCAGACAGTTGTTGGACGAACTCAAGGAGGAAGATCGCAAGCGTGCGCAGTTGAAATCCCCCCCCATCCAAAAGGTGACGTATTCCATAGGCATTCCGACGGGGACGAGTCCGGAGGTAGTGAATCGTATGGCGCAGCTTGCCGCCCAGAATCTGGCGGAGAAAGAGCAGATTGAAGAAGCGGAGAAACAACCGGAGTCAGTTTGCACCGATTGTGGCGCGCTGACTGCGGAGAACTCACGTTCCAGTTCGGACATCGGTTCCCGGCCGTCCGTCGGCGCGGTTATCCGTGCCAGCGTAGACGAAGTCTCCATCCTGTTTGCGGCCACGGATCATGGCAAGTCGGTGACGAACTTGGCGAGTTCCGACATTCTGGTTCGCGATAACCGTCAGCCGCCGAACGCCATCCTGAATTTCCGAACGGAAAAGGAGTTGCCGCTGCGCTTGGGACTTGTGATCGACACCAGCAACTCAGTAAGGGAAAGGTTCAAGTTCGAACAAGCGGCGGCGATCAGATTCCTGCAAAAAGTCGTCACCGACTCAAACGATCTGGCTTTTGTGGTCGGCGTGAACAACTCCGTGCTTCTGGTGCAGGACTTCACCTCGGATCAGGGGCTGACGGCACATGCGATCAACGAATTGGCGCCCGCAGGAGGTACGGCACTGTGGGATGCCATGAACTTCGCAGCCGAAAAATTGGCGGGGCGTCCGGAGACCCAGCCGGTTGCGCGGGTGATGGTGTTGCTAAGCGATGGTGAGGATAATTCCAGCAGCGTTACGTTAAAAGAGGCGATTGCCAGCGCCCTGCGCCGCGAGGTTGCGGTCTATACAGTCAGTACGCGAGATGTATTGAATGAAGAGGAAAGTGCGGTGTTGGGAGATCGTGCCTTGCAGACAATCTCCGAACTCACAGGCGGTGCCGCGTATCGACCGGGTTCTGTTTCGCGGCTGAACGGAAGCCTTACGGAGTTGCAGGAAGTGATCCGCAGCCGGTATCTGATTTCGTATCGGCCCGCCGCGTTTCAACGCGACGGCCATTACCGGGAGATCGATATCACTGCGGAAAAGGACGGACACAAGCTGCGAGTGTATGCGCGGCGAGGGTATTACGCCTCAGCCGCCCAGCGTCAAGCGCCCATTGATAGCCAGTAACCACCTCTGATTTCTGGGACTGGAACTTTCTCCGCACCTTCCACATCCTCTTTCACCAGCCTCGGGTTTGCAGCATGTGCGCTTCGTCCAAGCCACTCACTGCCAGACCCTTCATCGCGCCCTCCAGGTTCTCGCTCACTTCAAGTAATACTTTAGGGTCTTGATAATGCGTGGCGGCCTGCACAATCGCCCGCGCTCGCTTCTCGGCTTCGGCCGGATCGGCGAAGGTCGTCGAGTCCTTCATGAAGATGCCTGAACCTACGAAAACCGCTTCAGCACCCAGTTGCATGACGAGGCTCGCGTCAGCTGGTGTGGCAATTCCACCCGCGCTGAAATTCGGGACCGGGAGCTTCCCTGCCTTCGCGACCATCTTGATCAGTTCATAGGGGGCTTGATGCTCTTTGGCTTTGGCGTAGAGTTCTTCTTCACCCAGAACCGTCAGGATTCTCATCTCCTGGACAATCTGGCGGATGTGCTTGACGGCGTGGACCACGTCTCCAGTGCCGGCTTCACCTTTGGTCCGGATCATTGCAGCGCCTTCGGCGATGCGGCGCAGGGCTTCTCCGAGGTTGCGCGCGCCGCAGACGAACGGGGTCTTGAAGGCGTGCTTGTCGACGTGATGCGCTTCGTCGGCCGGGGTGAGCACTTCGGACTCGTCGATGTAGTCGACACCGAGTTCCTGTAGAATCTGCGCTTCCGCAAAATGTCCGATGCGGCACTTGGCCATGACCGGGATCGACACGGCGGCCATGATCTCGCGAATCTTCTTGGGGCTCGCCATGCGGGCGACGCCGCCTTCGGCGCGGATCTGCGCGGGCACCCGCTCGAGAGCCATCACGGAGACGGCTCCGGCTTTTTCGGCGATGACGGCCTGCTCGGCGTTGGTGACGTCCATAATGACGCCACCTTTGAGCATTTCGGCGAGGCCGGTCTTGAGGCGGAGAGAAGTGGTGTTGCTGCCGTTGTTTTGGGACATGTCAGGAACCTTGTGGATACCTTTTCGCAATCGCGAAGGATGGGCCGGGGGCAAGGCCAGCGGCGCTAGATCTATTTTACAGCCCGTTTCCAATTCGCGGTACTGGTGAGCAGAGTTCTCCGGCCGCGATTAGACTTCCTCCTGTCTTGGGCGAACTTTCTGGCTCAAATCCGCAGCACAGAGAGCGCGACCAAACCATGCGACAAGGGCCGCAACCGCGATCCAGAGCGCAACGCCGTAGGTGAAGTACCACGCGGCCTCCTGCGCGGGAGTCACCCGGAACGGACCGAAGATGACCAGCGCTCCGGTCGAACTGATGTGCATGAACTGCGCCAGCAGGACGCTCTGCGTGTTCTGATAAATCCAGCCAATAAGCACGCGCATAGCTGTCATAGCCGTCGCGAACGAAAGAAAAAACAGGGGCAAGTATGTTCGATGAGGCGACGCGGCGCCGAGGAAATCGATGACGGGCAGGTGCCAGGCGCTCCACATCAGGCCGAGCAGGACTCCAGCCTGGAGCGTGCCGAGACGGGCTTGCATCCTCGGAAAGGCGAAACCGGTCCAGCCGATTTCCTCGAGGAACCCTGCCGGAATGCCGAAGACTACGCCTAAGAAAAAATGATTGGGAGCAAAGGCGGGGGACACGAACGTCTTCAGTGTCAGGAGGACCGCTAACACGGCCGCCGGCGGTAACAGCAGAACGCTGTACCAGCCTATCCCCACGCGCATGCGAACGATACTCGAAAACAATTTCCGGATACCGACCGGCCCGTCTAAGAGGCGAGTCATGAAGACGCCGCTCGCGACCGGTCCGAGGAGCATGGCGGGGAACATCAGGATTCCGGAGAACTTGGGGATCGGTTCTCCGTGCAGAAGTCTGGGAGCGACTATTGCGAACGCAGCCGACCACGAAATCGCAAAAGTGAAAACGAAATAGGACGTGAGCGGGCGGTGGGCGGCGAACGTAGTGTTCATGATTTGCTTTACGCTTGTGAATGCTCAACGGTTCCGCGCAGCGAAACGGGAGTCAAAATCCCCACCCCTGTCGCACAAGACGCGACAAGGATGGGGCACCCGATTTGTGTTGCTGACAGCTGACAGGCTATCTTTCCACAAACTTTCCAAACATTTTTTCTGGGTCGATGGCGATGAAAACGCCGCGGCTGCGGGCCAGCACTTCCCCGCTCTCGTTGAGGATCTCGGCGGCGTTGATGTGCTGGCGGCCGTGGACGCTGACTTCCCTGCCCTCAACGTGCAAGGGTTTGTGCAACGGGACGGGCTTCAGGTATTCGATCGTCATTTCTTTGGTGAGGGCGATGACGTGGTGGAGTTTATTTACCTTGCCCATGGCGTCGTCAAGGATTGTGGCGATGATGCCGCCGTGGCAGTGGCCGGGAGGTCCGGTGTAGCGCTTCGACAAACGAAAGTGGCAGACAAATGTTTGCCGCTCTTCGTCGAGGACGAATTTCAGGTGCATGCCGTCCGGATTATCGGGGCCGCAGGCGAAGCAATAGTTCTTCTGGAGCTTGTGATAGCGGGTTTCGTGTCCGTGGATCTTGCGGGGCATGGAACGTCATTCTAGCGCGGAAGAGCGTTCACCACAGAGGACACAGAGGAACACAGAGTACGGCGCTCTCAATGATGGGTGAAAGTTCCAGGCGAATGCTGTATACATATCGGTTTCCACTGGGCGGCTTGGCTAACGGTGGTATGCCGCAAGCAAGTTGCATAGGTCCTTCGGCGCAAAATGCGCGCCTCAGGATGACAACTTAATTTGACGGGAGTCCTCGATGAGATCAATCGCCACATTCGTCATCGCCACAGTTCTCGGGTCGTTCAACCTCTTCGCGCAATCTGCGCAGGATCAGAAGACGCCAGATAAGGACGCAGACAAGAAGCAGGCCGCCGCCTCGCCGTCGACGGGCAAGAAAGATCAGAAGAAGAGCCCGAAGGACGAGAAGAAGGAGGAGCCCAAGAAAGAAGAAGAGAAGAAGCCTGGCATGAATGCGGAGACGTTTGCTGGCCTCAAGTTTCGCTCGATCGGGCCGGGAGCGGAATCGGGCCGCGTGATGTCAATTGCGGTGAATCCGAAGAAGACTTCGGAGTTCTACGTGGGCGTGGCGTCGGGTGGCGTGTGGAAGACCGTGAATGACGGCACAACTTGGACTCCCCTGTTCGACGGCGAGGGATCGTATTCAACAGGCTGGGTTGCCCTTGATCCGAATGATCCGTCGGTGGTGTGGGTGGGCGCGGGCGAATCGAATTCGCAGCGCAGCGTCGCTTATGGCGACGGCATTTACCGGTCGGATGACGGGGGAAAGAGCTGGAAGAACCTAGGGTTGAAAAAGTCCGAACACATCGGGCGGGTGGTGATTGATCCGCGAGATTCGAAGGTCGTCTATGTAGCCGCGGCCGGGCCGCTATGGGGACCGGGCGGCGATCGCGGGCTCTACAAGACGACCGACGGCGGGAAGACCTGGAAGGCGGTTCTGACGATCAGCGAGAACACTGGGGTGAACGACGTCGCGATGGATCCGTCGAACCCTGACATTTTGTACACATCGGCGTATCAACGGCGGCGGCATGTATTCACGTTCATCGATGGTGGGCCCGAGAGCGCGATTTATAAGTCGACCGATGCGGGCGCGACCTGGAACAAAGTCACATCGGGGTTGCCCTCGGTTGATATGGGACGCATCGGGCTGGCAATTTCGCCGGCCGATCCGAATGTGGTGTATGCCGCTGTGGAAGCGGCCGATGGCAAAGGCGGAATTTTCCGTTCGAGCGACAAGGGCACGAACTGGGAGCGGCGCAACGAGTTCGATGCCGGAGCGATGTACTACGCGCGCATCGTCCCGGACCCGAAGAATGTGGATCGCATTTTCGTCATGAACGTGGAACTGCGTGAGTCTACCGATGGCGGCAAGACGCTGCACAAGATCAACGAGATCAACCATCACGGCGACAATCACGCCATGTGGATCGATCCGAACGACACTCGGCACTGGCTGCTCGGATCCGATGGGGGGATGTACGAAACCTGGGACGATGCAAAATCGTGGCAGTTCAAGGCGAACCTGCCGACCATGCAGTTCTATGACGTCGCCGTCGACAATTCCCTGCCCTTTTACAACGTGTGCGGCGGCACGCAGGATTACTTCTCGTGGTGCGGACCGACGCGCACGCGAAACATCACCGGCATCGTGAATAGCGATTGGTTCGTAACCACGGGCGGCGACGGATTCCGGTCTGCGGTCGATCCAGTGGATCCGAACACTGTTTATTCCGAGTCTCAGTATGGTGTGCTGATTCGCTATGACAAGCCGACAGGACAGGAATTGCTGCTGCAGCCGAAGGAAGGCAAGGGCGAGCCTCCGCTGCGCTGGAATTGGGATTCGCCGATCATCATCAGTCCGCACTCTCACACCAGGCTGTATTTTGCGGCGAACAAGTTGTTTCGCAGCGATGACCGTGGCGACACGTGGAAAGCCATCTCTGGCGATTTAACGCGGCAGATCGACCGCAACAAACTGCCGGTCATGGGAAAGATTTGGGGACCGGATGCGGTGGCGAAGAGTGCGTCGACTTCGTTTTACGGGAATATCGTGTCCCTCTCGGAGTCTCCAAAGAGAGAGGGGCTGATTTACGTTGGGACCGACGATGGATTGATTCAGGTCACTCAGGACGGCGAGGGAGGCTGGACGAAGTACGATAAGTTTCCGGGCGTTCCCGAGACAACATATGTGAGCCGGCTGGCGGCCTCTTCGCATGACGTCAGCACTGTCTATGCGGCGTTCGAGAATCACAAGAACGAGGACTTCAAACCGTATCTTCTGAAGTCCACCGACAACGGGAAGACCTGGAACTCCATCGCGGGCGATCTGCCGGAGAACGGTCCGGTGCTGGCGTTTGCGGAAGATCCGATGAACGCGAATCTTCTTTTTGCAGGCACGGAGTTCGGCGCGTTCTTCACCATCGACGGCGGCGCGCATTGGGTGCGGCTGAAGGGCGGTCTGCCGACGATTGCTGTGCGCGACATGGTAATTCATCCGCGGGAAGGCGATCTGGTGATTGCGACATTCGGGCGAGGCTTCTATGTGCTGGATGACGTCACTCCCTTGCGGCAGATGAAGGCCGAGGCGATACAGCAGGCCGCGGCTCTGTATCCGGTCAAGGATGCGTTGATGTATGTCGAGCGACATCCGCTGGGCGGGCCGCACAAGGGGTTCCAGGGGGATTCGTACTTTGCGGCGGACAATCCCCCATATGGCGCGGTGTTCACCGCGTATCTGAAAGAGAAGATCAAGACCAGGAAAGAAAAGCGGCAGGAGGCAGAGAAAGAAGCCGCGAAGAAGAACGAGACATCGCCCTATCCGTCGACTGACGAACTGCGCGCCGAGGCGGAGGAGGCGAAGCCGGAAGTTTATTTTGTGGTGTACGACGAGAGTGGGGCGCCGATCCGGCGAGTAGAGAGCTCGACGGATGCGGGCTTCCACCGGGCCGCATGGGATCTGCGCTATCCGGCAGCGAAGGTCGTCAAGCACGAGGAGGATACGGCGGGATTTTTTCACGACGCGTCGGATCAAGGTCCGCTGGTGCTGGCGGGCAGTTACTCGGTACGAATGTTCGAAAAAATCGGCGGAGTTGTCAGCGAAGTAGCAGGGCCGCAGTCGTTCAAAGTGACGACGGAACAATCGGCTTCCATGACCCCCGCCGAACGGGCGGCGCAAGAAGAATTCCTGCGCAAAGTGTCGCGGCTCTACCGCGCTGTCTACGGCGCAAACCGCACGGCGGAGGACGCTCAGGAGCGATTGAAGCAGATTCGCGAAGCCTTGCATGAAACTCCGGTGGCGGAGAAGCAGTTGGGAGCTGTGGCGGATTCACTCGAGGAGCGCGATCGCGAAATCCTGCGGGCGTTGCAGGGGGATATTGAGATCGCCAAGCGGAATGAGCCGATTCCTTCTTCGATCGGTGACCGCGTGGGTACGATCATCGAAGGAGAGAGATTCTCGATGGCGAAGCCGACGCAGTCGGATGTGGAGTCGTACGGGGTTGCGGCGGCCGAGTTTGCGGATCAGTTGGCGAAATTGCGGACACTGGTCGATGTCGATCTGGCGAAACTTGAGAAGGACATGGAGGCTGCGGGGGCGCCTTGGACTCCGGGGCGTGTGCCGGAGTGGTCGGAGAAATAGACTTGGCTTACAAATGCGCTCACCACAGAGGGCACAGAGGAACACGGAGGAAAAACTTATACTCCACGCGCTGTGACCTTAGAAGCATGCGCTTCGTCTCAGGAATCTCCTGTAGAAAAAATAAATATAGCACTCTGATCTATTTTTCTCGGGTGTACTTCTGAAGATTTTGTTCCCCGACTCGCTTGCATTGTGGCCAAGTGGCTGTGTTACACTCGCCGCCGACTGGTGCTCGCGTTGTGGGACGCGACACAGCCGTGGGGAGAGATCCTTTTGTGCCGTCCTAAGGCTAGGGGGACTGGGGAATGGGCCTCGCGTTAATGGCTTTGATCTGGCTGATCACTCTGATCAGCACGTACTTTTTTGTCGCCAAGACCTGGTGGCTGCCTGTAGGCGCGTCCGCCGCTACGGGTTTCATCGACAGACAATTCACCATCACCTTCATCATCATGGGAATTGTTTTCCTAGCGGCGCAGCTCGGGCTGGGCTACATCGTTTGGAGATACCGTCAGACACCATCGGCTCCGCCGGCTTCTTATTCGCACGGGAACGCGACGCTTGAAATCGTGTGGACCACTCTGACCACGATACTGTTCGTCGGACTGAATCTGATGGGCAGCAGTGTCTGGGCTAGTCAGCGTTTTGACCCGCCGGAGGCAGGTGCTGTGCAGGTCGAAGCTACGGGCATGCAGTTTGCCTGGTACTTCCGCTATCCCGGGCCCGATGGCACCTACGCAACGACAAAGATGAGTTTGATGGATCCCTCGGCGGGCGGCGAAGCGGCAGTGGGACTGGACACCTCCGATCCCTCGGCGAAAGACGATGTCGTGACGGGCACGATGTATCTGCCAGTGAATCGCGACGTCGATCTCAGCCTGCGCTCGGTGGACGTGATTCACGACCTGTTCGTGCCCCAGCTGCGTTTCAAGCAAGATGCGGTGCCGGGCCTGAACATCCACATGCATTTCAAACCCACTGCGATCGGCGAATATGAGATTGCGTGCGCCGAACTTTGCGGATTGGGTCACTACAAGATGCACGGTATGGTCCACGTCGTCAGCCAGGAGGATTTTGACAAGTGGCTGGCGGCACGGGAGGCTGAGAAATAGTAATGGCGACCGCGGCTACGGTTCACTCGCACGCACCTCAGGGGTTCATTCGGAAATATATTTTCAGCCTCGATCACAAGGTTATCGGGATCCAGTATTTCTTCCTCGCGCTCACGGCGGTGTTCGTTGGAATGTTGCTGTCGCTGCTGATGCGTGTTCACATGATCTGGCCGACCGCGAACTGGCCGCTGGTGGGAGAGATCAAGCCGGAAACCTATCTTGCGTTTCTGACCATGCACGGCACCATCATGGTGTTCTTCGTGCTGACCACGGCACCCCAGGGTGGATTCGGCAACTACGTGCTCCCAATTCAGATCGGCGCGCCCGACATGGCGTTCCCTGTCCTGAACATGCTGTCGTTCTGGACGACGTTTCTCGGGTTCATCGTCATCCTGTGCGCGTTCTTTGTGCCAGGCGGTGCGCCGCTACATGGATGGACGGGATATCCGCCGCTGAGTGCAATTCAGTCGGCCGGACCAGGCGAAGCGCTCGGAGCGGATCTGTGGATCACGGCCATCGCGATCTTCTGCGTGGCGTCGCTGATGGGCGCGTTGAACTTCATCACTACTACACTCGACCTGCGCGCCAAGGGCATGACGATGATGCGCATGCCACTGACCGTGTGGTCCTGGTTCATTACAGCGATTCTGGGACTGCTCGCGTTCGGCGTGCTGCTCTCCGCGGGAATCCTGCTCTTGATGGATCGCAATCTGGGAACCAGTTTTTATGTGCCACTCATCGTGGTGAACGGCCAGGTTCTGGCGCACAAGGGCGGATCTCCGCTCCTGTGGCAGCACCTGTTCTGGTTCTTCGGGCATCCTGAAGTCTACATCGCCATCCTGCCGGGCATGGGCGTGGCCTCGCAGGTATTGTCGACCTTCTCGCGCAAGCCGATCTTCGGGTATCGCGCCATGGTGTACGCGATGCTGTCCATCGGATTCTTCGGATTCATGGTCTGGGGCCATCACATGTTCATGAGCGGGATGAGCCCCTACTCCGCATTTGCGTTTTCGATTCTGACCATGTGCATCGGAGTGCCATCGGCCATTAAGACTTTCAACTGGCTGGGCACGATGTGGAAAGGGCGCATTCGCTTCGATACTCCGATGCTGTATGCCATCGGTTTTGTTTCGTTGTTTGTATCCGGCGGGTTGAGCGGGCCGTTCCTGGCGCAGCCGGTGCTCGACATACAGTTGCACGATACGTACTTCGTGGTGGGGCACTTCCACCTGATCATGGGTGTGGCGGCAATCTTCGGCATCTTCGCGGCGACCTATTACTGGTTCCCGAAAATGTTTGGCCGGATGATGAATGAGACTCTGGGCAGAATCCACTTCTTCATCACGCTCGCCGGCACCTATGCGATCTTCATGCCGATGCACAACCTGGGTATGGCGGGACAGACGCGCCGCTACTCGCAGTTCACCGAGGTTGCGTATCAGACCAAGCTGCTTCCGCTGCAGACATTTATCACCTTTGCGGCGATAGTGACAATCTCGGCGCAGTTCATCTTCGTCATTAATCTGTTCTGGAGCATGTTTAAAGGGCCGAAGGCCAGCGACAATCCGTGGGATGCGACGACGCTGGAGTGGACGACAACCACTCCGCCGCCGCACGACAACTTCGGCGGCAAGACTCCGGTTGTGAATAATGGGCCGTATGAGTACGGAGTGCCGGGAGCGCCGAAGGACTTTGTGATGCAGACAGATCCGCCGACTGAGCCGAAACATTGAGAAGTCAAAATCGCCACCCTCTTTCGAAGAAAACGCGAAAGAAGGATGGGGCACCCGGTATCTGCCGACGATACAGGTTCGGCAACCAGTTGGACGCAGTGGCGCACTAAGTAGTTATGGCGACGTATACCCCAAACACTCCGATTGATGATATTGGCCACAAACCTCCTGCGCCCCCGATTACGGGTGGAGGAGACGATGGACGCAGCGGCGATGTTCCGGATTATGGCGCGCGACTGCGGCGGGCTCGGCTGGGCCTGATTTGCGGGATCGCGACGGTCGGGATGGTTTTCATCTCGCTGACCAGCGCGTACATCTTCCGCCGCGGGCTGCCGACGTTTCAGGGCGAATCGAACAGCTACGTCCGCGACTGGGGCAGCGTGGATCTGCCTTGGGTGCTGCTGGGGATTAACACGGCAATTCTGCTGTTCAGCAGCATCACGATGGAGTTGGCGAGGCGGAAGGCCGCGCGGGAAGCGGCTCTGGCCCCGGTGAGTTCGATTCCAGGGATTTCGCTGGGCGACGAAAAGAACTTTCCGTGGCTGGGTATCACGGTCGTGCTGGGCTTCGCTTTTCTGATTGGGCAATGGCTGGCATGGTCGGCGATGCACACGCGGGGATTCTTCGTGTATACGAATCCGAGCAGCTCGTTCGCATTTCTGCTGACGATTGCGCACGCGGTGCATCTTGGCGGGGGAATGATCGCCTTGATTTGGGCGGCCAGCGCTTCCCTGCTGCGCAGGCCGGTTGAGGCGCGTCGAATTGCCGTGGATATCACCGCCTGGTATTGGCACTTCATGGCGGCGTTGTGGATTTACATTTTCTTGCTTCTGAGTTTAGCTAGATAAATGAAAGGCAATAACCACGAAAGACACGAAGGTTCACGAAGGAAGTCCTTAGTGTACCTTCGTGTCCTTTGTGGTTGATGATTTTCCGGCGGACGAAAGGGGAACTGGGGAATGGCGGAAGCTACGATCGAGCATGATGCGGTCCAGCATGGAGCACCCGGAGAGTACGAGGCGCCGCTGTTCGGAGCTTACTCCAAGAAAGTCGGGATGTGGCTCTTCCTGGCCTCGGACTCGCTGACGTTTGGCGCTCTGCTGTTCGCCTTCAGTTACAACCGGATTTACACCAATCCCTGGCCGACACCTTTTCACGCCGAGAGCATCGCGAATGCGACGATCATGACGGCGTGCCTGCTGTCGAGTTCGCTGACCATGGTGCTGGCTGTATTCGCCGCGCAGCGCGGCGACCGCCCGTGGATGCGCAACTGGTTGCTGGCTACGATGGTTTTCGGTACGGCGTTCATCATGCTGCATGCCATGGAGTGGAGCAAACTGATTAGCGAGGGATTGATACTCTCAGGGTTCCAGACCATCCTCGGAGTCTCCAAGACAGCGACTTCGGGAGAACTGGCGGATATCTCGAAAAATATCCCGCAATTTCCGCAGGCCTTTTTCGGGCTCACGGCGATGCACATGCTGCACGTGACGATCGGCGTGATCTATCTGGGAGTGATCGCGTTTCGCAAATGGTTTCTGCCGGCCCTGGCGGTGATCTGGATTGCCGGCGCGTTCATGATTCCGTCCGGCAACGTATTTCACTATCCGGTACACGCGCTTGGTATCGGGCTGCTCGTTGCTGCGGTCATTGTGCTTCTCAAGCCGAAGGACTATGACGCGCACGATGTTGAAGTCTGCGGCTTGTATTGGCACTTTGTCGATCTGGTGTGGATGTTTATATTCCCGCTGGTGTATTTGATGTCGACTAAAGTCAGCTAGGCGGGGGTCGGAACACGTCTGAGAAGTCAAAATCCCCACTCTCTTTCGCAGAAAACGCGAAAGAAGGATGGGGCACCCAATTCGAGCTTGATTGAGGGAGCCTGAGATGCACGATACGGCAACACATGACACTAAGGGGCAGTATTTCTGGGTTTGGGCGGCACTGCTGGTACTCACTGCCATTGAAGTCGTGTTGGGATACAGGCAGGTGTTCTCTCCGGTACGGATGCTCGAGGTGCTGCTGCTGTTGTCGGTGATCAAGTCGGCGCTGATCATTGGCTACTTCATGCACTTGAAATTTGAAACCGCGTTGATGCGTTGGCTGCTCGTGCTTTCGGTAGTGACGTGTTTCGTGATCATGTATTTCTTCTTCTTCCCCGATGCGGAGCGGATCAGGCAGCTCGGAGTGCAGTAGGAGGCGTGTAGTGTGCAGGCCCTGGTTGACGGCATTGCTACTGATGATGTTCTCAAGCGCTCCTGCGCTCGCTCAGAGTTGCGCGATGTGCCGGGCGAATGCGAAGGCCACGCCTAAAGAGGGTCAACAGGCCATCAATCGCGCGATCCTTGTTATGCTGGTGCCGCCGCTGGGGATTCTGTCGCTGGGACTTGGATTTGCCGTGCGCTACGGCAAGCGGCGCGATGAGGAGAACGATCGCACGTCGGACTAGCCTTGACCCCCCGCAGCACGCCGTGACGAGAGATCGAGTAGGGGCAGACACCTCGTCCGCCCAGCGCCCCTCAGCGAATCGCAGGGGCGCGTGAATGGAGTACCCAAATACTTTCAGCCCTGTGATTGCGCTTCGCGCAACCCCGGACGAGGCGTCCGGGGCTACATTTAACTTCTCATAGCTTTACGTTGCGCAGGCGCAGGGCGTTGGTGATGACCGACACGGAACTGAAGCTCATGGCCGCGGCTGCGAGGATCGGGCTCAGCAGCACTCCAAAGAACGGATAGAGCACTCCGGCGGCGATCGGCACTCCAATCGCGTTGTAGATGAACGCGAAGAACAGGTTCTGGCGAATGTTGCGCATCGTAGCCTGACTCAGCTTGCGGGCGCGAAGGATTCCCGTGAGGTCCCCTTTGACCAGAGTGATGCCGCCGCTTTCCATCGCGACATCCGTGCCGGTGCCCATGGCGATTCCGACGTCGGCTTGAGCAAGCGCTGGTGCGTCGTTGATGCCGTCGCCGGCCATGGCGACGAGTCTTCCCAGCTCTTGCAGCTTCTTGACGACCTCGGATTTTCTTTCGGGCAGGACTTCGGCTTCGAACTCATCGATGCCGAGTTTCTTGGCGATAGCAGCGGCGATGGGCTTGCTGTCTCCGGTGAGCATCACGATGCGCAGATGCTGATTCCTGAGATCGCGCAAGGCATCCGGTGCGGATGCCTTTGGTTGGTCTGCCACCCGGATGTTGCCCACGTATTTTCCATCCACAGCCACTGAGAGCCTTCCATCGTCAAGGCGCGGAGCGGTGTTGATTCCTGGCGCCTCCAGAGCTCCAAGCTGGACCATCAGCGCGGGATTCCCAACGGCTACGTTGTGTCCATCGACGATGCCGACGATGCCTTTTCCGGTGATGGACTGAACCTCCTGCGGTTGCGAGAGCTTGAGCTCCTTCGCAACCGCCGCGTCCACCACAGCTTTCCCCAAAGGATGTTCACTGGCGCGCTCCAGACTGGCGGCGAGGCGGAATAGTTCGGGATCCTTCTCCAAGGCGTCGGAGATGGCGACGACCCCTGGCCTGCCTTCGGTGAGCGTTCCGGTTTTGTCGACGACGAGGGTGTCGACTTTCTCGAGAGTTTCCAGCGCCTCAGCGTTCTTGATGAGCACACCGGCGTGAGCGCCGCGACCAGTACCTACCATGATTGCCATGGGAGTGGCCAGGCCGAGGGCACACGGGCAAGCGATGATCAAGACTGCGACAGCATTGACGATGGCATTCGCGAGATGCGGCTGGGGACCGAGAAAGAACCACGCCAAGAATGTGATCACAGCAACGGCTACGACGGCCGGCACGAACCACGCCGCAACGCGATCGGCGAGGCGCTGAATCGGAGCGCGGCTGCGCTGTGCTTGTCCAACCAGCTGCACGATGCGCGCGAGCAGAGTTTCGGAGCCGACTCGCTCGGCTCGCATGATGAACGATCCGGTTGAGTTGATCGTCGCCCCAATGACCTTGCTGTTTGGCTCTTTCTCGGCCGGGATCGATTCGCCGGTGATCATCGATTCGTCCACCGAACTGCGGCCTTCGAGCACTGTGCCGTCTACGGGAACCTTCTCTCCCGGACGTATGCGGAGTTTGTCGCCCGGCTTTACCCGATCGAGTGGAATGTCTTTCTCGCTGCCGTCGGGCGCTACCCAGCGCGCAGTCTTTGGGCTCAGATCCAGCAGCGCACGGATTGCGGAGCTGGTCTGGCTGCGTGCACGTAACTCCATGACCTGCCCGAGCAATACAAGAGTTGTGATCGCGGCCGACGCCTCAAAGTAGACGTCGGGATATCCGCCCATCCTTGGAAGCGCCGCCGGGAAAATCTGGGGAGCGATGGTGCCGACCACGCTGTATCCGTACGCAACCCCGGTGCCCAACCCGATCAGCGTGAACATGTTGGGACTTCGGTTGACCAGCGAAGTCCAGAAGCGCTGAAAGAATGGCAGACCGCACCAGAGAACGACCGGGGTGGCCAACGCGAATTCGAACCAGGGCAGCCGCGGCCCGGACAGCACCTGCATGAATTCGTGGGGCCATACCATGCTGCCCATCGCGATGACGAGCAGCGGTACCGTGAAGACGATTGCGACCCAGAATCTTCGGGTCATGTCGCGGAGTTCGGGATTGTCTTCTTGCGCCGAGGTGACGGTCCGTGGCTCGAGCACCATGCCGCAGATCGGGCACGAACCCGGCTCGGAGCGGACGATTTCTGGATGCATCGGACAGGTGTATTCGGTCCGAGTGGCGGCTAGCGGCACCTCTGGTTCTAAGGCCATTCCGCATGAGGGGCACGCACCCGGCTTCGGCTCGCGCACCGCGGGACACATCGGGCAAACGTAGGCTGTGGTGGGAGAACTTACCGGCTTCGGCACGGGCTGGAGCACGACTCCGTGAGCGACAGTCGCGGCTCCACTCAGATACTTCTGCGGATCTACTTTAAACTTCTCGGCGCATGAGGACGCGCAGAAGTAATACTTTTTACCGCCATACTCATGAGTGGGTTTCGCCGTGGCAGGATTTACATTCATCCCGCAAACGGGGTCCTTCTCCAGCTGTGCCGTGGACGCGGCGGTGTTCGCCGACTGACTTCGATCGTCGCTCATCATCTTCGCCAAACAAGAATGGCTCTGTCCTGTTCGATTGGGAATGCTCTATATTGGATTCATCCGGTGTCTCAGGCCGGCATTCCAAATTCATCATACAGAAGGGCTTGAAGGTATGACCTACCTCGACGTGGTTTTCAACTACGGGTCTTTGCCGGGGGAAAACGAACTGCGCGCCATCGACACCATGCGCGAAGTGTACGGCATCCGATCGGTGCGGTTCGACAACAAGCAGCGCACGGTGCGCGTGGAGTACGACGCGTCACGCATGAAGCAGGATGCGGTCGCGAAGCTATTACGCAGTGCAGGAATCGATGTGCGGGAGCCGGTAGCGCTGGCCTGACTTGGAGTACAGAAGCAGAACGAAATTCAGATGGTCTTTTAAACTCGTTTCCTAAAAAACGAGGGGGGGAGGGCCATCCTAGGCGCGAAATAAAGCAAGGGGTGCTCACAGAAAACCTCTGGCCGAAGTTATTCTCTGAAGCACCCCGTTGCGCGCCACTTCGTCTGTTCTGAGTTAATGCAAGAACCCCGCCATTTCTAAGTGATTGAAAACGCACAGCGATCTGGTTGGGGTCGTTGTAGGAATTGCTCTCAACGCGGAAAGTTTTACTTCGCGCGGGAGGCGCAAAAACGGGGCCATCCTAAATGCTTCACGAAAAATATTGAACTCCTTGCCGCGCGTCTTCATGCGGACCGCTAAGGGCCGATCACAAACACCAGTCAGGTGATCCGGCAATTCCGGTTCTGGACTCAGCCGCATGCCGCGCGGGTCGCGACAACTTCCGCGTGAACGCGGCGCCCTCGTAATTTCCTGAATCAAAATCTTGCTATAATTCAAAAGGATTTTCACCCTCCATTCAGATCTGCGCCCTTAGCTCAGTTGGATAGAGCGTCTGGCTACGAACCAGAAGGTCGGGAGTTCGAATCTCTCAGGGCGCACCATTCATCTCCATTTCAAATTAACCCCAATCGTACTTCATGACTGCCGTGGTTCGCGGCTGATTCCGTTGAAGGCCGGGTTCTGTTAGTCTCCTCTCAGCCCTGTTGTTCCGTTAAACCGCCGCCGGACGTCTCCGGTCATCGAGCCAGCGCGCCATGTCGAAAGATACTCAGCAGCAAGATGTTGCGGTACTGTTGTCGGCCAAGAACGGGCTAGCCTATCTCACAGCAAACGATTGGGCCCTCATCGCCGACAAGGCTAGCCGCATGCAGTTCAAGGCCGGAGAGCAGTTCGTGCATCGTGGCAAACGGACCCATGGTGTTTACCTCCTGGTCAAAGGGACTGCATCGGTGCAGATTGCCGGGCACGGCAAAGCGTGGGAGATTGGTCCTGGGGAAGTTTGCGGAGAGATTTCATTTCTGGACGAACTGCCGGCCACCGCCGATGTCGTCGCCGGTGACCCCGTTTTGGCGTACTATCTCGATCGGCCAACGCTGCAGTCGTTATTCGAGTTGTTCCCCCATTTGGGATCCCGCTTCTATCGCTCTCTCGCTTCGATTCTTTCCCGACGCCTGCGCGAGCTTATCGATCGACCCGTTCCACCCAAGAAAGACCTCGCCTAGTGGCGACTGTACTGCATTAATTGTGCTAGCCTAGACCTCCGGTCAGCCCGCGAATTTCTTACATCGTAGCTGAGGCTGGAGCCACCCGACATTCATCGTCAACGGTCGAGGGGCACCGCGTCCTGGATTCCCAAATCTCGAATGGCTGACGTTGTTAATCTGCGACTCGCGCTAGGTTCCGCCGCTCTCTTGGGATTTCGGCATGGCCTGGACTACGACCACATCGCAGCCATCAGCGACATCAGCAGCGTACAAGCTCGTCCCCGCGACGCGATGCGCTACGGCTTGCTCTACGTGGCTGGGCATGCGGCCACTGTAGCCGTGCTGGGGAGCGCGGCGGTCATATTCCGCATCTCGTTGCCTCCAGCCAGCGATCGCTGGGCAGAGCGGTTGGTCGGCGTGACTTTGCTGGTCCTGGGACTATATGTTCTGGGAACATTCTTCCGTCCCTGGGCACACAGTCATGCGCCTCGTACGCGGATCACAATCCTGGTAAATGGGGCGTTGTGGGTCTACTGGCGATTGAGTCGCGTGTTCGGCGGCACGCGCGTGCAACCGCCACAGGTTTTCAAAGACGGATATGGGAATACATCAACTTTCGCGGTCGGTGCAGTTCATGGACTGGGCGCGGAAACCCCGACTCAGATCCTGCTCTTTCTTATGGCGGCGAACCTGGGTGGAACCGGCCTGGGGCTACTTGGGCTGCTGATGTTTATCGTGGGCCTTCTCTTTATGAATACGTTGCTTTGCGCTTCGGCCGCTGGGCTGTTTTCGGCGAGCCTGGCCCGACCGTATGCCTTGCGGGCGCTGACATTGGCGACGTCGGCTTATAGCATCGTTGTCGGGGCGATCTTCCTGCTGGGTTCCGCGGGTCGGTTGCCGTCCCTGACTGGTTGAACCAGCTCTAGCCCGCCATGGCCTCTTGGAGCTGTAAGTCGCAATAAAGTTGATTCAGTGTGCAGCACTTTGCACTCAGGTGTTTGCTTAGGTCTGAGCTTAATTAGCTAACTTATTTAGAAACAATGGGTTGATGGATTAGTGGATTTGGCATCTTGTGTGCTCAATTCGGTGTGGAGTTGTTTCGGTCTACGTGCGCTTCACCTTGCGGGTGATGGGGCCGCAAGAACAAGAAAATGAAAAGCCGTTGATCGTGGGAGGATGTAGATATGAAACGGATGATACTGCTGTTCTTGCTAGCTCTAGCGCTGCCGATGGCGGCGTTCGCAAATAATTCGGTGGACTTCACCAACAGCGGCGGTAGTCTCTCAGGCACCAATAGCGGCTTGACCCTGACAGGATCGGCGCTGATCGCCGCGAATGGTCTAGGCGGCGGGCTTATTACCGGTAATCTCGGAACGGTCAGTTTTAGCACAGGCGCGCTAAGCGGTGGCACCCTGCAGATGGGCGCCACGTTTGCCGCGGGCGGTTCGTTTAGCATCACGGGAAATGGTACCGGCGGCATTCCTAACGGCGTCATCTTCAACGGCTCGTTCGCGGGACCGGTAACCTGGACGCTCGTCACGCTCGCCAATGGCACCCACAACTACACGCTGAGCGGAGCCTTGACTGGGACCTGGATGGGCGGCGGGGCGGTGAACGGCGCAACCGTACAACTGACCATCAACACAGGCAAGGGCTTCTTTAACGGATCCACGACCATCTCCAGCGGAGACACCAACATCGTAGTTCCTGAGCCCGGCTCTCTGACCCTGCTCGGCACCGGACTGGTCGGCTTGGCTGGCGTAATCAAGCGCAAGCTGAAGGTATAGCGAAAACAACTCCCTTAAATCTTGCCCCGCCCTCTTCGGGCGGGGTTTTTGTTTTCCTGCTGTTTCTTAGCGAATTCTATCGATCCAGGGCGCCATTACCCCAGTAATCGAAGCCGGGGGATTACCGTTGACCGGCCTGCCACCGGCTTCTTACAGTGCCAACAGGGGGTGGTATGAAGGATATCCATGAGGTCCTGCGGCAAAAGCAGGCAAAATACGCCCAACTTGGCAAACAGATCGAAATGCTGCAGCAAGCGGCCGAAAAGCTGCGGGAAGTAGCACCGCTTCTAGCTGAGAGCGACGAAGAAGATAACGTCGTGCTGGCGGAAGTGGATGATGCCGGCTCTGCCGACTCACTCGCAGCGAAGGCAGGCGCCAGTGGTGGCGGTTCAACAGGGTCGAAGGCGGCGCGTCCCACAGCGCCTCGCTGGCCGTAAAGCTGAGGGCGAAAGCCCATTCCGATCGAAGCTATGAATCTTCAGGCATTACTGGTCTCGAGCGACGACTCCGCCGCGGACGTGCTGGGCAGAGTTCTGTCCGGCTTCGGCATCGCCACTGACCGTTCCAGCGATCCGGAAACTACTCTGGCGCGTATCCACCAGCAGAAGTTCGACGCCCTGATCGTTGATTTCGATGACCAGAAGGTGGCGGAAGAAGTCCTGCTCCAAGCTAAGAAACTTGGAACCGGGCCGCTCAGCGTAGCGCTGGTCGCCGACACGGCAAAAGTACGCCATATTCTCACCGGAGGCGCTCACTTTGTCCTCTATAAGCCTATTTCCGAGGAAGCCGCGCGAGCTGGATTGCGCGCTGCTGCGGCGCTGCTGACGCGCGAACGGCGCAGGGCATTCCGCGTTCCAGTGCAGGCGGCGGTCGAAATCACACTGCCTGATTCCCGGAAAGTCGACGGCATTCTCCTGGATCTATCCGAGACCGGGATGGATGTGCTCACGGCCGAAGCCCAAACGATAGGTTCTCTGTTGGCTTTCCACTTCCACCTGCCCGACGGAGCTGTAGAAGTCGAAGGTCACGGACAGGTGGTCTGGGCCAATCCGAACGGGCAGACGGGCGTCCACTTCGTGGATGTACCGGACACCGTCAAGGAAAAACTGAAGACCTGGCTCAAAACTGCGGCCGTGGCCGCCGGTGCCGAGGATGATGAAACAGTCCCGCACTGCAAGCTCACGGATCTGAGTTTGGGTGGCTGCTACGTGCAGACAGACGCACCCTTTCCCGAGTGCTCACTCGTCGATTTGTGCTTCAAGGCCAACGAACTCGAAGTTCACACCGAAGGTATGGTTCGCGTGACGCATCCCGGGCAAGGCATGGGACTTGAGTTCCCTTCCCGCACACCCGAGCAGCGAGCGCAGGTCGCGAATCTGATCACCTTCCTGCAAAACAACTCCGACGCGCTGCCTGAGTTAAGCATATCTCCAAAGGCATTGGTCGCAGACCTCACACAATTTGAAGCTGTCGAGAAGATCGCTCAAGGTGCCGAGGACATGGAAGATCCATTGCTTGAACTCTTGCGCCGCGGCACTTCCCTGCAACAGGACAATTTCCTCGGTGAACTTCAGCACCAGCGTAATCCTCAGGACGTCGCGACGACGTAAATCGTCGTCGGTCGTTCTCCATGTTCGCAACAATAAATCACATTTCTCAGCTACGAGCATTCACACCCTACAATTTCGGATTCCTCCAAATAGAAGGCTTCCAGCATGAAACAGTTTGCTTTTGCCAGCGGCTAACGACTGTCGCAAAGCCCCTCGTTGCTGGTCATTTTCAGCGAAGATTCTTCTGGGCAGGAAAGCAAGGCTGGGCTGGAAGTGCGGTGAGGCGTGTGTGGGAGGCGAGAGGCTTCGGGGCGGTTTCGAAGAATTGAAGAATCCGAACCCCGTCTCTGGTGCGGATCCCTCAATTCTTCGTGGTCTGTTCCACCCCAATGACAGTAACGTACCGCCTTCGCGTTGCGCGGTGGTTTCAGCAGTGTTAAATCTGGGTTAAATTGGAGCGACCGAATTTTGCATCGCGGTGGAAACTCTCAGCTGGAAGAGGACACTCTGGGAAGCTCGGGCTCGACTGTTGCGCGGAACTCGCCAGAAACTTGCAGCCTTTGGTGGAAGCCTCTGGTGGCGATTGCTTCGGCGGTCCTCGCGGCAGAGATTCCATTCTTTTTTTTCGGTACTCCGTCGGGACACGACGTTGAGTTTCATCTGTACTCGTGGTTGGAAGTGCTGGCGCAGTGGAAGCACGGAATTCTCTATCCGCGTTGGGCAGCGCTCGCACACTTCGCATACGGAGAGCCGCGGTTTGTGTTTTATCCGCCAGCTTCGTGGACCCTGGGCGGAACGATCAGTGGCGTTCTTCCGTGGACGATGGCGTCTCCGGTCTACATCTGGATCGTGTTGGTCCTGGCAGGAATTTCGATGTTTCTGCTGGCGCGGCAGTGGCTCGATCGGCGTGATGCAATCTTCGCCGCGGTATTGTATGCAGTCAATCCTTACCATCTGATCATTGTTTACTGGCGCAGTGCCTTCGCGGAGTTGCTGGCAAGCTGCCTTGTGCCGCTACTGGTGTTGCTTGTCTGGAAGGCGGTGAAAGGGGATGGACGCGTGGTCGTGCCGCTTGGATTCCTACTCGCGGCGGCTTGGCTGACGAACGCTCCGGCGGCGGTGATGATTCATTACTCGCTGGCACTGTTGATGGTGTACTTCGCAGGGAAAAACAGGTCGCCGAATCTTCTGCTGGCCACTGCCGGCGCCGTCGTGTTAGGCGCATGCCTGTCGGCCTTTTACCTGCTTCCGGCGATTTATGAGCAAAGGTGGATTGAGATCGCGAATGCGGTCTCGGCGGGTTCCCGTCCCTCGGATAATTTCTTGTTCATCCACACCACAGATGCGGATCACGACGCGTTCAACCGAATCGTTTCGTGGCTGGCGGTTCTGGAATTGGTGGTGATTCTTGCGGCGGCGATCGCGGGCAAATTGTGGCGAGATGTCAGATGCGAGGTATGGAAGGCTTTGTCCGCGTGGGCATTCGCCTGCTGTGTCCTCGTGGTTCCTATTTCTGCGTTTCTCTGGAAGATCCTGCCCAAGCTGCAGTTTATGCAATTCCCCTGGCGCTGGCTGCTTTGCCTGAGCATGATCTTCACTGTATTCGTGTCCGTCGGGCTGCGACGTTGGTGGCAGCGCGGAGCAGTATGCGTACTGTCGCTCGTGGTCATCGTTGCGGCTTGGCGATACGTACAGGCTCCGTGGTGGGATACCGCCGCCGACCTGCGTGAGATGCAGGACAACATGATCACCGGCGTGGGTTATGAGGGGACTGATGAATACACGCCTTCGGGAGCCGATCCCTCCGCCATCGACAAAGATACGCGCAAGGTGACGGTCTCTGGCCCGGCACATGCTGCCATCGATGTACTGCACTGGGACGCTGAATTGAAGCTATTCACCGCGCAAATGTCTGCGGCAGATCAGGTGGCGCTGCGGCTCTTTCGCTATCCGGCATGGCAAGCGTCGGTCAACGGACGCGAGGTGGAGACGACTGCGCGCGAGGGCACGGGTCAGATGCTGGTCCCGGTCTCAGCCGGAATGAACCAGGTCGAAGTCAGGTTTGTGCGGACGTGGGACCGCACGGTCGGAGGATGGATATCCGTCGTCGCGGGGCTCTCGGCTCTCACATTTTTCCTTGTTTCTATGCGACGGCCTCGGACCTCAGCCCTCGGATCTCAAACTTCCCGGCTGAGGTCAGAGGTCTGAGGTCCACAGTCCGCCATGCGACGAGTTCTCATTGCTACATCCAATCCCGGCAAACTGCGCGACTTCGCGGGAGCCGCGGCGGTGCACGGAATCGAGATTGCTGGAATCCCAAAGTTCTCTTCCCTGCCGCTCGTCGTCGAAGACGGACACACCTTCGAGGAGAACGCGCGCAAGAAGGCGGAAGAATATAGCGGCTACGTGCCCGGAGAGATCGTCGTGGCGGACGATTCCGGACTTGAGGTTGATGCGCTGAACGGCGCTCCAGGGGTGCATTCGGCCCGTTATGCCGCCGATCAGCCTCATCTGGCGGATGCCAACACCGATGATGAAGCCAACAATGCCCGCGTGCTACGGGAATTGAAGAGCGTTGCTCCCGAAAAGCGCACGGGACGATTCGTCTGCGTTCTGGCGGTGGCCCGCGACGGCAAGACTCTTCAGACATTTCGCTGTGTTGCTGAAGGGATCATTCTCGACGCAGCCCGCGGGACGAACGGCTTCGGGTACGATCCTCTCTTCTACTTTCCCGAGATACGGAAGACGTTCGCGGAACTGTCAGCCGAGGAAAAATCAAAATACAGCCATCGTGGAGCCGCGTTTCGACAATTTCTTGACTGGTGTGAGAAGCGAATTTCCGAGAACGAAATCTAAACAGTCTGTGACCACTCGATCACCTGCAGGACTCATCTTCGATATGGACGGAGTCCTGGTCGACTCCGAACCCCTGCACAAGCGCTCGAAAGAACTTGCCTTTGCAGAGATTGGGATCGTCCTCCCCGATTCTGTTTACGATAGCTACAAGGGACGACCGGACGCCACCATGCTGCCAGAGATCCTGACCGCTCGAGGATTCTCCAAGGAAAGTGTCGAGGAATTGTTGCGGCGCAAGAAGCAAATCTACGAAGAGATCGAGCACGACCTGCAGGCCGTGGACGGCGCCGTCGAATTTGTGGCGTGGGCCGCGCCCCTCTACAAAATGGCGCTGGCCACGTCCGCAACAGCGCGAAATCGTGAGGCGACCCTTAGACTTCTTGGCATCGGCGATCTGTTTCACGCCGTGGTGGACGCGAGTGGCCATCGGCAGCCGAAGCCCGATCCGGAAGTGTTCCTGATTGCACTGCACAAGCTACAGTTAAAGGCCGCGGAATGCTGGATCGTTGAAGACTCTGTGAACGGCTTGCGAGCGGCGAAAGCTGCCGGTTGTTTCTCTGCGGCGATTACAACCACTTTCGATAAGGACACCCTTGTCACCGCTGGCGCTGACATCGTGGTGGATTCATTTTCAGAACTGCGGACGCTTCTGGAAAGCGTGTAATCGAGCTTCACTCGATGGGCAGCCGATGGCGGCTGTCCCCACATTCAGTTGATCGATATTCAATTCTTTGCTCTGTTCCGGCCTTCACTGACAACTCACCCCTGACAACTGGTCCCTGTTCCTTGACTTCCCTTCTCCGCACGCAAGATAATCAAAGGTTATTTTGTCATCATTGGGGTTCATAAGGAGCTTCTGTGGCGTCAGCCAGTTCTTCTGCTCCCGTTTTAGAGCATGGTGTCGCGCCGTTGCGTGCTGGTCAGGGGATATCATTTGTTCTTCGCCGGCTGCATTCCCTCACCGGCATCATTCCGGTGGGCGCGTTTCTCTTCGAACACATTCTGATCTCGAACTCCACTGCGATCGGGAAAAATGGGCCTACAGCGTATGCCAACCAGGTCAATTTTCTGGCGAATCTGCCGCTGGTGTTCTTCCTGGAGTTGTTTGGGATATGGATCCCGATCGCTTTTCACGCGCTTTACGGCTTTTACATTTGGTATCGCGGAGAGGGCAACACCGTTTCGTATCCCTGGACGGGCAACTGGATGTACACGCTGCAGCGCTGGACCGGTGGGATCGCGTTCGTCTACATCGTGTGGCATACGTACACCATGCGCTTCACCGGCATCGACCTGCATGACCATCCGTTGGCCTCGTTCGGCAAGGTGCAGGGAGAAGTCATGCACACGCCGCTGTTTCTGTTCTACCTTGTCGGACTCGTCGCCGCTTCCTGGCACTTCGCCTACGGCATCTGGCTGTTCTCCGCGAAGTGGGGGATTGTCTCCGGCGATAAGGCGCAGAAGCGGCTGCTACGAGCGTGCCTGGTCTTTTTCCTACTGCTTTGCGGGGTGGGCTTTGCGAGTTTGTACTCGTTCCGCTCGCGGCCTATCGCAGACGACGATCAGAACCGTGCCATGATTCAGTCCCACGAGAAGCCAGGTGGCCCAGCGACCGACCGAAAGGGGGCACAATAGTATGGCGGCTCCCAGAATCATTGTCGTCGGCGGCGGCCTCGCGGGGTTAGCGGCGGTTATCAAGATCGCCGAGATGGGCGGCCAGTGCGACCTGTTCTCGATCGTTCCGGTGAAACGTTCGCACTCGGTTTGCGCGCAGGGCGGCATCAACGCGGCGAAGAATCTGAAAGGCGAGGGCGATTCCACCTGGAAGCACTTTGACGACACCGTCTACGGCGGTGATTTTCTGGGCAACCAGCCTCCGATCAAGGACATGTGCGAGGCGGCACCAGGGATCATCGACCTGCTCGACCGCATGGGCGTCCCCTTCAATCGCACGCCGGAAGGATTGCTCGATTTCCGCCGCTTTGGTGGAACGTTATACAACCGCACCGCATTTGCCGGTGCGACCACTGGGCAGCAACTCCTCTATGCGCTCGATGAGCAAGTTCGGAGATACGAGTCCGAAGGCAAAGTGAAGAAGTACGAGCACTCGGAATTCCTGTCAGCTGTGCTCGATGGGCAGAAAGTGTGCCGCGGAATCTGCGCGATGGACCTGCGGTCCATGGAAGTGCGCACCTTCCCTGCCGACGCAATCATCATCGCAACCGGCGGCATTGGCGCGATCTTCGGCAAATCGACGAACTCCGTAGTCTGCACCGGCTCCGCGCAGTCGGCTCTGTACCAGCAGGGTTGCTATTACGCGAACGGCGAATTCATTCAGGTACATCCCACTTCGATTCCGGGCGAAGACAAGCTGCGGCTCATGTCGGAATCAGCCCGCGGCGAAGGTGGGCGCGTGTGGGTGCCGAAGAAGCCCGGCGACAACCGCGACCCGAAATCGATTCCCCAGAGCGAGCGCTGGTACTTTTTGGAAGAGTGGTATCCGAAGTACGGGAATCTCGTTCCGCGCGATGTCGCGACCCGCGCAATTTTCAAAGTCGTCTATGAGCTCAACCTCGGTATCGATGGCAAGCCGATGGTCTATCTCGACCTGACGCACATTGACCGCAAGGTTCTCGACCGCAAGCTGGAAGGCATCCTCGAGATCTACGAGAAATTCGTCGGCGACGATCCGCGCGACACGCCCATGAAGATTTTCCCCGGCATGCACTACACGATGGGCGGGATGTGGGTCGATTACAAACAGGCGACGAACATTCCTGGAATTTTCGCGGCCGGCGAGTGCGAGTATCAGTATCACGGGGCGAACCGCCTGGGCGCGAATTCGTTGGTCTCGTGCATCTATGGCGGAGGCATCGCCGGGCCGAATGCCGTAAAGTACGCCCGTGGGCTGCAGGGCTCAAGCGATGGCAACAGCCACTTCGAAACCGAAAAGAAGAAACAGGAAGAGAACAATGCCGTACTGATGAAAAACGAGGGCACCGAGAACCCGGTGAAGTTGTGGCGCGAACTGGGCGAGTTAATGACCAAGGACTGCACGGTGATCCGTTACAACAAGAATTTGCAGCAGACGGACGCCAAGCTGGTCGAGATGCTGGAACGGTATCGCAAGATCAACCTGAGCGACCGCACCTTGTGGGCGAATACGACGGTCGTCTTTGCGCGCCAGCTCTACAACATGCTGCAGCTGGCTCGGGTTATCGCCCAGGGCGCGGGCATGCGGGATGAGTCGCGCGGCGCGCACTATAAACCGGACTTCCCGGACCGGGATGACAAGAATTGGATGAAGACAACGAAGGCTTACTTTGCGCCGGATGCGGATGAGCCGAAGTTTGAGTTCGAGCCGGTGGACGTGTCACTGATTCCGCCGCGGCCGAGGAAATATTGACGTAAATTGTGAGATGGCGGTTGTTCAGCAACTAGACCGAGCGCTACGCACGGCAATCGCGAACAAGCGACTGCTGCGCTTCGAATACAAGGGCAGCGAGCGGATCGCAGAACCGCATGATTACGGAATTCAGAACGGCAAAGTTCGGCTGCTGTGCTGGCAGGTAGGTGGAAAGAGCAAAGGGCCGCTGCCGGGCTGGCGACTTGTCGATGTCGACGGGATCGACGGTTGCGAGATGCTCGACCGAACCTTTGCCGGAAACAGAGAGGTTTCGGACACGCATCACCGATGGGACAAAATTTTCATTCGCGTGGCGCCGCCTGAGGGATCGAAGGTAAAGAAGGTCGGTTAAACCGGGAAGGGCACGAGTTCTACTCGTGCCAACCAGGCGCTCTTTTGAAAATTCGGCTTTAGCCGCTGCGGGCCACGAGTCTAGCTTGAATCCCAGACATGCGGAGCAGTAGCGGTACTGGCAAGGGTCAGTCACGATTTGTCGTTCAACCGGATTTCGATGAATGTAGTCCCGATGGTTAGCGAAATCTTGGTCGTCGCGAATTCGGTGATCGGTAAATCCTCGTTGCCAGATCTCTCGTTTGCGACCGAGGACTGCTCCGAGCGCATGCGAATAGCCGCCTTTGATCAATTGAACGGCGTGCTCAAGCGTTACGTCTTTAGCGGGAGTGAGCAGGAGATGAACATGTTCGGGCATGAGGACGAAGGCGTGGATTTGAAATCGGACTTCGCGGCGATATCGGTAAAGAGTTTTCAGGAAGAGGCGGACATAGTTCTCGACAGCGAAGAGTCTTCGGCGCTGCCACGTCGAGAAGATGACGAAGTAGGTTCCGGGAGGAGAGATGAGTCGTCCAGGCTTCAAGAGCAAACCTCAGCGGCTGAAAGCCGCGATCTTTGCTTAGCCTAAATCGGCACGAGTGGAACTCGTGCCCTTCCCGGTGGATTTGCCAAAGAAGTCTGACATACGCGAATTGCTAAAGGCTAATTGCTAATGGCTGATAAAACCGTCATCATAAAAATCAAGCGTCAACTCACTCCCGACGGCAAGTCCTACTGGGAAGAGTTCTCCGTTCCCTACCGGCCGAACATGAACGTGATCTCGGCGCTCATGGACATTGCCGCCGATCCCGTCACGCGCAACGGCAAAGCCACCACGCCCATCACCTACGACTCGAATTGCCTGGAAGAAGTATGTGGGTCGTGCGCCATGCTGATCAATGGCAAGGCACGGATGGCTTGCTCGGCGTTGATCGACCATCTCGAACAGCCGATCCGGCTCGAGCCGTTTTCGAAGTTTCCCGTCGTGCGCGATCTGGCGACCGACCGCAGCGTGATCTTCGAAAATCTCAAAGCCGTCAAGGCGTGGGTTCCAATCGACGGCACTTATGATCTCGGAGCCGGCCCGCGCATGACCGCCGAGGACCAGGAAGCGGCTTATCCGCTTTCCCGCTGCATCTCCTGCTGCTGTTGCATGGAGGCCTGCCCGCAGTTCAACGAAGATACCGGCTTTGTCGGGGCCGCCACTATCTCGCAAGTCCGTCTGTTCAACACGCATCCCACGGGCAAGGCGCTGCAGCGCGAACGTTTGGCCGCTCTGATGGGCGATGGCGGCATTCAGGAATGCGGCTATGCGCAGAACTGCGTAGAAGTTTGTCCCAAGGACATCCCTCTGACCAAGTCCATTTCCGAGGTTGGCGGCCAAGTCATGAAACAGGCGCTGGGTGACATGTTGCGGCGCTAAGGATAGCATTCTACAACCCGCGGCCCGCCTATGAGAATTGATCTGAGCCAGTTGACTGAAGCCGAACTCGTCGATCTTAACCGCCGAATCGTCGAACGTCTGCGGATGATCCGACAGGTGCATGCGCACGTGAAAATGCTAGAGTTCACGATCGGGGAACGTGTTTGGTTTCAGACAGACGTGTGCAAGGTCGAAGGCGTGCTCGTGCGCTATAACAAAAAGTCAGTGACCGTCGTTACCGATGACGGAGAGCGCTGGAACGTGGCGCCCGGTCTTCTGCAAAGAGGAACAGCCGCAGGTTCGGCCCGGGAAAGCGGCAATGTGGTTCAGATGAGGAAGGCGGAATCCTGAAGTAGCTGGGTGACATGTTGTGGCGCTAAATTTTGTCACTCGATTGCAACCGGGGCGCGGGAGCCTTCATCCGAATCGCGCCAAGTCGTAGCAGTGGGCCCAGATAGAAAGGCGCCGCAAAACTCACAATTGGCCCTTCACCTGCCGATAGACTCTGTGGACCTCTGCTTTGGGTCGCCTAGTAACCGGTAGTAATGAAATGAGGTAACTGGCCTGTCTGAGGTACCCAAGTAACGGTTCGCAGGCCGGATCGGGTTGGTAGGCTTGACAGCATGGCTTAGAATAGCCGCACTCGCGGACAGAGTCGAAAGACTCCAGTCCGAAACGGAAGCCACTTCGTGAGACGAATCTTCGGAACTCAATTCGCGACTGTTGCTCTTCTCGCGCTCGTATGCTGCGGGATGTCAGGCACCGCTTTTGCTGTGCATCATGCGGCGTCGCAGCGTACGCATCATCAGTTCCGCTGGCTGCGCTGGAATCCGATGTTCCGGCCGTCCCACGAATCGCTCCTGATTCAAAACGCTGAAATCGACCGGCTTGAGTTGCCGCGCATTCAAGACGAAACCGAGTTGGAAGCTCTGAAAGCCGATGGTTCGCTGGTGCCGATCATTCCCAGCGAGACTTTGCGCATTGAACACTCGCTGGATCCGTCACGGCGTTATTGCCGACCGTGGACGCGAGATTTTGTCCAAGACCTCAGCCAGGCCTACTACCATCGCTTCCATGACCAGATTCAGGTGAACTCCGCGGTACGCACGGTAAAAGTGCAAAAGAAACTTCGGCGGCACAATCGCAATGCTGCTCCGGCTGAGGGCGATACCGCGTCTTCACATCTTGCCGGCGTGACCGTTGACCTGCAACGCCGTGGCCTGAACAAAGAGCAAGTGCGTTGGATGGAACACTACCTCTTCTACATGAAGTCGATTAGCCTGGTGGAACCTGAAGAAGAGCGGCGCCACTGGTGCTTCCACATCATGGTGAGCGGACGCTACAACGAATGGCGAGAGACACAGACGATCATTCCAGTCGACCGCCCCGATCAGGATAAGCCGCAAACTCCGGCACCCACGCAGACCGAAGTCGCGCTCGGCGGCGGAACGAAATAGTTCCTTCATCCAGCATGCTTCCCTAGCCTGCCTTCCAGCGATTCCTTTACGATTCCACTCATGATCGTTCTTATGGCGGGACTGCCCGGCACAGGCAAATCCACCCTGGCGCGCGAATTGGCGCAGCGAACCTCAGGTCGCGTCTTGAGCAAAGATGATTTCCGCCACGCGCTCTTCGCTCCTGAAGAAATCGAGTACTCCACTCGCCAGGATGATTTTTGCCTGGAGTTGATGCTGCAGACCGCGGGATATCTTCTGACAAGAGATCCAGCGAGGATTATCTTTCTCGATGGCCGTCCGTTTTCACGCCGCTACCAGATCGACAACGCGATCATGGCAGCATCCTCTTCACATCAGCCATGGCGCATTCTCGAATGTGTCTGTTCCGACGAATCCGTTCGCCAGCGCATGGAGGCAGACGCGAGTCGGGGCGAACATCCTGCCGGAAATCGCGACTATGCGCTCTATTCCGAAGTGAAGGCGCGGTTCGAGCACATTCTCCATCCCAAAACCGTGATCGATACAGATCTGCCACTCGACGCCTGCATTCAACTCGGAATGGCTGCTCTATCCAATACAGCTTAGGATTTTCCTTCGTGTATCGTCGTGGCCTTCCTGGTTAACGCTTTTGTCAGCCTTCGATGGAGCCTATACAATCAAAATCCTGCTCCCCATGACAACAATGACAAAGCTACTCTTCGCGATCATTCTGATCTGCTCACTAGCCACAGCCCAAAATGCGTCAAAGCCCTCTGAGCCGGTCGTCAGCCCAGGCGCCCAAAAGATTCACGACTCCGCTCTGATCATCGACACGCACGCCGACACACCTCAGCGCTTTCTCGACGAAAGCTTCGACATCGGCTCGACCGATCCCAACGACATCGGCCACATCAGCCTCGATAAGGCGCGGCGTGGAAACCTGGGCGCGGAATTTTTTTCCATATGGGTTGAGCCGGAAACGAATCAGGGCCACTTCGCCCGGCACACGTTTGACCTGATCGATTCCGTGTACGAACAAGCCGCCCGCCATCCGGATCGCATGATGATGGCCTTCTCGACAGCCGATATCGAGCGGGCCCACCGCGAGCACAAACTCGCAGCCTTGATGGGCATCGAGGGCGGCCACTCGATCGAGGCCGACATCCATCTCCTGCGTGACTACTACCGCCTAGGTGTGCGCTACATGACCCTCTCCTGGTCGAACACGAATGAATGGGCTGACTCCTCCGGCGACATCAACGATCCCAAGATTCAGCATCACAACGGACTCACTGACTTCGGTAAACAAGTCGTACTGGAGATGAACCGGCTGGGCATGATGGTCGACATCTCGCACGTGGCCGATAAAACATTTTGGGATGCGATCGCGACGACCAAAACTCCGGTAATCGCCTCGCACTCCTCGGCGCGTGCACTAGTGGACGCTCCACGCAATATGACCGACGACATGTTGAAGGCCGTTGCCAAGAACGGCGGGGTGGTGCAAGTGAATTTCTTCAACGGCTTTATCGACGAGAACTTCCGCAAGGCTGAGGAAGCCCAGCGTCCCGATCAGGAAGCTGCCCGGCAAAAATACCTGGCGCAGATGAAGAGCGAAGGCAAAGAGGTCAACTACATCGAACTGGATCGCATCGAGCGCCAGTGGATTGCGAAGATTCCACGCCCCCCGTTGAACTCGCTGATCGACCATATCGATCACATCGCCAAGGTGGCGGGAGTGGACCACGTTGGGCTGGGCTCTGACTTTGACGGCGTCAGCGGGGCAACGCCGCGGGGCATCGATTCAGCTGCCGACCTCCCCAAGATCACCGAGGCGCTGCTTGATCGAGGCTATAGTGCGGAGGACATTCACAAGATTCTCGGCGGCAATCTGATGCGCGTTTTTCGTGAGGTCGAACACGTGAGCCATGAGGTGCAGGCCGCGAGCTCGCGATGAAGGCCGCCTTGTCGTCCAGAGCGGCGTTTGACCGACAAGAAATAGCCCGGCAACGGGTGCGGACGCGCCCGACGTCACTGTACGTCTCATTACTCCGCAGACGGAGGTGGCGAGCGCCCTGTGCCATGGACCCCATCTGGATCGCCAGATCTCACCCCGAAAGGTAGGCGGCAAAACATTCCCGTTGCAGAGGCTGAGGGCTTGCGCTAGCCTTATCTTGCTCTCGCGATTTT
>Ga0210408_10000072_pt1 | contig 156048 bp, 161 predicted proteins | sample IncBWH4MmetaG_FD_155471 | JGI IMG/M metagenome (GOLD analysis project Ga0210408, IMG submission 155471) | Forest soil microbial communities from Barre Woods Harvard Forest LTER site, Petersham, Massachusetts, United States - Inc-BW-H-4-M | ecosystem: Environmental > Terrestrial > Soil >... | reverse complement strand
ACCAATTGGCCGTCCAAATGGCCAAGAATCTGCAAAACATGCCGGCCCGCTATCGCGCCCAGTTCTCGCAATGGCGGAATGTCACGGCCCTCAACAGTTACGGGAACACCTCCGGATGGATCAACGCCGCCAACTCCGGTCAGCTTCCAGCCGTTCTTGCAGGCTACCGCCAGTCCACGACTCAGCTGGGCGCCTACGATCCGACCGCGCTTTCCGGCATGACCGGGGATGAGCTCGCCCGCGTGAAGTCGCAGTACGCCTCCGTTGAGCTCGCCGATGGCGCCAACACTAACGCGCTTCTCACCATCGGTTCGATTCGGAGCAACGCCCAGACCCTGGAGGCGCAGATCAACAACCTCGAACAGGACTCGCTCTCCGGCGCCTCCGGATTGAACAGCGAAGTCCAAGTTCTGAACAAGATCAACGCGGCCAATGTCTTGACGCTGCGCTCGATTCAGGATTCCAACAAGCTGCTCGCTTCGCTCCTCGAGCAGCAGACAATCGTGGCCAAACAACAGCGCGAAATGACCACCAATGCCATCAACGCCGACATCAGCCGTCGTGCCACCCTTGCGGGGAATCTGTCGCAAGTCACCGGCACACTGACTACCTCGTTACAGAACTTCCGCATGCCGTAATTGCTTCACCCATCCAGCGTCGAAGGAGCCGAGCCCATGCAGACCGACTTTCTGCAGTTCATGTATAAGGCGATCAACGATCTTCTTACGCAGAACCTCGGTTTCTTCGACGCCATGGGGCAGAACCTGTTCCGCATGTTCGCCACCATTCTCGTCGCTTGGTACGGCGTAAAGTCCGCTCTGTCCGCGGCCAGCGGCAAGCACTCCTTCAGCTTCGACAATTTCGCGAGCCTTTTGCTCACCATCTCGTTCGGGTTTGCAATGGTCAACTACTACAGCACGCCGATCCCGGGGATCGGCTCCAGCTTTCACAACCTGATCACCGACGAAGCCCAGTTCCTCGCGAACCGCATCAACCAGGCGGAGTTGCAAACCATCGTCGACCGGATTTCGGACTTTCAGGCGCGCATTGATTCGCCGGGCGTGACCGACATTCTCGGCACCGTCATCTACGCCGTCGTGATCATCCTTCTCGCGGCTGCCCAGGCCATCTCCATCGTGGTCATCGCCTACGGTTTCATCGCCACCGCCGTCTGCGTGCTCGTAGGGCCCGTGTTTGTTCCGTTCTTCATCGTTCCAAAACTGGAATGGCTGTTCTGGGGCTGGCTGCGCTGTTTTATCCAATACGCCTTTTACGAAGTCATCGCCGCCGCGGTCGTGTACATCATTGGGAATCTCATCATTGGCGTGCTTACGCTCCAGCCCGCTGGCACCATCTCGACGCTGCAATTGATCGGCTGGTTTCCGGTCCTCTTCATCACCTTTCTCGCTTCGATTTACGTGCTGCTCAAAGTCCCCGCACTGACCAATCACATCTTCAGTGGCACCGCGGGCGGATCTTCCGCGGGGCTGCTCGAAGCGCCCGCCACCGCTCTCAACAGGGTGATGTGATGAATCGTGATGCTTCCTTCCAGGACGCGAAACGCCTGTACCTCGAATCGTATGGTGACCCGATGGTGACCAACACCTATCTCAAGATCGCACTGGTCCTCGTCTCGCTCGTTGCGATCGGCCTCGCGCTGGTCGATCTTAGAACCATCCGGACCTTCGAGAACTTCCGGCCCCTGGTCATTCGGATCGACGATCTGGGGCGCGCCGAGGCCATCAACTATCACAACTTCGAATACAAGCCGCAGGACGCGGAAGCGAAATACTTTCTGTCGCAGTTCACCAAGCTCTACTACCGGCGGAACCGCTACACGATTCAGGACGACTTCGCCAAATCCTTGTACTTCCTCGACGGCAAGCTGGCGAACGGAATCCTCGATGCGTATCACAAGGATGACATCATCCGGAAATTCCTCACCAATACGTCCGCGCCCGAGATCGATGTCGACGTCAAAAAAGTCGCGCTCGAAGAGATGCAAAGCCCTCCCTATCGCGCCCGCGTTGATTTCTATCTTGTGTACTACTCGCCCGCCGACCACAGCGAGCTCAAGCGCGATCTCTACACCGGAAATCTTGTCTTCATCTTCCAGAATCACGTGCCCAATGAATTGATCCCCATCAATCCGCTGGGCCTCACGATTTCCTACTTCCGCGAAGACCAGGCGTTCAAATGAATCCTTCGCAGAAGACGGAAGCCAGAGGAGTCGCGGGCGTCCGCCTGGCAACCTCGGCCCAACCTCCGCGCGCCACTTCTTTCTCCCCCTCGTGGTCACCTTCCTCCATCTCCGCACAGCCCATCCCACCGTCCTTCGCCCCTTCGCACAAACGGCACGCGTCAGGAGAGCCTCGGTTGCTGCGGACTCCCGCCCGCTCCTTAGGGAGAAATGGGATTGCAAAAACCGAGTCGGGGTTTTTCGCCAGAGTAGGCCAACCATGATTGCCAACGCCCTGCTGCTCACCATCGCTCTCCTGCTCGCTTACGGGTTCTGGCTCATGGACCAGCTGAAGTTCATGGCGCCGTACAAAGGCCTCATATTCCATGCCTACGGCAGCGTGATTTTTGCTTCGGCAGCGATCCTATTCTTCAACATCTTCAGCGCGGTTCTGCTCCTCCAGAGGAAATTCCTGCTGAAAGACACCGGACGAAAGCTCTCTCACCTCGACCGGCAGTTCCAGGTCGGCCAGATCGAAATGCCGGCGCCCGCTGAGGACGAGGAGAAACCCTGACATGTCTCGCGATGCCTTTTCCTTCGATCCTCAAGATCCACGGGCCGCCGAATCGCGTTCGCCGGACGCCGGCCGGGAAGCCCCCGCCGCGCGTACTGCCGGTGCCGCGTCATCGGTTTCGAGGGAGCCCGGTACAGAGGGAATCCGGGACGTTTCGTTGCGTCGCGACCGCAAGGCGGAAGGAACGGATTCGCCTCAGGCTTACTACCTTCGGGACCGGACCTACTTCGTTCGCGATTCGGAGTTTGAAACACTCACGGCAATCGGAACGTTCCGCGTGATCGCCGCCGCCGATCTCGCCCGTTTTGGATACCAGGGCGACGCCGCCCGCATGGAGCGCGAAGTCGGCCGCCTGAAGAAGCAACGGCTTCTGTCGGAAAAAAGCATCACGACGGGCAAAGGAAAGACAACTCGCATCTTCACTCTGACGAAGACGGGCAAGCGGCTTGTTCGGACCTCGGGCCGCTTGCCCGACACCCAGGCCGTGTACCACGGTCTCGTGAAGCCGCGCGAGGCAAACCACGACGCGGAACTCTATCAGCTCTATCAGAAGGAAACGGAGCGGATCGAACGTGCTGGGGGCCGCCCTCTCCGCGTCCTTCTAGACTATGAATTGAAACGGAATCTGAACCGCGACCTGGCGACGCTCCCCCCTGAATCGGATGTGCGGGAAGCCCGTGAGCGGATTGCTGAAGAGCATGGTCTATCCATCGTGAACGGGCGAATCCAGGTGCCCGACCTTCGGATCGAGTACGAGACGGCGGAGATGGATCGCAAACACGTGGACTTGGAACTCGCTACCCGTAACTACCGCCCGCAGTCGCTGGCCGAAAAAGCGAAAGCAGGATTCGCCCTTTACGCACCGCGCGAGGACGCATCGCGTCTCCGGCGCATTCTCGACCAGCGCGAAATCACGGCAGAGATCCTTTCCCTATGAATATCGCACCCGTCCATGTCACGGCCTTGGAATCACTTGGCTACACCGAAGAGGAAGCCCGCTTCCTCTATCTGGTGGCCACCCACTCCGGCTACTTCGTCGCGCGGCAATTCCTCGCATTCGCCGGAGTGCAGTGGGGCAAGCGCACGACACTCTTCTGGAACAAGATGCAATCCAAAAAACACACACGCACCGGTCAAATGCCCAGGCACGGTGCCGTCTATCATCTGTTCTCGCGAAAGGTCTATCGCCAGATCGGCCGCGAAAACCTGCGCAACCGCCGTCAGCACGAAATCGAATACATCGAAGCGCGCATCGCCATGCTCGACTTCGTGCTCGGAAACCCCGGCTTTTCCTACCTGGAAACCGAAGCGCATAAGGTTGCTTATTTCCACGGTGAGCTAAACGTCGGGTTGCAGCATCTCCCTTCCAAAACGTATCACGGCAGCCGCACCGTCCAGCCTACGGTCCGCTACTTCGTCGACCGCTTCCCCATGTTTTTCCAAGACGGGAATTCCGCTCCTTCTGTCGTGACATTCAGCTTCATCCAGGGGCCCGAAGCGAACCTCTCGTCGTTTGTTCATCACCTGCACGACTATTTGCCGCTCTTCCGGGAACTCAAAGAGTTCCGTTTCCTCTATCTCGCGCGATTGGATGCGCATTTCGGCAAGGCGCGCGAGCTGTTCCACTCCCTCATCACGATTCCACTCGAATCGAATCCCGCGGACGATCTGCTTCGCTATTTCTCGATCCGCAAAGCATGGGATCTGCGCCAATACGCTTCGCTCTCGGAAGGCGACTTGATTTTCCGGAACCTGGCCAAAGAGCGCTTCTCCGGCCAGCGCTTCGAACATTTCTATCGCGCATGGAAGGTGGGTCGCCTGGCCGAATCTCAGATTCGGTGTCAGTTGACGGGAAGCGGAATGCCGCACTTGGCTCACTTCGAAACGCAGATTCTCAAACCGTACGCACCTCCAGGTGAAGTGCAAGGGGCAGATCAGTGAAGAAGGTGGAAACAACCCTCTGCACTCGCCGCTGCTCTCGGTCCTTCACCTTGTGGGACGGCCATTTCTTAGAGAGCCAGGGAGATAACGGAAGCAGGGAGCGAAAAGGCCCGGTGAAAAAAACACCAAATCGGGCGGGAGCGACCCCATTTTTTCGGCTTCCAGCCGCCCAAAAAGTTTTGGGGGTCGCTCCCGCCCTCCGGCACCTCGTCCGGTGCCGATGTTTTTTCCACCGGGCCAGGTTGAGTTTCGGAAGTTGAATCCAGGAGGAGAACCATCATGTCCATCATCAAGAAAGCTCCAGCGATCCTCACGCGGGAATTCCGCATGGAGGAACCCGTCAGCGTGTTGCTCGACGAGTACGCGCAATTCATCGAGAGCAGCCCCGACCACGTCATCAACTCGGCGCTCAAGAAAACACTCTGGCGCGACCAGGACTACCGCAAGTGGCGCGAGCAGCGGAAAAACGGCGGAGGCGACACGGCAAAACGCGGAGCGGCCGAAGGGCCGACGAAATCGTGATTCGAAGGATTCTCGTCTCCCGGCATTTCACGGCCGCACTCCTGGCGATGGGCACGGGACTGTACCTTTTCTATGCTCGCCCGTTTCCGGAAACACCTGTCTTCCTTCAGGTCATTTCCATCCGCGCTCCCTATGCTTTCCTCAGCTTCCGATACCTTTACACGGTTTGCCTGTTCACGACCCCTTACCTGGCGTATCTCGGGGCCTTCTCCGGCCTGTACATCGCCACTCTGAAGTTTCGGCAACGCATCGCTCCCGGACGCCTGCCGCGCTACCCGGACCCGCGCACTCGAAATGAGCTTTTCCTCGTGATCGGCGAGGTGCACAACCCACGGAAGCCGGGGCCGTCCGAGACCCCGCACTGGCTCACGATTCCCGAGCGCGGACTCTTCACCGGCATCGCGATTCTGGGAGCGGTTGGGTCAGGCAAGACCGCATGCGGAATGTATCCGTTTGCGGAGCAAGTGCTGGCGTACAAAGCGGACAACAAAGACGAACGCATCGGCGGAATCATCCTGGAGGTCAAGGGAGACTTCTGCGGGAAGGTACGACAGATTCTTGACCGCCACGGACGGGGCGACGACTACATCGAGATCAGTCTCGATTCCGAATACCGTTACAACCCGCTGCACAACGACCTGGACGCCTACGCACTGGCGTTCAACATCGCATCCTTATTAAACAATCTCTTCGGGCGGGGCAAAGAACCGTTCTGGCAACAGGCTTACACCAATCTCGTCAAGTTCATCATTCTCCTCCATAAGATCGCCTACGATTACGTGACGCTCTTCAATGTCTACGAGTGCGCCATTTCTCCGCCACTTCTCGAGCAGCGGATTCTCGAAGCCGAAGACATCATCATGGGCCGGCACTTTGTCGCCCTCACCCCGGAAGTGTTTGGCGCACGCACGGCCGACCTCGCCGGCCTCGGTTTCAAGCATGAACCGAAGAAAGACCGCTACATGGCCGAAGCGACGGCCGAGCTGTGGGAACTGCTGCGGGCCAAGGGGATCGCCGCCGAACCTCTGAGCGTGCTCGATCCGGCTTACGGCGACCCGGACAAACTCGAGCAGCTCTACGCCGTGCGTCGCTGGTTCAATGAGGACTGGAAAAGGATCGAGCCGAAGCTGCGCACCTCTATCGTTGAGGGCATCTCCGTCTTTCTTTCTCTCTTCGATGACAACCCGAAGGTGAAGCGTGTCTTCTGTCCGAAAAGGGAGTGTTACGACCCGCAAGAGAACATTGGCAACCGCTACGGGAAGCCGCTCCCTTCCTTCGCATGGCTTCTGGAGCAGGGGGCCGTGTGCGGGCTCAATTTCCCAGTCGGCATGAACGCCGGACTCGCCAAGGCCATCGGCGTCATGATGAAACTCGATTTCGAACGCGCTGTTCTGAACCGCATTCCTTCCATCGAAGGGAATTCCGGCCGGCACTTCCGCCAAGTTCTGTTCCTGTGTGACGAATATCAGCACTTCGCCACTGTTGGGGAAAGCGATCCCACCGGCGACGAGAAGTTCTTCAGCCTTTCGCGCCAGGCCAAATGCATCGCGATTGTCGCGACGCAAAGCATCAGCTCCCTCCGTTCCTCGTTGCCGGGTGACAGCTGGAGAACACTCTTACAAACGTTTCGCACCAAGATTTTCCTAGCGCTTTCAGACGACTTTTCCGCCAAGACCGCGAGCGACCTCTGCGGGCGGGAAGACCGCCTGAAGGTCAGTTACAACCTGTCTGAAAGCGGCCACGACGCACGCGTCAGCCTGCTCACAGGAAATGCCGTCTCGCACCGGGCCAACATCACAGCCTCCAAAAGCTACAACACTCAGACCGACTACCGCTTCGACATGAAGACGTTCACCGAATTGCGCAACGCGCAGTCCGTCACCATCGCCTATGACGGACTCAACCCGATGCCGCCGACCTTCTGTTACCTGAAACCCTATTACAACGACCCGAACAAATCGTACTTCCAGCAGCTCGCCGAAGGAGAACTCTGATGCATGGCTTCGAGACCATCCTCCCATTCTTGAAACCCATCGAACACCTCATCCTCGACGAATCCATCAGCGAGGTCATGGTCAACGGCGCCGACCAGGTCTTCGTCGAAAAAGCCGGATTCGTCCAGCAGGTTCCCGGCGTCTCCATCGGTGAGCGCTCCTTACTGGTCGCCGTCAAAAATATCGCACGCCGTTTGGGTGATGACATCTCGGAAGCCAAACCGATTCTCGATTCACGGCTGCCCGATGGCAGTCGCGTTGCCGCCGTCATTCCGCCCTGCCGTTTGCGCGGCGTCACGCTCACCATCCGGAAGTTCAATGCCCGCCACTTCGAGATTCAGGACCTTATCGAGGGCGGAACCCTCGACCGCAGTCTTGCGAACCAGCTTGAGGACTACGTCCTCGGGCACCGCAACCTGCTGATCAGCGGGGGTACCGGCAGTGGTAAAACGACATTATTGAACGCGCTCGGAAAGTTCATTCCTCCCGACGAGCGCGTCCTGCTGATCGAAGACACGGCCGAGATTCAATTGGCGCAAACCAACCTAGTCCGCTTTGAGGCGCGCCAGGCACAGAACGGTGTGCCCGCCGTGTCGAGTCGAGATCTCCTCAAAGCTTCGCTGCGCCATCGGCCCGACAGGATTCTGTTGGGCGAAATCCGGGGCGGCGAAGCCTTCGATCTCCTGCAGCTTCTAAATACCGGCCACGCCGGTACGCTGTCCACCATCCATGCAAGTTCCGCGAAGCAGGCCCTCGCTCGCTTCACGAGTTGCGTTCTGCAGAGCGGCGTGGAACTTCCGTACCGCGCCATCAAGACGAACATCGGCGATTCGTTGAACGTCGTTATCCATATCGAACGCAGGCCCGGGCGAAGATTCATCTCCGAAGTCCTCGAAATCAACAGTTACGACCCCGACGCCGACCTGTTCGACTTTTGCGCCATCTACGTCGCCAAGAAGGAATCCTCATGAGCGATGTCAGCGCATTTACTCCAAGGTTTCTTTCCGCTCCCGAGTACGTCCTCGCCTTGCATGAGCCGAACGACCATGTCGCTGTCTTGATCCGCAACCGCGGCCGCGAGCAAACCATGCAGCGGATCTTGCCGGCGGAAGCGATTGCGAGCCCTCCCTTCCAGGGGTGGCTGAAGGAGCAAAACGAGGCTGGAGCGGACATCTTCATCGGCATGAATCCCTTGAAGAGTGGGATTCCCAATCGCACCAAGGAGAATGTGCGGGAAATCCGTCATGTTTATCTCGACCTGGACGAGGACGCCGGCGCTTCACTTAATGCGGTACGCACAGCCGGCGACGTCCCGTCGCCCAACTTCGTCCTCGATACATCGCCCGGCAAACACCAAGTCGTCTGGCGCGTCGAAGGCTTCGACCAGGAGCAGGCGGAATCCCTACTCCGCTCGCTGGCGAATCAGTTCGGCGGTGACCCCGCGGCCACCGACGTATCCCGCGTCCTCCGTCTCCCCGGATTCACGAACAGGAAGTACAACGACCAATTCGTCATCCGCGTTCACCACGAATTGGATCAGGTCTATCACCTCGGTGACTTCCGGGTGCAAGAGGGCTCGCCCGACGCTCCCCGTCATCTTTCCGACGCGCATGAACCGACTCGGAGACTACCCTCAGGACACCGCAGTCAATCGGAAGCCGACTGGGCGTATGCGAAGCGGGCTCTCGCCCGCGGCGACGCCCCGGAAGATGTTATGCGGAGGATCGCTGACTACCGCGCGGACGACAAGGCAGACCCGGCCTACTACGCGCGCCTCACGGTGGTCAAAGCCCAACTTTCTTTCGTGTCATCAAAAGGCGATGGACCCGCGCCTCAGCAATCCGTTCCGCTGACCGATCGAGATCACTAAGAAGGGAGTTCGCTCATGTCTGCCAGGGAATATCAGCAGCAGAATGTTTCTGGTGCGCCCAATGATGGGCTTCTCTCGCCGCTCGACGAGCCTCGCGGAGAGCCGCCCCACCGAGTGATCCCATCTCCGCCGACGGGTAGTCAGTTCGCAAGATTCACTGAATACGAATTCATTGATAGTCGGGAGCTGGCGCGCCGTCTCACCGTTCCGCCTTCCTGGATTCGCGACCAAGTTCGTGCCAGATCCGAAGATCCTCTGCCGCACGTGAATCTGGGAAAGTATGTCCGTTTTCTCTGGGGCAGCCCTGAACTTGAAGACTGGATTGCGCGGCGTATAGTGAAGGGGAACAACAGGCGTGTGGGACGGGTTCCTTAAAAGGAGGAACATGGCAAGAACCCGCCACCACCAAGCAGGGTATGTTTTCAAGAAAGGTTCAAATTGGTATGTCCGTTACCGCGAGGATGTGCAGCTGGAAAGCGGTTCGATCAAACGCATCCAGAAGTGCCGCAGACTCGCAAAGGCAACGGGCCAGTACCGAACTAAGCGCGCCGCCGAGCAGCTGGCTGAGGAAATTATTCGGCCTCTCAACGACGGCGTGATTCGACCGGAAAGCACGATGAGCCTCAACCAATTCATCAAGGTCTCGTATCTGCCGTATGTGGCCGACCAGAAACGGCGGTCCACCTACAGCGGCTACAAGAACATTTGGCTGCGCTACGTGCAACCGAGTGGCGCTGTCGCATTGCGCGACATCAGAACCTTAGAAGGCGAGCAGATGATGAAAGCCATTGCTCGCCGCGAGGATCTGTGCCGCACAACACTTGGTCATGTCAAACACTTCCTGAGCGGTGTATTTCGCTACGCACGCCGCCAGGGCGTGTTGGAGAATCCGAACCCCATGCATGATGTCGAAATTCCCAAGGCGCGTCCGGCGGGCGAAACCCGCGCGTACTCGCTCGAAGAAGAAGCCCAGATGCTGGCTATTCTTCCAGAGCCTGCCGCAACGGTCGTCGCCACGGCAGCATTCACGGGAGCTCGCAAGGGCGAACTCAGAGGATTGATGTGGGAGGACTACGACGGTTCCGAAATACGGGTCATGAAATCCGTGTGGAGGAGCCACGTGGATGAACCGAAGCGTCCTAAAAGCAAGGCCGCCGTTCCGGTCATCGCCCCGCTGAACATCCTTCTCGAGCAGCATCGCGCCAAGTGTGGCAATCCACAGCACGGGTTCATTTTTTCGAATGAACTCGGGCAACCGATGAACTTGGAAGCGCTCGCCGTAGACGTCATACGGCCGGCGCTGGAGAAAGCAAACCTACGCTGGCACGGCTGGCATGCATTTCGCAGAGGCCTTGCCACGAACCTGCACAGGCTCGGAGTTTCCGATAAGGTGATTCAACAAATTCTGCGTCACGCGAACGTCACCACCACGATGAACATTTATGTGAAGACGGTAAGCGCAGACGCAGCGAATGCGATGAAGACCTTGGAAATGATGTGTGCAACTACTGTGCAACCAGGAACGCTCGAAGGTTCACTCGTGATGTAGAAGATGTTCGTTCGAGAAGTCTGCAAGTCTCGACGCTGGATGCAGTTAGGGGAATCTGGCGGAGAGGGGGGGATTCGAACCCCCGGTAGAGGTTTTAGCCCCTACAACGGTTTAGCAAACCGCCGCCTTCAGCCTCTCGGCCACCTCTCCGGCGTTTGCATTCGGAAGCTTACCACAATTGCGAGAGTTTCTAGGTCACTCGGGCCGGCGTTGACCTGGCTCCGCAAGCAGAAGCCGTTTGCGTGGGCGCGCGCACAATTAGGTAGGAACGGCCGCTTCGATCCATCACAAAATGACGGACTGAGGCCGCGGCAACCCGACATCCATCTGCTGGACCCCCGGACATCCCTTTGCTTAGAAGACGAATCCTTTCTTTTGATCTCATTTGAAACTAAAATATGACGGTCGAGACCTGGGTGATGTCGCCGCGTGCGCGAGCTGATTCTGCGGCTCGGGTGCCCGCAAACCGACCTCGGGATGACGGCCAAAAGCCGGACCGCGAAGGATTTAGTCCGCAACGCGAAACATTCCAGGGTGTCCGGGCGTATGTAATGTAGGCGTTGGGATGCAGAGCTTCGCGCAAATGTGGATGGTCTGAGGTACTAAGCAAAGAGGAATCCAATGAAGACCTGGCAGAAAGTCGGGATCGGGGTGGGTGCGGCAGTTGTGCTGGGCGGTATTGTGCTGTTCAGCGTAAATCAAGCAAACAAGGGAGTCGTGACGGTGCAAACGGCGAAGGTCGCTCCGCAGGAGGCGCTGGTGTCGCAAGTGACGGCGTCCGGAGAAATCAAGCCGACCACGTACACGAACGTGACCGCACAAGGATACGGCAGAATCACCGAGATATTTGTGAAGGAAGGTGATCACGTCAAGAAGGGCGACAAGTTGCTCCTGCAGGAAAATGTTCAGGCAAATGCGGACGTGCAGGCGCAGTCCGCGGCGGTCAATTCGTCAGAGTCCGGCGTGCAGGCGGCGGAGGCGAGTTATAGAGCGGCACAGGCCGATCTGCTGCTACAGCAGGCCAACCTGGAAAAGGCCAAGCTGGACTGGGAGCGCGGGCAAGGTTTATTCAAGGACGGCTTGATCCCCAAGCAGGACTTCGATCAGCGAAAGACAGGCTATGACGCCGCAGTGGCGCAGGTAGATTCGTCGAAGGCGCACGTGGTCTCCCTGAAAGCCATGCTGGATCAGGTGCGAGCGCAGGTGATTCAGGGCCGTGCGGTGCTTGTGCACACGCAGGATATTCTGCACAAGACAACGTACACATCTCCGATCAATGGAATCGTCAGCTATCTGCCGGAGCGCGTAGGCGACTACGTCGTAATGGGCATGCAGAACGCGAACGGCAGCTTCATCATGACCCTCTCGGATATGTCGGTAGTGACCGCGGAAGTGAAGGTGGACGAGACCGACATTGTGATGGTGAAGATGGGTCAAGACGCGGACGTCACCATCGACGCGGTGCCCGGAAAAGTGTTCAAGGGCAAAGTGACGGAAATCGGTTCGCAAGCGGTGCTGCGGACTTCGGGACTAGCGACAACGCAGTCCACCGCGAGCAATCAGGAGGCGAAGGATTTCAAGGTTGTGGTCACGCTAACGAACCCGCCGGAAAATGTGCGGCCGGGCCTTTCCACTACGGCGAAAATCAAGACAGCGGAACGGAAAAATGTGCTGGCCGTGCCGATCCAGGCTATTGCGGTGAGGACGCGCAAGGACCTGGAAGAGGCGGCAAAGAACGCGAAAAAAGAATCCGGGGTGACGCTCGCCGCGCCTCCGCCGCCCGCGCCGGGCGATCCCAAGAAGGATGAGATCCAAGGCGTATTTGTGGTCAACGGGAAGAAAGCGATATTCCGGCCGGTGGAAACGGGCATTTCCGGCGTAACGGATATCGAAGTGACAAGAGGCCTGCAGCAGGGCGATGAGATCGTCGTGGGCAGCTACAAGGCGCTGCGCACGCTCAAGCCCGAGTCGAACGTTAAGGTCGACAACTCCGCGCCGAAGAAACCGGAAGACAGCCAAAGCTGATCAACAGCCAGGTAGCCAGGAGAAACGCATGCCCGTGGAGACAACTTCGGCGGATTCGTATCGCGAGGACCTGGTCAGCTCCGGGATCGTAATCAAGACGGAGGAGCTTGCCAAAGTCTACGAGATGGGCGCGGAGCGTGTGCACGCGTTGAGCGGCGTGGATGTGGAAATTCGCAAAGGCGAGTACGTAGCGATCATGGGGCCGTCGGGCTCCGGAAAATCGACGCTGATGAATTTAATCGGATGCTTGGATTCGCCGAGCTCCGGGCGATATTGGCTGGCGGGACGGCTGGTCAGCGATCTCGATGACGACGAGCTGGCATACATCCGGAACAAAGAGATTGGATTTGTGTTTCAGACGTTTAACCTGTTGCCGCGAGCTACCGCGCTGCACAATGTAGAGCTGCCGCTCATATACAACGGAACTCCAGCGGAGGAGCGGCTGGAACGCGCGAAGAAAGCGCTGGAGCGCGTGGACTTGGTGGACCGCATGAATCACAAGCCCAATGAGCTATCCGGAGGGCAGCGGCAACGTGTGGCGATTGCGCGCGCCTTGGTGAATTCGCCGTCCATTGTGCTGGCGGACGAACCCACTGGAAACCTGGACTCAAAGACTGGCGACGAGATCATGGCGCTATTCGAGAATCTCTATCGTCAGGGAAATACGATCATATTGGTTACGCACGAACACGACATTGCGCAACATGCGCACCGCATCATCTTTATCCGCGATGGCAAGATCGCTTCCGACCAGGCCGTGAAGAAATAACGGCCTGACCGAAGCCCATAGCCTCACCGACCGGGCGCGTTCCTACCAGACAATTCGGCTCTTTTCCCTCGTTAAGAAGATGTGTAGGCTTATGTATGGCCCCTCCCCCCTGGTTTTTCATAAGTGTTCATTCTAAAGATACTTAAGGTCTTTTGTTTTCAGATGCTTTTACAAGTGTTCATTCTAAAGGGACTTGCGGGCCAGCGCGGTTGTGCCACCTCAAGCTGCTCCGGGGATTCTGGCGATCTAGATACGGAAGAAAAAAGAGCCCGCTTCCGAAAGCGGGCGCTACAAAAACAAAAAAGCGGCAACACGGAAAAAGTTTGCCGCAGTCAAGGCGCAGGTTTGAACAGTGCAAATATACAAGGTTTGCATAGATATTGCAAGCCAAAAATAGCTGACACGTTAACATGTTGAGTTGTGGGAGTTTGCGGCCCTTGATAGCCGTTTCCTGTTGGTTGCGGGCAGCCGGGTCGGACGGAATCAAGGAAGTTTTCCATTCGACGGCGAGCTTTTCTAATTCTGGAAACATGATCCAGGTCTGAGCTTCAGGGTTGCAGGCTTTTCTGGAAAAATAGCCACGTGGACAACGATAAAAAGCGGTTGCGGGTGGGCGTGTTGTTTGGGGGGCGGTCTGGCGAGCATGAAGTTTCGCTGGCTTCGGCGGCTTCCGTGATTCGCGGGCTGGACCCGGACAAGTACGAGGCGGTGCCGATTGGGATTACGAAGGAAGGACACTGGCTGGTGGGCACGGGGGCGCAGAAGATGTTGCTGGAGGTGTTGAAGGGCGGACAGCGGGTGATGATGACCGCAGACCCGACGAATGCGGCTCTGGTGCGACTGGATGGGAGCGGCGGCGGGCAGCGGCTGGACGTGGTTTTTCCCGTTATGCATGGAACTTACGGCGAAGATGGAACGATTCAAGGGTTGCTGGATTTGGCGGGACTGCCGTTTGTTGGCGCGGGCGTGCTGGGCTCGGCGATTGGAATGGACAAGGACGTCGCGAAGCGATTGCTGCAGGTGGCCAAGATTCCGGTGGTGCCTTGGATTACAGTGCACCGTGCGGATTGGGAAAAAGCGCCGAAAGAGATTCAGCGGGGCATCGAAAGAAAGTTCAAGTATCCGGTGTTCGTCAAGCCGGCGACGCTAGGATCTTCGGTGGGCATGACGAAGGTGCATTCGCGCGAGGAGCTGGCTCCGGCGCTGAACCTTGCTTCGGAATTTGCGACGAAGATTTTGGTGGAGCGAGCGATGGTGGCGCGCGAGATTGAAGTGTCTGTGCTGGGAAATGCCGAGCCGGCGGCTTCGATACCGGGGGAGATCGTGCCGCATCGGGAGTTTTATGACTATGCGGCGAAGTATTTGGAGGAAGGGACGCAGCTCTTGATCCCCGCGAAGTTGAAAACCGCGCAGGTGAAGAAGATTCAGTTGATGGCCGTGGCGGCGTTCCGCGCGCTGGAACTAAGCGGGATGGCGCGCGTGGACTTTTTCCTGGAGAAGAAGGGCGGCAAGATTTTCCTCAACGAAGTGAATACGATTCCGGGTTTTACTTCGATCAGTATGTATCCGAAGCTTTGGGAAGCGAGCGGGATTCCATTTCGCAAGCTGATTGACAAACTAATTGCCCTTGCGCTGGAACAGCACGCGGAAAAAGCGCGGACGAAATACCAGATTGAGTTGCCGGAAGGCGCCGGCGGGGCGCTGGAAGGCTAAGCACGTCAAGCTGGAAAACTAGACCAGAGCTTACTGCTCGACGAACGCTGCGGTTGAGATCTTTCAGCTACCCTTATCGGGTAGCTTCAGGATGACAACTGTCTTAGACCGCGACAATCGCTCCGCACGTCTTCGCTTCCAGGTTGGGGACGTTGGCACCGGCAAGAGTGCCTGTGCTACGCTCGCATGCGGAGACTTGTGAATGACGCTTCTTGAGCCGCCGATTGAGACTTCCAGTAAAACGCGGCATTTAAAATTTGTGGCGGTTGCGCTGGTGGTATTGGCCGTTGTGGTGGTGTATCTGACGTTCCGGTTCTACCCAGAGCAGCGCGCGGCGCAGAGATTTTTTGACGCGCTGGTCGCCGGAGATACAAGTGGCGCTTATAAGCTCTGGAAGGCTGGGCCCAGCTACCATTTGCAGGACTTTTTGGCGGATTGGGGAGCGAACGGCTACTACGGGCCGGTGAAGAGCTATAAGATGTTGAAGATAACGGCGCCAAAAGATTCGAGCAACAGCGTCGCGGTGGAGGTGGCGATAAGTCCGTTTTCTCCGATGCCGGATGCTTCGGACGCGGAGAAGAGCCGCAGGACGCGGGTGGTGACGGTGTGGATGAACACGGAAGATAAGTCGTTTAGTTTCCCGCCGTAGAGCGGCAACCGAAAATCGAAACTCGAAAATTGGCCGTGTAGCGTCGTTGAGATGCAGATTGCCCTCAGTTGCGGGGGAGATCGCGACCTGTCAGCGCATATCTTCGAGGGCGTGGGTCAATTCGGCGGGTGTGACCGTGGCGGTGCCTAGCTTACTGACTGCGACTCCGGCTGCGGTGTTGGCAAGGACAGCGGCGTCGGTAAGAGGCGCACCTGCGGCCACGGCGAGGGCGAGGACGCTTAGGACAGTGTCGCCGGCACCGGTGACATCGAAGACCTGGCGGCCGGTGGCGCTGCGGTCGATTCCGGGCTGGCCGACGCGAGCGTAAGTGACTTCGAAGCCGGTGGCGGGAATGTGCAAAGCATGAGGCGAGCTTTCTTCGATCAGGCTCATGCCCTTTTCGCCGCGGGTGATGAGAACGGCTCCGCAGCCAAAGTGCGGCAATAAGGCACGCCCCGCTTCCTCAACGGATTTATCATCTCCCAGAGAACGATTCACAAAAAAACCCGCCTCGTCAGTGTTGCAGACAATGGCGCGGGCTCCGCGATAGGCGTACAACCGCGACCTTTTAGGCCCAACAAAAACCGGCACGCGCAACCGATGGCAGGCGCTCAAGACGCGCTCCGCGAAGTCGTCGTTGATGAGGCCCTTGTCGTAGTCGGAAAGCACCAGCGCGTCGACGCGCTTCAATGCGGTGAACACGGTGCGCAATAGACGCTCTTCTGTTTGGGGTCGCAGGGGGTCGCGGCGCTCGCGATCAACGCGAACAATCTGGTGCCGCTTTGCGATAATGCGCGTCTTTACTGTGGTGAGCCGTTTCGCGTCGCTGAGGACCCCTTTGTTGCCGATTTTTGCCGCGAGCAAGCACTTACGCAGGGCGCGTCCGGGCTCGTCATTGCCGATGGCACCGAACATTTCTACCCTCGCGCCCAACTCAGCCAGATTTGCCGCGACGTTCGCCGCGCCACCCAGAAACTCGTTTTGCTTCTCAAGATCGACGACGGGGACGGCGGCTTCGGGGGAAAGTCGCGAGGCGGTGCCCCAAAGATAGCGGTCCAGCATGAGGTCGCCGAGGACGCCGATACGCTTCCCGCGTAGCTGAGAGACCAGGCGCGTCAGACGGCGAGAGTCGTTCGTAATCTTGCTGGGCATAGAAGATTGAATGGGATGCGTCTGCGCTACTCGGCGGCCACCGTGGCTTCTTCCGGGAGCATGACGGGAATATCGTCGCGAATGGGATAAACGCGGCGGCAAGTTTGGCATTTCAATCCGGCCTGGTTCGGTGTCAGCTTAACCGGCGCCTTACACACTGGGCACACGAGGATATCGAGCAGGTCTTGCGAAATGGCCACTTGGCGTCCCTCCTGGATTGCTATTGCCGGGCGGTCGTTCGCACTTTATCAAAGCGCTCGCGGGCGGGCAAACGAGAGGCGCGTTCGTTGCGCGAGCCGACCTACACGGATCGCGCACTGAACTGAGCTTCAAAATCTCTCAGTCGAGCGCCTACAGGGAAACCCTTAACATGGATTGCTGAGAGGCGGAGGGGTAGTACCGCAATTTCGTGGTTCTTGTACGACGATTGCCCGATGTGTTTCCGAGCGGGGCGAGGAGATCATGCGGAAGTCGTAGACGAATTAATTCGTCCAGGAGGTTCCGGTGTTGGCATTAATAGGGTTGGTTTTGCTGGTGCTATGGTTGCTCGGATTCCTAGCGTTTCACGTCACCAGCGGGGTCATTCACATCCTGCTGGCATTGGCGCTGATTTCGATCATTATCCATTTCCTGCGCGGGCGAACGGTGGCGTGACAGACGCAGTATCCCGGACGTAATAGATAGGATTGGAACAAGCAGGGGCAAGCCGGTTCGGCTTGCCCTTTAATTTTTATGGGCCGGCGGAGCCAAGCTAGCTGTTGGCGTCTTTACGGAGCGCCAAGCGCAAATCCAAATTGCGAATGAGGCGATGCAAGTAGTTTGGATTCAGGTCCAGCAGCTTTGCGGCTTCGGTGATACTGCCACTTTGCTCGAAGGCACTGAGGATGAGCTGCCGTTTCAGCTTGCGAACGGCATCATGGTAGCGCGCCGGTTCCGCAGCCGAAGCTGGCGAAGCTTCAAACAATGTCTCCGGCAAATCCTCGGGAAGAATGAAATGGGATGAACCGATGACGACGGCGCGCTCCATGGCATTCTCGAGTTCGCGGATATTGCCCGGCCAATCATATCGCGCCAGGGAAGCGCGCGCTTGCGCGGAGATCCCTTGAACATCGCGATTGCATCGTTTGGCATAACGCGCCGCGAAGTACTCCGCGAGGAGCGGGATGTCGTCGGGGTGCTCGCGCAAAGCCGGCAGCGTGAAGGAAATAACGTTGAGCCGATGAAATAGGTCCGCGCGGAACGAGTTTTCGCGAACGGCCTTCTGCAAATCCTTATTTGTCGCCGCCAGGAAGCGCACGTTGAGTTTTATGGGACGCGTGCCGCCAACGCGCACAAATTCGCGCTCTTGAAGAACGCGAAGCAGTTTGGCCTGGAGCGTGAGCGAAAGCTCGCCGACTTCGTCGAGGAAAACGCTGCCGCCCTCGGCGACCTCTAGCAAACCTTTTTTCTGACAAATCGCGCTGGTGAATGACCCTTTCTCGTGTCCGAAGAGCTCACTTTCCAAAAGAGTTTCTGTGAGCGCGGCGCAATTTAGGGCCACGAATGGCTGGTCCTTTCGCGGGCTATTCTTGTGGATGGCGCGGGCGGCTAACTCCTTACCGGTGCCGCTCTCGCCGTGGATTAGAACCGTGGAATCGCTGGGGGCCACTTTTTCGATGAACTGGTAGACCTGACGCATGCGAGGGCTCTGGCCGACCATGTCGTGTTGCAGGCTGATCTCCGCGCGCAATCGCTGATTTTCGCTACCGAGGCGTTCGAACTGGCGGGCGTTTTCCACGGCAATGGCGGCGAGGCCGGCGATGGCGGCAAGAAGCTGCAAATCGTCGTTGGTGAAGGTCGCGCTTGGACTTGCGGAATCGAGATAGATAATTCCGAACGCGCGGTTGGCCACCGCAAGAGGGACGCAGAGGCGCGAGCGCGCGGGTGCGGTGTCGGTGTCCGAAGGCAGATCGAGTTCGCGGCCTTCTTTGTCGAGGATGGCGACGCCATCTTTGATTACACGGCTAAGTAGCGAGCGGCTGACGTGCACCGGATGATCGGGACCGGAAACGCGGTCCCACGCCACGTGCGAAGCAACTTCGCCGGCGCCGTCGTCCATCAGGAGGATGGCACCGCGCTCTGCGGGTATGACGTCAAAGATCATGCCGAGGAGTTGCCATTGGAGTGAGTCGACGTCACGGATCGAGCCGATGGCGGTGCTGATTTTCAGCAGGGTGCTGAGGGCGCGGTCCAGTCGGGCGGACTGCGGCAAGGCGGCCAACGATTCCGGATGCAAATAGAGCAGCTCATCGTGGCGCAGTTGCTGTTCGTGGCCGCTGGCCGAGGAGGCATCGTCAAGTTGTACCGGGCTGATTGCCGCAGCGACGGTTCCTTCCATTTGAAAGAGGAAGAGCGAGCTGCCAACGGCGATTTGGTCGCCGGTGGCGAGGAGGCGCTGCTTCACGGGGATGCCGTTGACGAATGTGCCAGAAGGAGTGTCCAGGTCGGTTAGCAGGAGGCCGCCTTCCTGGTCTGGAACGATATGGCAGTGAAGAGGAGAAACGGCAGGGTCTTCGATACAAATTCCGTTAGACGCGTCACGGCCGATGGACAACGGGGCAGAAAATCGGAATTCCGACGTTGCGAGTGGGCCGCTGAGCGCTATGAGCCTTGGTTGCACAGACAAACCTTACTGAGTTGCGTTTACAAGAAAGAGCTATCAAGACGAATCGTATTCTAGCTCCAAAGCTCGTGGGGCGGCTACCGGCGAGGCTCTATCCGAGCAGATAGGTCGCACTATCTCCGAAGGGATAGATCGGGCGCGAGACAACGTGGCCGGGTGCAGCCAGCTCGCCGCTAGGGTCTTGGTTAAGTGTCGGAGTTTGTGTAATTTGCTCAACCTTCCGCGGCGGATATAGCGCATACGGTCTTGTGGCATCGGAGTTGCAATCTCTGAAGACATCTCAGGAAATTCGAAAAAGCGAAGTGGAGGGGAACATGAAATTTCAAACGAAAATTCGGATGCAGATGGTGATGGTGGGATTGGGAGCGGCATTGTTGATGGCGGGCTCAGCTCGCGCACAGCAAGACATGGATCCAACATATTTTGACGTAAACCCGGGAACGCCGGCGGCCAGCAAGGTTGTGGCAGTTCGGACAGCACAGAGTTCGGCGCGGGCGACCGAAAATGAAGCGGCGCAGAGCGCACTGACGCTCGCGAGCAGTAAGGAATCAACGCTGGAAGCGGGCGTGGCGCGGATGGCCATTGTGGACGCTGGTGCGGTACTGATTCTATTCGGCGGGGTCATCTCGATCGTGCTGTACGCCAGGGCGGCTACACGGCGTGAACGCATGATGGTCGCTTCGCGCGTACACCGTCCCTACGCCCCCATTTCCGCTGCGACGGCTCAGTGAAGGGAGCACGGCGCGACGGAGACTCCGGGAATCGCGAAAACACCCCACCCGCGATTCCCGGAGGCTTTTTTCTGTGAGATCTAAAAGCCAGGAGCGCCAGAGGAGGCGGGGCGCATTTCCGGAGCGTTTACGCCGAAGCGAAGATGCGCGAAGTAGGTTTGGCCGAGCGACATGAAACCGGTGTAGAAGTAACCCCAGACGAAGAGCAACAAGAACGGCACGGTGGCATAGTTCTCGTTGAAAATGGCGTAGAGCACGGTAAGAGAGAAGTAGACGCCGAGCAGAACTTCCGCATAGGGCATCCAACCAGCCTTGTTCCTATATTTTTTGGCGACAAAAGAGCCGCGCTTGCCTTCGATCTTATATTTCGGTGTGCGCGCGAACTCAGTTTTTTTACCGACGATGGCTTCGATGACAGCCTGTGCGTTGCGAACGGAAATGCCGATGCCGGTGGCCATCACAAAGGGCATGTACAAGAATGTGCGCCACCAGTTTTTGGGGCGCAACTCCTTTTGCGCGACCAGGTAGAAGCTGGAGATGGAGCAGGTGGAAGCCAGGAAGAGCGGCAAGTCGATCACCAGCATCTGAATCCAGCCCTGATAAAACCGCACGATCATGGCCGGGAGCAGCATGGTCGAGAGCAGGACCATGAGCGGATAGCTGATGTTGGCGGTGAGATGGAAGAAGGCCTCGGCCTTGACGTGCCACGGTGCGTTGGACTTCATCACGCGGGGCAGGATTTTCTTGGCGGTTTGCATCAGGCCCTTGGCCCAGCGCGCCTGCTGGGCTTTGAAGCCATTCATATCCACGGGCAACTCGGAAGCGCACTCGATGTCCGGAAGATAAAGAAATTTCCAGCCGTGTAACTGGGCGCGATAGGAGAGGTCGGTGTCCTCGGTGAGCGTATCATGCTCCCAGCCGCCGGCGTCATCGATGGCTTGACGACGCCAGACACCCGCGGTGCCGTTAAAATTGAAAAAAGTGCCGCGACGCGAACGTGCACCGTGCTCGACTACGAAATGACCGTCGAGAAGGATGGTTTCCACTTGCGTGAGTAACGAATAGTCGCGATTTAGATAGGTCCAGCGGGCCTGGACCATACCAATCTTTTCATTTTGGAAATAGGGAATGCTGCGGCGCAGAAAATCGGGAGCGGGAATGAAGTCTGCGTCGAAAATGGCCACAAATTCGCCGAGAGCGGTTTTCAAACCGTTCTCAAGGGCCCCGGCCTTGTAACCCTCGCGGTTGGCACGGTGGATGTACGTGATGGGGAGACCTTGCGCGGCGAAGCGCGCGACGCAAGCGCTCGCGACCTGCTGTGTTTCGTCCGTTGAATCGTCCAGAACCTGAATGTCAAGAAATTCGTGCGGATAGTCGAAATGCGATACCGCTTCGACGAGACGCTCAATTACGTAGCGCTCGTTGAAGATGGGAAGCTGCACGGTGACACGCGGCCAACGCGTGGCTTCGGGCGGCGGCCCGGGAATGTTTCGCGCGTATTTGTAGTAGTCGTAGACGAGCCAATAGCGATGCAAGCCGTAGGTAGCGAGGACAAAAAGCACCAGGAAATAGGGAATCATCATCGCCAAGTCAAAAGCATTGACGTGGTAAATACCCTTAAAAGTGGAGTCGGTGATTTTGGACCAATACTGGCCGATGCTGGTGGTGCGGGCGGCGAGTAGCGCCAACGTGAGAAAAGGAATGTGCACGGCGAGCGTCTCTTCGGTCCGAGCTGGTGACTACTGCGGTCGCTTGATTATACGAGAAAATCTCGCTCAGGCAATGCGACGAGAGCATCGGGTCGAGCGACATCCTTTCTCTGAGGCCTGCCGCACAAATCAGGGGACAAGGACGATTTGGCCGCTAGCGCCTGGTTCCATGATTTCTTTGTGAGCGCGAGCCGCCTCGGCGAGCGGCAGTTTCTTGCCAATCACCGGGCGAAGCGTGCCGTTTTCCATGCCGGCGAAGAGCCCGGCGTGGATTTCCGCGGCTTCCACGGGTTGTACGGCCCATAGTGTGAATGCGCGGATGGACGCGCGGCGAGACATAAGATCGCGGGGAGTGATCGTGACATCGCCGCGGCTACCGATGACGACCACGCGGCCCTGGAGAGCTAGCATCTTGAGGTCGTTACCCAGGTTCACGTTCGCAAGCATTTCGAGGATCACATCGACGCCTTTGCCGGCGCTCGCCTTCATGATTTCTTCTTGGTATCCGGAGCTGCGGTGATTGAACACGTGATGTGCGCCTTCGCGCTTCACAAGTTCTGCTCCCTTGTCGGTGCCAGCGGTACCGAAGACGGTCATGCCCATTGCGTGGGCGATTTGCACGGATGCGGTGCCCACTCCACCGCTGGCGCCATGCACTAAGACGATTTCTGCAGCGCGGGCCTGGGCGAAATGATGCAGCGCATGGTAGGCGGTCCCGTAAGGAACCCAAACTCCTGCTCCTTGCTCAAAGGAAACATTACCGGGTAGGCCTTGGACCTGTTCTTCGAGTGCTAGGGTGTATTCGGCATAGGCCCCTGTCAAAGTCTTGGCGGTGTAAACGCGATCGCCCGGTTTGACCTTGGTGACGCCCGGTCCGACGGCTTCCACCGTCCCGGCGGCATCGGACCCCGGCGTATAAGGTAGCTGCGGCTTGATGGCATAGGTGCCGGCGCGCATGTAGGTGTCGTAAGGATTGACGCCTGCGGCACGCACACGTATCAACACTTGACCGTCGTTGGGTCTAGGCGTGGGGATTTCTTCTAATTTCAGGACTTCGGGGCCGCCAAATTGAGGTACGCGTATGGCTTTCATTGAGTTCTCCGTTGTATTTTTTGTGAGCTGAAACGCTAGAGAGGCACAGTTGGCGTCTTGCGCAGGCGGACACCCGCGACACCTTCAAAAGTGATCATCGATGCCGACGGCTTGATGCGTTTTCTTTTCCTGTAGGCCTGCGGATTCGCCCCAAGCGGTGGTTTGCCAGTTGTCCTTTCCTTTTTTCTGCGGAATCCAAGGAGGCAGGCTCTGATTCAGGTAATTCGCCAGCGCGAAGATGTAAGGCTCGTACATTCCGCGTAAGGCGATAAGTTTGGAATCCGCATCAGCGCCATCTTTCAATTTCAGACCATACTGCGCCAGCGTGTCTCGGATGCGGGTCAATTCCGCTGGCGGAAGCCGATCGTGCGGGAGCGCTTTAGGCGCTGTGCCAAAGACTTGCGATAGATCGACGACCGCGTGACGAGCGATCGCGAAAGTAAGTTCCGCCTGACGTTCACAAGCGTCTTCAATGCCGACCTTCAGCAGCGCGCAGGTGTCCAGAATTGCCGTGAGCGATGCAATCCAGGATTGGTTGTCGTGCTGGGAACGAAAAAACGCCAGGACGGGGTAGGAGAGATGGCTCTCCATTAATTCGGCGGTCCACAACTCCCAATCTTTCAGTAGCTGGCGCAATGCGTCCTGGCCGCCCTCATAGCTGTGCCGGCGGAGTAGCTCTCCCGCGGTGGGGGGAGTGCCGGCGCGCGAATCCAGCAGCGATATATTCACCTCGCGCTGCGAGAAAGAGCTGTAGATGAACGGCAGGTAGCCGATAATGGAGGCCAAAAACCCAAAACCAAAGCCGCCTTCGGCGACTACCAGGAAACGCGCCAGGCTCGAGCGGGGAACGACGTCACCAAGTCCCAGGGTGAAAAACGTAGTCCCGCTCATGTAGAGGTCGGTCCAGAAGCCCGGCTGCGAGCCTGCCGCGTTGAGGGCTGAGCCGGTTCCGTATTGCATGAGGCCAAAACCGAGCACAAGGCCGATTGCCCATACAGCGATCAATAAAATGAGAGACATGGGGCCATAGAAGCCGAAGAGCGCTTCGCGCGTCTTGCGAGCAGGGAGCAGATTCACGAAAAGCTTCCAAGTTCTCCATGTCGACCGGAAGAACAGCCGGGTCAAGCGAAACTTTCGCGTCACCCGTCGGGGCAGGATGATGGCTTCAAAGGCATCCCAAACGACGATGAGGAAAAGAGCGACGCCCGCTAAAAACGCGCCAGGAGCTGGAATCACAGAGGTCATTTGTCGGTTGGATCGGCGAAGAACATGCTGAGTTACGATTCGAGGCGCGCGTTGACGCTGATTTCCGCCTTAAAGAGTTTGGAAACGGGGCAGCCGGTTTCCGCGGCTTTAACGGCCGCGTCAAACTTGGCTTTGTCTGCCCCGGGAACGCGTGCCACGAGGTCGAGATGGCTTTTGGTGATGCTGAAGCCTTCGCCGACCTTTTCCAGGCTTACGGTGGCGGTTGTCTCTAACTTCTGCGCTGTTAATCCTGCGCCGCCAAGCTGCGCAGAGAGCGACATAGTGAAACATCCGGCGTGCGCCGCGGCCAGCAGCTCTTCCGGATTGGTGCCAACGCCGTTCTCGAAACGCGTGCTGAAGGAGTACTGGGTTTGTTTGAGCACGCCACTTTCGGTGGAAATGGCGCCCTTTCCGGTTTTGAGGTCGCCTTGCCAGACAGCGCTTGCTTTGCGTTGCATGATATCTCTCCTTGAATGATTTGAAGCTTCTGAACGACTTGTAATCTAGAGAGTTCGATTCTTTGACGGCTCCGAAGGATATATTTACCTCGGAAGGGGCATATTGCTCCCGCAGCGTATATTGAATGGCTGAAGCTGTCGAGGGTCGCGCATCACAAAACATGTCTTCCATACTTGCTTGTACAGCACATCGACCGTGGCCGCTGCGGTCCGGTCCGTGGATTATGGCGCAATCTTGGCACAATCTTCTGTTTGCGCATTGGCAGATAGACGCGGCCGAGCTGCGGCCTCACATTCCGCCTCAACTCTTGATCGACACATTTGAGGGGAAGGCATGGCTCTCCGTCGTGCCGTTCCGCATGAGCGGCGTGCGATTGCGATGGACGCCGGCGTTGCCTTGGCTGTCGGCTTTTCCAGAATTAAACGTTCGGACGTATGTGACGACACAAGGGAAGCCGGGCGTTTGGTTTTTCAGCCTGGACGCTGCAAACGCCATAGCTGTGGCTGCTGCCCGGCTCTCTTTTCACTTGCCGTATTTCCGCGCGCGAATGACCTGCGACGAAGACGATGGCTGGATTCAGTACAAAAGTGAGCGCGCGAACCGGAGCGCGCCGGGCGCTTCGTTTGCTGGACGATATCGGCCAATCGGCGAATGCTTTCAAGCGCAGCCCGGCACGCTCCCGCATTTCCTGACCGAGCGCTATTGCCTGTACTCGGCGGCGGGAGAACGAATCTATCGCGGCGATATCCATCATCCAGTATGGCGGCTGCAAGCAGCCGAGGCGGAATTCACGAAGAATTCAATGGCCGAAGCCGCGGGCCTGGTTCTTCCCGCTGAAATGCCCCTTCTGCATTTTGCCAGGCGGCAAGATATGGTCGCCTGGGCGCCGCATCGCGTCGTGTGAACTCACCATTTGTGGAAAACAAAAAATACCGCCAATGCGATGCAGCCAAATCCCGCCGCGTAATTCCACTTCAACTTCTCGCCGAGATACAAGATGGAAAAGACGGAGAATACCGCCAGCGTGATCACCTCCTGGATGGTCTTAAGCTGAGCGGTCGTGAACTCGTATGAGCCGATGCGATTTGCGGGAACTTGAAAACAATATTCAAAGAAGGCGATGCCCCAACTGGCGAGGATTACTTTCCAAAGAGCCTCGTTACGGTATTTAAGATGGCCGTACCAGGCAAACGTCATGAAAATGTTCGAGACGGTCAGCAGCAAAATCGTTCGCATAAAATTATCCCCGTCAATTAGATTGAAATTTGTAGAGGCAGTGTAAACGGGAATCCGAGCGGGCGGAAACGTCTTAGGGCTGGCGGCGCAGGGGAGCCGCTGGATCGCGTTTTGAAATTTCCAACGCTATTTCGCGCATTTCTTCGTGAATCGCGCCGTTTGTGGCCAGGATCACCGGGCCCCCGAGCCGGTAGGGCTGGCCGGAAAAATCGCTAATCTTTCCTCCGGCTTCCTCCACGAGCAGCACTCCCGCGGCCGTGTCCCATTTCTGGAGGCCAAATTCCCAGAAGGCGTCGAAGCGTCCGGCAGCCACACAGGCTAAATCCAACGCGGCGGAGCCATCGCGGCGTACGCCATGGGAGCGCAAGGTGAAATCCCAGTAGTAGTGAATATTGGGATTGGCCAGGCGTTTATGAACTGGAAAGCCGGTGCAAAGCAGGCTGGTGGAAAGGGTTGGCACCTTTGAGACGTGGATGGTCTTGCCGTTGAGCGTGGCGCCCCGGCCGCGTGCTGCGGTGAACAGTTCATTGTAAAAGGGGTTGAAGACCACACCGGCAATCACCGTGCCGTGCTGTGCTAATCCGATGGATACGCAAAAACAGGGATAGCCGTGTGCGAAATTCGTAGTGCCGTCTAGCGGATCGACATGCCAGCGGTATTCCGAATCCGAAGCGCTCTCGTGCCCCGTCCCCTCTTCTGCCGCTATCGCATGCTCGGGGAAATACTCCGTCAAACGCTTCACAATGGCCGCTTCCGAGCGCTTGTCCGCCTGCGTGACCAAGTCCACGTCACCCTTGTAGGAAATCTGCAGCGGGCGATCAAACTCTTCACGGAGGATTGCGCCCGCTTCGCGCGCTACCTCGACCGCGGCCTTCAAATAGTCATCGCTCATCGCCAATTCATCTCAATCCCATTCAACTGGGCTATCCACTTTACCATCCGTGCTGTTCTGAATGCGCTCGCACTAGACTTGGGAATGTTAGTCCAGCGAGCACCCGCGGACATCTGAGTGTGAAATGCGCAGAGGGGTACCGATCCGGTTTCAACTCTCTTTTGGACTTAGCTTATTTTCTGGAATCCAGGCACGAAAGCGCCGCGATCTTTGCTTCGGGGGATTCATAGTTTGTACTGCCGCCGCTGGAATCCTCCATGGACGTGAATACCCACTCGCTGGATTCTTCCGCAGTCTTGCTGAACTTGAAGACGATTGTCGCGCCGCTATCCGACTTATAGTTCATGTCCCGCGCGATGATCGGATACAGGTTCCTGGTGGCGTCTGAAATGGGTTGCCCGCAGCGCGCAATCAGCCGTTCCGGCGTCAAGTTGTTGGCCGCAATGAATTGGCGGTTCTCGCGGCGCACCTTGAACCAGCCGGGCGCCGCGACTAGTACGCGCACGCCGGCGATCGCCGCAACGCATCCCGCCGCTAGGAGCAGCTTACGTTTCATAACATGCCTCCCGAGGGCTGACATAAGCATCATCCCTCTCCAAAGTGCGCTTCTGGTCCGTTATTCCGGAGCCTACCGCGAGAGAGTCACTGACCTTTGGAACAGGGTCCTCCGCAATGCGCTATAATTTGCATTCCAGCTATAATTTGTGTTCCAACCTTGATTGCGACGGTCGGATTCTGTCCTGGGGTATAGATTATGCGGTTTGCCTTGCCTGCTATGTTGGTCATTGCTTGCTTTGTGACATCTGCGGCCTCCGCACAGTTGCCTGCAGCGAAAACGGATCCATTGGCGAGGTCTGTGTCCGGCCAGGGAGCTGCGGCATGCTCCGCTACGGAAGCCTCTTGCGCGGAGGCTGCGGCGAAAATTCTGCCGCAGGTTATGGGGCCTTCGCCGCTGGAGGCAAATCTGCGGCGCCTCACGGATGAGGTGGGCGGTCGGGTGACAGGCTCACCCGAAATGGCCAAGGCCGTAGATTGGGCTGTCGCAGCCTTCCGCGCCGAGGGCATCGACGTGCACACGGAAAAGTACACGCTGCCGCTGACTTGGAGCGAGGGCGAGACTCGTCTGGAATTGCTCGGACCGCTCAAGTTTCCGGTCCGTTTAGTCGCGGTAGGCTGGTCGCCTCCGACTCCGTCGGACGGCATCGAGGCCAACCTTGTTGATATCGGCTACGGCGGCGAAGCGGATTTTGCGCGAGCAAGTGGGACCATCAAGGGAGCAATTCTGCTCGCCTATAGCGACCTCGGCTCCACTTGGGCGGATCTTTCCAATGAATACGTACAGCCACTGGGAGTGATCGATCGTGCCGTAAAAGGTGGCGCGGCCGCGATACTCTGGATGGGCGCTCGCGAGCGATTGCTGCTTTATCGGCATACGAATACCGGCGACGCTAGCCTTGAGCGGCTTCCACAAGCGATGGTCGCGCGTGAGGATGCCATGCGTCTCGCGAGATCAATCGCCACCAATCCCGGCAAGGTGCGCGCGCTCTTCCGAATGCCAAACAAGATTGGCCCTGCGGTCCAGCAGGAAAACGTCGTGGGCGAAATTCGTGGGCGCGAAAAGCCAGACGAAGCCGTTATTCTCGGAGCCCATCTCGACTCCTGGGACCTGGGCACAGGCGCCCTCGACAATGGTTGCAATGCGGCCTTGGTAATCGAAGCGGCCCGCGCCATTAAAGCCACCGGACTGGTGCCGCGGCGCACCATTCGCTTCGTGCTCTTCAGCGGCGAAGAGCAAGGCATGTATGGCTCCTGGCAATATGCCCTGGCGCATCGCGCGGAGCTGGACAAGATCCGGGGCGTGGTAGTTTTCGATTCCGGTGTGGGGCGTGTAACCGGTTACTCGCTGACTGGACGCGGGGATATCGAACAGGGCGTTCGCGAAATTCTCAAGCCGCTCGATTCCTGGGACATCTCACATCACACGCTGGACGGCGACATCGATACTGACAATTGGGATTTCGTCCTCGAAGGTGTACCCACCCTCGTAGCCGAACAGGAAGAGGCCAACTACTTGCCGAACTATCACGCCGCGTCCGACACCTTCGACAAAGTCGACATCCGCGAGCTGAAGATCAATACCGCGCTTGCCGCTGTCACGTTGTGGGGAATCGCGGACCGCGCGGAGCCGCTCGGTAAGCGTCTATCTCGCGCTGAGATGGAACAGCTGCTGAAGGAAACGCACCTCGACGACAAAATGAAGGAAATCGGATACTGGGAGCCTTGGCAAAACGGTACTCGAGGACGAAAGCCTTAAAGAAAGGAACATTCACGGACACACAGGGACACAACACCGCGAAGACCGCCGGATCTATTTTGGCCGTGGACTACGGCCGTGCGCGTATTGGGCTGGCCATTGCCGATACGCAAACTCAGCTTCCGCGACCCCTTCTCACTCTCGAGCGCGTCAATCGCAACGAAGACATGCGGCGATTACGGGAACTTGCGCGCGAGCACGGCGTCCGCCAAATCGTCGTGGGGCTGCCTCTTCGCCTCGATGGCACCCGTGGTGAAATGGCTGAGGAAGCCACGCGCTTCGCTGCGCGCCTGCGCAAGCAGCTCAGTTTGCCCGTGGATATGCTTGACGAACGCCTGACCAGTTGGGAAGCGGAACGTTTGCTTGAAGAGCATGCTGGACGGGTTTTGCATGGCGCCAAAACGCACGGTCGAAAAGATATCGGGCCTGCCAGAGCTTCCGTGGACGCTGTCGCCGCAGCCGTAATCTTGAAGGAATATCTGGACCATCAGCACGTGACAAAAGGGAACCCCGAGCACATCTAATCTAAGTGGACTGCCCGCAGAATCGAGCTTCGCCCCATGAGGAGCGTAACTAATTTGGCTCTCTCATCTACCACAGGATTCGATAAAGCATCGGAAACGTAGGAAAATTGATAGGTGGAGATAATCGACCCACAAACTAAGGGAGCAGGGCTGACTTGAAAAGGACCCTAGTAGTCGGTGTCGTGTTAGTGTTGCTCGCCGGGGTAGGAGCCGCGGCCTGGATGTGGTTGAGCATCGAACAGCCATACCAGGGCTTCGGTGCCCAGGGCGTATTCGTTGACCTGCCGCACGGCGCGTCCAGTCGAGCCGTGGCCCGCCTCCTGAAGCAAAACGGTGTGATCCGCAGTGCGTTCGCTTTCGAGTTGTACGCGCGCCGTCACGCCCGGCGCCGCTTGCAGGCCGGCGAATATTTCTTCGACCACGCCGTCAATGGTCATGATGTATTCTGGCAAATTGCCGATGGTCACATCTACGAACAGCCGTTCACGGTTCGCGAAGGCGAAACGATCTTTGACATTGCTCACGATTTGGAAGCGCAAAAATTGATGACCGCCGATGAGTTTCTTGCCGCGGCGCAGAATCCCGATCTAATTCGCGATATCGCTCCTCACGCAAAGACGCTCGAGGGTTTTCTGTTCCCCGCGACATATTTCCTGCCCCGGCATCCAACTCCAACGGATGTGACCACCGAAATGGTGCACAAATTCAAAGAGGAATGGCAGCACATTGCGCCGACCGAGAGCAAACACGATATGACGGGCCTGGAACATGGACGCCCGGTCGTCTCCGTCGTCACCCTCGCTTCGCTCGTCGAACGCGAGACGCCCAAGCCGGAAGAACGCCCCTTAGTTGCGGGCGCATTTGAAAATCGCCTCCGAAAAAGAATTCCGCTGCAGTGCGACCCAACGGTGATCTATGCGCTGCAAGAAGCCGGGCAATACAATGGGACGCTTACGGGCGCTGACTTGCACTTCGCATCGCCGTACAACACCTACGCGCATCCGGGCTTGCCGCCCGGACCAATCGGAAATCCGGGCGAAGCCTCCTTGCGCGCCGCATTGGAACCGGCGAAGACCGATTACTTGTATTTTGTCGCCAACACGCAAGGGGGTCACTTCTTCGCCGCCACGCTCGTCGAGCATAATCGCAATGTGACGAAGTACCGCCGCTTGCTCGCCGGGTTGCCTGCCGAAGCACCGGAACTGCCGGCAACCGAACCGACGCCTCGCAAACAGTCAGCGGAGACTTCGCGCAAGCACGCTGCGACATCCAAGAAATCGCATGCCAGGCAAAGGACTCACCACGCCACGCAGCAAAGGGTTGCGGCCCATGAATGACATGCTGGGCACCAAAAAGGGCCTGATTCTCCAGGCCGCGCGAGCCATCGGAGCTCAGAAATTTACTCCCGCGGAAATCGAGCAACTGCGCCGCCGCCTGATCGCCGAAAACGGTGAAGAAGCCAAAACGGGCGCCGACTATATTGCCGACGTTTTGAAAAGCGCAGGCTTTCGCGTGGTCTTGTCTCAGCAAGAAGAGGCCGAAGACCAGTACGAGGAAGAATTCGAGGATCTGCTGCACTTCAAAACGCTGGCCGATGCGGAAGTCAGCATCATGCGTCTTGATGAGTTGATGCACAAATTCCAGGAGCATGGCGAGCGCGCCGCTGTCGAGCGTGTTCTGAATGTGGCGCGTCTCGGCAAACGCCGCGCCGAAATGATTTCACGTAATCCGAAGGTCGAGCCCAACAAGCGCGCCGAAAAAGTCGAAATTGCCAACTGGTTCCGCATTTGGCTCGAAACTCCCGACGCTTTTTTTGACTGGCTGGACGTCCGCAAGCAATCCCCGGATTTTCAGAAACAATTTCCCCAGACGGAATCGGAAGTATGAGCGCTCCCGGCAAACCGCCCCTGGACCCCACTGCGCTGGAATTGCCGCCCTTTTCCCTGGATGTGGAAACTCTCGACCTCGGCGCCGATGTCAAGGCTGTCGGGCTTGAGCTGCTCGAAACCGAAAGCCGCGAACCGGTGCGCGGCAAAGATGCAGCCTCTATTTGGGCCGCTGTTTTTCCCCCTCTGGCTGCGAACGACTTTTTCGTGGTTGATTTCTTCAGCCATCTCGATCGCGTCCGCGAATTCTGCAAGCTTCATGATATCCACTACCGCGAAGCTGCCGAGCGCTGCCTGGTGCTTCCGCAGCCCGGCGAGACGCAGCTCGAAGAGATCTTCCAACGCTTTGAGGGCGAGACTTTCGGAGTGCGCGCCGGCGGTCCGGCACAAGGTGGAGATACCGAGCTCGAGAAAGAGCTTTCGCGCCGCGGTCTCGACGCCTATCAGCCCGCATACTCCCGCTACACCTTCTCTGCCGTCTGCGAGCCGGAGGACGGCTGGGTCACCCTCCTCAGTCAAACCCTTTGGCCTACCGAAGTCATCCGTCGGATTCGCCCGGCATTGCAAAAATTCGATGTCTACATTGCGCGGCCGCATTGAGCGTTACTTCGGCTCTGCTGCGTTGACGCGCATTTCCATGGTTGCTAAATTGCTCTCTTCGTACAGACAGGGGACGGCCGGATTGAACATACGTCTGCTGACTTGGATAGTCCTGGCGACACTGGTGTTGTTTTCTTGCGGTTGTGGCGGCGCCATCAAGAGGACCACCACGCTGTCGCCTCAAGGCCGGTCTGTCGTCCGCGACGCAAGCAGTGACGAGCTCCTCGATAAATACAACGAAATCGCCCGGTCCGTAAAAAGCGTCAACGCCACGGTCGAGCTCAAGCCCACCGCCGGCTCGAAATACAGCGGCCTGATTGAGGAATATCACGAGGTGAAGGCCTTTCTGCTCGCACAGCGCCCCGCGTACATCCGCATGATTGGTCAGGCGCCGGTTGTCGGCACTACCATCTTCGACATGGCCAGCGATGCCGAGACCTTTCGTGTCTACATTCCCTCAAAGAACAAATTTATCGTCGGTCCCGTTGCGGCCGAACGTACCAGCGACAAGCCTATCGAGAACCTGCGTCCCCACCACTTGCTCGATGCCTTGCTCTGGACCGAAATTCGCAAAGAGGAAAGTGTGCTCTTCGAGGAATTCAACGACGAAACCGCGCGTTATTACATTCTCACGGAACTGCGCGGCGGCTATCGCACGGAGATCCTGCGCAAGATCTGGTTCAATCGCGCCGATTTGCAGGTCTCACGTCTGCAGACCTTCGGTCCCAAAGGCGTTTTATTCTCCGACGTTCATGTTTCGGATTGGCAACCACTCGTCGGTGACCAGGAGATTCCGGTCTCTGCAACTCCAAGCGGTCTCAATGCGTTCCCGCGCCAGATTCGCATCGAGCGTCCACACGACGATTATCGTCTTGATCTGCAAATCACCAAACTCTCTTTGAACCAGCAACTGCCGCCCGACCGTTTCAAGCTCGAACAGCCCCTCGGCACCGAACTCGTGCGCGTCGGAGAACTCGCGGAGGCAAAGCCGCAATGATGGGCGAACTCGTCGCGCGCAACCTGCTGCACCGCCCTTTGCGCACCACTGTCGGCGTGATCGCCGTTGCCGTTGAAGTTGCCTTGGTCGTCCTGATTGTCGGTCTCACTTCCGGCCTTCTGACCGAAACCGCCAAGCGCATCGAGGGAATCGGCGCGGACATCATGGTGCAGCCGCCTGCCGCCTCCATTTTTCTTGGCTTCAGCGGTTCGCCCATGCCCATCAAGATCGGCGACAAACTCGCGCAGTTGAAGTACGTGCAAGCTGTTGCGCCCGCGCTTCTGCAATTCAACTCCACCGGCGGAGTCGAAGTCATCTACGGCATTGACCCGGAAAGCTTCCGCGCCGTTTCCGGCGGTTTTGTTTTTCTCCAAGGCCACGATATGGAAGGCCCGGACGATTTGTTGGTCGACGACCTGGCAGCCAGAGCCAAAAACCTAAAAGTCAACGCCAGCTACAATCTCCTGAATCATGATTGGCACGTAGCCGGCATCGTCGAGCATGGGAAAGGGGCTCGTTTATTCGTGCCCATTTCCACTCTGCAGGACCTCGTCGGCGCCCACGACAAGGCCTCCATTTTTCTCCTAAAATGCACGCGCCCAGAACACACGGAAGAGGTAATGACGGAAATTCGCCCGGTCTTGCCCGGTTACACGGTCCGCCCGCTTAAGGATATGCTGTCGCAGTATTCTTCGACGAACATCCCGGGCCTTGAGACTTTCATCCACGCCATGATTGCTCTGGCCATTTCCATCGGTTTACTCGTAATTTTTCTCACCATGTACACCACGGTCATCGAGCGCACCCGCGACATCGGCGTTCTAAAATCGCTCGGTGCCAATCGCGGTTTTATCGTGCGCGCCCTGATCGCCGAGTCGGCCACGCTCTGCGTTTTCGGTATCGCCGCGGGTGTTGGGTTGAGCTATGCCGCCCGTGCTGCTTTCCTCGCCGGCTTTCCCACACTCTCGATCCTGATCACGCCCGAATGGATCTTGCGTGCGGCAGGCATCGCTCTGGCGGGAGCAGTAATTGGCGCAAGCTACCCGGCCTGGGTGGCCAGCCGTAAGGATCCCGTCGAGGCGCTGTCGTATGACTAGAAGCCGCAAAAATATGGGATTGCGTGGCTAGGCATCACATGGCAATCACGGCTACAATACTGCCACCTGCCGGCGCGCTGATTTCTCCCGGGCAAAAGAATTTGGAGCCGATACTCAAAACCGAAGGTTTGTGGAAGCTCTACCGGGCCGGTCAAGTGGAGGTGCCTGCGCTTCGCGGCGTGAATTTCGAAGTCCTGCCCGGAGAATCCGTTGCGGTCATGGGCCCGTCCGGATGCGGAAAATCCTCTCTCCTTTACGTAATCGGTGGATTGGCACAGGCCTCGCGCGGTCGTGTACTGGTGGACGGCAACGATTTGACCGAGCTCAGTGACGCGGCGCGCACCAAACTTCGCCGCCACAAGATCGGCTTTGTTTTCCAGCGCTTCAACTTGCTGCCCACCTTGACCGCCAAGGGCAACATCGCTATCGCGCAATTCATTCATGGCGACGGCTTCGATCCTCACCGCTTCGACGTGGTCACCAAGATGCTGGGCCTCGCAGGCCGCTTGCACCACAAGCCTTCCGAGCTTTCCGGCGGCGAACAGCAGCGCGTCGCGATTGCACGCGCGATCATCAATGAGCCCAAGATACTGCTGGCCGACGAGCCCACCGGCAACCTCGATTCCAAAAATTCCGAGATCGTCTTGCAAATGCTGCGTCAGCTCAATAAGGATCTGGGACAAACCATCGTGATGATCACGCACAATCCGGAAGCGGTCACTTACTTCGACCGCGTCGTGCACATGCGCGACGGCGTGATCGTCGACGGTATCCCAGCGGATTGACATGGTCGGCTTGAAGCAGATTCTCTCCAGGACATTTTTTTGGTCCTATGAACGTGGAACCTGGCAATACGACGTTGCCGTCGTTCTCATTCTCATCTTTGTGTTGCTCACTCCGCGCGGCTGGTTTCGCGATCAGCCCCAAGTCGGCATGCCCGCAGCGTCCGACCAGGTCCAGCTCATTCTGTTTTCCGACGATGGCCATCGCCAGGAGTACCGCGTCGACGCTCGCGTCCTCGCCCCGCCAGAGCAAACTCCCGCTTTGCAGAACGAACTTCATCAGGCCCTGCAGCGCGCTCTCCCCGATCTGCGCAACGGCCGCTTTTCCATTACCAACATTGAAGCCGTGCGTGACGAAAAGGGCACGGTGATCGCCTACGAGGTCGCAATACGCCGTTAATCGATCCTGCGGATTTTCCGGCGTATTGAAACTCCTGCATCGCCGCGCGCATCCATTGCTATGTGCTACGATTGCAGCGATTTCAAAGTGCCGGCACTTCTCTCCGGCCTCAGGGGTCTAGCTTGAAACATGCTGTTTGCTCCGCTGCGCTGTTGGCCTTCTGCGCGTCCTCGTCAATTCCGCAAGTGCAAACTTCCGCCGCCCAGGAGAGCCCGCGCTGGACCACCGAAAGTGTTCTGAACAAGACGGACAGGGTCGCGTCCGATTTTCGCAGCCTCACCGCCGACATTGAACAGATTAAGTACACCGCTGTGGTCAACGACGCTTCCAGCGAAATTGGCAAGATCTTCGTCCGCCGCGATCAAAAGATGCGTATCGACCTTGCCAAGCCCGATCCCAAGACCATTTTGCGAACGGGAGATTCTCTTTTCATTTACACACCGAAAATAAATCGCGTCGAGGAATACAACTTAGGCAGGCACCGCGACATCATCGATCAGTACATGCGTTTGGGCTTCGGCACCAAGAGCCAGGATTTGCGGAAAAGCTACGACATTAAGCTGGTTGATGAAGAGGAAATCGATCATAGAAAAGCTCTGCTTCTCGAGCTGACCCCCAAGTCCGAAGAAGTTCGCAAACAAATAACAAAAATTCAAATGTGGGTGGACGAGTCCTCCTGGCTTCCCATTCAGCAGAAGTTCTTCGAAGCCAGCGGAGGCGACTACTTCCTCGTGAAGTATTCGAATATGATGAAGAATCTCAAGATCGACGATTCCAAGTTTAAGTCGGACTGGCCGAAAAACTCCACGCACGTGAAGCCGCGCCAATAATCACGCGCCGTTTCCAACAGCTCTTAATTTCCAGCGCGCTCCTGCGCCAATAGTTGCTCTTTCCTCGAAAGGCCCCATCGATATCCCGCCAAGCTGCCATCTTCGCGGATCACGCGATGGCAAGGCACAACAATCGAAACGGGATTTGTTGCGCACGCTCTGGCCACGGCTCGCACGGATTTAGGACTCCCGAGCGCTCGCGCCACCTGCGTGTAGGTCCGCGTGCTGCCCCGTGGGATTCTCTGCAGTTCCTGCCAAACACGCCGCTGAAACGCCGTCGCTTGCAAATCCAAGGGCAATTCCAGTCGCGGCGGGTTTCCCTCCACACGCTGCACAATCTCCTTCACCCACCGCTCGAAGGAATCGCCCACCGCGGAAATCTCTGCCTGCGGATATTCATCCCGCAGTTCTTCAATCAACTTTGCCTCGGCCTCTCCTAAATACACCGCCGAAATACCTCTCTCCGTCGCGCCAACCAAAATCTTTCCTAGCGATGATTTTGCGATCACATATCCGATCTTCATGTCCTTCCCTCCCTTTCGATAGGTCGCCGGGGTCATGCCCAACTGCGCGTTACTACTTTCATAGACTCGGCTGGTCGATCCGTAGCCGGTTTCGTACAGCGCTTCGGAAATTCCTTTTCCCTCTCTCAACATTTTCTTGAATCTTGCCAAGCGCAGCGCGGCCGCCAGATCGCGTGGGCGCAAGCCCGTGACCTGCCGGAAGGCTCGCCGCAATGTTCCGGTTGTTGTGTGCAACCTTGCCGCCAGCGCCGCAAACCGGACTCCTTCGTCCTCTTCAAATTTGGCCAGCTCGCGTGCAGCCCGTTCCACCAGCGCCACCGGCCCGGCCACTTCATTGGGCCGGCAGCGCCTGCACGGCCGGAATCCTTGCTGTTCCGCTTCTGCCCCAGTGTGGAAAAAAACCACGTTACGCCGTAGCGGACGCCGTGCCGGGCACGATGGCCGGCAGTAAATGTGCGTCGAACGCACCGCCAGCACAAATTGCCCATCTGCTCGCGCATCGCGGCTAATCGTCGCTCGCCAGTATCGCGCTGCCGCCCGCGCTGGGATATTGGTTGTAATTTCCTTCTTACGATTCATGTTCATGTGCCAAAACTATCATCTGCGCATAGACCAATCTATCCGCGAAAGCTCGTCAAAAACAGATTTTTTGTAAAGACCGATCAGGCTTCCGCGGGTTCTACCGCTCTACGGCCGATTTGAACTGGCTCGCCATGAGGCGCTGTAATCACCAGTAAGACTGCCGTCAAAATCACGGCGGCGGCGATCATCGTCCGTACGTTGATGGACTCACCGACAAGCAACCATCCCAGAAAAAGTGCCACCACTGGATTCACAAACGCATAGGTCGCCACGCGCGTCGCCGTGCTCTTCTTCAAAATGTAAATGTACGCAGTGAATCCCACGCCGGACCCAAACACGATCAAATAGCCAAGCGCCACCCAGGAACGCCCTGAAATCGCACCAAGGTGCAGAGCTCCAAGCTCCCCCCTCACGATCCCCGCAATCCACAAACAAACTCCGCCCGCAAGGCTTTGCATCGCAACTCCCAGCAGCGGTGATCCGGAGAGTCCTCCAGCATGCTTCGAATAGACCGACCCCGTGGCCCAAGCCAGTGAAGCAATCACCAAAATCCCGACTCCAAGCGGATCGACTCGTGCCGATCCTCCCAGATCCTTCGGCCCCACCAAAAGCGCCAAACCGCCAAAGCCTAGCAACAGCCCAGCCACGACGCGCGGTCCCGGTCGCGTGCCTCCCGGTCGCAGCCAATCCACCAGAACCATCCACAGCGAAACGGTCGCCACAAGCAGCGCCGTGACCCCAGAAGGCACCGTGCGCTCCGCCAGGCACACACCGCCATTGCCGATGAATAGCAGCAAGAAGCCCGTTATGAAAGACATACGCCAGTGCGATGCGGTCGGTCGCACGCCCGTCTTCCTGCGCAGTATCGGATACAGAATCAGCCCAGTTAGCAGGTGCCGTGAGCCGGCCAGCAGCAGCGGCGGGAACGATTCAATCCCCACGCGAATCGCCAGATACGTCGATCCCCAAACCACATAGACCAGCCCGAACGCAATAATTACCAGCGTCGACGTTCGTGCGTGCGGTGACTCAGTATTGGGAGCTACTGGCGCTGGCTCGGGTTCTAAAATCGCGGTGGACATTTCTGTTCTCGTCTTAACCCTAGACGCGCACTTCGGTCGTGTCGAGCGCCATATTGGATGACAGAACCGCTTCTCTCGCGTCAATCCGTTCTTCAACAGAGCGTAATTCCCCAGTCGGGTACTATAACTAAGTAGTTCCCGTTAAGGCACTTCCGCGATTTTCCACAGGTTGACCTGCATGCACCTTTAATGGCATTTTAGCGGCCCCACTCACTTCACCGGGTACGCCATTCTTCGGAATGGCGTCGTAGTGGTCGCCAATTGGAAGATTCATCCCGCTCAACCCGCGGGATGGGACAGAGTTGGTATTCCCGGGGCTTTTGGGACCAGAGCATCGCCAAGAAATCGCGTCTCCTGAGGGCGAGATGAGTGCGAAGAATCGCGCAAGGCCTCTGTTGCCTTTGCCGGAAAATAGCGTAGCAAAAGCGCGCCCATTGCTCGCCGCCTGTCCACACGCAATTCCGACTCCGGCGCCCCGGCCTTCATCGACGTCGCCCTTGCGTCTCGAACCGCTCTGCTCGGAGACGCAGCCGCGCCGCTTCGTACGCGTGCCTACGCATGCCGTCGGCGTTCTTCCCGAGCACCGCGAATATCCGCGCGCCACCCTGAAGCTCCCATTGCGCCTGCGCAGCGTTAACCATGTACCCGAAGATTTTCCCGTCACGCTCGTCACTCGCGACATCAGCTCCACCGGTGTCTATTTCTTGTGTCCGAGGCACCTCGTCATTTGCGCTTCTCTGGAGATCGAAATCGTCCTCGTCAGCAAGCCTATGGGCCACGGCAGCGTAGTTCTCGCCACCAGGGCTCACGTGCAACGCTGCGAGCCTGCCGCCATGCCCGGTTGGTATGGAATCGCCGCCTCTTTCGATGACGTTCAATTCGACCGCGACGATCGCGTCCCCCTCCGCTTCCTCAAGCCTTGACCCGTCGTCCCGCCCGAAAAACTCTCCCGCACACTTTTCGATGCCTCTCTTCCAGATTTTCCACAGCCCTTGCGCTTGCCGTCCGGAATACTCTTGCCCTAAACTCTGTCCAGTCGAAGTTCCTAAGCGTCTCGTGCCAGGCGCAGATTTTTTCCGTGTAGCGGGGGGAAAGTGTCAGGGGGAAAAATGAAAAAGTTAGGGTGTGCCTTTGTTGTATCCGTGTTTCTACTTGCGTGGGCCTCGTCCGGATTTGCTCAGTCTCAGACCACCACCGGCACCGTCGAGGGCGACGTTGTCGATGGGCGCGGCGGCGCTGTCGCCGGCGCCACCGTCGAAGTCAGAAATCTCGACACTAATTACACGCAAACCGAAAAGACCAACTCCGACGGTCATTTCGCCTTTCTCAGCCTCGCTCCCGGCCGCTACCAACTCATCATCAGTCAAACTGGTTTCGCCTCCATCCTCCAGCAGAACGTAAATCTCACCGTCGGCCAGGTCATCACCATTCCCGTGACCATGAAAATCTCGACCGTCTCCCAGCAAATCGTCGTCTCCGACGTCCCCGTCGTCGAGACCACTAAGACGGAAAACTCCGCCACCCTTGATGAAGCCGCCGTTGCCGAAACTCCCGTCCTCGGCCGCAAGTTTGAGGACCTCCTCACCCTCACTCCCGGCGTCAGCATCAGCCAGGGTCCCGATGGCGACGAAATCAACATCAATGGCCAGCGCGGCATCTTCAACAACATCAGCCTCGACGGCGGCGATTACAACAATGGCTTCTTCGGCGAACAAATGGGCGGCCAGCGCGCCGCGATCGACATCACCCTCGAAGCCGTAAAGGAATTCCAAGTTGTCGCCAGCGGCGCTAATCCCGAATTCGGTCGCACCGCCGGCGGCGTCGTCAACGTCATCACAAAATCGGGTACCAACGATTTCCACGGCAGCGCCTTCGAATATTTCCGCACCGAAGCCCTCACCGCCGCCACTTCCGACGGCAAGCCGCTTGATAATTTCCGCCGCAATCAATTCGGTGGCAGCTTCGGCGGCCCCATCATCAAGGACAAGCTCTTCTTCTTCGCCGCCAGCGAGGGTATTCGTGAAGACCTTACCCGCAAGAACCTCAGCGTTGCCCTCGGGCCAGCCTGCTCTGTGGCGACTCCTGTGGCGGGCGTGGATGATGCTGTAATTAGCGCAAGCCCTGAATGCCAGCGCGTCGCACTTCTCAACTTCTTCAAAACCGCGCCTTTTCCGTCAACTATCAAGAATACCGACGAAGGTGTTCCCGTCGATCACTCTGTCCGCAACGCCTCTGTTTTCGGCCGCGTCGACTACAACCTGAACTCCAAGAATCAAATCTTCGGCTCCTACAACTTCGACTGGTCGAAAAATCCCAACCAAACTTTCGACGTCCCAACTTACGGCACCTCCGCCAACGGCATCGAAGGTCCCTCCAAGATCCAAGCCATCAGCACGAACTGGTTCAGCACACTTTCCAACAGCATGCTCAACGAAGCCCACTTCACCTATGCTCGCGAAACCCGTCCGCGCAACGCTATCAACCCCTCCAGCGTCCCGGACACCGCCATGGGCTTTGCCACCAATTTCCGCTTCGGCCAGCCGTTTTTCCTGGAGCCTGCCGTTGACGAACTCTTTTATCGCACCGACATTCGCGACAACTTTTCCGTCATCAAGGGCAAGCACACCTGGAAATTCGGCGGCGAATGGATTCACAGCCGCAATTCCCAAATCTTCCGCGGCTTCTTCACGGGCCGCTACATCTTCGACAGCGTGACCGGCTTCCTCCGTTACGCCTCGCCCGCAGCGGCCAATGGTTTCGGGCCCAACGTCGGAGAGTGCCTCACGCCTAACTTCACTTTCACGGGTTGGATCACGCAGAATGCTCCCTTCAATCAAACCTGCCCGGCCGGAAGCACGGTCGGCGGGCCGCTGCTCCTTTACTTGCAACACGGCCCCACTACCGCCGGCGAGACTCTCGACCAATCCGGCAAAGCAGACTTCGCCAATGAAGATTATTCGCTTTTCTTCCAGGACACTTGGAAGCTCTTCCGCAACTTCACGCTGAACTACGGCCTCCGCTGGGATGCGCAGAAATTTCCCGATCCCACCATCGCACCTTCGGCAACCGCCTACGGCTCCGATCTCAGCAATCCTTTGTTCCCCTCCACTGGCAAACTGCCCAACCAATATAAAGAGTTCCAGCCGCGTGTCGGTTTCGCTTGGGACGTCCGCGGCAATGGCAAGTCGGCGTTGCGCGCGAGCTGGGGCATCTTCAATGCCCGCCAAAACATGCTGACCCAGGTCGGACCCATTACCACCAACGGAGTGCAACAGCAGGAAATCGCCGCCGGTAGCTGCCTATTCACGATTGGCGGCGTTTGCCAGCAAAATTCAGCTGGTGGACCCGCACCCACCTATCCCAGCACGGTTCCCATTGCACCACTTCCCGCGGGAACCTTCCCCTTCCAGCCAGGCGTGACCGTGTTTAGCCGCGATTATGCCAACCCGCGCATCTACACCACCAACGTCGGCTACGAGCAGCAACTCGTCGGCGATTACGCTGCCTATGCTGACTTCACGCTCTCCAAAGGCGTGCATCTCACTCGCTTCACCAACCCCAATGTCGGGCCCGTTTCGGTGCTCCCGCTCAACGGAGATACCGCGAGTTATTCTGGCGCCGCCCCATTCGGCAACCTCGGCGCGATCACCGACACCGTCAGCTCCGCAAAATCACTTTATCGTGGTGCTACCGTCGGCTTCCGGAAGCGCATGAGCCATCATTTCCTCTTCGACGCCAACTACACCTACTCAGTGGACAAAGACGACGACTCCAACGAACGCGATCCTTTCACCTTCCGCTACGCCGATCTTCATAACCTCGCCGCGGAATACTCCAATTCCGACCGCGACGAGCGCCACAAATTCAATTTCTATACCGTCTCCAATCTTCCCTGGGGTTTTGACGCCGACGTGCGTATGCAGGCGCACTCCGCTCAGCCCATTACCGACGTCTCCAATCTCACCCCCACGGGCGCGCCTTGCAGCATTACCAACTCCAACACCCGCTTCGTGAACGGTGTGGATTGCGGCCGCAACCACCTCCGCAAAGATAACGCGTTTTTCACTTTCGATTTCGGCGTCGCCCGCCCCGTTCATCTCGGCGAGCGTTTCCGCGTCGTACCCAAAATCGAAGTGTTCAACACCTTCAACAACAAAAACAACGTGAATCCGTTGTCGTCGCCTCAGCTCTTCGACTTCAACGGCTTCCTCCGCGTCGGCGTAGGCGACCCGCGTCAAGCCCAGCTATCTGTCCGCCTCGAGTTTTAAGCCGAGCCGCGGCATCCCCCCCGTAGGGGCGCAGCCTTATCCCGAGCGTAGACGAGGGAACGCTGCGCCCCATCTCGGCACCATCATCCGTGTCCTCAGACTCTGCTAATCTGATCTCGCCACCATGCCTGCGTCTGCAAATGGCCAAATCCAAGGTGTCCTCTTCGACTGGGACGGCACTCTTCTCAACTCCTATCACGCCGATTCTTCCGCCTACCTCGCCATGTTTCGCGAAATGGGCATTCCCTGGACCCTCGACGATCTCGCACGTCATTATTCTCCCAACTGGTATCGCGTCTATCGCGCTGCGAAGTTGCCACGCGCTCGCTGGGACGACGCCGACCGCGCCTGGCGCAAACAGTACGCCACGCATCGCCCAAAGTTAATGCCTGGCGCTCGCCGCATCTTGCAGCATCTCCGCGCCCGCCACCAACTTGGCGTAGTCACCAGCGGCGATCGCGATCGCGTCGTCCGCCAATTGCGCCTCTTCCAACTCACCGATCTCTTCGCATCCCACGTTTGCAGCGGAGACACACGGTTCCGCAAGCCGCACCCCGCGCCGCTGCGTCTGGCCCTGCGCCAAATGTCCTTGCATCCCGCCGACTGCGTCTACGTCGGCGACTCTCCCGAAGATCTGGAAATGGCCCGCCGTGCCGGGGTCCGCGCCATCGCTGTCCTCGGCCCCTTCCCCACAGAAGCCCGCCTTCGCGCCGCCAAACCCGACCTGCTGCTCAACTCCATCACAGAATTACCTTCCGCCCTCCGGCAGCTAACTCGGTAACGCTGTCATCCTGAACCTACCCGATGAGGGTAGCTGAAGGGCCTCAATCAAACGTGTTGTCACCAACTTATTGAGGAGGCTTCGCGGGCGTTTGCGGCGCAGCAGGCGTTGCCGTTGGTGCCGCAGTTCCCGCCATCGCCGGCAGCACCTTGAAGTCCGTCCACTTAATCACCAAACGCACCGGCACAGTCACGTCCTTCAAATGCACGGTGTCATCTGACCGCTCATAATTCGGAAACCAATACTTCCCATCCACATTCTCGCGGTAGGTCTCAAACAACGTGAACGGCAGCGTAGCCGACCGCACTTCGCCCAGCTCATTCACCCAACGCCCATACGTTTTCACCACTTCCAGATATTTCGTGTCCACCCAAACAAGTCCATCCAAATAGGCGTGCGTCCGATCCAGCACTTTCGGCTTCACTTTGAAGATGTAGCAGTCGACCTCGTCCACCTGCTCCTCGCCGATAAATTTCAAATCGTATTTCGCCAATTGGCTGCTCGTCATCGGAAACGCCGGAATGCGATCCAGCTCTTTCACGTCTTCCGTTTCCAGATTGAAATAATGCAGCGTCGATTGCGGCTTCTGCACCACTTTGCTGATCACTTGCCCATTCGCTGCCCGCGTCGTCTCCGTAACCAATAGGAACTGGCCGGCCGGTTTCCCGTCCTCGCCAAATTCATCGATGCGAATCGTCTTGCGAGAGCCGTAATTCGGCCGCGCCGCCATGAACTCATCTTCCTTCTGCGCAAAGCGCCGAATGATCTCCTCCGGCGGCAGCGAAGGTGGCGCCGGAGCCTCCGGCTCTGTCCCCAGCCGCCGAACGTTGTGCTCCTCGGACGGCGCAGGCGTAAGCGGCCCCTGCGCGTCCTGCGCACGAGCCAAGCTGACGCCAGTCGCGCCCACGAAAACCGCAACGAATAGTGTAAGCGAGCGTGTCATCCTGAGGTCCCGGCGTCTTTTAGCCGGGGCGAAGGGCTCCAGTGTAAGAGAATCGTCATTCATAACTGACTTGGATGCCGCATAGTCCCTCGAAGCAGCCTACTCTAAAGCGTCCCCCGCTGCGATACTCACCGGCTCTCTGCTACAATCTACCGTTTTGTGAGCGAGCCCAAACAAGCCAGACGCTACTTCGTCTCCGGAAATGTACAAGGTGTCGGCTACCGCTATTTCACGCTACGTGCAGCGGAGCGCTTTAACCTGACTGGCTACGCGCGAAATTTGCCCGATGGCCGAGTTGAAGCCTACGCTGTCGGCACCCCGGACCAGCTTGCCAAGCTCCAGTCCGTTTTGGAACGCGGGCCGTGGGGCGCCAGCGTCAGCGAAGTAAAAGAAGAGCACGTAGCCATCGAGCCAGATTACGAATCCGGTTTTGTGATTATTTACTGAAGCGAGGAGCCTCCGCGAATGGACGAACTCAAGAAGCTGATCCGCGAAGTCCCGGATTATCCCAAGCCGGGCATCCTCTTCTACGATCTCACCACGCTTCTGAAAGACAAAAAAGGATTCCACGCGCTCATCGATCGCCTCTGCGCGCACTACAACGGCCATCCCATCGATATCGTCGCCGGCATCGAAGCTCGCGGCTTCATTTTCGCTCCCGCGCTGGCTTACAGCCTCGGCGCAGGTTTCGTCCCCGTGCGCAAACCCAAAAAGCTCCCCGCAAAAACGACCAGCGTCTCTTACGCACTCGAATACGGCACCGACGCTCTCGAAATCCACGAAGACGCCATAAAGAAAGGCGACCGTGTAATCATCTGCGACGACCTCCTGGCCACCGGAGGCACCGCCGCCGCCACCGTAAAGCTGGTCCAGCAATTAGGCGGCACAGTAGAAGGCGCCGCCTTCGCCGTAGAGCTAACCTTCCTCAACGGCCGCAAAAAACTCCCAGGCCTGGACGTCTTCTCCTTGATCCAATACGACAAGTAATTTTGGAGTGCGGCGGTCTTGCCGCCGCTTTGACCCTTCCACCCGGCCACCAAAATAATTCAATGTACGCGATCGCTCCACGCGCTTTTACTTCCCCCGCCGCTGCCTTACCGCTTCAAACAACACCACTCCCGCCGCCACCGAAACATTCAACGATTTCACCGGACCCACCGTTGGCAGCGAGACTACAAAATCGCAGCGCTTGCGTGTCAGCTCGTGCAAACCCTTGCCTTCACCGCCTAGCACGATTCCTACTGGCGATGTGTAGTCCGCTTGCGTATAACTCTTTTCCGCACCCTCATCCAAACCGATCAACCAGTAGCCCGCTTCCTTCAACTCCTCCATCGTGCGCGCCAGATTCGTGACCTTGGCCACTGGCAGATGCGAAAGCGCGCCGGCGGAAGCTCGCTCCACCGTATCCGTCAATCCCGCTGCCCGCCGTTCCGGAACCACCACGCCATGGGCTCCCGCCGCCAGCGAAGTACGAATGATTGCCCCAAGATTGTGCGGATCTTCCACGCCGTCCAACAAAACGATCAGCCCTTTCTCGCCCTTGCCGGGCCCGGCATTCGCGGCCGCGAGAATATCCTCGAGCGTAGCCGCCGCGCGCGCTGCAGCCAGCGCCACCACGCCCTGATGATCTTTCGAGTCCGCCAGCCGGTCGAGCTGTCCTCTGTCCTCGAAACGGACAGCAATATTGTTGCGCCGCGCGAGCTGCACAATCTCTTCCACACGCGTATCCTGCCGCCCGCGCGCAATCACAATGCGGTCAAACGCGCGCCCCGCCTCCAGCGCCTCGCGCACCGCATGTATACCCGTCAGTCGATCCATAGCAAAAATGCGCTGTCCTTGCGCCGACGTTCTGATTGAAAAGGTGTCATCCTGAGGCTACCCGATAAGGGTACCCGAACCTCAACCACAAATGCTTGGCAATCCATTTGATTCGCGCTCAGTCGAGCGCCGCGCAAAACTCCAGAATTCGCTCGCGTGCCGATTTCACGCGCACCGCAAATGATGCGGCCGCCGCTTGGTCCAAGAGCAAAATCACTCGATCCAACTCTCCCTCGCCAGCCCGTCCCGCCAGCGCCAGGCGAATCGGATGAAATAATTCCCGGCCGCGAATGTCCAGTCCTTCTTTCAATGCAGTAACGATCTCCTTAAATCGATCGGAATTCAGTGTCGCTCCCTCCAGCAACAAAAACGCAAGCTGCCGCAAGACATCGCGTGCCGCATAGCGCGAGAGCACCGCGTGGCTCTCGACGCGCGCCAAAATCTCCCGTGCATCGTAACGAAAGACCAGCCCCAGCAAGTCCGCAAGCGCATTGCGGTCCGCAGCATGCGCCCCCAACATCGCCGCGCCATGCTCGCACCAGGCCACCTGTTCCGGTGACAATTCGCTTGAGGCCCACTCACGTTCACGCACAATTTCCGCCACATCCGCAAACGTAAACGGATTCACCGCAACAGCTGCCGAGTTCTCCATATCGTTCGGCATAGTCGTAGATTCAACAGCACCCCAGGGTCGCAGTATGCCGTGCCCCAGCTAGGCACGATGCAAAAGGCTGGGCCCGTTACCGTACCGAAATCGTGGCCACCACGTGGGCTGCTATCGCTTCCCCGCGACCAACCGCGTCCACGCCTTCGTTGGTCTTCGCCTTCAAATGAATTTTCTCCGCAGGCACGCTCAGCGCGCGCGCCAGAGCTTCGCGCATCTTTGGAAAATGCGGCCCCAGCTTCGGTTTTTCCATGATCACGACGGCATCGACGTGCTCAATTACGAAATTCTTTTCTGCCAGCAACTTCTTGGCGTGTTCCAAAAAAACCAGGCTGTTCGCCCCCTTCCACTTCGGATCCGTATCCGGAAAATGCGTGCCGATGTCGCCAAGGCCCGCGGCGCCCAGCAGCGCATCGCAAAGCGCGTGCGCCAGCACATCACCGTCAGAATGCCCCACCGGCCCCTTGTCAAATGGCAACTCAATTCCACCAACAATCAATTTTCGTCCAGCTTCCAGCCGATGCAAATCATATCCAATGCCGCAGCGCACGCTCATTTCTTTTGCCGCTCGCGTTCTATATAAAATCGCGCCAGGTCCATGTCCGCGGGCTTGGTGATTTTCATGTTGCGGTCGGAGCCCAGTACCACGTGCACGTTGTGGCCTAGACGCTCAACCAATCCCGCCTCATCGGAAGCGTTGACGCCATCTGCCTGAGCGCGCGCAAATGCTTCTTTCAGCAGCGCCGTGGAAAACGCCTGCGGCGTCTGTGCGAGCACGATGCGTTCTCGCGGAATCGTGGCGGTGATCAGCGCAACATCTTCCGGCAAACTGGCGCGTTTCACTTCCTTCACAGTGTCCATCGCCGGAATACCCAGGATGGCCGCTTTACAGTTGCGCGCTTCTTCGATCACACGAGTTATCTGCTCGCGCGTAACAAACGGCCGCACCGCGTCGTGGACCAAGACAATTTCCGTATCGTTCGGAACGTGTTCCAAGGCGCGGGCCACGGAATCCTGCCGCGAATCTCCGCCTTTCACCACGCGTACGTTCTGCTTGAATTTCTCGGCGCGAATGCGCTCTTCGAGTTTCGCTACTTCGTCGGCTCGCGTCGAGATGATGATGTCGGTCACTAGATCGCAGGAAGCAATGCGGCGCAAACTCAAAATCACAATGGGAACGCCGTCGAGCTCTAGGAATTGTTTTGGCGTCTCCGCGCCCATGCGCGTTCCGAGACCGGCGGCGGGAAGAATGGCAGCGATGCGTTTCATGTATGTGCGTGCTACAGCGCGATCAAGCGCGGTCAGCAAACTCCAAAGTGTACCTCAACCGTCGCAGGCAGTGTGCACGCAGTTGTGAGGCGGGGAGTGCCGCCTCCCAGTTGGACGCAATCTCGAAATCATCTCAGGGCACGTAGACGCGGGGAACGCGCGCGGTTACGGCGCAGAGGAGATCCGATGTGACCGTGCCGATGGCGCGCGCGACGGCATTCGCGGGATTAACGTGTTCGCCGTCGGTGCCGTAAATCGTAACGACATCCCCGATTTCGATGCCGGCCACATCGGTGACGTCGATCATGGTTACGTCCATGGAGACGATGCCAACGATCGGCACGATTTTGCCGCGCACCTGCACGCAGCCGCGAGTGTTGCTCATCGAGCGGTGAACGCCGTCGCCATATCCGGCCGCCAGTACGGCGATGACGGAGGGTCGCTGTGGCATGAATTTTGCTCCGTAGCCGACACCGGCGCCGGCGGGAACGCGGCGCAAACTGATGATGCGGGTGCGCAGGCTCATCACCGGTTTTAGCGGTAAACGGCGCTCTGCTTCGGCGCGCTGTTCCGGCGGATCGTAGCCGGGATGATAGCCGTACAGAATTACGCCGGGGCGCACCATGTCTCCCCAGCTCTCCGGGCGCGCGGCAATGGCGGCACTGTTGGCCATGTGCACGATGCCGGTATCGATGCCGAGTTTGCGAAGGTGGCCTAGCGCGGCGTAAAAGCTTTTTCCCTGGTCCAGAGTCTGCTGGCCTTGGGGTGAAGGCGCGAACGCTTCCGACGAGGCGAAATGCGTCATCACTCCACCAAGACTAAGGTGTTTGCATTTCGCGAGCTGGCGCGCAAAGCATTCCACATCGCTGGCAGCGATGCCGATGCGGTTCATGCCGGTGTCGATTTTCAGATGAAACGAAACCGGCTTGCGTGGCGAGCGTTTTGCCGCAACGCGATCCAGCGCTTCCAGTTGCTCGCAGCGGTGAACGACCGGCGTGAGGTCGTATTTCAGCAAATTCGCTTCTTCGCCGGGCCAGAAACTGGTGAGCACCAGAATTGGGTTGCGCACACCGGCTTTGCGCACGTCGATGCCTTCGTTGGTGCAGGTGACGCCGAACCAATCCGAGCCGGCCTTCTCCAGGATCTTGGCGACTTGCGGGCCGCCGTGGCCGTAGCCGTTTCCCTTCACGATGGAGAGGACCTTGCGCGGCGTCTTGCGTTTCTCTTCCGGCGCGTTGACGAAGTCACGGATAGCGCGGAGATTGTAGGTGAGCGCCGAAGCGGAAACTTCCGCCCACACGGGTCGCCCTTCGATTTTCACCAGATTTTTCTGTCGCGGCGCCATGGTCGTCCTGAGAGGGAAATAGTTTACGACATCCGCGCGGCCAGGGCCGAAGCGCCGCGCGGATGCTGCGTGAAAGACAACAGCCAACTTGGAAGCAAGCGCGGCGCCATTCTCGAGCTGGGTGGCCGAGATGTTTGGAGCCTGTAAGTGCTTGAGGCGGCAAGGGGTTCCGGGACCGCAGTCTCGAGGCGCAAGGCCGAGAACTTTGCTAGTAGGGTGTTGATTTGGACGCGCGTGGCTCCCCTGAGCCACAATGCGATTCTGGAGCGCGCCGTGCGTTTCACGCGGCCACCGGTTTGTTGCACAATTGAGCGGTGGGGCTTGCAACGAAAGAATAATTGATCACCGAGGTCGCTTCCATGTGCAGGAATATTAAGACGTTGTTCAATTTTGATCCGCCGGTTACGGATGAAGAGGTGCGGGCCGCTTCGCTGCAGTTTGTACGGAAGATCAGCGGGTTTACGAAGCCGTCGAAGGCGAATGAGGACGCGTTTTTGGCGGCCGTGGATGAAGTCGCCGGAATCTCGAAGCGGCTTTTGCGTTCGCTGGAGACGACGGCCCCGCCGAAGAACCGGGAAGAAGAAGCCGCGAAAGCTAAGGCGCGCGCCGTCGAACGATTCGGCGATTAGTCGGTGCGTCGACGGGCATTCAGAACTGCTGGTAACCAAAAGAGGCGGCATCTTATTGATTCTAAATGGGAGATATTGCTTCCTACCCCCCACCCGGGTGTTTTTTAAAAAGAGCGTGTAACTGATTGATTCTAAAGGGCAGATGCTTTTTTACGGGAACAAAGAGCGTGCAAGAGATTGTGAGGGAAGGGCTTAGGTTGTTCAAGCGGGGGAGGATGTGGTGACGGCCGCTGGCTGGAAAGATTTGCTCAAACGGACTTGAGTAGATTACGACGGGGTTGAGGAAGATTTGGGCGAAGGTTTGGGGTTGGCTTGCGATGATCACGACGCAGAGTACCACGTGAGTTGAGCGTTGCCTACTGTGCGGAAGTACAGAAAGAGGGTGGCTGTACTTTTTTTGTTCCACGAACCCAAAAAAGAACCCGGGAATCCGACTGGCGCAGCATGCTGCGCCGCTACAACGGACATGGCGTACTGAGGAACGAATCGCGGCTAGGCCATGCGGCGGCCGATGGCTGGGGCGATTATGCGGAGCTCGGCCATTAATTGGGTGAAGGCGGCGGGCTCGAGGGATTGGGCGCCGTCGGAGAGGGCGTGGTCGGGGTCGTTGTGGACTTCGATCAGGAGGCCGTCGGCGCCTGCGGCTACCGCGGCGCGAGCCATGGGCGGAACTTTGTCGCGGCGTCCGGTGCCGTGGGACGGGTCGGCTAGCATGGGGAGGTGCGACAGCTTTTTGATTACGGGGATCGCGGCGATGTCGAGCGTGTTGCGGGTGTAGGTCTCGAAGGTGCGGATGCCGCGCTCGCAGAGGATTACGTTGTAGTTGCCGCCGGCGAGGATGTATTCGGCGCTGAGGAGCAATTCTTCCATGGTGGCGGACATGCCGCGCTTGAGGAGCACTGGTTTGCGAACTTCGCCGAGGGCGCGGAGGAGATAGTAGTTTTGCATGTTGCGCGCGCCGACCTGGAAGATGTCGACGTAGCCGAGCATCATTTGGATCTGCGACGGGTCCATTACTTCGCTGACGGTGAAGAGATTAAATTTTTGCGCGGCTTCGCGCATCAGCTCGAGGCCTTTTTCGCCCATGCCCTGGAAGGCGTACGGAGAGGTGCGCGGCTTGAAGGCGCCGGCGCGGAGAATTTTTGCTCCGGCTTTGGCTACGGATTCGGCGATGGAGAGGATTTGTTCGCGCGATTCGACGGAGCAGGGGCCGGCGGCGACGACCACTTCGTTGCCGCCGATTTTTACACCTCGGCCGAGATCGACAATGGTGCCTTCGGGCTTGAACTGGCGGCTGGCGAGCTTGAAGGGCTGGGTGATGCGCATGACTTCGCGCACGCCGTCGAGAAGTTCGAAGTCGCGATGATCGAAATCGCGGTGGACGCCGACGGCGCCGAGGACGGTGTGCGATTCGCCGGTGGAGCGATGCACGTTGAAGCCGCTGGCGATCAGGCGGTCGATTACGTGCTGGATTTGGGCGTCGGAGGCGCCTTCTTGCATTACGATGACCATGGTTGCGGCTGGTTCCCTTTCGATTCGCGATGAATGTTTAATCGCGAAGATGCCGCCCTAAACGGACGGCGCTAAGATGCTCGCCGGTCTGAAGACCGGCCACTACAAATTCGCTACGACTTCTCGTCCTTGTCGACCACGTCACCTAGGTGCATGGCTTCGCGCTCGGCGCTGCGGGCTTCGTCGATGATGCGCTCGAAGAGGCGGCGAATGGCGGCGTCGGTGAGCGGGCCGGCATTGACGCGCTCGGCGTTTTCGAGGACTTCGCGCTCGCGCTCGGGTTGATAGAGCGGAAGATTTTCGGCTTGCTTGAGTTTGCCGATTTCGAGGGCGCAGCGGGAACGCTGGTTGAGCAGCTCGACGAGTTTGCGGTCGATTTCATCGATTTGGCGACGCCAGTCGGAGAGAGTCATGAGAGTTCACAGTCGACAGTCGAAAGTTGAAGAAGAGAAGGCCTAAGACGGGCGCAGCATGCTGCGCCGCTACAAAGAAAACGCAGGTCCCTCGTTCCGCCCGGGATGACAATTGCAAGATGATGATTGCGTGTTTGAAGAGTCATGGGGCGACCTCGCGGCGGGATAGGCCGTGGGTAGCGGCTTGCTTGAGCGAGCGAATGCGGGTGGCGAGGGCTGCGCTGGCGCCTTCTACGGATTTTGCGTTTTCGATTTCGGAGACGAGGGCGGAGCCGATTACAGCGGCATCGGCTAGACCGCCGAGGACGGAGACGTGGCCGGGGAGGGAGATGCCGAAGCCTACAGCGATGGGGAGCTGCGTGACGGCGCGGGCGCGGCGGATGAGTCCGGGAAGATCGTCGGGGAGCGCGTCTTTCGCGCCGGTTACGCCGGTGCGGGAGATCAGATAGAGGAAGCCGGAAGAGACGGCGGCGATTTTGGCGAGGCGGTCGTCGGTGGAGGTGGGCGCGCCGAGGAAAATCGTGTCGAGATGATGCGCGGCTAGGATACGGCGATAGTCGACGGATTCTTCGGGCGTAAGATCAGTGGCGAGGACGCCGTCGGCGCCGGCTTCGCTGGCGGCGCGCGCGAATCTTTCCAGGCCCATTTGCAGGATGGGATTGTAGTAGCTGAAGAGCACGAGCGGAACTTGCGAGGATTGGCGAATGCGTCGGACGAGATCGATCACGCCGGCGAGTGCGGTTCCGGATTTGAGGGCGCGTTCGGAGGCGCGCTGAATGGTGGGGCCGTCGGCGAGGGGATCACTGAAGGGCACGCCGAGCTCGATGACGTCGGCACCGGCTTCGGCGAGGGCAAGGACAAATTTTAGTGTGGCGTCGAGCGAGGGATCGCCCGCGGTGATATAGGCGACGATGCCGAGCTCACCAGAGTCGCGCAGTTCCGCGAACTTTTTGGAGATACGGGTCGAGTTGGAGGCTGTCGCGATCATGGATTTTTGCGAAGGATAAAGACTAGAGCAGGCGGGAGTAAGTGTCCATATCCTTGTCGCCGCGACCGGAGAGGTTGAGGATGATGAGGTCGTCGCGGGTGAATTGGGTGCGGCGCTCGATTAGGCCGGCGATGGCGTGGGCAGATTCGAGCGCAGGGATAATGCCTTCGGTGCGCGCGAGGAGGCGAGCGGCGTCGAGCGCGGCGGAATCGGAGACGGCGGAGTATTGGGCGCGGCGCTGGTCGGCAAGCCAAGCGTGCTCGGGGCCGATGGCGGGATAATCGAGGCCAGCGGAGATGGAATGGGTGGTGGCGATCTGGCCGTCGCTATTCTGCAGGACGTAGGTGTAAGTGCCTTGCAGGACGCCGGGACGTGCACCGGTGTAGCCTTGCGCGGCGCCTAAGCGCGCAGCATGCTCGCCGAGTTCACACCCGCGGCCGCCGGCTTCGATGCCGACCATCTTTACTTCGGAGTCGCGCAGGAAAGCGTGGAAGAGGCCGATGGCGTTGGAACCGCCGCCGACGCAGGCGAAGAGATGCGTGGGCAGGCGCTTTTCGGCGGCGAGGATCTGCTCGCGTGCTTCGCGGCCGATGATGGACTGAAAATCGCGAACCATCGTCGGGTAGGGATGCGCGCCGAGAACGGAGCCGAGAAGATAGTGGGTGGTGCGGACGTTGGTAACCCAATCGCGCATGGCTTCGTTGATGGCGTCTTTCAGGGTGCGGCTGCCGGAATCGACGGCGACAACTTGCGAGCCGAGCAGACGCATGCGCGCCACGTTGAGCGCTTGGCGGGCCATGTCTTCCGTGCCCATGTAAACGACGCACTCGAGGCCGAGATGCGCGGCGATGGCGGCGGAGGCGACGCCGTGCTGGCCTGCGCCGGTTTCCGCGACGATGCGCGGCTTGCCCATTTTCAGCGCGAGCAAACCCTGGCCGATGGTGTTGTTGATTTTGTGCGCGCCGGTGTGCAGGAGATCTTCGCGCTTCAGGTAGATGCGCGGGCCGCCGATGTGCGCGGTCAGGCGCGAGGCGAATTGCAGCGGCGTGGGGCGTCCGGCGAAATTCTTGAGCAAGCTGTTGAGTTGCGATTGGAACGAGGCGTCGGACTTGGCGATTTCGTAGGCGCGCTCGAGTTCGAAGAGCGGGACCATCAGCGTTTCGGGAACGTAGCGGCCGCCGTAAGGACCGAAGCGGCCTGGGGCGGTGGTCGGTGATTGAAGGATGGAGCTCATGGTTGCGTACGATTCTGCTGAGTAGGATTCTCCAATGACGATTCGAGTTGCTGCTCGGCGCGGCGCACTTCGTCGATGAATTCCTTGAGCCGGGCATGATCTTTTTTGCCGGGCTTCATTTCCAAACCGCTGGCAACGTCAACGCCATACGGACGAACGGCGCGAATCGCTTCCGCGACATTTTCAACCTTGAGGCCGCCGGACAGAATAATACGGTGCGAGGTGGCAGCACAGCGAGCCAACTCCCAATCGGCGGTTTGACCGGTGCCACCATATTGGCCGGCGCGAGCGCCGTCGAAAAGGAAGGCAAAGACGTCCGGGTAGCGATTAAGAGTAGCAAGGGCGAAGCTGGCGTCGACGCGAAAGGCTTTTATGACCGGGAGCGAACTGGCTACACGCGAAGCGATGTCGGGAGTTTCGTCACCGTGAAGCTGCGCGGCGTCGAAACGCACAAAAGCGCGCAGGGAATTGATATCGGCGGGCTTGGCGTTGACGAAGACGCCGACCGCTTCGATTTCTTTAGGAAGCTTGGAGCGAATTTGCGCGGCGTCCGCTGTGACGATGCGACGGAGACTTTTTTCGTAGAAGTTGAAGCCGAGGGCGTTGGCACCTGCGTCGGTGGCGGCCTTGGCGTCGGCAAGATTGGTGATGCCGCAAATCTTTATGCGAATCATTGCGTTTCTAGCCTTGCGTGAGCGACGTGCCCAGAAGATTAGCGAGCGCGGCGGCAGGGTCGGGAGCGAGCATAAGGTGTTCGCCGATGAGGAAAGCGTCAAAGCCCGCGTCGCGCAAGCGAATAATATCATCGTGGGTGCGCAGACCGGACTCGCTGACCGCGATACAATCATCGGGAATGAGGTCGATCAGCTCGAAGGACGTTTCCGGGCGGACGGTGAGCGTTTTCAGGTCGCGATTGTTGACGCCCACGATGCCGGCCTCGGCCGATAGCGCGCGGTCGAGTTCGGATCTAGAGTGCACTTCGACAAGTGGGTCCATGCCTAGCTGGCGGCCAAGGGCGATAAGCTCCGCGAGTTGTACATCGTCGAGGGCGGCAACGATCAAGAGAAAACTGTCGGCGTCGTTGGCGCGAGTCTCCCAGACTTGCCAAGGATCGAAGATAAAATCCTTGCGAAGTACAGGGAGCTTGATGGATTTACGTGCGTCGCGAAGATTTTTCAGCGAGCCGCGAAAGAATTCTTCCTCGGTGAGGATGGAAAGGGCAGCGGCGCCGGCGGCTTCCAGCGAACGGGCCAGCGCTACAGGATCAAAGGGCTCGCGCAGAACACCGCGGGAAGGCGATGCGGGTTTTAGCTCGGCGAGAATGTTTAGGCCAGGGCGAGAGAGAGCCGCCGCAAAATCGCGCAGCGGAGTGGCCGCTTTCGCGCCGTATTTGAGCGCGGTTTCCGGTAGGACACGTTTGCGGTGATCGACTGCGGCGCGACACGCATCGAGAATGCGGTCGAGCACTGTTCCGGTGTTGGCCTGAGCGGACATTGGGGTAACTTTGTATGCTAGGGGGGGCGAGCGGATTTGGTCAAGGAGCGCGTGGTGACAGCCAGTGCAGGGGAGATGATGAGCTATCGAGCGGAGTACGGGGCGTTGCTGGAGGACATTGCGAAGGAAGCGGACGTAATTGCGATGAAATATTTTCGCGCGGACGGAATGCGCGTGGAAAGAAAGCGTGACGGAACGGCGGTGACGCAAGCGGACCGCTCGGTGGAAGAGATGGCGCGGGCGAAAGTGGCGGCGAGCGGGCTGGCGCTGGATGTGCTGGGCGAAGAGATGGGCGGTACGCAAGGGAAGCCGCCGGTCGCTGCGAGGCCGCGATTGATTATCGATCCGATCGACGGAACGGAAGAATTCTCGCGCGGGATTCCTACGTTTGGAACGTTGCTGGGAATCGAGCGCGACGGAGAAATTGTGGCGGGCATGGCGAGCGCGCCGGGACTGAGGAGTCGCTGGTGGGCGTACCGCGGCGAGGGCGCTTTTCGCAATGGCACGCGGATTCACGTATCGAATATCGCGCGGTTGAGCGAGGCCATGGTTTTCACCACGGGTACCGGGCCGAGCAAAGACAAATTGGCTCAGGAAAAGATCCGGCGGCTTCCGGATTCTGCTCGCAGCGGGCGGGCGCTTGGAGGATTCTGGCAGCACATGCTGGTGGCGGAAGGGGCTACGGAAGCCGCGCTGGACTGGACGTCGAAACCTTGGGATTTGGCGCCGTTGGGAATTATCGTGGAGGAGGCGGGAGGGCGGTCGACGAATGCGCGTGGGGAGCGGACGATTTACACTGGAAGTTTTTTGAGCAGCAACGGCAAGATTCACGATGAAGTATTGCGGCTGTTGCAGTGAGATTGCTCGACGGAAGATTTGTTTAGGTGCTTACACCGTGAAGCGGCGGGCGGCATGTGGCAGGGTAGTTCCGCCGCACTTCAAAAGGGGCTCTTATGAACACGACCTTACAGGGGCAAAAGGCAGAGCAACTGCGGGCACTCCACGCCGGCCCACGCGTGCTGGTATTGCCGAACGCCTGGGACGTGGCTAGCGCACGGGTGCTCGAGGAATTAGGATATCCGGCGATTGCGACGACCAGCGCGGGTGTGGCGTTTGCGCTGGGTTATCCGGACGGGCAGCGCGTTTCACGCAATGAAATGCTCGAGGTGGTGGCGCGCATTGCGCGCGCGGTGCGCGTTCCGGTGACGGCGGACATGGAGGCCGGCTACGGAACGACGCTGGCCGATATGGCGGAGACCGCGAAGGCGATCGCGGCCGCTGGCGCCGTCGGATTGAATTTGGAAGACGTGACCGGCGAGACCGAGAGTTCGCAAGTGAACACGGAGCTGCAGTCGGAAAAGATTCGGACCATTCGCGAAGTCTCGTCCTCCGAGGGCATTTCGCTGGTGATCAACGCACGAACCGATATTTACCTGATGCCGATCGGCCCCGAAGCTATGCGGTTCGAGCGAACGGTCGAGCGGCTGCGGGCGTATCGCGCGGCCGGAGCGGATTGCGTGTTCGCGCCGGGAGTAAGCGATCGCGGGCTAATCGAAAAGTTGGTAAAGGCGGTGGCGGCGCCATTGAATGTTCTGGCGACCCCGGGGGCCCCGCCGATTCCAGAGTTGGAGAAGCTGGGTGTGCGGCGCGTGAGCATTGGCTCGGGAGTTATGCGCTCGACGCTGGGACTGGTGCGGCGCATCGGCAAAGAGCTGCTGGAGCAGGGCACGTATGGCTCCGTATTCGAGGGAGCAATCCCGTTTGCGGAGGTCAATACTCTGCTGGCGCGAAGCGCGTCCGCCGCAACGACTGCGTCACGCCTCTGATGCTCGACCTGCGTTTTGCGCGGGGCTGAATCGGAAACGAAAACATGCCTGACAATTCAGAGTTGCTTCGCGTCTTGAACGACGAGATTGTGTCCTGCCGGAAATGTCCTCGGCTGGTGGAGTATCGGGAGCGGGTTGCTCGCGAGAAGCGCTTGGCTTATCGCGATTGGACGTATTGGGGCAAACCGGTGCCGGGGTTTGGCGATGCGCGCGCGCCATTGCTGATCGTCGGTTTGGCGCCGGGCGCGCATGGTTCGAATCGCACGGGGCGAATGTTTACGGGCGATCGCTCGGGAGTTTTTCTGTATCAGGCGCTTTACGACGCTGGCTTTGCAAATCAGCCCGGCGCGGTGAATCGCGACGACGGTCTACGATTGAAAAATGTTTATATCGCGGCTGCGGCGCGGTGCGCTCCGCCGGACAATAAGCCGCTGCCCTCGGAAATTCTGAACTGTCGAGAATATCTCGAACGAGAGATCGACATTTTGCGGCCTCGCGCGGTGCTCGCCTTGGGGAAAATCGGATGGGATGTTTTCTTGGGGATTCTGAAACATCGCGGAACGATTGCGGCGCGCGTCGGCTATCACTTCGCCCATGGCGCGGAAGTTGATCTTTCTGAGGCAGGGATGCGACTGTTTGGCGTTTACCATCCGAGCCAACAGAATACGCAGACGGGACTTCTGACTCCGGCGATGTACGCGAAGGTGCTGCGGCGTATTCGGCACTTCCTTGAGCAACGCGCCGTTGAACGAACGGGAAAACCACAGAAAGTGACAACGCAGAGGCGCCGAGCCCGCTGAGTTGCCGTGAGAAGCAGTGTCGGCATTTGCAGGCAGCTTAGTGGCGGGAGGCGACAGGCACTGAACAACCTAGATTTTTCGTCTCTCCGGGTTACTTGTATAACCAATTATATCAACCACATAGAAGTCTGTCGAAAAGGCACTCATTGGCGGGCCAGGTGCAATACCGGTAGGTGTTCGTGTCGGCCTAGGAGGCATAGATGAAGGGGTTGAGGAGCAAGTCGCTTTGGTTGGCGTGCGCTGCGGCAATAGTGGAATTTGGTTGGGCGGGAGCGAGTCTGGCTCGGGACCAACCGCAAGATTCGTCGGAGCGCCCGGTTACGAGCCGAGATCAACTACCAGACTCAGCGCCGGTCGCCCCCATCGTCCAACAGCCTGCACGTCCGGCGGACGGGCGGCGCCATTCCGATCTACCGACTGAGGCATACGCGGTGGTGCCGGGCACGAAATTTCTTGTGCGGCTCGAAGGGGAATTGGACACGAAGGAAACGCACGAGAAACAAAGATTCAAAATGACAACCCTAGAGCCGCTGGAGGCCGGCAGCGGAATTTATCTTCCGCCGGGAGCGGAGATTCGGGGGCACGTCAGCCGTGTCGAGTCAGCCGGGGTCGCGGGGCGCGCGAAGATTTGGCTTACGTTTGACGAGATCCATACTAAATTCGCGACATTGCCCATCGTGGCGGAAGTGGTGAGCGTTCCTGGCGATCACAGCGTGAAAACCGGGATCGCGCGGCAGGAGGGACTGATCGAAGGGCGGACGAGCACACAACAGGCGGCAGCAGAAGCCGCGGCTGCGGGAGCGGCGATGGGCGCGGTAAAAGGCGTGAAGGACAGAAATAAGAAGGAAATGGCTGAAGGGGCGGCTGCGTCCGCGATCGCGGCATACTTGATTGAATCGGGTCGGGGCCACGAAATCGACCTGCCGAAAGGCGCTAAGCTGGAATTGGAGCTGGAGCGGGCATTGTATCTGCTGAAGGAATAGGGCTGCATTTCGACGGGGCTAACCCCAGGGCTAAACGTCGGCACACCACGCTACTCAGGGCGCAGCATTCCCTCGTCTACGCTCGGGATAAAGCTGCGCCTCTATTTGTTTCCACTGCTTGGCAATCGGCTACGCAGCTTGTTAAAGTCAAAGTATCCAGCCTATGCAGAAACTCAACTCCCAGAACGTACTGAGTAAAGAGAGGCAGAGCCGCATGGGCGACGACTCCAAGATGGCAGTGCGCGCGGTAGAGACTGGAGAGCGAAAAGACCGCATCCTGATTGTCGAAGACGAGGACAACGCGCGACGGGGTTACGAGCAACTGTTGCAAAAGTGGGGCTATGACGTCTTGGGCGTAGCAAGCGCTGAAGACGTGCTGGCGAAATTTGCGAGCTACCAGCCGGACACTTTGATTGCCGATGTTGAGTTGCCGGGAATGAACGGGCTGGACCTGCTGAAGCAGTTGGGCGCTGACTTGCACGATGTGCCAGCGATCATCATCACGGGCAAGGGAAGCGAAGAGCGTGCGGTGGCGGCCATCGAAGCTGGCGCATTCTGGTACATCGAAAAACCGCTGAAGGGGCCCGTATTGCACGCGCTGCTGGACCGCGCCTTGGGAAAAGCGCGGGACGCGCGGCAACTGGCCGTGTTGCAGAGGCAGTTACGCGAGACCGGGCGGCTCGGTGACTTGGTGGGCGGCTCGAAGGCGATGCAGGACGTGATGCGCATCGTGGAGATGGCCGCGCCCAGTTCAGCGTCGGTATTGATTACCGGCGAGACCGGCTCGGGTAAGGAGATTGTTGCGCGAACGATTCACAAGCTTTCGCCGCGCGCGGGAGGGCCCTTCGTGGCCATCAACTGTTCCGCGATTCCGGAAACGTTGATGGAGAGCGAAATTTTTGGCCACGAGCGTGGCGCGTTTACCGGGGCGGCGGAGCGCCGCATCGGTTGCTTTGAGCTTGCCGATGGCGGAACGCTACTGCTCGACGAAATTGGCGAGATGCCGGCCCCAACGCAAGCCAAGCTGCTGCGCGTACTGGAAGACCGCAAAGTGCGGCGGCTAGGCAGCAAGGCGGAAACTCCCGTCGATGTGCGCGTGCTTGCAGCGACCAACAAGGACCCGGAGAGCGCCGTTGGTCAGGGGCAAATGCGCCAGGACCTTTTCTTTCGCCTGAACGTGTTTCACATTCATTTGCCTCCGTTGCGCGATCACAAAGACGACATCCCGCTGCTGGTGGAATATATCCTGCACGACGTAAATGAAAAACACGGCAAGCATGTCCGCGGCATCGGCGCGGAGGTGATGGACATCTTCATGAGCCACACCTGGCCGGGTAACATCCGTGAACTGCGCAATGTATTGGAACGCTCGACGATCATGTGCGAGAAAGAGATGATCACGCGTAGCTGCCTACCGGACGAATTCGGAAAATCGCAAGGCAAAGGTCCAAGCGATTTATCCAGCATCAAATTCCCGGTGGGCACGACCGTCGATGCCATGGAGCGCGAGCTCATTTTGCAAACATTGAACGCCACCGGTAATAATAAGACCCGCGCGGCGGATTTGCTTGGTATCAGTCTGAAGACTTTGCACAATAAATTAAAAGAATACGGCGGCGATCGCGCCGAAACGGTGTAGAGACGCTCGATGCAGCTGCGGCTGCGCACGAAACTCACGCTAATTATGACGAGCCTCGTGTTGCTCGTCGTGGCCGTTCTGTCCGTTGTGTTCGTGGCGCAACTCCTCGAGCAGGCGCTCCTAGAAACGGAAAAGCGTACACACGACGTCGCGCAACAAATATTCGAGCAAGCACAACGAGCCCTAACCGAAGCCGCCGATTCCGGCCTTCGACCAAGCTCCAACAACTCGGCCGACATTTATGATTACGTGCGGAAGGCATTCGAACTCAGTGACGGTCTGCGCGCACAGCTTAAGGCCGCCAAGGGCATTCGCTCTATCTACGAAGTTTCCATCACCGATGAGAATGGAACGGTATTAGTATCCACGGACGAATCATTGCGCGGAAAAGTCCTGCCGCGGCGAGCCCCCCTTTCACAACTGACCCAGCGGGGATACTTGCACCAGGCGAAGGTACTGGGGGGACCGCCGAAAGTCTACGAATACGATTTCCCGTTCACAAAGAACGGTCAGCCGTTCGGGGAAGTCCGTGTAGCGGTCTCTTCTGGACTTTTGCTCGATGAAATCTCCCCCAATGTACGTAAATTCGGGAGCATTGTTCTGCTCGCATTGATAATTTCAACCGTGGTCGCCGCAGTGGTCAGCCGCGCTACATTGGCGCCCTTGAGTGCTATTTCCGCACAATTGGATCGCATTTCCGCCGGTCAATACGATGCTCCCGGGGGGGCGGCGACGGGTTTCACAGGAGGAAGCGACGAACTAGGGCAAGTGAGCCGAAAAATTACGCAAGTGGGCCAGCAGCTTCGCGGCGTACACGAAATCTTCAGCACCCTGCGCGAGAACATGGATTCCGTGATGGCTGGACTGGAAGACGGGCTACTGCTGTTCACGCGAGACGCGCGCGCCGTCATGGTCAGTCCGGCGGCGGAAAAGTTTCTCGGTGCGCCCGCCGGGCATTTTTTGGGCCGCCGGGTGAACGAGATTTTCCCGTTGGGGCATCCTTTGCACGAAGTCCTGCACGTGCAGGGCGATATATTAAGCGAGATCGCGGCCGAGACGGATTTGGTGACAATTGGGGGAACCAGGCGCGTTGGGGTCAGCGTGCAAGCGATTCAGGAAGATGGCGAGCGCATGGGAGCACTGGTAACGCTGCGCGACCTTGACTCCATCGAAAGCATCAATACTCAGTTGCAGGTGAGCGAGCGCCTTGCGGCGTTGGGGCGCATCACTGCGGGCGTCGCGCACGAAGTAAAAAATCCGTTGAACTCGATGCGCCTGTGGCTGGAAAACCTCAAGGAATCGTTGCCGGCGGAACCGGACAGCGGCTCGCAACAAGCGGTACAGGTGTTGGACAAAGAGATTGATCGTTTGGACGCGGTGGTCAAGAGATTTCTCGATTTCACGCGGCCGATGGATGTGCGCCTGGAAGCCACGCAACTTGCTGAAATCCTAAAGGAAGTTATTGAAGTGGCCAAACCGCAGTTGCAAAAATCCAAGATTCAAGTCGCACAACTCGTACCCATTGACGTCCCGGAAGTCTATGTGGATCGCGCGCTCTTGAAACAGGCATTGCTAAACCTCGTGCTCAATGCGGTTGATGCAATGCCGAGCGGCGGGCAACTGCGTTTGATATTGAGCCGCCGCGGTGAAATGGCCGAAATTACCGTGGGTGACACGGGTAAGGGTATCCCCGTGGAAAATCGTCAGAAAATTTTCCAGCTCTTCTTTACAACACGCCCTGGAGGCAGCGGCATCGGACTAGCTAGCACCTTCCGAATTGTACAGCTTCACAACGGTTCGATAGACTTTACATCGGAGGTTGGCCGGGGAACGACATTCCGCATCGAGCTGCCGCTCGCGGCCTGAGAATGACGGGGACTACTCAGCATTGTAGGCATTCGCGGCGCCCGATGGCGCGATCGGGTATTGCGGTCTCGTGTTCTTTGTTTGCGCTCCTGGGCGGATGCATCCAGCGTCAAGTCAAGGCCAAATCTTTTCCCTGGAGCACGTACGCGTACACGCGTCCGGTAACGCCCACCATTTTGCCTGCGGAACCCGACAGCAACGATGACCCGTTGGCGGACGTGACCCTGGAGATCACGCCGCCCCCTTCGGCGCTGGTCATAGCACGCAGCGCCCCTTCGCGCCCCCGCGTGCCCGTGGTTAATTCTTCGCAAAACGACAGCGACAGTAAGCCCGAGGTGCCTCAAATTGCTCCGCAACTGACCGCCGCGGAAGCCAGCGCGGCACAACGACAGACAACGCAGAGTCTGAGCGTGGCCGAGCGAAACATAGGTTCCGCCGAAGGAAAGACGTTAAACGCCATGCAGCAGGACCTGGCGTCGAAAGTTCGTAGTTTCATGGCGGAAGCGCATGAGGCAGCCAAAAGCGGAGATTGGACGCGCGCGAAAAACGCGGCGAAAAAAGCCGAAGTGCTTTCTCAAGAGCTGGCGAGCGCTCTGTAAGTTTCGTTCCCGCACCATGCGGAAAGGCCCGCCATAGAAAATGACGAAAAATTATGATGCCGCAATTGCCGGAGGAGGGCTCATCGGCGCAGCTATCGCGCTCGAGCTTGCCCTGGCCGGCGTACGCGTCGCTATTTTTGACCAAGGCGAGCCAGGGCGTGAAGCTTCCTGGGCCGGGGCCGGAATATTGTCGCCCGCTCCAGAAAATCCGGCAACGATTCCGCTAGTGCCGCTCGGGAAGGCAAGCATGGCGCTGTATCCGGAATTCGTTGCGCGCGTCGAACAAGTTTCCGGCCAGGACGTTGGTTTTCGCCCTAAAGGAGCACTGGAAGCTTTGTTTTCGCGTGACACGGCGCGCGAGCTGAGCACGCACGTGGCGCTCCATCATGGATTGGGGCTGAAAGCTGAGGCGATTAGTGCCGAAGACGCGCGTGAGCTGGAGCCCAGGCTAAGCCCCGAAGTCGAAGCCGCAGTGCTACGGCCTGACGAAGCGTCGGTGGATAACCGCGCGTTGACCCTGGCTGTTCTGGAAGCCGCGCGCAGGAGCGGCGCCGAGATTTTCCCTCACCACAGAGTGCACGGAGTTTTGCGTGAACACGGGCGCTGCGGGGGTTTGAGGCTCGAAAACGAAAAAGTTTCCTCGAAATGGACGATCATCGCCGCCGGCTCCTTCTCTGCGAGCATCGCGGGAGTGGATGCGAGCGCGCCCGTGCGTCCTGCTAAGGGGCAAATGGTTTCATTGCGGGCCGAGCGGTTCAAAATCGAGCGCGTGCTTTGGTCGGATAAAGTTTATCTGGTGCCGCGAAATGACGGCAGAATTTTGGCGGGCGCAACGGTTGAGTATGTCGGCTTCGACAAAAAAGTGACGGCGGGCGGCCTGCGGAAAATTCTAGACGCCGCAATTCAACTTGCGCCGAACCTTGCGCAGGCTCAAGTCGAAGAAACTTGGGCCGGGCTGCGACCTGATTCCCCCGACCACCTGCCGATTTTGGGGCCGACGGAAATCGAAGGCCTGCTGGTGGCAACCGGCCACTTCCGGAGCGGTATTTTGCTTACGCCCATCACGGCGCGGCTGATTCGCGAATGGATTACCAAACAGAGCGTATCCGTGGATTGGGAGCGCTTCACCCCGCTGCGCTTCGTGGAAGCGCGCAAGGAAACGACCGCGTAAGAGTGTTGTCGCCACTTACTCCGGGTGGCTAGGCGGTGTAATCGGCGAAAAGTCCCCCGCATTCCTGTACTGAATCTGGTCGGAGTCGAGAACCAACGAGTGCTCCAAAACGATGTCGAGCGTCGAACCGCGCGGTAGTTGCGCCTCTGGCCCGCGCGTGAGCAGCACGGCGCCAAGGCCCGCAAGTCCGCCAATCCCAGCACCAATCCCCGCGCCTTTCCCGCCGCCCGCGATGGCTCCGATGCCGGCGCCGGTAACTGTTGTCGTTGCGACTGTGCCAACGTCTTTTCCTTTGCCACCCTCGCCGGTCACTTTGCCCTCAGGATCCATCGTTTCTTTGCCGCCGGTGTCCGCGCTACGCGGCGCGGCATTCAAGTCCACGGTGTACCCGTTCGGAAAAATTAGCGTGTTCAGTTTCATGCGGAATTCGCCGCGTCCCTCGATGCGGCCTGGCCGCTTCGATTCCAATAGCTCGCCGCGTAAATACGAACCCACCGGCACGACGATACGATTGTTCTGAGCGATTGGAAACGAGGTGCGGAAATATAGCGAATCGCCCGCTTTGGCGCTGCGCGTGGAAATGCCGTTTTCCAGCACCACGGCGACGCGTGTGCCCGCGGGGACAGTGATTTTATCGTTCGCTCCTGCCCGCCTCTCAACCGCAGGGCGCGGCGCTGGAGCGACAGGTGCCGGCGCCGAGGTTTGCGGCCCTTCGGGCTGTTGCGCGAAGGCCAGCGGGCATGATGCGAAAATGAAGAGTGGAAGAACAAAAAGTGGGCGCATGCGGTTCACGTCAATCCTCCATGCTGTGTTGCGATGCAGGCGGCAGAGGTAACAGATGCCTGTAGTATACCCTCGCACTGAACATCATGGCGCAAATCCTCGCTACGAACTGCGATTGACCGGCTGATTCCAGCAGTCTACGCTGAGGTGAGCGATAGGAGGATGGCATGGCGAAACTGGCGCTGGTTTACGGGATGCGATTGCTGCCGGAGGACGACCTCGGCGAAGTAAAGGATGCCACGGTCGTATTAAAGAACGGGCGCACCGCGCGGGTCACCATGCACTTGATTGAGGGCAGCAAGGAAGAAATCGAGGCGACCTTCCATCAGTCGATCGAAGCCTTCTTCGATATGTATCCGGAGATTTGAGCGCGACGTGAGCGCCGCGTTTCAGCGATTTCCGAAGTTTTCCGGGTCGACGTTGGGATCGCCCAACGCGTCATTAATAAGCACCGTCGATTGTCCGGTCAGCTCGAACCGTTTGCGGCACTTGTAGCAAGCGACTAAATCATCGAGCCGCACCATGTACGAAGTGGCCTTCGCAAATTTCCTGCGGTCTTCTTCGCCTACCCCACGCGGAAGCTCTTTCCGTTTCCTGCACACTTTCCAGCGCACGGGCGCTTCAAACTCTCCGCGGCAGCTGGGACACACCAGCTTGACCTTGCGGGTTTCTTCTTTCTCGGTGTAAAAGGCCCTCTCGTCCATGTTCACTTTGCGGGCGCACGCACCGCGTTTTCGATTGTAACAAATTCAAGCCCGAGGTCACGCCAACGCGGCAACCAGTACTCGAGAGCGGTCAGCGTGTGGGTGCGATCTGCATTCTGCTCACGGTGACTGCCGTCATGAAGGCAAATGATTTGGCCCGTACCGGACTGCCGCTGCAAAGCGCGCCGCGCCCGCTCCGCGATGGGCTGCATTCGCCGGATGAGCCATTCGCTGGAAGGCGCTTTCCAGTCTCCCGGCAGCAAAGTCCACATCACCACGCGCATGTTGAGCTCGCGCACTTCCGCCGCAAGCCAAGGGTTTCGCAAACCGAACGGTGGACGAAACCATTTTGGCGGCGCGCCCAGTAAGTTTCGAAGTGCCGAATATGTCAGGCGTAGTTCAACGCGAATCTGTGCTGCCTGCTTCCAAAAAAGATTCGGATGCGACTCGGTATGATTTCCGATCGCGTGGCCGCGAGTGGAAATTTCAGTGACTAATTCCGGACTCTCTCGAATGTAGCGTCCAATCAGGAAAAAAGTGGCTGGTGCGTTGTAACGATCAAGCAGGTCCAGTAATTTTGGGGTGACGGCGGGATTAGGCCCGTCGTCAAACGTGATCGCTAGCTTCCGAGGCGAGTCTGTCCGGCAGATCGTGGAGCCAAAAAGCTGCGCGCGCGGGTGCACGCCGCCGTAGGCAGCCGCGCCGGCAATTGCCGCAGCCGTCGCAACGGGCGCTCCTATTAGCCACGGATTCACCGCGCCATTCTCGCACGGCAAGAGCCTCGTGTGATACTACTGGCCCGCGCCCGGGTCCGCTTCATCCGGGCAAACGCCGGCGGTCCTTCAAATCAGCCAACAGCCGATCGATCTCGACGTCCCGGTCCATCCGCGTGAGCCGCTCGCCGGCATCGGCGTCGATAATCTCCACCTCCGCGGTAGCAACGGCCTCGCTGTGATGAACGCGATCCTTAAGGCGATCGAAACTGCCGCTCTTGGACTGGCCGCCGATTGCCGTCTGCGCCCGCGCCGCTTTGCCAAGAGCGATGCTTCGCCGATGGCGCGTCAGCAGCAAATCGCGCTTCGACTTTGCTTCCTCCAATTTTTGCTCCAGCTTTTGCAATGCGCCTTTCAAAGTCTCCACCTGCGCTTTCTGGTCGTCCACCTGTTCGCGATAACTTTGCGCCAAACGCAGAGAAGTTTGGTAACGATCCAAAGCTGCGCGCGCCAGGTCGTCTTCACTTTTGTCCACGGCTAGCTCCGCCTTACGCATCCAATCCTTTCCAGTGTCTTGGTTTTCCGTAAGCTTCTTCTCGAGCATGTGCTGGTCGGCGATAGAAACCGCCACCTGCGTCTTCACTTGCAGGTATTGGTTTTCCATATCGAGGATCACCTGCTTGATCATCTTCTCCGGATCCTCCGCGCGATCGATCATGTCGTTCAGATTCGCGCGAATCAAAGTAGTCACACGTTCTAAAAGTCCCATGATTATTCTCCCTTCAAAGGCAAATCATTCCCGCGCTGTTAGCCGCGCAGCACAGGTAAGACGACTGCAAAACAGTTCTCGATCACGAATGCCAGGTGACCGGCAATGTGCGTGACAACAAATACGACGATCACCATGACAACGAGCCACACCACCAGCAATTCTCCTTCATCGTCATGACACGCCCCCGCTCCCCATTCTGGAGAATGTCTGGACAGATCCCGCGATCTGCCCAGACGCGCCCCTTGGTTATGACCCTTGTTATGAATTGTTCGGCAGCGAAGGCGGCACCGGCTTTGGTGCGTTGTCGCCGATCAAGCGCACCTTGGCGAGCAGGTCGGACATCTGCATGCCAGAGAGCGCCTCGAACAGCGCAGGCACTTGCGCCGCGATTTTCGTGATGTCGCCGGTGAGCTTGTAAGCGCCCGCCGCGTCACCGTTGCCCGTTGATACGATCGTCACCTTGTCGATCTTGCTGAGAGGCTCGGCGAGTGCCCGTACAACCTCCGGCAGTCCGGTGATCAATTTGTCGAACACCGCGGCCTGGTTGTATTCCTGATACGCCTCGGCCTTGACGTTCATAGCCTTGGCCTCCGCCTCACCCTTTTTGAAGATGATCTCGGCTTCTGCTTCACCTTGCGCGCGAATCGAAGAGGCGCGCCCTTCCGCTTCGCTAATCAAGCGTTGCCGTTCAGCTTCCGCGAGTGTCTGGATGCGCTGCCGCTCGACGTCCGCCGACTTCAGCACCGTGGCGATCAGTTCGCGTTCGCGGCGCGCGATCTCTGCCTCTTGTACCTTCACTTGCGCTTCGCGCTCCACTTGCTGCACGCGCACCGATTCGGTGATCACTTGCTGTTGCTGGATGTTGGTTTCGATTTCGTAGGCCTTGTCAGCCTGCGCTTGTGCTTTCTTCGTGGCTTCCACGAACGCAGCCTTCTTGATATCCAGGTCGCGCTGCGCTTCCGCTTGCTTCGCCAATGAAGCGGTTTCCGCGGCTACGCGCTCCTGATCCGCTTGCGCTTTGGCGACCGCGGCGGCGCGCGACATCTCCGCGCGTTTGATGGCTATATCGCGATCGGCTTCTGCGGTGGCTACTTCCGCATCGCGCTTGATGCGCGCCACGTCCGGCCGGCCCATGTTGGTGATGTATTCATTTTTGTCACGGACTTCTTTGATGGTGAAACTCACCACCTCGAGGCCCATCTTGCTCATATCGTCCGCACACGTTGAGCGCATACGGTCGCCGACCATCTCCGGCTCTTTGACGATCTGCTCGACGGTGAGCTGGCCCATGATGCCGCGCAGGTGCCCTTCCATCACCAGCCGGATCAACGCCTCGCGCTGATCCGGCCGCTTGGTCAGGAACTGCTCGGCGGCGGTGAGAATCGATTCCTGGTCCGATTTGACCTTGATTTGCGCCACCGCTTCTACGGTGACGGCCACGCCCTGGTTGGTGTAAAGATTCTGCTGCGGAGCCACGTCAAACGACATCAACTCCAGCGACAGATCCTTGCACGTCTGCACCATCGGGAAAATGATGGCGCCTCTTCCAGTGTAAACATGTGTGCCGCCCATTCCGTACACGATCAATGCTTCGTGTGGTCCTGCTTTCCGATACATCCTGGCGACTACGATCATCACCATCAGAAGAACCAGAACGAGCAGGCCCGCACCCACTGCTACATCAAATGGCAACCCAAACATAAATCCTCCTTTCTTATCCGCGCGGACTGCCTTGCCTTGAAAAAATCAGTCCGAAATCGTTCACTTCGTGAAATCGTCCCACCGCTTGACGTAGGCAATGCCCTTTTCATACCGCTCGATCACCACTTCGGCTCCCTTCTCCAGCGGTTTGCCGTCCTCACAGCGCGCTCCCGCACAGCGGCGAGCGCCGGCAAGCGAAAAAATGATTTCACCGGTGCCCTTCTCGCGAATCGGCATACTCAACGTGCCCACGCTGCCTTCAATCCGGTAGTCCTCGCTTTTCAATGGCGGGTCGGAATGCATCAGTTTCACCATGAACTTGAAAACTAACGTGCCAGCGACCGTCCCGGCTACCGTCGATATCGCCAGCGACGCCATCGCGACCAGATGCGCGTGTCGCGTCAGCAAATATCCTGTTCCGCCAAACCACGCCAGAAACGCCATTGCGGAGGAAGCGTTAAACCACGAAACATGCATGCCGCCCCAAAATCCGCCACGCGGACTTGCGCCGGCGCCTCCGTGGTGCCCGAAGTGAAACGGCAGATGCATCTTGAAGGGAAGATGGATGTGGGCAGCGCCCGCGAAAAACGAAAGCACGCTGAGCGCGAAGCCCACGATGAAACAGAAGAGATAAAAATCTGACCAGGTCATACGGCACCTCGAGCGCTTACTAGGCGCGAGCTGGAATCGGGACGCAGACCGACAAATACCGCAAACTCAGTTAGAAACCTCCGGTGGCGGATGTCGCCGGCCGCGCCGCCTATCGTCTTGCCGCTCGGCTGGCACCTTGACACCCGGTTGCAGCACCTCGCTCAGCCGGTCCGCCAAACCTGGCGCACGAAGAATCTCCGCCAGCAATAAAAGCGCGCGCCGCGAATCCGGCTCCTGCGCTACCACTAGCAACGCATCGCTTAGTTCCGGATCACCCGAAAACTGCTCCGCGCCGGCGAAGAGCAAAGAATCGATCTTGGCATCTTCGACGCGCAACTCGGATTGCAGCGTCGCGGTGTAGCCCTCCGGATCGTCCACCAGGAAGCCCGGGTACACGCGGAAGAATCGCGCCAGCAGTTCGCGCGTCGTGTGCGTCAAGTGCGGCCGCGCGCCGCTTTCGATCTGCGAGAGATATGCCTGGCTCAAGCCGCGGCCGACTTCGCGCTTCATCGCCTGCGCCAACTCGAACTGCGTCATCGCACGGCCCAAACCGCGCAGCGAGCCTTCGACGGAGCGGAGAGAACGGAGTTTGTTGCCGAGAGTCATGAGGGGCACCGCCTATTGCAATATGCAATGTATATATCGCGTATTGCAATTATATGTCAAGCACAAAATTGCCCCTGTTTTCAGTAACTTACGGCGATTCTGACTTTTCCTTTAGATTTACTCGGGTTTGCGCAGCGACTGTAGATCAATTCCCAACTGCTGGCATTTCTTGTACAAATGGCTCCGTTCCAAGCCCAATGCCCGTGCTACGTTGGTCATGTGGAAGTTGTGCCGCCGAATCTCCGCCAGCAGCACTTCCTTTTCAAACGCTTCTGTCCTCTCGGCGAGTGTTCCCGTCGCTGTAGCGCCCGATGCGCTCGCGCTCCCGACTTCGCTCGTCGAATCGGCGCTCGCGCTGGGCAAAATCATCCGCACATCTGCGGCGCTCACCGCTCCTTCTCCCGCCAATAGCACTAGACGTTCCACCACATTGCGCAGTTCGCGCACATTTCCCGCCCAGCCATAACGCCGCAATTCCGCGATCGCATCGTCCGCGAAAATCTTCTCTTTCCATCCATTCTGCGCCGCCACCTGCCGTGCAAAGTGCTCCACGAGCGCCGGAAAGTCCTCGGGCCGCTCGCGCAAAGGCGGCAACGCCAAAGGAAAAACATACACGCGATGAAACAGGTCCCGCCGAAACGCATTCTGCTTGACCAACTCTTCCAGGTTCCGATGCGTAGCCACCAGCACACGCACGTTCACGCGAATCGCTTTGTCGCCACCCACGCGCTCGACTTCGCCCTCCTCCAGCACGCGCAGCAACTTCGCTTGCATGGCCAGCGGCATGTCTCCAATCTCATCCAAAAACAGCGTCCCTCCGTCCGCCTGCTCGAACTTTCCCGCGTGTTTCGCCGCCGCACCAGTGAATGCACCCTTCTCATGCCCAAACAATTCCGACTCGATCAATTCCGCCGGCACCGCCGCGCAGTTCAGCGTCACAAACGCATTTTCCCTCCGGCCCGATTTTTCATGAATCGCACGCGCCACCAGTTCTTTCCCGGTACCCGTTTCCCCCAGAATGCACACGCGCGTTTCGCTCGCCGCCACGCGCTCAATCTGCGCCAGCAATCGCGCCATCGCCACTCCCGAGCCAATCAGCTCGTGCTTGCCCAAGCGCTGGCGCAACTCTCGATTCTCGTCTTCGAGCCGCGACAACCGCAGCGCATTTTCCACCGTAAGCAGCAGTTTGTCCGTGGAAAGCGGCTTCTCCAGAAAGTCCAGCGCCCCCAGCTTCGTCGCGCGCACCGCCATCTCAATATTCGCCTGCCCGGAAATCAACACGATGGGGGTCTTCACGCCGGTCTTCTTCAAATCTTCCAGAAGCTCAAGTCCGCTCTTTCCCGGCATGACGACGTCGGACAGAATCAAATCAAAGCTGTCGTTACGCAATAACTCCAGCGCGCGCCCCCCGTTGTCGCACACCGTCGCCTCATGTCCAGCCAGGCGAAAAGCCCGGGACAGAGAAGCCAGGGTATTCGGGTCGTCGTCAACGAGCAGCAGGTGAGCTTTGCGCGGCAAGAATTGATCCTTTGCGCGAATCAGTCGCTAGCCGCGGCCAAAGTCTTCGTTGAAGGGGAAACAGGAGGCGCGTCTTGCGCCGGAGCCGGACGCGCTCCCGCCTGCCGCTGTGGCAGATCAATTTTGAAAGAGGTCCCGCGCCCCTCGTCACTGGTGACGCTGATCGTACCGTGATGATCGCTGACAACCGCCTGCACGATCGCCAGCCCTAATCCCGTACCCTGCTGCTTCGTCGTGTAGTACGGCGTAAATAGCCGCGAGCATTCTTCCGGCGTCAATCCCTTTCCTGTGTCCGCCACCTCAATGCGAATATTGCGCTCGCGTTCGAACGTGCGCAGCGTCAAAGTCCCGCCCGCCGGCATGGCGTCCAGCGCATTTAACACCAAATTCTGAAAAGCCTTATGCAATAGGTCCGCGTCGGCGTCAATCTCCGGCAAAGGCTCAGTCAAGAAAAACTCCGTGGTAATCGTGGGCTTGCCAACGGCGTTGAACTGCGCCTCGAACAGACGCACCGCCGCCCGTAAGGCTTCGTTCACATTCACTTTCGTAAATTGCGGCGTCGGCATCTTCGAAAAATCACTAAACCGCCCGACAATCGTATTCAAGTTCGCCAGCTCCGTCTTCAGCGTGGCGGTGGATTCGTTGAATACCTCCAGAAATTGTTTTGCCTCCAGCTGTTTGGCCCGCTGCATGTTCTCCAGCGTGATTTGCATCGGAAAAAGCGGGTTGCGCAACTCATGCGCCAGCCGCCGCGCCAACTCCCGCCAAGCCGCCACGCGCTCTGTCTGCACCAGCTTTTCCTTCTGCACCGCCAGCGTCCGCGTCATATCGTTGAACGCCGTCCCCAATTGCCCGATCTCATCCGTCCCGCGCACCTCAATGCGCGTGTCCCACCGCCCCGTCGCGACCTCCCGCGCGCCCTCCGCCAACTGCTCGACCGGCCGCGTGATGCGCGCCGCCACCCACAAGCTCACAAACAAGCCCACCAGAATCGCCGCCCCCGCCACTGCCGCCGCAATCGTCACGATCCGCCTCGTCAACAGCACCAACTCCTTGCGCGAACTCCCGACCAACAACACCGCGAGAGCTTCGTTGTTTCGCCCAAGCAGTGGCATGGCGTGGAAAGTCTCCGCGGAAGCTGCATCAGCTTTCCAACGAATCGTCTGTATCACTTCCTGCGGCTTCTTTTGAATCTGCTCAATCAACGGCCGAAACCCCTCCGGGTCATCCGTCGTGCCATTTACATCCGTAAGCGCCGCCGACACAAACGCCGGCTCCAGGTTTCGGTAAAGCAGCGCCCGCATTCCCGTCGGTAGTGACAGTGCCGCTAGAAAGTTCTGGTCCAGCCGCCATCCCCCGATAATGTAAAGGTTCTTATCGTTGCCGCCGGAAACGGTGCGAACCGCGGTCACTGCCAAGGCCACACCATCCGGTAATTCTTCCCTTTTTAAGAATGCCGCCGTCCCCCGCCAATCCTTTGTAGCGGTCACCCAATCATTCTTGTAGCCGACCCGCCCCGGGTACTGCGCCGAAGAAATGATCGTGCCATCCCAATTCACAAACTCCACGAAATCCATTCCGTGATCTTGCGACACTCCGATGGCGTCGTGCACATACAGCGACTGATCCGCGTTGGGCCGCGCCAGGTCCATGGCCGCTCTCAGCGTAATCTCGCCACTCGCCACATTTTCCACTTGCTGCGCCACGTCCTTCCTGCGCTGCTCAAATTCCTTGTTGAATTGCGACACCAGCGCCTCGGTGCGCTGCGCGTCCATCTCTTCAAACGCGGCCTGCGTGTAATGCACCACGCCATAACCGACGACGGACACCGATGCCAGCACGGTGACCAGGAAGATCAGGAAGACCTTGGCCCGAAAGCTCATCAGCGCAATCCTCGCGCGCTTGCCTGGAAATCAGTATTCATTTGTACTCGGAAGCATATCCTGACTGCGCAGCCGGCAAAAGGCTCCGTTCCAACCGTTGCCTGTCGAGCAACACGTCGCAGGAGCCGCACATCGCAGAATTTGCTGGCGAAAATCCTCCTCCGGAGTGATCATACTCCGCCCGCAAACAAAGAGCCTCGCGGCGCGATCAGTGACAAGAAAATAGTGTAAACATTCGGCGGGATTTCTCGTCTATTACGGGGTGGCGGCCTGCGGCCGGGCGGTTTCAATTTCCTGTTTGGCGCGGCAAACCCATTAGCACAACTGGAGAAGGCGCAATGACCAAGCGGCACGTTCGTCTGTTCCTGGTATCGGCAATTTCCGTGACCATCCTGCTCTGCATCCATTCCGCTGCCTGGCTGCAGTCCACGTCCGCCGCAGGTCTCGCGGACCAGCCGCCCTCCGGCCCCACGCGCCTCCTCCGCTTCGCGGACATCTCCAAAGACAAAGTCGTTTTCTCCTACGCCGGCGATCTCTGGACCGCCTCCCGCGAAGGCGGCTCCGCCCGCCGTCTCACCGCCAGCCCAGGTGACAAGCTCTACCCGAAATTTTCTCCCGATGGCAAATGGATCGCCTTCACCGCATCCTACGACGGTAATCCCGACGTCTACATCATGCCCGCCGATGGCGGCGAGCCCAAGCGCCTTACTTATCATCCCGCCGCAGACATCGTCCTCGGCTGGTCGCCCGACAGCAAAAATGTTTTGTTTCGCTCCGACCGCGCCGTGGCCCCGCCCAGCCGCACCACCCGCCTCTACTTGGTATCCACGCAGGGTGGCTTACCCAAGGTCTTGCCCGTTCCTCGCGGCGACCTCACCAGCTTTTCCCCAGACGGCACCAAAATCGCCTACATCGAGACTTCCCAGGAAAATCGCACCTGGAAGCGTTACCGCGGCGGCTGGAATCTGCCCATCGCCATTTACGACCTCAAGAAGAACACTTACGAAGAGTTGCCCAAGTCCAGCGGCATGGACATGTTCCCCATGTGGCACGACAACACCATCTATTTCATCAGCGACCGCGATGGCGTGATGAATCTTTACAGCTATGACCTCACTTCCAAGCAAACCAAGGAGCTCACCGACTACAAGGAATACGACATCAAGTGGCCCAGTCTCGGCCCAGACGCCATCGTTTATGAAAACGGCGGCCTACTCTATGAATTCAATCTGCAAACCGCGAAAACTCGCGACATTCCCGTTCAAGTGCACGCCGAAGATCTCGAAGCTCGCCCCGAATTCAAAAATGTTTCCCAAAATATCGGCGCCTTCTCGCTATCGCCTTCGGCCGCCCGCGCTCTTTTCGAAGCCCGCGGAAATATTTTTACCGTGCCTGCCGAGCACGGCAGCATCCGCGACATAAGCACCGATACTTCCAGCGTTCACGAACTGAACCCTGCCTGGTCCCCCGACGGCAAGTCCATCGCCTTTCTCTCCGACAAAACCGGCGAGTACGAGTTGTACGTGCGTCCCCAGATGGGCGGCGAAGCAACGCGCATCACCACCGACGGCGGCGTCTATCGCTACGGCCCAGCATGGTCTCCGGATAGCAAAAAGCTTCTTTACTGGGACAAGACGCATCGCCTTTGGTACGCAGGCGTCGACGAAAAAAAGCCCGTTCTGGTCGACAAAAGCGACTATGGCGACATCGCCGACGCTGCCTGGTCCCCCGACAGCCGCTGGCTCACCTATTCCAAGCCGCATCGCCGTGGCGCTAATGACGTCTTCATTTATTCGCTCGAAGCCAGGAAACCCACGCAAATCTCCACCGGCTTCTACAGCGACAACAATCCCGTGTTCGACGGCAACGGCAAATATCTCTATTTCATCTCCACTCGTTATTTTTATCCCAGCATCGGCCAGCTCGATCAGCGCTACAACTACTATTCCACCGATGGCATCTTCGCCGTCACTTTGAAAGCTGACGAGGAATCGCCCTTCAAGCCGCAAAGCGATGAAGAAAAGGCTGCCGACGAGAAAAAGAAAGAAGACAACGATAAAAAAGACCAAAAGAAATCTTCCGATGCGTCGAAGAAGGACGACAAGAAAGAAGAAGGCAAGGGCGAAAAGAAAGAGGAGAAAAAAGAGGAACCAGTTAAGCCCATCCAAGTCGATCTCGACGGCATCAGCAACCGCGTCGCGCCCGTCCCTCTCCCCGCCGCGATTCTCAGCGCTCTCGCCGGTCGCAAGGATAAATTTTTCTACTTGACCACTCCGCAAGAAGCCCGCCAATTCGGCACGGACGACCAGCAAAAGCCTCGCAATGTACTGCACGTTTACGATGTCACCAAACGCGAAGACAAAGTCCTCCTCGAGGGCATCGACGGCTACGACCTCGACAAAGAGGGCAAAAAATTAATCTACAAAGCGGGCCCCGTTTACGGCGTCATCGAAGCCGCCCCCGGCAAGAAAGTCGGCGAAGGCAAGCTGGACCTTGCCGGTCTGCAAGCGCAGATCGATCCCCGCGAAGAGTGGAAGCAAATCTTCCACGAAGCCTGGCGCATCGAGCGGGATTTCTACTGGGATCCCGCCATGACCGGCCACAACTGGAAGCAAATCGGCGATCGCTACGAAGCCCTTCTGCCCTGGGTCGCTCATCGCAGCGATTTGAACTACATCATCGGCGAGATGATCTCCGAGCTCAGCACCTCGCATACCTACGTCGGCGGTGGCGACCAGCCGCAAGCTCCGAAAATCGGCGTTGGCTTGCTTGGCGCTGATTTCGAGGCGGAAGGGAACTACTACCGCATCACAAAAATTTATCCCGGCGAAAATTGGTCCGAAGCCTCGCGCTCCCCGCTCACCGACCCAGGCCTGAAGGTCAAAGCAGGCGACTACCTCATCGCCGTGGATGGCCGCGAAGCTCGCACCAATCTCGACGTCTACGCCTATTTCCAAAACCTAGCGGGAAAAATCGTCACCCTCAAAATCAATTCCAAGCCTTCTCCCGACGGCGCATGGGACATCGACGTGAAAGCTATCGCCAGCGAAAACGGCCTGCACTATCTCGACTGGATCGAAAACAATCGCCGCAAGGTTGCTGAAGCCACCAACGGCCGCGTCGGCTACATGCACGTGCCCGACACCACCATCCCCGGCATCATCGCCTTCGATAAGCAGTTCTCCGCCCAGCTCGACAAAGACGGCATCATCGTCGACGAGCGCAGCAACTCCGGCGGCCAGATCCCCGACTTCTATACCGAAAAACTCAAGCGCCAGCTCCTCGCCGTCCTCTCGCCTCGCGAAGGCGCGCCCACAGGCTGGCCGCCCGTCGCCGTCTACGGCCCCAAAGTGATGATTGCCAACGAACTCGCCGGCTCCGGCGGCGATGCTTTCCCATGGTTCTTCCGACGTGAAAAAATCGGCCCCATCGTCGGCACACGCACCTGGGGCGGCCTCGTCGGTATATCCCGTGGCCTTCCCCTGCGTGATGGTGGCTTCGTCACCGCGCCGGAATTTGCTTTCTATTCCACCGACAACGGCGGCGAATGGATCGTCGAGAATCACGGTGTCGACCCCGACTACGAAGTCCCCCAGCGCCCCGACCTCGTCGTCAGCGGCCACGACCCGCAACTCGAAAAAGCCATCGATCTGGCCAACGATGCCCTGAAAAACTACAAGAGCATTCCGCCAAAGCCGAAGTATCCCGTGGCTAAGCCTTAAGTGGGTAGCTGACCCTCGCCGCCGCCAACGGCGTCGTTCTTTCGACAATTCACGAATCCCCCATACCTATTGCAGGTCTATTGTCATCAAAGACGCGTGCACCGATCTCGGTCAGGAGCTGCACGAATGCAAGCTCGGCAAACTCTTTCTTACCCAAGCTCAGGTTCTGAGGGCCAGCGAGTTTCTCTCGAGGCTGAAACTCCTGAGACTCCCTCACTCTCGACGCCCAGCATTGCCATCTTTGTCGCCATCGTCCAAGCCATCCTCCTGGCCGGGCACCTCCTCGTTTACGAAACCCTGCATTATTTTTTGCCGCCGGCCACTCCGGCCGCAGCCACTGCGCTCCAAGTCGCGATCGCTCTCTTGTCCATCAGCTTTGTCGCCGCCTCGCTCCTTGCCTTTCGCTATTACAACGCAGCGGTGCGGCTGTTCTACACAGTGGCAAGTATCTGGCTCGGTTTGTTCAACTTCCTGTTCCTGGCGGCGGTGCTCTGCTGGATTCTCTATGGTGCATTGACTGTTTCTCGCCTGCACGTCGACCGCACCGTCCTGATTTCCATAACGTTCGGCTGCGCTTTCTTAATTGGGCTATATGGACTGGCAAACGCTTCGTGGATTCGCGTGAAGCGAATCAGTGTGAAGCTTCCCGGCCTGCCTAAATCATGGCGTGGACGCACCGCCGCCTTGGTCTCCGACACCCATTTAGGCCACGTCCGCGGCTATCAATTCATCTCTCGCATCGTCGCCATGCTTCGCCAGTTGCGGCCCGACATCGTGTTCATCGCTGGCGATGTCTACGACGGCACCAAAGTCGAGCCGAAGCATTTAGCCGCGCCCTTGAAGCACCTCTCTCCTCCACTCGGCAAATTCTTCGTCACCGGAAATCACGAGGAATTCTCCGATCCCAGCCACTACCTGGCCGCCCTCGAGCAATGCGGAGTTCGCGTCTTACTCGACGAAAGAGTCGTAGTCGACGGCCTGCAACTCGTCGGCGTGACTTACCACACCTTGGTAGGTCCGGAACGCTTGCGGTCCGCGTTCCGCCGCGCCGCCATCGACCCGCACACCGCAAGCATCCTGCTCGCGCATTCCCCACAAAATCTCTCTCTGGTCGAGCAAACGGGAATATCTCTTCAGCTCTCCGGCCACACCCATCGTGGCCAGGTTTTCCCCTTCACCTGGTTCACCTCAAGAATTTTCAAGCAGTTCACCTACGGCCTGAATCGCCTCGGCGCCCTAACCGTCTACACCTCCAGCGGTGCCGGAACCTGGGGCCCCCCAATGCGCGTAGGTACCACCCCGGAAATCGTCCTCATCCGCTTCGACTAACTCAGTCAAATCGTACAGAAGTCGCGGAGTTTTTCCTGCCCTTTGACCGGCCATATGAATTACTTCCGCGTGGCGCCATTCGGAACCGATCGCTGAGGCATCAGGGATTTGGTGTATCTGCGGTTTGCCGCCTGATTCGGCGGGGTATTGGGGACCATGGGACATTTCCGGGGCAGCCGGGGCAGCTCGAATCAATGAGGATTCTCGGTAGCACTGGACGAGGAAACGGAAAAATGCACGACACTGGAATTCGACGTGGGCGGTCCTGCGGTGCTCGCGGCAACGATCACAATGTCTTCTCCAACGCCCGGCGTTATTCCTGCCGGCACGGTCAAATCCACGCGGACCGTTCCGGTCTCCCCCGCACCTAGCGCCAGCTCTTTCGGCTCTACCTTGCTCACGAATTGATGCGAGTCCGTTACCGTCATGTTGAATGTTCGCGCATCGCCTATGTTTCGCACCATGAACGTGGCCTGTTTGGTGCTTCCTGCGGACAACTCGTCGAAGTCCAGCTTTGAAGTAACTTCTACGTTCTCCGTATGAAATAAATTCGAGAAAAATCTCTGGTAGTGACTGCCATTCGAATCTTGTCCCGTCACCGCAAGACGGAATGGCACATACGGAAGGTCCACGGTTCCGACGAATTCAAGGAATTCCCGGTCGGAATTCACTGGATGCATTTCCAGCTTCCGAATGGCCTGGCCCCCTTCGGTAACCAGATCGAACTCAATGGTCTTTGTGGCGTTGGCAGAGAGAGATGCCTGAACCGTTGCAGGAGTCCCCGCCACCGGCTGACCCTGTATGCGGAACAATCCCTCGTGGCCGGGACGGCCGCCTTTCTTCACAAATTCGACACCGACAAAATAAATATCGCTCTGCGCCAAGGCCTCCACCCAATATCTGCCTCTGCCAGTAATCTGCGCGCGCCACTCTCCCGCTTCGGGCAAACTCACCGTCAATATCCGGCCGCAATTCAATTCCGTGACCTCTGCGCTCGCCAAACTCTCCGTCACCTCTCCGCCGGAAGGTTGCGTCAGCGTGAGCTGGCCGCCCTTCGTGTCCACCGAGAACGTGAAAGTAATTCTCTTGGTCACCGAGTCCACGGGAATTTTGATGGTCAGCGGTTTTCTGTCGAGAATTCCCGTTCCCCAGAACACCATCGACACATTGTTTCTCGTTGATTCGCGCACGAGGTGAAAGGCCTTCGCCGCCTCAGACCGTTGCAAAAACATCGGTACTCCGCCCGTCTCATTGGCCGTGTGGATGTAAGCAGGCGCCGCCGGGCCACAGGCGTCTGGACCAAAAGTCCTCGATTGATTCGTTGAAGGTTGTGTCTGCCCGGCCATCAAAGAGGCCGGCGCGCAAAGAAGCCCTGTCAACACTGCTGCTCGCGCCCGTGCGCATACCTTAAGCCGGCTTGAAATTGTGGAATTCATTGCTCAGCGTGGAGCGCCGCACTCTCAGAGAGCACGTGTCTCTCTTTCTCCGTGTTGTCACCTACGGTATCAAAGGTGTATCCGCACGGGGCGGCAGAATTGACGGGTATGTATGCATTCCGTCACTTGGAAGTGATCCGTGCAGAGCCTGCGACTTTTTGTCGCAAGGGCCAACCACTGCAACCGCTATGGAAGATTGCCATAGAACGCGCCGATCGGTAACCTCGCCGATAGCCGGCACTTCGATTCGAGCCACTACTCGACCCGGACACTCTGTTTGACACGCCTCCCGCCCCCGCCTATAGTGCCCTCGAGGGGAGCCACACCTTCCGCGAGTGTGCGCCGCCGTCAGCCGCCGCGCCTCGCAGCTTCTTGCCGGCACCGTTGCGTCGCGCCGGCTTCGCCGAACAGGTTCGATTCATGGCCAGGGGAAATTTTGGGGAACGTCTAAAGCGCGAGCGCGAATTGCGCGAGGTTTCGCCCAACGAAGTCGTTGTAGCCACGCGCATCAGTTTGCGCTTTCTCGAAGCGCTCGAAAACGAAGATTGGGACAAGCTCCCCGGAGGCATCTTCAACCGCGGCTTCGTCCGCGCCATCGCTCGCTACCTCGGCCTCGATGAAGAGCATCTGCTCGCCGAGTACGATTTGGCGCGCGGCGACCAGGTCCCCGAGCCTGCGCCCTCCCCGGAAAATCGCATTCCTTCTCCACCCAGGTGGATCATTGTGGCCCTCGCCGTCGGCGCTATAGTGGTGATCGCCGCATTGGTAGCCGCGGGTGTCTACGCCTGGCGGCGCTACTCCGCGCACCGCCGTGACAAACCAAGTGCCACGCTCAGCATGCCTGTGGGTGTCCTGCCGCAAACTATTTTGGCCGCGCTCAATGGCAAGATGCTGCTCGATACAGAAATCGCGTTAACCAAGACCGCCGTTTCTCCGGATAAACCGCCCTTGAACTCACAATCGTAAAGCCCGGCACGGTGTTGCTGGAATTGAACAGCCAAACCGCGCCGCGCATCGGTTCCTCCTGCCCCTCCGGTACAATAGTTCTCAGCCAAAAAGATTTGAGGCCCGCAATCCCATGGAAACTCTCAGCCCCGAACTGATCGAAGCCCTCCGGCACGGCCGAGCCACGCGCGAGCGCAAAATCGCCGTTTGCAGCGGCGCCGCTCACGTCTCGCCGGCCGATCGCGCCGAAATCCTTGCCATTCTCGCCCACGATGCCGACGAAGTCGTCGCCAATCGCGCTCAGGACGCTCTTCTCTCCCTACCGGTTGAATCGATGATTGAAGCCCTTGCTCGTGAAACTGCTCTCCCCGCGCTCTTTGCTTACGCCGCGAAAAATCTGGCCGATAAGCGCGGCGTCGGCGACGCCATGGTGCGCAACAAGAATTGTCCCGCTGAGCACTTGGCTCCCATGGTGCGCTCTCTCTCCGCCGAAAGTATTCAGATGTTGATGGAAGAGCTGGCCCGCGTCAGCGAATCGCCGGCACTCGCGTCCGCCCTTGAACACAACACCTCCGTTACGTCCGAGCAAAAAACTCATCTGCACGAGCTGCGCGGCACCGCGATCGACCATGGCGCCCTCGCCGAAGCCGCTCTCGAAGCCGAGCCCGATCTTGCCAAGCGTCAGACCTTGCTCCAGCGCCTCGCTACCATGACCGTAGCGCAGCGCGTCCAATTTGCCATTAAAGGCGGCTCCGAAGCACGCCGCACCCTCATTCGCGATAGCAACAAGGTCGTGCAGCGTGCCGTGCTGCAATCTCCCCGCTTAACCGACCAGGAAGTGGAAGCCTTCGCCTCCATGTCCAGCCTTACCGACGAAATCCTCCGTCTCATCGCCAAGAACCGCAACTTCCGCAAGAATTACGTCGTCGTGCGCAACCTGACCAACAATCCCAAGGCGCCCCTGGATGTAACCTTGCACATGCTGCCCATGCTCAACCCCCTCGATCTCAAAAAACTTTGCACTAATAAAAACGTTCCGGAGACCCTGCGCACCACGGCCAACAAGCTCCACCGTCAGCGCCAAGAAAACAAAAGATAGCTAGTTGTCGGCGTCTCACCCAAACGCGTAGGTACCACCCGTAGCGCAGGGCGGAGTCCGCGTAGCCCTGCGGCTTTTGCCCGCGTTTTGGCAACATTTATTTATTCCACTGGCGGATTTTGCTTGAAATGAAATACTCCTTCACGCATACTACGTTGTGTAGAAACCCGCGTTTGATCGTCGCGGCAACTCTTTTGAGTTTGCCGCATTTTTTATTCCTAGCCCACTAACCGACAGCTACAAGAGATTGTCATCCTGAGGTCCCGGCGTTTTTCAGCCGGGCCGAAGGATCTCAACTGTAACGACACTCTATAGAGACACCCCATAAGTGCCTTTAGAATGAACACTTGCGAAAGTGTATGAAAACAAGCCACTTTAAGTGTGTTTAGAATGAACACTTGTGAAAAACCCAGGGGAGGGGGTACGGACCTCGGCGGTACAGACCGGGCACATTCCTGACAGAACAGATTCAACTCAGCTTCGGATGCTTCCGGTGGAACCCCGTCGCTTCCTGATACCCGCGCGCAAACGCCAGCAGTTCCGCCTCGCGATACAAATTACCCAGAAAAGTCAGGCTAACCGGCGTCCCCGGTCCCCCGATATTATCGTCATCCCCATTGTCTTCCGCGGGAGGCTTCGGCGCATCGTCGCCACGAAAGCCGTTCGGCAAAATCAAAGCGGGATGGCCCGTCAAATTCGTGATGACCAATTGCTCGCTTCCCGTCGGCGCCACAATCACATCCACCGTGTCGAACACTTTTGCGACCCCATCCATCGCCAACCGTCGCGCGCGGCTAGCCTGTATATATTCGACCGCCGGAATGAATCGCGCCGACCGGAACGTGTTCGGCCAATCATCCGCCGACTGCGCCGTCAATAACTTGTCCCGCCCCGAGCGAGTCAGCTCATCGAACGCCGCGGCCGCCTCCGCCGTAAGCATCGCCACCATCGGATCGTAAGGAAATTTCGGCATCTCCACGGGAATCAGTGTCACTCCCATCTCTTGCAGTTTTGCCAGCGCCGCTTCACTGAACCGGCGGTCGTATTTCGCACGCTCCTGAAACGCCGCCCGCCGCTTGCTCCTCTCCTCGCGTTTCTTCTTTTCTTCCTCAGAAACCGCGGGCTCCTCCTTCTGCGCGTCCTCCTGCGCCCCAGGCGTGTGTTCAAAATCGCTCTTCAAATATCCAACGCGCAGTTTTTTCCAATCCAACTCCGCGTCCCAGTTGAAAGCTGCATTTTTCACCGTGCGGTCTTTCCCATCGGGCCCATGAATCACACTGAGCACCAGCGCGCAATCCTCCACCGAGCGGCAGATCGGCCCCAATTTGTCCATGCTCCAGGATAATGCCATCGCACCGGTGCGCGGCACCAAGCCGAAGCTCGGCCGCAGACCCGTGCAGCCGCAACGCGTGGAGGGCGAAGAAATCGACCCCAAAGTTTCCGAGCCGATGCTGAACGCCACGCATCCCGCCGCAGTCGCGGATGCCGGCCCGGCCGACGATCCACTCGAACCTTGCTTAGGATTCCAAGGGTTACGCGTTTTGCCTCCAAACCACACATCCCCTTCTGCCAACGCCCCGAGGGTGAGCTTCGCCACCAGCACCGCGCCCGCCGCGTCCAGCCGCTGCACCACCGCGGCATCTTCGTCAATCGTCTGCGTCTCGAATCCCGCCGCGCCCCACGTAGTGCGATATCCCTTCACCGCCAATAGATCCTTCGCCCCCCACGGCAGTCCGTGCAGCGGCCCGCGATACTTCCCCGCGGCGATATCGCGATCCACTTCTTTGGCCTGCGCGAGCGCCCGCTCTTCTGTGAGCGTCACCGTGAATTTCAGCGTGGGGTCATAACGCTTCAATCTTTGCAAATACATTTCCGTAAGCGCGCTCGAGGAAACTTTTTTCGTGCGCACCAATTCCGCCAATTCGCGAACGCTCGCAAATGCCAACTCATCCATCTTCCTCGGCACTACAGCATTCGGCGCGGCGGACATTCGTTCCGGCTTGCGTTCCGTCTCGTACTTCGTCGCGCTCACCACCGGATCAAACAGCAGCGCCGGCTCGACAGAATTCGGCATATGCAGCGCGTAAATGGCGGCGTAGCCTTTGCTCTGCTCGTTCAAATTGTCCAGCATCATCTGCTTGTATTCGTCGGAAATCGCCACGTCCGCCACGGCAGCGGCCGCTTCGATCATTTCCTTGGTAATCGTCACCCCGCCGTTAGCCTGCGTCTGTGCCCACAGCACTCCGGGGAACAATGTCGAACCCAAACCCAGCCCCGTGCACGTCTGCATAAATCGCCGCCGATCGATCATGCCGTCTGCCCCTCCTGCGCGTTTGCAAGCGCGCGGTACTATAGCATTCGCGTTGCGTTGATTTGTCTCCGGAAAGTAAGAAATCTCAGGCAGAACTAACTGAAGCAGGGCTGTCTAGAAAACGAAGAGCCGCTCCACCCTCGCGAAAGGTGGAGCGGCTCTTCTACCGCGAACTCTGATTTCTCTCGAACGATTTACCTTTGTGGAGAAGCCCCGTGAGCTCTGCCCTTGCTCATGCCCTCTCGCGCAACATGCGCTTGCGCGTGCTGCGCTAGTTCCAAATGCTGTTGAAGGGTCGGCAGCTCCTTTAGCGCGTACTCTTTCGACGCGGGATTCTTCACCGAAGTCTCCGCGCGCTTGAATTCGGAAATATCCTTCTGGTGGTCTCTTACCATCTCTAGTGAGTATTCTCGGTCGAACTGCGCTCCGGACAGCTTAGCGAGCCGATCGTAAGTCAGCGCATCCTTATGGCTTATGTCCGTCGGGAAGTTGATACCCTGCTGTTGCGCAGTCTGTTTCAATTCTTCCTGAGCCCTGGTGTGGTCTTCGACGATGCGCTTCGCTAAATTCTTCACTTCCGGCGCTTCCGCTTTCTCTTCCGCCAGTTGGCCAAGCTTTACCTCCGCCATGTTGCCCTCTGCGGCGTTTCTGATGAACGTTTCATCGCTGTAGCCGGTCCCACGGCGCGCGCTTTGCTTTTGCGACGGCGTGTTTTCCTGGTGAGCCAGCACGGCCCAGCATCCCAGAAATGTACAAAAGGTCGTGACACCGGCCACATACAGCACCTTTGCCAGAGTTTGGTTCATTGATTCCTCTCCTGAAACCTGTTTGGGGTGACCGGGCCAGCCTCTGGACAATATCCACTAGCTGCCGGGGCAACAATCCAGACATGTATGTAGAAATCTCCCAGAGCCCTCTGTATGTAGCTTTAGGCACAATAACTTAGCGTCCCCACGACGCATGCTGGACGAGGTCAAAAACGAAAAACCGGGCCGATTGGGTAGTCGACCCGGTTCCGATTTCGTTCGGAAAGCCAAGTACTACAAGTACTTGGAAGAGAGCGCCGCGCTTACCCCAGCCACTGCGGATTGTGCGCCGTACCGTCGAAATTCGTGGTGGTCTTGTAGCCCTCGAATTCGCCATTTCGCGCCGCATCCTTGGTTTTCGCCAGGAGCGCCGCCACTTGCGTCTCGCTCATCGGCTTGAATGTTTTCGCCGCCGTGACCGCCTGCTCCACCCGCGCCACGGAATCGCATCCGGTAATCACCACGCTCGTCGGGAGACTCATGGCATAGTGCAAACATTCGATCGGTTCCACGGTCTTGCTGCGCAAAATGAGTCCATCGCCCATCGGCTTCATGCCCAACACGCCAATCTCCTTCTTCACCAGCACGGGCAGCACTTTTTGCCCGAAGCTGTTGTAATGCGCGTCCATCACGTTCAGCGGCATTTGCACCGTATTGAAATGAAATTGGTGCGCGTCCGCCGTCTCCAGCATCTTCAGATGAATGTCCGGGCTCTTGTGGCCGGTAAATCCGATGTAGCGTATCTTCCCAGCTTTTTGTGCTTCCACCGCCGCTTCCATTCCGCCGCCTGCGGCGAACACGCGGTCGGGATCCTCCATGCGGATGATTTCGTGGAATTGCAGCAGATCGATGCGATCCGTCTGTAATCGCCGCAATGATTCTTCGATCTGCTGCGCCGCGGCCTTCTTGGTGCGCCCGTCAATCTTGGTCATCACAAAAGCGCGCTGCCGGTACCCGTCGCGCAGCGCTTTGCCCATGCGCACTTCGCTTTCGCCGCCGTTGTAGTCCCAGCAGTTGTCCAGAAAATTGATTCCGCTATCCAGGGCCGTCCGGATGATGCGGATGCTTTCCTGCTCGTCCTTCTGGCTGCCGATGTGATAGCCACCCAGTCCGACCATCGAAATTTTTTCGCCAGTGCGCCCCAGGGTCCGCCGGGGAACTTCCGTTTTCGTGTCCGCCGCCCACGCAATGTTCTCTGTTCCAACCGCCAAGCCTGCGGCTACTCCCATTTCTAAAAACTCTCGCCGCGTCACGCTGGTATTCTTTTGATCTCGAGCCAATTCACCGCTATTCCTCGCGCCGCTTTGATCGAAGTCGGGCATCTGCTTTCTCCTTTACACCGGGCCGAGGTCTTTAGCCTACACCCGCTTCGCAGCTAAGGAATACAGGCAAGAAATACCCGTCAGGCCTTGTTCGCAAGCCATTCTCGGAGTTAGACTCCGCGCACACTTCACCGGTGGGCCCCAAGAAAAATCTTTGGAGGAATCCATGCTTAAGTCGCTTGCCCTCGGCGCCGTCCTCGGCGGTATCACCGCCTTTCTCTGGAGCTTCATCTCCTGGGACCTTCTGCCCTGGCACGAAAAACAGTTGCATTCCTTTCAGAACGAAGACGAAGTCTCCGCGATAATCGTTTCGCACGCGCCACAGTCCGGAAACTATATTTTACCGACCGGACCCTCTCAGGAAGGCTTGAGCGGCGATCAGAAGAAAGCGGCCCAAGAAATCCGCATGCAGAAAATGCAGAAGGGTCCGCTGATGTTTGCCGCCATCCGCAAGGAAGGCTTCGGCTCGTTTCCGAAAACGCTGATCACGCAGGTGCTCTACCAGATCTTGGCCGCGCTGTTGCTTACCTGGATGCTTCTTCAAACGACAGGTTTGAGCTACGCGCGACGTGTCGCGTTCCTGGCTGTCGCTGGTCTAGCCGCCAGCGTAATCGCCGATCTCCCCAACTGGAATTGGTGGGGAAATTCCGCCGGCTACACCGCGGTAAATCTCATCGACTACACGCTAACCTGGCTCCTCGCCGGCCTAGTGATTGCGAAAGTGGCTAAGCCGCGAACACCGCTATAGTCGTCGTGAGTCGCTTCGAGATAGCGCAACGATGCAGGGGTAATTAGGCCGACACTCGTGTACTCCAAACACGTTTTCTGAGACCAAGTCCTCTGGCACGATCAAAACAACACCTCCTTGTTTCAAAAACTCAGCCAGGAGACTAAGTCCGCCATGAGACGAACCACATTCGCAGCTCTGCTGCTCGGGCCTCTTTCCGTGCTCCTATCGAGCGGAATATCTTCTGAACCGAAGCTCCACGCTCAGGCCGTCGCCCCCGCGCCTTCCGGCGCAACCGCAGCTTGGACCCTCAAGGTAAAAGGGGAAATTCGCTGGCAACAGGTCACGCCGATGGGCGCGCTCCTGGTCTCGACAGACGCGGCGTTAGCGGCCGTCGATATCGAGAGTGGCCAGGTCATGTGGGAGAAGCCTGAACTCGGCGGGATGCAGGCCGACAGCGTCCACATGGTCGAGGGCTCTCTCCTCATGGAAGCGACTCGCGCGGGCCAGCTGGTGATTTTCGACCCCGTGACCGGCGCGGTGGTCTCCGATTCACGGCGCTTGAACTTGACGCGAGTGGTTACCCGCCGCGTTCTGCCGCAGAGCGGCACCCTTCTCGTCCATGGAAATCGTGCGGCCGGGCCTTCCGTCGTTGCGCTCTACGATCTAGTGACCGGCGACCAGCGTTGGGCGAACGAAGCGCTATTCGAGCAGGCCGAGCCGCAGAAGCGGGGCTTCGGCGCGCTGATGCAGGGACTACAGCGCACGGCGTCCGAGGGCACCGCGCTGGAGATCCTGCAGGCCGGACCGGACATGATCGTGGTCCACACCTTGATGGGTTTGCGCGCGCTGGACGCGCGGACCGGCGCAGTGCGGTGGTCCGCAGCCTCGACCACCAGCCGCTGGGCCCAACCGCCGCGACACGTTCGGCTCTATCCGTCGCTCAATAAAGCCGATCGCATTTACGTGAGCTCCGACGACCACCTCATGGCCTACAGCCTTGCTGACGGTCAGGCACTCTGGGCCAAACCGGCGAGCGTGGAGGGAAACATCCGCGATATCGTGCAACATCCGGCTGGGATCATCATGCTCCCCGAAGCGCCCCCGGAAGGTGAGCCAACCCGCAGCCGCCGCGTCATCAACGGAGTTACCCAAACCGGCCTTAACGTGGCCCGCTACGAAGATGGCACGACGGTCGCCGCGAAACCGCTCCGTATGCACGGCAAGGTGATCGACGCGATGGTTGCCGGCGACGCCGCGGTGCTGGCTGTGGACGCCGAATCCCGCACTTTCGTGAACGTGCTGGATGTAGCCACGGCGACGCTGCGCCTGAAGAAGGATGTAAAGATCAAAGGCCAGCTCGCCTACGCGGAGCTCGCGCCCTCCGGCCTCCTCTACGTATCGCGCCCCGACGCCACGATAAACGCCGAGGTCAACATCATCGATCTCGCCACCGGTGAGCAAAAGTTCAAGGACGCTATTGAGAGCGGCAAGCCGTTGAGTGCCGACGACTACAATGCCGCGCGGTACTACTTGCACCATGCTGTGGAGGGGCGGACACTTTACGTGTTCGCGAACCGCGACCATCGTTTATATGCCGTCGATCGCGAAGCTGGGACGTTTCACGCCCTCAGCGGGGAAATCAAGATGCAAGGGGGCGAGGACCCAACGGAGATGGAAGTCCGGCCGGGGGGCATTGTTCTAATCTCGCCGCAGAACCTCGTGCTGGTGGCGCGGGATGGGCAGGTGAAGCAGCAGGTTTATTATCCTGCGCCGCAGCTGCCGGGGCTGACGCGTGCGCTGTATGCGGTTAACGCGGTGCGCGCCGGCCTATACGGCGCAGCCGCCTCGGCATATGGCGACGCCTTCGCCCAAGCATCGCAGAAAAGCCCGGATGCCAATGCGCGGTACGTCACCTCGCAACTGTCGACAGCGTATTCGCAATCCGGCGCACAGCTCACAGGCTATTCCCGCCAGTCGGCGGCGCTCGCGACGAAACGCTTCAAGGCTTCGCTTACTGTCCCAGGATCGGTTTTCATGTTGACGCGCGCTCCCGATGGGAACGGAAATGTACTGCTTCAGATCGACAAAGACAGCGGGCAACCCCGCGCGCGTGTGGATCTGGGCAAGGAGCGCGAGCCGGTGTACGCGGTCGACGACGTCGCCGGTATGCTCTTCCTGCGGACCACGCCGGGCACGCTGGTCGGCTACCGCCTCTGAACGCCGAACTCGGGTCCGCGCGCATCGTGAGATGCATCGATCTAAGTCAGCTGGCCGGAGCAGGGGAGCTTCGGGCGGGGCCCGTGAAGTTACCGCAGCTCGTTGCCTGTCTGACGCACGGCGCTGGTGGCATAATTTCTCTTCCCGGTACACAATAAGCCGGCCGCTAGAGCCCGTCGAGGTGCTGCATGTCCCTGCGTTCCGTGCTGTTCGTTGTTTCATGCTTACTGCTCGCGTTCGCCGCGTTGAAGTCGAGTAAGTCCGCTCCGCCGTCGCATGGACTTCTCGTGGTCGCTAACCAGAAAGAGCACAGCGTTCTCCTGGTCGACCCGGATGCGCGCCGCGAGCTCGCCAAGATTTCCGTCGGCGTCAATGGGCATGAGGTCGCCGTCTCGCCGGACGCGCGCTTCGCCTACGTCCCGATTTACGGCAATTCCGGCGTCGGACGGCCGGGCACGGATGGCGCCACGATCGACATCATCGATCTCCAGCAGCGCAAACTCGCCGCCACCATGGATCTCGGCAGGCCTTTGCGCCCGCACCAACCCACGTTCGGACCGGACGGTTTGCTTTACGTGAGCGCGGAGCTGGCCAACGCGGTTGACGTCATTGACCCGGCGTCCCGCAAAGTTGTCGCGGAAGTTCCCACCGGCCAGCCCGAATCGCACATGTTCGTGCTGAGCAGGGATGGACGTCGCGCTTACACCGCCAACGTTCACGCCGGAACCGTCAGCGTTCTAGACGTCGCCAATCGCAAGGTCATCACCACCATCCAAGTCGCGAAGCAAGTGCAGCGCATTTCCATCTCTCCCGATGGCGCGCACGTGTTCACGCATGACCAAGACGCTCCGCGCATAGCGGTCATCGACACTGCCACCAACAAGGTCACGAACTGGATCGATATCCCGGATTTCGCATACGCCTCCGAGCCCACTCCCGACGGCCGCTTCCTGCTCGCTGTCCTGCCGCGCGCGAACCGCACTGTGGCCGTCGATCTGCAAACCCGCAAGGTCGCGAAATCTTTCGACGTGCCGCAGCAACCCGGCGAAGTTCTCATTCGCCCGGATGCCGCTGTCGCCTACATCACCTGCATGCCCGCGGGAAAAATCGCCGTGCTCGACCTCCGCACCTGGCAGCTGCAACCCAGCATCGACCTCACGCCCGGCGTAGACGGCATGGCCTGGTCCGCCGCAAATTAAGTACGCTCATTTTGTCTTGCAGTCAGTGCTCTGCGCCCTCTGTGCCCTCTGTGCCCTCTGTGTTAAATTCTCTCTTTCTCGATGATGCGTCTAACCGCCACCATTTGCGCCCTGCTCCTCCTCATCGCGCCCGCCATTGCTCAAAAATCCCGCCCCCATCACCGCATCGCCAAAGCCGTTGCAAAGCAGCCTTCCACTCATGATTGCGGTCACAACATCGTCCTTCACTTGAGCTCCGCCGACCCCACTCAGGGAAGCCTGCTCCTGCTGGAGCTACGCAGCGCATCGCAGCCCGTAAGCGAAATCAAAGCCACCTGGGACAATCGCGAAATCCCCTTCTGGCAGGAGCCAAGACCCAGCGAAAAATCTCCCGATACGTGGCGCGCGCTCCTTGGCGTGGACTTAGAACTAAAGCCAGAGAATTACGCACTTACTCTCACCGCAAAATCGGAATCCGCGGAAGAAATCCCCTGCTCAGCAACAATCGACGTTGCGCAAGGCACATTCGCCACGGAAAGCCTCAAGGTTGCTCCCAATTTCGTCGAGCCCAATCCAGAACAACTCGCTCGCGCCGAAGCTGAGCGCCAGCGCCTCCGCGCCATTTTCGCCACCATCACTCCCGAACGTCTATGGGAGGGCAGCTTCCGCTATCCGCTCGCAGGAATTACCACGGGCGGCAACTTCGGCAAGCGTCGCATTCTGAATGGCCAGCCCGGCTCGCCACACAGTGGCGTCGATTTCCCCGCGCCGGCCGGCACGCCGGTGTATGCCGCGCAGCGTGGCCGCGTCGTACTCGCCGAGCCGCTCTATTTCTCAGGAAATACCGTAGTCCTCGACCACGGGCTCGGCCTCTACACCTTGTACGCCCACTTTGAGTCCATCTCCGTTCAGGCCGGTGACCTGGTCGACACCGGCGCGCTCCTCGGCAAAGTCGGCGCCACCGGCCGGGTCACAGGCCCCCATCTCCACTGGGGCGCCACAGTAAATCGCGCTCGCACCGATCCCCTGCAACTCATCTCGCTCGGGTTGTAGGCTCGTCCGCTCGCGTGCCTTTCCCGGCACAGAGCCCGCGGATTTCACTGGCTCGCAGTTCAGCAGGCCGCAAAAATGGAACGAGGCGGAGTTTGGGGACTAGGCCAAAACTTCTATCGAGGAGAGTGGTCTATGAAAGCAAGAGCCGTCAGCTTATCTATTCTGGGGATGTTCGTGTTGGCGTTGGTCTTTACAACCGGCAGCACTGCTACTCCAAACGGAAAGCCTGCCCCCGCAGCCGCGAATCGTGCCGACTCTGGCATTCCCGCGGCCGCCGCTCGCGAGCCCCATCCGGAGATCCGCGAAGCCATCGCCTCGCTGCGCCACGCCAAGGAACATATGGAACACGCCGCGCACGATTTCGGCGGCCATCGCGTGGAAGCGATTCGCGCCACCGACGCGGCTATTCATCAACTCGAAGAGTGCTTGCGCTTCGACAAAGACTAGCGCTGCATCGCTGCAAATCTCAGGCCGCGCCGGGCGCCACCACAACTGCCCGGCGCGGTCTTTTTCTTTATGCAAGTACGTGTATTTTGAGCTCGAGGATTCGGCTCATACGGAACTCGCCGGGCCGAGGAATTTTTTCACGCATGTGAGGAACGGTGCCAGCCCATCCACTTTGGATAAAACCGTCGCAATGCCCGATGCGGAGGATCCGGCGGCCTGCACCTCGTCCGCGTACAGCGTCAGCATCATGATCGGCACTTCCGGCATTGCGGTCTTCAGTACCCTCGCCGCTTCCAATCCGTCCATCAGTGGCATGGCTAAGTCCATGACCACCAAGTCGGGCTTCAACTCCGCGGCCATTTTAATGGCATCGGCGCCGTTGCTCGCCTCGCCGCACACGCGGAAATCCGTAAGGCCTTCCACAGCCGCGCGTATTGTGAAGCGCTCAAAATCGCTGTCGTCGACTAAGAGAATTGTCTTAACGTGCGTCCTGGCGGCGGCCGCGTCACTTTGCACCGGGATGGTTTCCGACATTTACGTATGGTCGTCGAGCATGTCTATTCAAAACAATACAGGACATACCCGAGGGTAAAGACCCGATGGGAGTCGGCTCACAACGGCGAAACTGGCCGTTCTGCGGACTTACGGACGCCCTTGCCATTGCCGAGTAAGGCAGTAGAATGCCTGCCGACGTTGTCCCAATGAGGAGGTTCTGGCCGCATGGTTTCCGCTGATAAATTTCAGTCCGTTCGCACCGCCAATTATTTTTCCGCGCTCGCCGTCGCACTCGCTCTCACGATTTGCGCGCGTCCCAGTCGCGCCCAAGAGCCGGACATAACGAAAAGGCTCGACGGCTTCGATGCCTACATGGCGCAGACTCTGAAGGACTGGAACACCCCCGGCATCGGCGTCGGCATCGTCGTCAACGACAAACTCGTCTTCGCCAAGGGATACGGCTACCGCGACTACGAAAAAAAGCTGCCCTTCACTTCAACAACCCTTCATCAAATCGCCTCGAACTCTAAATTGTTCACCGCCGTCGTCGCCGGGATGCTCGTCGAAGAGGGCAAACTTACCTGGGACAAGCCCATTCGCGAATCCGTTCCCACCATCCAGTTTTACAACGATCAACTCAACAACAACGTCACCTTGCGCGACATGTTGTCCCACCGCACCGGGGTCACCCGCCACGATCTCATCTGGTTCAAGTCGCCTTTCACCCGCAAGGAATTATTCGATCGCCTCAAATATCTCGAGCCCCAAGAGCCCATGCGCCAGACGTTTCTCTACAACAACCTTATGTTTTCCGCTGTCGGCGAAATCATCGAACTAAAATCCGGCCAGCGTTGGGAGCAATTCGTCCGCGACCGAATCTTCACGCCCCTCGACATGACCACCACCACCTACTCCATTTCCGACATGACCCAGCACGCCGACCACGGCGTGCCCTTCCGCGAAAAGCGCGATTCCTTCGAGCTTTACAAAATTCCCTATTATGAAGACACCGAAGGCGTCGCGCCTGCAGGCGCCATCATCTCCAATATCGACGAGCTTTCCCACTGGCTCATCGCCTTGATGAACGACGGAAAATACAACGGCAAGCAAGTCTTGCCCGTCAAAGTCTTGAAAGATACCCTGCAGCCGGCCATCGGCCTGCCCAACACGCTCGGAGAAGCCCGCGGGTTTTGGGAGTTGTTAAATCCCGCTTACGGCATGGGACGCCAGACCGTCTCGTATCGCGGCCACTTGCTCACCTTTCATGGCGGCGATCTTCCCGGATTTCACTCCCAGGTTTCGTTCATGCCTAACGACAAAATCGGCGTCATCGTACTGGTCATCAGCGATCACAGCGCACCGCTCTACAACATCGTCAGCTACAACATTTATGAGCGCCTATTGGGCATGGACCAAACTCCGTGGAGCGAGCGGCAGCTCAAAATGCGCCTGGCCAACAAAAAAGCCAGCACCGAAGGGCGCGCCAAGGCCGGCGCCGACCGCGTGCCCAACACCAAACCGTCGCACGCGCTCGCCGACTATGCCGCTGAGTTCGAAAGTCCGGCGTACGGCATCGTGAAAATCAGCCAGAAGAGCGATGTCCTTCAGTTCGATTTCCACGACTTTCATTTCCCCTTGAACCATTTCCACTACGACCGGTTCGACACGCCCGATGACGAGGAATACGGGAAATTTTCGGTCAACTTTCGCACCAATCCGCAAGGCGACGTCGACACCGCTGTGCTCTCGCTTGACCAAGCCGAAGTTGTCTTCACGCGCAAGCCCGAAACGCTCGACGCCAAGCTCCTGGAAAAATTAGCCGGCACCTACCTCACGCCCAGCAAGGCTAAATTTCAAATCACCTACACACCCGGCGCTGGCCTTGCTCTTGCGTTTCCTGGCGGCCCTCCCACCAAGCTGACGCCGGTGAAGGGCTTGCAGTTCCGCACGCCGCAATTTACCGACGTTATTTACGAATTCGTTCTTGAGGACGGTCAGGTGAAAGCGTTGAAGGAACGCGACCCTTCCGGCGAGTTCACATACACTCGGCAATGACGAGAAAATCCGGCGTTGCGCTGACGCGGAATCTACTAACCAACTCAAACGGAAACGGGAGCAGAATTCAGCGATTGCTTCATTTGCTCGTGGTTCACCGCGCCGGCTCGCTGTGATCGTACCAATAGAAACCCGATAAGGGAGTCGTCACCACCGGCCTTTGCGCCAATAGGTTTCGCGGCCCAAATAGCCTCGCGACTGAGTTCTAGTTCATCTCCGCGATTTCACGGGCGCGTGTTTCTTGCGTTGCGCGTTTGATCGCGTGACGCCAGCGCAGCATCCCTGCGACTACAATTATCACGAGGCAGGCTTCGACGAAGAGTTTGCCGCCGTCGAACCAGTCCACTGGAGAATTTTTCAGGGCAGGGTCGGTGTACAGGCTGTGCCAGAAAAGAGCGGCGGCTGCGACGTAGATCGTGAAGTGGAAGGATTTCCATGCGCGCCGGCCGAGACGGATACGTAGGTACGACGTGACGACAACCAGCGCGACCACATAGAGCGCGATGGCGCCGATCGTGTTCTCCAGGGGCTGACTCGGAGAGTGCACCGGATAGATCAGATCGAGCACGCGGAATTTCGCCGATCTGTCGAAGAGAAGCACGATGGGATGAAGAACCGCGAGCGACAGCGCGAGATAGCCGGAAACATTGTGCAGACGGAAATAATTGAAGCGGCGATGCGGCCATTGCCGCACGGGGCTGTAACGGAAGGCCATCAACGTGCCGAGCAGCATGTTAAGCGTGACCGCTCCCACGGCGGTTAAGCCGACATAAGCCGACAGGTCTAAGATGGTGACGTCCGCGGGCATTGAGTGGTTGGACGTAAGAGCACCGAAGAGGGTAACGCGGAGAAGCGAAATTCTCCAGGCAGATGAAGATTTATTAGCGCAGCTTTGGGGCGGTTTAAGACGCGGCACCTGGTTCAGGCAAACCATCCCGACTGACAACAATTTTATTGCCCGTGGTTTGGCTGAAAATCATGTACTCACCGGGGGAAGTAGCCGCCAATCTTTGAACCGTTGACTTCGCAAGCTCAAAAGTGTCCGCCGCGGCCTTCCACACGTAAGTGCCATCCTCCATTTTGACGAATATATCTAAGGGTTCGAGCATGAGATGGGGCCTCTCTGGATACTGCTCACGTGTAGCGAAGAGCATCGTTTCTGCGGCCGATCGGCCACGGTGGCGCGCCGTTTCACCCGTCCACTGAAATAGGACGTAAAGCATGAACCCGCCACCGAGTAATCCGACCGCTGCTAGTGCGATAGTCGCCATTGGATGGCGAGCACGGCATCTCAGCGCCGTCCGTCGCTCTTGGAAGCAGACCTTAAAGAGATTGCCGCGCCCACTTAAAATGGATGCGCCGTCTTAGTGTGCCGATACGTTCTTTTTCTTAAAATCTTTCCGGGCAGAATGAAACCGCTCTTGAAAAACAGGCGTCGATCGTGAAGCATGTACGCGCGGAGAAGGAGCGTGCTCCGCGATTAGAGCGACCGGAGAAGTTTATAGAGTTCGTTGGCGGCGTCGAAGTCGGCTTCGAGTTCGCGGGAGTTCAGGCGCTCGCGCAGGTCGTCGAGGCGGCGAGCGAAAAGGTCAAGGGCGGCCGACAGGACTTCGCGATTGGTGAGGACGATGTCGCGCCAAGTGGAGTACGGGCTGCCTGCTAGGCGGAGAGAATCGCGCAGGCCGGGGCCGGCTACCGTGATGGGCAGGCCGTTTTCGTCGAGATGATCGTAAAGAAACGAGCCCAGAGCGACGGCGGCAAGTTGCGGGAGATGCGAGACCATGCCGACGGCGTAATCGTGTTGTTGCGCGCCGAGCCAGAGGGGGCGTGCGCCGATTTTTTCGAGGAGCTTGAGGAAAGCAGAGATGCGCGGGTCCCGTTCCGCGAGCGCGGAGTCCGCGGTGACGGAAGAATCGGCGATGAGCGCGTAGGGCGCGTTGCGAAAGAGGTCGGCGTCGGCTTGCGCGATTCCGGCAACTTCGCGGCCGGCCATGGGGTGACCACCAAGAAAGAGTGCGGTGGAAGGGGAAGAAAAATTTTCGGCCCCGGATTGCGCGATGCGCAGCTTGGTGCTGCAGGCGTCGGTGACCAGGGCATGTTTAGGGGCGGCGCGCGCGATTTCGGGAAGCAGGTCGAGTGTCACGCCGATGGGCAGGGCGATATACACGAGATCGGTGGCGCGGAGCGCGGGTGCGAGGTCGCCGGTGAAGGCTTCGTCAATCGCATTACGCGAGCGCGCCTGGTTCACGATCTCGGGGCGATCCCAGCCGGAGATGTGCAGGTCGGTGGCATATTTGCGCAGCGCCAGCGCGAACGAGCCGCCAATCAGGCCGGTGCCCAGGATCGTGACGCGCGAAATTAAGTGCGGGGACATGTTTTTAGTTCTGCCGGTTCGTTTGGAGTCGGCAAAGAAGATAACCTAGAGCGGAGAATCCAAGAACTAAAAACTAGGGGCGCACGAACCGCTGCGTGCGCTTTCGCAACACGTTGTAAACGTGCTCGCAAGGGTGTATCCCTGTTGGTCGAGGATGCATCTCTACACGCAGCCTCGCCGGGATGCCTTAAAAGGTGTCTGAGCGCGGAGAAAGTTGAGGAAATGTTATGGCTACGATCACAACCAAAGACGGCACACAGATCTATTACAAGGATTGGGGCAAGGGACAGCCGATCGTGTTTTCGCATGGCTGGCCGTTGAGCGCGGACGCTTGGGACGGCCAGATGATGTTCTTCGGGCACCGTGGCTATCGCGTCATCGCGCACGACCGGCGCGGACATGGCCGCTCCGACCAGACGTGGGACGGCAACGAGATGGACACGTACGCGGACGATCTAGCTGCGTTATTTGAAAAGCTCGACCTCAAGGACGCCATCATGGTTGGGCATTCCACCGGCGGCGGCGAAGTCGCGCACTACCTGGGACGCCACGGCGCGAAGCGCGTTGCCAAAGCGGTGCTGATTAGCGCCGTGCCGCCGCTCATGCTCAAAACCGAAAAGAATCCCGGCGGCCTGCCCATGTCCGTCTTCGACGACCTCCGCGCGGCACTTGCGGCCAACCGGGCGCAGTTCTACAAGGACTTCACTCTGCCCTTTTACGGATATAACCGGTCGGGCGCAAAGATTTCCGAGGGTATCCGGGAACACTGGTGGTTGCAAGGAATGCTTGGAGGCGTTAAGCCCCACTATGACTGCATCAAGGCATTCTCGGAAACGGACTTCACGGAGGACCTGAAGAAGATCGAACTCCCGGTGTTCGTGATGCATGGTGACGATGACCAGATCGTGCCCATTGCCGCTGCGGGCCTCTTGTCCGCGAAGATACTCAAGAACGCAATGCTGAAGGTCTATCCGGGCTTTCCGCATGGCATGCCCGACACCAACGCGGACCAGATCAACGCTGACCTGCTGACATTCTTCAGGGAGCAGCGCCGAAGCGCTGGCGCGTAAACGAGGCTTTAAGAGGACGGACCAGATTGCCGCGCTCGGAGGGCGGGTGAGGGTTGTCTGCGATCCGAGCGCGCGCATTGTTAATTCGAAACAGGCGTTGACGCGAACGCAGATGGTGAGCATTTCCGAAATATGAAAATGGTGTCTTTGAACGTCGGACTGCCGCGCGAGGTGATGTGGCACGGACGCACGGTAACGACCGGGATCTACAAGGAGCCCGTCGAGCGTAGAGTTGATTTGCGCAAACTGAATTTGGACGGCGACCGGCAGGCGGATCTCAGTGTGCATGGAGGAGAGTACAAGGCCGTTTACTGCTACCCGGTCGCGCACTATGACTATTGGAAAAAAGAGCTGCCGGGCCGGGAGCTGCCGATGGGCATGTTTGGAGAAAACTTCACCACGGACGGTTTGTCGGAAGGTTCCGTGCATCTAGGCGATCGATTCGCCGTGGGTTCCGCGGAAGTCGTGGTGACGCAGCCTCGCCTGCCCTGTTACAAGCTTGGCGTGAGATTTCAGTCCGACGACATGGTTCGGCGATTTCTCGCGAGCGGGCGGACAGGGTTTTATCTCGCGGTTACGCGCGAGGGGGAAGTCGGCGCCGGCGACGCGATCAAAGTGATTGCGCGAGACGCGAATGCGGTGCCCGTCTCGGAGGTCACCCGGTTGTATATCGCGAAAAGATATGACGATGAGGACGTGCGATCGCTGCGGCGGGCGCTGCGAGTTTCGGCGCTGCCCGAGAGCTGGAAGGAGTATTTCCGCGGGCGAATGGAGAAGGCGAACGTTTCGTGACAAAACTGCCGCGTCGCGCCGCAGTGGAACGGAAAGCCTTGCAAAGTCAGTGACGTTGGTGCTATTAAAGTCTCGCATGCTGCTTTCTTCCAGTGGCTTCACTTGAACAGCCCGCTAACCGCGGGTCCCGCCGGCACATATTCTTTCTGAAGTTCGAGTCGATAAACCCCGTGTAGTCACCAGACCGGATTGGTTTGGAGAAAGTTTTCCCATGAAATCGCGTGGAACTTTTGTTGCGGCATTGCTTTGCGTTGCGATGATCGCCATTTCCGGAGGCGGCATTTCCGTTTTTTCGCGGGTAAGTGCGCCGGTGCGCAATTTTGAATTTACCTACGTGACGAAAATTCCGCCTTTGCCGGCGGATGCAAAGAGTTCGAGGATTTGGATTCCGTTGCCCCAGTCGGACGCGTACCAAGCGATCAGCGACTTGAAAATCGACTCTCCGTTCCCCTACGTGACGCATCGCGATTCGGAATACGGCAACGAGTACGTGTACCTGGAGGTTCCTGCGGCAAAGTCTACTCTGGCGGCGGAGGTGCGCGTCCATTTTCAGGCGGCGCGGCAGGAGCATCACGTCGTGGTCGAAGGAACTCCGAACGTAACGAATTCTGAAGACCGGGAGGCGCATGCTGAAAATCTCAAGCGTTTCCTTGAGCCGGACCGACGGGTACCGCTCGCGGGAACCATTGCGGAGCTTTCCGCGCAAGAGACACATGGGATTCGAGATCCGATGGCCAAGTCGCGCGCGATCTACGACTACGTGCTCGCAACCATGCGCTACGACAAGTCCGGAACTGGCTGGGGCAATGGCGATGCCATCTGGGCATGCACGGCGAAACGTGGGAACTGCACGGATTTCCATTCGCTGTTCATCGGGATGATGAGGGCGGCGGGAATTCCTGCGCGATTCGAGATCGGGTTTTCGCTGCCCGAAGAACAGCACGCCGGAGCGATTGCGGGATATCACTGCTGGGCCGAGTTTTATCTGCCGCGATACGGATGGATTCCGGTCGATGCTTCGGAAGCGTGGAAGCATCCGGAGAAGAGGAATTACTTTTTCGGAACGCATGATGACAATCGCGTGCAGTTTACGGTCGGGCGCGACATCCGGCTGGACCCGGCGCAGCGAGGTGAGCCGTTGAATTACTTTATCTACCCCTACGCCGAAGCGGACGGGAAGCCGCTTGCGCTGGAATCGAAGTTCTCGTTTCAAGATCGAATGGCCAGCAGCGACTGAAAGAACAATTCACCGACTCGAATGGGCTCTCGACACTAACTGTCGGTCCCATGTTCGATGGTTAGTATGATTTTCCCTCGCGCATGTCCTTGGGCAAGATAACGGACAGCTTCCGCCGCGCGGCTTAGCTGGTAACGCCTGTCTATGACGGGTGCAACTTTTCGGGCCTCCATAAGATCCTTCAGGACGACCAAGTCCTTCTGGTTTATTTTCGCTAGAAAGAAACGGATCTTCTTGCGGCCAATGCGTGACAGCAATGGCCCCAGTAACCCAGTTTGGAGAGCTTGAACGCCCCCACCGCCGGCCATGACGAAAATACCGTCCGGAGTTAGCGCGCGCCGGTAATCGAAAATCGAATGGTGCCCGTTGGCAGCTAGAATCAGGTCGTAGTGCTGCCCGCTTTTCGTAAAATCTTCCCGGGTGTAATCAATGATATGGTCCGCGCCGAGCGATCGCGCCGTGTCTATCTTCCCGGTGCTGCACACGGCTGTGACTTCGGCGCCAAAGGATTTGGCAATCTGAATCGCAAAGGTGCCCACGCCACCGGAGGCGCCGTCAATCAGGACCTTTCGGCCGGGCCGGATGCGTCCCTTATCACGCAGGCCCTGAAGGGCCGTGAGAGCGGCGACTGGTAGAGCTGCCGCATCCTCGAACGAACTGTTGGCTGGCTTCGGCGCTAAATTGTCTTCCTTGGCGCACCCATACTCGGCAAAGGCTCCTCGGCATGCTCCGAAGACCTCGTCGCCTGGCTTGAACTGGGTTACGTTCTTGCCCACCGATTCCACTCGCCCGGCGATATCGTGGCCGGGGACCTTGCGTTTCGGTGCGCGCAGGCCACCACCCATAATGCGAAGAAAGAACGGTTTACCGCGCATAAGGTGCAGGTCGACTGGATTTACAGAGGCCGCGTAGATCTTTATCAAGACTTCATTGTCCGCGGGCGTGGGTTTAGCCAGCTCGGTGAGCTGGAGGACATCCGGCGAGCCGTAGCGTGTTTGTACAATCGCTTTCATAAAGTGCAGCAACGGAAGAGCTGCTCTTGCATGGACCACAGAGAATGGGGGAGCCGGCTCCTTTGTACACGAGCACGGCACCCTTTAATAGGGTCAGGCTATGCTCCCGGTCTATTCTGTCAGGGATGTGCCCGGTCCGTACCCCAGGAGCAGGGCCCCCCTCCCCCTGGGTTTTGCATAAGTGTTCATTCTAAACGTACTTAAAGTTCTTTGTTTTCACACACTTTTGCAAGTGTTCATTCTAAAGGTGGTTAGCGCGAACTGCGAAGTCGACTCCTTTCGGTTTGAAAAATGAGCATGAACTCGCACTTGGAAGGATCATTGACGGTCAAATTTGACGGCGCGGTGGAGTTTTGAGCTGGGCGGTGCGGCGATCATGGCTTAGATTACTCTACTGGTAAACTCACCACAACTGTACGAAGGTACAGAAAAGGGGCTTCTGTACTATTTTGTTGTCTGCGTGAAGGGAGAACGGCGATGACGGAATCAGGGGTTGGAGAGGCGCGGACGAGTGGCGCGATTGAATTTGAAGGAGTTACGCCGATACTGCGGGTGGGGAATTTGGCGGCGAGCGTTGCATATTATGTGAAGGTGCTGGGGTTCAAGGTGGATTGGCAGGATCCGGGGATCATGGCGTCGGTTTCGCGGGGGCGTTGCCACATTATGCTGTGCGAAGGCGATCAGGGGCATGCGGGCGGCTGGGTTTGGATTGGAGTGGACGCGATTGAGCCGTTGTTTGCGGAGTATCAGGCCGCGGGTGCGAAGGTTCGGCATGCGCCGACGAATTATTGGTGGGCGTATGAGATGCAGATCGAGGATATCGATGGAAATGTGCTGCGGATCGGGGCGGAGCCGAAGGACGGAGTGCCGATGGGAGAATGGCTGGACGCGCGCGGGGAGGCTTGGGTGAAGTCAGCGGCGGGCGAGTGGCGGAAGAGATAAGATTCACGCTCACAGAAGAAAGACCACCCTTGCACAAACCGCAAGCATGAGGCACGCGGCAAGGGACGAAACGCATTATATTTTAGTTCTGTTATTATCCATCAAGAGAAGTTCAGAGGACCAATTTGATTTTGGATCGGCAAACGAGGCGCACGGCCGTTAAATCTGGCGCGTGTTTCATAGGCTTGTTTGTGGTTGTTTGCGCAGTTGCGCAGGTGGTTCCGACCCCGAAGGTCCTCCAACAAGGCTATATCACTACCGATCCATCAGGCATGAAGCTCCAGATCGGGTTTCGGCTGGAGCGCGGCAAGTTATCGGTTGATCGCGAATGGTCAAACGGAAAAACAGATGAATTAGTGGTTTTGTTCGCCGACTTGATCGCAGTGTCTCCGATAGAGCCGCTCCCTTGGGGGAAATGGTCAGTGATGGTGCAACAGAGGAATGGTGGTATCGCCTATATCCCGTTCAATACAAAGGACGACGCCATCATCGTGGCGAATTACCTTTCCGAGGTAAGCGGCGCACCACCGGTGAGCGAGCACCTTGCCGGCTCGCGGGGCTCAGCGCCTATTTCTGAGGTAAGGGGCTCAGTGCCAGTCTCCGATGCAAGCCCGAATCCTAGCGAGCTGACGTGGTCTCCTGCGCTGTGTCCGCCGGGGGCGCGATTGAGTTGTGCGGCGTTTCAGGAATTGTTTGATCACGACGACCCTGAGATCGTAAGATACACAAAACGAACAAGCCCTGGCCAGGTGCATGCGTGTTTCAGCACCGAAGGTGCAGACCGGTTCTTAATCGTACAGATTGACAATGTATCGCAGAGAGTAAAAGAGGCGTTCGTTTGGATTGCGGTGTTTGAGCATGGCGTGCAAAGTGATTCGGATATGTATGGTTTGAAATGGCTTAGCGATAGCTTTTCTGCACTAAGAGTCTTCGGAGAAAAACAATCTGAGGCCGGCTTGGTCAACGATTCGGCGATGGACTTACATAAAAGCTTTGTAAATAAGATCGGCACTCAAACTCAGTACAGAATGGCAATTCGTTGGTCCACGGGGAAGTACGTCCAGGAATATTTGTGGAAGGATGAAAAAGGGAAGTTCCAGTCGGACATGCAGTCAGGAACGTGTGTAAAGCTCCACTGAACTACTCTCTGCGGTTTGATCGTGCGTTGCGGGTGTCCGCAGACCACCCGCCCCTTGCACAAACCGCGGATGGGGCACCCGGCTCGATGGCAGCCGGGCGCGTGTGCAAAAAGCGCCCGCCACGGTCGGCGGCCGCTACCGGTGCTGGTTCATTTCACCGAGTTCGCAATTCCGGTCTCAATTACGCTGAGAATTGCGCGGGGAACAGTTCGGCCGATTGCAGAGACGATTAATCGGGGCTCGTGTAGCGGCCCCGGACTTTCGGGGGCGCTTTCGCCGTGCGCCACGGAGGGAGCCACGGGGCATAAGGAACCGGTGTTTTCGGCCACTGCCGGTGAGGGAGCCTAGAAACGGATATTGGTCAGGCCGGTGGCACAAACCGGCGCGGACCGGATTCATCCAGATGTACCATGCAACCGCATCCGGTGAGTCATTGCGCCGAAGGATGTGGTCATAGAATTTTTTCTGCCAAAGAGGGCGCCCAGTCTTCCTTTCGAATGGCATCGACGTTTTGAGTTTTATCGCACGCACGACTTGAAGCAGATCGCTGGAAGGCTCGCGTCCCTCGAGGAGCAGATGAACGTGATCCGGCATGAGGCAATATGCATGGACGGCGAAAAAGTGTGAAGAAGCGTTATCGCGAAAGCAACGTAAAACCCAGTCGCAGACTCTTGCTGTCGTGAAAAGTTTGCTGCGATTCGCAGAGCAAAGAGTGATGAAAAACCAGCCCTTACCCACATAGTCTTTGCGAGCTAAGCGGATGTTTTTGTGGTGAAACGGCATCGTTGTGGTACGCAGGAACCAACGGAACCATAAAAGATACAGAGCAAATCGCGCCGTTACAAATCCGCGCGTCAAATTGTCGGCGTGGCATCGTTGAACGAAAAGCGCCCGCGACGGTCCGCGGCCGCTACAGGTGCCATTACATTCAGCCGCTGCCAATCTCGAGACTTCCGGCATACATCACGCTCAACCTGACATCGCACATCAAAGACACTACAGGTCGTCGGGGGAGAACTGCGAGAAGGCGTCGGGGGCGGCTTCCTCGAAGCGGGTTAGACGGCTGCGGAATACGAAGCGGACGGTGTCGGTGGGGCCGTTGCGTTGCTTGGCTATGCGGAGCTCGGTTTCTTCGCGTTCTTCGGGGGTGGCGCCGGCTTTGAAGAAGTGGGGGCGGTAGATGAACATGACGACGTCGGCGTCCTGCTCGATGGCGCCGGATTCGCGGAGGTCGGAGAGTTGGGGGCCGCGCTCGTCGCGCTCGGGGGCGCGGGTTAGCTGGCTTAGGACCAGGACGGGGATTTGGAGTTCTTTGGCCAGGCCTTTCAGGGAGCGGGAGATGCTGGCGACTTCTTCCTGGCGATTGCCGAAGCGGCCGCGGGCGGTGATTAGCTGGAGGTAATCGACGATGAGGAGCGAAAGACCTTTGTCGCGCTTGAGGCGGCGGGCCTTGGCGCCGATTTCGAGGACGGAGATGGAGCCGGCGTCGTCAACCCAGATGGGGGAGGAGGAGATGGTGCCGAGGGCTTCGGTCATGCGGCGCCAATCTTCGCGGGAGAGATGGCCGGTGCGGAATTTGTGGGCGTCGATCTGGGCGACGGAGGCGACGAGGCGTTGAAGCAGGGATTCCTTGGACATTTCGAGGCTGAAGACGGCGACGGGCTGGCCAGCGCGAATCGCGATGTTTTCGGCAAGGTTGAGCGCGAGCGCGGTTTTTCCTTGCGAGGGGCGCGCGGCGAGGATGAGCAGCTCGGAGGATTGCAGGCCGGAGGTCAGCTTGTCCAGCTCGACGTAGCCGGTGGGGATGCCGGTGATGCTTTTGCCTTCGCGGAAGATTTTTTCGAGGCGCTCGAAATTGTCGCGAACGATGTCCTTGACGGGGATGAGGCCGGCGCGGATGCGGTCTTCAGCGAGCTGGAAGATGGAAGACTCGGCGTTGTCGAGGATGGCGTCGGCGCCGTCTTCGCCCTCGAAGGCGCGCTGCTGAATGTTGTGCGTGGCGTGGATGAGATTGCGGAGGATGGCCTTTTCTTTGACGATGCGCGCGTAGTGCTCGATGTTGGAGACGCGCGGCATGCCGTCGGCGAGAGAGGCGAGATAGGGCGCGCCGCCGGCGGCTTCGAGATCGCCGCGGCGGTGCAGCTCTTCGGTCAGCGTGATGAGGTCGATGGCTTGCTGCGCTTCGCCGAGGGCGATCATCTGGGTGAAGACGCGGCGGTGCTGATCGAGGAAGAAATCCTCGGGCTTGAGATTTTCGATGGCGGCGTTGAGGGCGTTGTTGTCGAGGATCACGGCGCCGAGGACGGAACGCTCGGCGTCGAGGTTGTTGGGGAGAGGCTTTTCGAGGGTGGAGTCGGTGGGCATGCGTGGTTATATTTCGCTTTTATTTCGCCTACGGTAACACAGACCCCTTTTGCCGCGCAAGATCGACTCGCACGGGATGCTTGCTTGCTTAATTTTTCAGGTGGCGAGGGATTCGCCGCGACGGCAAGCCATCCGCCCTCTGGCGGACGGCCTGCCTCGCGGTTGGTAAGCTGGGCTCGACCGACTCCCCTGAATTTTTAGAATGCGTGATGCGTTGTGAGCGCATTGTGCGCGGATAGGTGGCGCGCGTCAACGGGTGTGGGTGTGCATGATTGCGGAAAACGGTGCAAAACTTTTTTGTGAAAGGCGAGGCGCGCAAAAAAATCACCGCGTTATTTTTTGCCGAGCACAAGTGGTTGAGATCCTTCGGCTATCCTTACCGGATAGGATGACAACGCTGCGCAAAAAAACGCCGCCACTTGTGAAGGGTGGCGGCGCGGAAATTGCGACTGGTAAAACTACGATTCTTTTTCGACGTAGGCTTTTACTTCGGCGGTTACTTCGCGGAAGATTTTCACGGTTACGGGATATTCGCCGAGCGCTTTGATGGATTCCTTCAGCTGGATCTGGCGCCTGTCGATCTTAAAGCCTTGGGCGGCGAGGGCTTCGGCGATGTCGGCGGACGTGACGGAGCCGAAGAGCTGATCGTTCTCGCCGGTCTTGCGGGTGAAGCGCACGGAGACGCCGTTGATGAGCGCGGCTTGCTTTTGCGCGGCGTCGAGCTCGTTGGCGGTTTTCTTGGCGAGCGAGGTGCGAATGCGCTCGAGGGCTTTCATGTTGCCGGTGGTGGCTTCGATGGCGAGCTTGTGCGGCAGCAGGAAATTGCGGGCGTAGCCGGGCTTTACAGTGACGATGTCGCCGCGGTGGCCGAGCTTTTCGATGTCTTCTTGAAGGATGATTTGCATTGTCATTCTCTTTGCTCCTGTTAAAGGCGCCCGCGAAAGTCCGCGGCCGCTACATGTGCCTTGCTGCGATGACGATACTTCGTTGCGAACCTGCTTCGTGCTCCGTGCTTAAAAGCGCCGGTCTGAAGACCGCCGCTACGTTTTTGGCGCTTCGCTAGCCGGTGGCGCTGCAGGTGCTGGCGCGTGCGCTTGCTGTGCAGCGGCTGGGGCGTGGGCGCCTGGCGCTCCTGCTGGTGCTACCGGGCGCGGGGCGTGGGTGCCTGCGGCGCTGCCGGCGAAGGGCATTAGCGCAATGTTGCGGGCGCGCTTGATGGCTACGCCGAGCCAACGTTGGTGACGCGAGCAGACGCCGGTCATGCGGCGCGGGAGAATCTTGCCGCGCTCTTGCACGAACTGCGAGAGGATGTCGGCGCGCTTGTAGTCGATGAAGTCCATTTTCTCGACGCAGAACTTGCAGACTTTTTTCTTGCGGAAATATTGGCGCTTGCCGCGCGGGCGTCCGCCGGGACCTCCACCTGGGCCACCGGGGCCGCCTTCGCGGCGGGGACCACCGTGACCGCCGCCCGGGCCGTGTCCGCCACCGTGACCGCCGGAGCTACCTTCGCGACGCGGAGCGCCGCTGGGGGCTTGCGATTGCTGCTTTTGCTCATCTGCCATAACTGCCTGCCTTTCCCATTTGACTCGGACTCAGCCGAGGTCAGTAAACCTTCAAACAAAGGCGCCCGCGACGGTCCGCGGCCGCTACAAAAGACTAGCTGGCGGCCGCTTGCTCTGGGGCTGCGGCTGGAACTGCCGGGGTTGGCGCCGGAGCCGGTGCAGTGCGACGCGGACGGCGTGCGGCACGGGCTTCGCGCTTTTGCACGAGCTTCTTCTGGCGCTTGAGATCTTCGTCGAGACGGACGGTCAAGTATTTGATGACCACGTCTTGCACGCGGAGGCGGCGCTCCAGCTCGGCGATTAGCTCGTGATGCGCGGTGCGGATTTGCTGGTAGACATAGATGCCCTCGCGGTGCTTGGCTACGCGATAGGCGAGCTTGCGCGTACCCCAGTGCTCGGTCTTTTCAATCTTGCCGCCCTTTTCGGCGCAGGTGTGCTCGATGCCGGAGATGACTTTCTTGATTTCGTCTTCCGGGGTGGCGGGACGAGTGATGAAGATCAGATCGTACAAACGCTCTTCCATGGTGAACCTCTTTCCTTCTGTTTCCGGGCGCTGGCCCGGGAAAATTTTCTGGCGGCGCGTTGCGGCGCTGCGCCGGTCTGAAGACCGGCGCTACGTTGCTTCGCCTTCGATCGGCTTGCGGCGATTGAATTTTGTCATTGCCGCGTCTAGCCCTTCTTTCAAGATCATCTCTACTGCGTTGCCGGCTTCGTCGAGCATTTCGGCGGCGATCTCCAGCTCCGCTTTTTTCATTGGCCGAAGGACGTATTCCCTTCGGCTGTTAAGCTGATGCTCGGGACCGCAGCCAAGCCGGAGCCTGGAAAATTCTTGCATGCCGACGGCGCTGATTACGGACTTGGCGCCGTTGTGGCTGCCGGCGCTGCCGTCCGGATGAATCCGGATGGTGCCCAGCGGCAACTGCACTTCGTCCCACATCACCAACAAATCGCTTACGTCCAACTCGTACTTGGCCAGCAGCTCTCGTACGGAGATGCCGCTGAGATTCATGTACGTTTGCGGCTTGGCGAGAAGGATCTCTTCTCCAGCCAATTTGCCGCGGCCTACGAGGGCCTTGGCTTCCGGGCGCTCCACGCGAATCGCTGCGCGATTGGCGAGTTCGTCCACGGCCATGAAACCCAAGTTATGCGGCGTCCACTGATACTCGGGATCGGGGTTGCCTAGTCCGACGATTAGCCGCATATATCAGTCAGCACCAAAACAAGCCATTGCGAAAACAACACTCGGACTGGCGCAGCGTGCTGCGCCGCTACAAAGGACTTGCCTACTTCTTTTTCTCCTTGTCGGGCTTTTCGGTTTTCTCGGCGGCCTTGGGCTTGGCTTCGCCTTCGGCGCCTTCTTCGCCTTCGACTTCCTTCTTGCCCTTCTTGATGACTTCGGGTTCGGCGGGAGCTGCGGCATCCGCGGCCACGGCCTCGACGGGCTTCTCCTCTTCGACCTTGAGAGTGACGACGTGAGCGATCACTTGTTCGGGTTCGGTGAGCAGTTTCAGCTTGGTGGTGTCGATTTGCAGATCGCGGGCGCGTAGCGCTTGATTCAACATCAAAGCGCTCACATCCACCTTGAATTCCGTCGGAATGTCGGCTGGCAGGCATTCAATTTCGACTTCACGGGTGACCATTTCAAAGACGCCGCCCTGCTGCTTGACGCCGGCGGGATCGCCGAAGGTGTGCACGGGAACTTTCACGCGCATGCGGACGTCCATGGCGACGCGAAGAAGATCGACGTGGAGCAATTTGCCGCTGACGGGATCATTGAGCCAGTCCTTAAGGATGGCTGGCTCATGCTTGCCGCCGAGGTCAACCTGGAAGAGAGTGTTGTGGCCGCTCTCGGAACGCAGAATGGAGTTGACCTGCTTGGCGTTCACGGACAGCGTAATGGCTTGGCCTTTGCCGCCGTAGAGGACGGCGGGGACTCTACCGGTGGCGCGCAAACGCCGAGCTTCGTTTTTTCCGCGTTCGGCGCGAGGAGCTGCTTCGACTATTACGTTCTCTTTTGATTTCTGAGCCATGCTTTCTACCCCCTCTTCCTAGCAAACTTTCCTAGATTTCGTTGACGTTGAGGTCCTTCAGCTACCCTCGTCGGGTAGCTTCCGGATGACAACGCGAAGATCAAATAAAGAGCTCGCTGATAGATGTTTCCTCGTGAATGGAGCGAATGCCGCGGGCGAGCAAGCCCGCCACGCTCAAGATTTTGATCTTGCCCATGGTTCTTGCCGCGTCGGACATGGGCACCGAGTCAGTGGCCACGACTTCCTTGATCTGGGACTTGGCGATGCGATCGATGGCCGGGCCGGAGAGCACGGCGTGGGTGCACGCGGCATATACCTGCGTGGCCCCTTCGCGGATCAGGGCCTCGGCGGTTTTTACCAGAGTTCCGGCCGTGTCGATGATGTCGTCTACGATCAAGGTGCTGCGGCCGCGCACGTCGCCGATCAAGTTCATGACTTCGCTGACGTCGACATCGATGCGGCGCTTATCGACGATGGCTAGAGGCGCATCGAGACGTTTGGCGAAGAAGCGTGCGCGCTCGACGCCACCGGCGTCGGGCGAAACAACGGTCAACTTTGGCAGATTCAACTGCCGAAAATGCTCGACGAGAACCGGAGAACCATATAGGTGGTCTACCGGAACGTCGAAATAGCCCTGAATCTGCGGCGCGTGCAGATCGAGCGTAAGGGCGCGGCTGGCGCCCGCCGTTTCGAGCAGGTCTGCGACGAGCTTTGCGGAGATCGGGACGCGAGGCTTGTCTTTGCGGTCCTGCCGGGCATAGCAGTAGTAGGGCAGTACAGCGGTGATGCGCCAGGCGGACGCGCGTTTGAAAGCGTCAATCATCAGCAATAGCTCAACGAGGTGGCAATCCACCGGATAACTACACGGCTGCACGACGAAGACGTCCGCACCGCGCACATTTTCGAGAATCTGAAAATAAATTTCTCCATCGCTGAAGCGGCCGAGCTTGGCTTCGCCGAGCGGTACGTCCAAATGCTTGCAGATACTCTGCGCAAGCGGCAGATTCGCGGTGCCCGAGAAAATCTTGAAGCGGTCGTCGTGCAAGTCGCGTTAGCTCCCAAGGACGATGCGAAAACATTGCCGCGAGCAAGTGCAACGGTTGAGATCCTTCGGTCCGGCAAAAGGCGCCGGAACCTCAGGATGACAAAACCATGAAATTTGCGCTGATAGAGACGCTGCGGTTCAGAGGGCTTGCGCACCTTTAGAGTGCGGCGTGGACCTTCCGAAGATACCTGTCGCGCGAAACTGTTTCGCAAACGAAGGTGTATTCGTCCTGAAACCCGACAGCGGCTCGGCGCGCCAACGCTGGGCTCGGGAAAACTCCAAACACCGCCGAACCGCTACCCGCCAGCGAGGCTTCTGTAGCTCCGCGCTGAAGCAAAGCCCTCTTGATTTGCGCAAGTCGAGGGTGACGCTGAAAAACCGGCCTTTCAAAATCGTTGGAAAGGCCGCTTCCCTGCGTGCTCCAGGATAGAGAACAGAACTTCCAAAGTTTAGAGGCAGAGCGAGTTTTTGTCAATGCAGGGGCCCGGAGCCAGCGGTAAGCGTCGGGCGTGGGAACATGAATGTCGTTGGGCGAAACCACGAGCAGCGCGAGCTTGGGGATGTCAGGCAACGGATAGATTTCGTCGCCGCGACCGATGCCCAAGGCGCGGCCACCGAAGAGGAAAAACGGGACGTCGGCGCCGAGCGACGCGGCAATTTCCATCAATCTTGAAGCAGGAATCTTGCGCCGGGTGAGCTGCAGGTATCCGCGCAGTGCTGCCGCGGCATCGCTCGAACCGCCGCCCAGGCCGCGGCCGGCGGGGATCTTCTTGCGGAGATCGATTTCGACGCCCGGGCGAATCTCAAGCTCGCGCCGCAATGCATCGACGGCCGCGTAGACCAGATTCTTGCGGACAGGTTCGAGAGAAAGAGGAGCGTTTCCCTGAATGGTGAGGCAAATGCCGGAAGATTTGGAGGCGCGCAAGCGCAAGTCATCATGCAGCGAGATGGTCTGAAAAATAGTGCGGAGTTCGTGATAGGTGTCCGGGCGCTTGCCAAGAATGTCCAGGCGCAGATTAACTTTTGCGAAGGCTGGGACTCGGATTTCGCGCACGGCTATTGCGGCTTGGCTTCTTGCACGGACGATTTTTGCGCTACGTGGTGCTTGGTTTGGCCTAATTTCTTTTCGATCTCGGCGATTTTTTCATTCTCCACATCGGCAGGGAGAGCATGACGCCATTCGGAGAGTGATTTCTCCCACTCCGCGGCGGCTTGTTCGTTGCGGCCGAGCTTGGCGTAGACATCGCCAAGATGCGAATGGATGGTGGGATCGTGGCTGTCGCGTTCGACGGCCTGGTGCAGAGTGGCTTCCGCCTCGGTGAGCTTGTTCTGCTTGTAATAGATCCAGCCCATGCTGTCCAGGTACGCTCCATTGTACGGCTCTTCTTTCAAAGCGCGCTGGACGAGATCCGCAGCTTCATCAAGACGCTGCCCCAGATCGCCAAGCATGTAGCCGTAATAATTGAGGACAGGACCGCTGTTGGGATTGACCGCCAGAGCTTTTTTAAATTGATCTTCGGCGCGGTCGAAGAATTTCTGGCGCTCGTAGATGGCGCCGAGAACAAACCAAACCATCTCGTTGTCGCGAGGACGGCCGGGCAAGACTTCGGCGGCGTGCGCGGCTTCTTCGGCCTCTTTGAAGCGTCTGCCGCGTTCGTAGACCTGGGCAATGTTCAAATACGTGTCGCGGTCCGCTTCGGATTTGGTCAGCTGCACGCGAAGCATCTTCACGGCGTCGTCGGTCTGTTCGTTTTCCCCGAGGAGCAACGCCTGACTGGAGCGAATGGCAGGATCGGTGGGATATTTCGCAAGCGCTTCTTTGCCTGCTTGCAACGCCTTGGGCAGATCCTTGGCCGAACGATAAGTGTCCATGATGAGGAGACGAGCACGGCGATCTTCGTCGTCGCCCAAGTGACCCAACTCGCTGAAGGTGAAAAGGGCGGCCTGATAGTTTTGGCGCTCTTTGTAAAGCTGCCCGAGCTCCTGGTAAAGGATAGCGAGAGAGCGGCGACGCGAAGGCAGTACAGCGGATTGACCCTTAACGCCGGTAATCGCATCGGAGAGGACACGGATGGCGTCATCGTAGCGACCCTGGGCCTGGTACAGCATGGCCTCGTTGTACATGACTTCAAGGCTGCCGGGCGCATACTGACGGGCCTTTAGCAAGCTCTCTTCGGCGTGGTCGAGTTGGTGCATCTCGCGGTAGATCTGCGCGATGCGCAAATAGATGTCCGCATCATCGGGCATCAGGTCGGCGAGCTTTTGGTAGACGGCAAGGGCGTCGGAAAATTTCTCCTCGGCCATCAGGGTTTGGCCGAGCCCGCGCTGGTGGCTCATTTCAGAAGGATCGAGCGCCACGGCTTTGCGATACGCCTGCTCGGCCTTAGGGAGATCCTTGGTTTGCGTGTAGGCGTCGCCGAGTAGGTCCAGAAGCGGCGCGGAAGGCGCACGGCTGTTCATGCTTTCAAGCAGCGAGACAGCTTCGGCGGACTTGCCTTCATCGAGAAGCAGTTGCGTCAGCTGCTCGACGGCGGCTTCATTCTCCGGATCGTCTTTAAGAATGCCGCGAAGAACGGTTTCGGCCTGATCGTGTTCGTTGCGCAAGCGGTACAGGCGGGTCAGCCAGAGGGCTGATTCGGTATCCGACGGGTCGAGGCGGTAGATTTCCTTGTACTGTTCGATTGCTTTCCCGGCGACTTCGGATTGACCGACGCCGGCGCTGAGATCACCGAGGCTACGAAGGTAGATTCGGGCCAGAAGGCGCCGCGTGGGGACATCGTCCGGATGGCGCTTCAGAATTTCGCGCGCTTCGGCTACAGCGTCGTCAGTGCGCTTCGCTTTCCAATACATTTCGGCGAGGCGCTCGCCGATTACGGGGGATTTGGGATCGAGCGCGTAAGCCTTCTTATAGAAATCAATGGCTTGAGAGGCGTATTCGGCTTTGCTGGTATTTTCGTACTGCTGCTCGTAGATGTGGCCCATGGTGTAGTCGAAATAGGCGTCGGAACGGGAAGAAGGTGGAATCGTGGCTTGAGCTGAGCCATTTTCCTGAGGCTGTGACGCGGCATCGGCGGGCGTCGTAGGAGACTGCGCGAAGGCAGCGACCGCTCCGGCGGAAACCAAGAGTGTGGATAGCGTGAATCGGTGAAGTTTCATCAGTGCCCCGAAAACAAAAAGTATCCCATGCGACCCAAACGCGGTCAAAAGCAAATTGGCGCGGTTTCCAGGGCCGAAGAGCCTAAGGGTAGGATGCGTGGAAGAAGCGGAGCGTTCCCAGGAGATTTGGAAAGTTGCGTTCCTACCGTATTACTGCAACAATCGAAATATGAAGAAGGCCGACCCTGTTTTGGTAACGCGTAGCGCTTTGCGATTTTCGGCGCTGGGGGCCGAGCCTCGTCTGCAGATTTTGCGTTTGCTGCTGGCGGCGCATCCGGAAGGGATGGTGGTGGGAGAGGTGCAGGAGGAGATGGGCATACCGGCTTCGACACTCTCGCACCATTTGGAGAAGTTGAAGCAGGTGGGGTTGGTGAAAGTGCGGCGCGAGGGGACTTTCCTGTGGTACGCAGCGGACACGGACGCGCTAAGGGAAGTGCTGAATTTTCTGTATGAGGAATGCTGCACGCGAAGCCGGGCGGTGGCTTCCGAGACCGTGGTGCAGATTTCGCGGTGATGATGACGAGTCAATCGATGGGCAAGCAAGGAGAACGCTGATGAGCGAGACGAACATTCAAGAAGCGGTGAAGCAGAAGTATGGAGATGCCGCGAAACAGGTGGCGGTGGGCGGAACGGCGTGTTGCGGAGGCGGAGGAGAACTGAGCGGGTGTGACCCGATTACGAAGAATTTGTATGACGAGGCGCAGAAGTCCGGTCTGCCGGCGGAAGCAGTGGCGGCTTCGCTGGGCTGCGGGAATCCGACGGCACTGGCGAAATTGCAGGCTGGCGAGGTGGTTTTGGATTTGGGGTCGGGCGGCGGAATTGACGTGCTGCTTTCAGCGAAACGTGTGGGCCCGACAGGGAAGGCGTATGGATTGGATATGACGGACGAGATGCTGGCGCTGGCGCGCGCTAATCAGAGAAAGGCGGGCGTGGAGAACGTTGAGTTTCTGAAGGGCGCGATTGAGAGTATTCCACTGCCGGAAAATACGGTGGACGTGATCATTTCTAATTGTGTGATCAACCTTTCGGGGGATAAGGATCGTGTGCTGGCGGAGGCGTTTCGCGTGCTGAAACCTGGAGGACGGCTGGCGGTCTCCGACGTGGTAGTGCGCGGCTCCGTCCCGATGGAAATTCGGAGGAGCATGGAGCTGTGGGTTGGGTGCATTGCCGGCGCGCTGGAGGAAAAGGAATATCAGGAGAAGCTGTTGCGGGCGGGATTCGAGGGGATCGGGGTTGAGCCGACGCGAGTTTATAAGGCGGAGGAGGCGCGCGACTTTCTGGCTGCAGCGGGACTTGATCCCGAGGTCGTGGGTCCGCAGATCGAGGGAAAATTCGTGAGCGCTTTTGTGCGGGCGGCGAAACCGGGACAGAAGGCGGCTTGTTGCGGGCCGAGCTGCTGCGCCTGATGAGCTCAGATGCGCGGGAAAAATGACTGCAGCGGGGAGTAAGGCGCGTGTGCTGATTTTGTGCACGGGGAATTCGGCGCGGAGTCAGATAGCGGAAGGGCTGTTGCGTCGAGCCGGCGGCGGGCGATATGAGGTGTTGAGCGCGGGGACGAGGCCAGTGGGTGTGAATCCCCTCGCTGTCGAAACCATGCGGGAGTTGGGAATCGACATTTCGGCGCAGCGTTCGAAATCGGTTGCGGAATTTGCAGGCGAAAAATTCGCCACGGTTATCACCGTTTGCGACAACGCAGCGGAGGAGTGCCCGGTATTTCCCGGCGCGCCAGAGCGAGTTCATTGGAGCTTGCGTGATCCAGCCGCAGTTTCCGGCACTCGGGAGGAGAAATTGGCGGCTTTCCGAGAGATTCGCGACGATTTGGAAAGGCGGATTCGCGAATTCGTAAGCTCCGCAGCGAGCGCCACGCCCGCTGACTAATCGTTGACGCGATGCACTTTCATGTGCTTGTGATCAGCAACAGGAGTGGCCAGGCGGAAGATGTGCTCGCCGCGATTTTGATCGAAGCGATACAGAAGGGTGGCGTCGGCAGCGCGCTCTTCGCGGGCCAGCTCGAGTTCGGGATTACTTACGACCACTTCGCCTTTGTTGTTGACGCGAAGCTCCGTACCTACCTGCAGAACAATTTTCATTTCCTCGCTTGCGGCCATGACACCCTCCGATTTGCGTGATTGCTGAAATTTGGATGCAGGGAAGTCGCGGAACGGCGCATGCTTTTTGCGAAGCTTCGTGTCGACCTTAGTGGAGGAAATGGCGCATGCCCGTGAAGACCATGGCGAGACCCAGACGATCGGCGGCCGCGATGACGTCGTTGTCGCGAACGGAGCCACCGGGCTGAATGAAGGCGGTGGCGCCGGCTTTGGCGGCTTCTTCGACGCCATCGGGAAACGGAAAGAAAGCGTCGGAGGCGACGACAGTGCCTTGCAGAGACGATTGCGCTTTCATCACCGCGAGTTTGACGGAATCGACGCGGCTCATCTGCCCGGCGCCGACGCCGAGCGTGGCGCCGTCGCGAGCGAAGACGATGGCGTTGGACTTCACATGCTTGCAGACTTTCCAGGCGAAGCGCATGTCGTGCATTTCTTTTTGTGACGGGGCGCGTTTGGTGATGGTGCGCAGGTCGGAGTCACTGATTTCGCCAAGGTCGGGTTGCTGCACGAGCACGCCGCCCAGGATGCGCTTGAGCTGAAGCTCGCGATCGGGTTCGAGACCGCCGGGAGGCAGCTCGAGTAAGCGAAGATTTTTTTTGGCGGCGAAGATGGATTTTGCCTTTTCGTCAAAACCGGGGGCGGCGATGCATTCGACAAAGAGCTTGGCGACTTCTTCGGCGGTGGGTGCTTCGACCTCGCGGTTGAAGGCCAGCACGCCTCCAAACGCGGAGATGGGGTCGGAGGCTAGGGCCTTCAGATACGCGTCGCGAAGGGTTTCCTGCTCGGCTGTGCCGCATGGGTTGTTGTGCTTGATGATGACGGCGGCAGGGTTGCGGAATTCGGCGGCCAGGCTGCGGGCGGCTTCGAGATCGACGAAATTATTGTAGGAGAGCTCCTTGCCTTGAAGCTGCTTCGCAGCGGCGAGGCCTGCTGGTGGAGGGCCGGCGGGGGCGTAGAGCGCGGCGGCCTGGTGGGGATTTTCACCGTAGCGAAGTTCCTGTTGACGGCGGAGGGCGAGGTGGAGACGTTCAGGGAGAATTGGTTTCGGGCTGAGCGCGACGTGATCGGCCGAAACGGAAATGCGCTCGAGCTCCGTGGTGATCATGCCGTCGTAGCGGGAAGTAGTGGCAAAAACTTTGCGGGCGAGATCGAGGCGAGTTGCTAAGGATGTATCTCGGGACGATTCTAATTCTCTTGCTACGCGATCATAGTCGGCAGGGTCGGTTATTGCGGTGACGCTTTCGAAGTTTTTCGCGGCGGAGCGGAGCATGGTGGGGCCGCCGATGTCGACATTTTCGATAAGCTCCTCGGGGGTTAGATCCTTTTTTGCGGCGGTGGCCTCGAACGGATAGAGATTGACGACGACTAAATCTATGGGGGCGATGCCATGTTCGGCGGCCTGTTTTTGATCTTCGGGGAGATTGCGCCGAAAGAGCAGCCCGCCGTGGACCTTGGGATGCAGCGTCTTTACACGGCCGCCGAGCATTTCTGGCCAACCGGTGAAGTCAGAGACATCGCGAACGGCGATGCCGGCTCCGCGAAGGAGTTTGGCGGTGCCGCCGGTGGAGAGGATTTCGATGCGGAGGGAAACGAGCCTCTTGGCGAAGTCGACGATTCCTGTCTTGTCAAAAACACTTATCAGCGCGCGCTGTACTGCCATGAGCTGCCTCCGGAAAAGTAAAACAGTGTAAGCGGCGGGGCGCGTTCAGGGAAAGCAGAAAGTCAGGGCGGGAAAATCGACTCAATCACGAACGTGCAGCGAGCGAATCGTGGCTCAGGTCTTCACAAGAGCTTTGAGCTTGACTTCGCCATTGACGACTTCTACGACGTACTCCACTTCGCGACAATTCTTCTGCTTTTGCAGCTCCTTGGTCTTCTTGCTGACGAATTCGTTGAAGCTTTCGCGCGATTGCTTGATGCTGCCTCCGGTTTGCTCCATGGCTTGTTGAAAGGCCTTATACAACTGTTCGACCTTGTCCGTTTCTTGTTCGGGCTCGGAGCAAACCATGCGAAACGCGGCGGACTGAGGGCTAGTGGGTTTGGCCGCAGCCGCAGCTCTGGCGCGCTCGGCCTCGATGGCTTTGGCCGCAGCCCCGAAATGGCGCTGCACTTTTCCCTCCTCTTTTTGCTGAAGCTTCTTCCGGAAGATGTCCTTGTACTTCGCGTAGGTCTGCGAGAGATTGTTGTAGCGAAAGCGCTGACCGAATTTCAGCTCGCCTCCACGTTCCGAGTAGCGCTTGATTAATATCTCGATGCGCCATTCGATTTCCGTGGGTGGACGCTTTCTTCCGCCGCCGAAATACTGGTCGTATTCAATCTTAAGCTGGCGAATGTCTTTTTCGAGCTGAGACATTTCTTCGTCGATCGTCGCCATGACTGAAGGAGCCCCCGATCTTCCAATGCTAGGTGGAGAGGGCTGGCGCGTCAATAAGGTGGGCGCAGGAAGAGGCTGATTCGGCACGGTGGACGCCCCGGCGTCCCGGCGGCATTGCGGGGCAGGCGGCTGTATGTTGAAATGGCCGCATGGATTCAAGGGCCAGGCGGACGCTTACTGGTGAGCAGTCGGATTTGCTGCGACAGATTCCGTCTGTCGATGAATTGCTGATGCAGCCGCGCCTTGCTGCGTTGACGCGGCGAGTGGACCGCGAGCTGATGGTGGAGATTGCGCGCACGGTTCTGGCCGAGCTGCGGACGCGGATCACCGCCGAAGAAATGGCCGTGGTGGTTCCGCTGGATTCCTCCGTGTTGGAAGAGCGCATCGCTTCCATGGTAGAGCGGGTTCTGGCTTCGTCGCTGGAGCCTGTAATCAACGCAACCGGCGTGATTTTGCATACGAATCTGGGGCGCGCGCCGCTAAGCGCCGCGGCGGCGGAAGAGATACGACGCAGCGCGACAAGTTACAGCAACCTTGAATACGATCTGGAAGCAGGCGCGCGAGGCAAGCGCGACGTGCATGTCGCGCAGTTGCTGGAGCGTCTGACCGGAGCCGAAGCCGCGATCGTGGTGAACAATTGCGCGGCCGCGGTGTTGCTGGTGCTCGCTGCGATTGCAAAAGACGGAGAAGTCATTGTTTCGCGCGGAGAGCTGATCGAAATCGGAGATGGGTTCCGCATCCCGGAAATCATGGCGGAGAGCGGCGCGGTGCTTCGCGAGGTTGGGACAACGAATCGCACGCGCATCGTCGACTACGAGAACGCGATCAATGAGAACACGCGACTGCTGCTGCGCGTGCACCCCTCGAACTTTACGATTACCGGTTTTGCGGAAAAGCCTTCGATGGAAGAACTCGTTTCGCTTAGCCAACGCGTGGGTTTGCCGCTGGTAGAGGATCTGGGCTCGGGCTGCCTGGTCGATCTTTCCAGCGCGGGCATTTCGGAGCCGACGGTTCGGCAAGGCGTGGGTGCCGGCGTATCGATAGTGATGTTCAGCGGCGACAAGTTGCTGGGAGGTCCGCAGGCTGGGATTATTGCGGGGAAGAAGGATCTGGTAGGCCGTGTGCGGCGACATCCCCTGTTCCGTGCTCTGCGTGTGGACAAGCTTACGACCGCAGCGCTGACGGCCACGTTGGGAGCATATCTGCGAGGCGCGGCCGATGATATTCCCGCTTTGCGCATGATTCACGTGAGCGTAGAGGAGATCAAGCGACGCGCGCAGAATTTTCTGCGTGAGCTGACCCCGGAGCTGCCTTTGGGTGAGGTGGAAGTGGAGATTGCGGATGGGAGCTCCCTTGCGGGAGGTGGCTCTACGCCCACGCAATCTCTTCCGACGAAACTCATACGGATTGCTAGCGCGCGATACTCGGCGGCGCAACTCGAGCAGCGGCTAAGGCGTGCTCCCGCAGGGATTTCGGTGATCGCTCGAGTCGAAGACGATCGGCTAATTCTCGATCTCCGCACGGTATTTCCGGAGCAGGAGCCAGCGTTGCTCAAAACGCTCGGCGCCGCGCTTCATTAAACGCATCCCTTTCAGTTGTTTGTTATGATATAGGTGTTATATAGGAGGGGCAATGGCGACCGCGTTGTTGCATCTGGACCCAAAACAAAAACAGCGGCTTGTGCACCGAGCCAGGCTCCGCGGAAAGTCTTTTTCTCAGGAAGTCCGGGACGCCCTGGATCTATATCTGGCGGTGCCCGTCGAGACCGAAAAGGAATTGGCCGGCTTGGCTAGGGCCGCAAATCTTTCCGCCGACCGGACGATCAAGAAGCTGGACGAAACTATCGAATACGTCAATCGCACACTCAGGAAGGCGAGAAACGGTAGGTGACCTGGGCGGGAGATGCGCTGGCGGCAATCCGCAAGATCGTCCTGATTGAGGAGCGAATCGGCAGACTAAGCGAACAGGTTAAAGTGTTGGCTGACTCATACGTCGAGCTCGACCGCCGTCTTTTGAAAATGGAAGCAAAATTCGAATTGCTGGAAAGTCTTTCTGGGCAGAGAAAAGTGTTGCCTGCCACTTCGATTAAGAAAAAAAACTCTAGGAATTGAAAAAACTCTAAGAATTGCCCAAAACCTCCGTGCTCACCTTCGCTGTTCATAGTCACCGGCTAGTGACCAAAGAAAAATCCTTGCCGAAATTACGGCCTGGGTGGGCGCTCGTTCGTGTGCGGCTGGCCGGGATCTGCAATACAGATATTGAACTGTTGCGGGGCTATCATGATTTTCGGGGCACGCCCGGGCATGAATTTGTCGGCGAAGTTGCGGAGGTTCGTGGCGTTTCTGCGAGCGAGCGGGGTCGCTGGGTTGGCCGTCGGGTGGTAGGCGAAATTAATGTTTCCTGTTCAGCCTACGGGTATCGTTCGCCCTGCGCTTTTTGCCGCCGCGGACTGAAAACGCATTGTCTACGGCGGACTGTGCTTGGCATCCTGGCGCATGACGGCGCGTTTGCGGAATATCTGACCTTGCCGTTGCAAAATTTGCATGTCGTTCCCGATTCCGTCAGCGATGAGCAAGCTGTTTTTGTCGAGCCGTTGGCGGCTGCGTGCGAAATTCTAGAACAAGTCCATATTAAGAAGTTCCGCGAAGCCGTGGTTGTAGGCGATGGCAAGCTGGCACAACTTGTTGCTCGCGTTCTGCGGACAAAATTCCCAAATGTAGCGATGTACGGTAAGCACGAAAAGAAGCTTGCTTTGGCGCGGCTCGCTGGAGTGAAGGCAAAACACGTGCGCGGTAGTGCCAGAGCTCTGAAATGGCTTGGCGAGCGTTACGGCTTGGTCGTGGAGGCGACCGGCTCACCAGGCGGCTTTAGCCTTGCCCGGCATCTGACCGAACCACGCGGAACGTTGGTGCTGAAATCCACATTTCACGGAGCGGCGCCGGTAGAAATGTGGCCCATCGTCGTGAAAGAAATCACGGTGGTTGGCTCACGTTGCGGTCCCTTCGCAAAAGCGATCGCCCTGCTCCGCTCCGGCAAAGTCGATCCGCGGCCGCTCATCACCCGGACGTTTCCCTTGCGCGACGCGGAGAGAGCAATGGAATTTACGCGAAGGCGTGGAGTAATGAAGGTCCTTCTAAAGCCCTGAGCCGTACTGAGTTCTAGAGCCGATTGATGCAGGATGCAACGCAGGCGGCGCCAAATCCGTTGTCGATATTAACGACGGTAACGTTCGACGCACAGCTGTTCAGCATGCCTAGCAGGGCAGCCACTCCGCCGAAGCTGGCGCCATATCCAGTGCTGGTCGGCACGGCAATCACCGGAACGCCGACGAGTCCGCCGACTACGCTCGGCAGCGCACCTTCCATGCCGGCAACGCAGACGATGACGCGCGCAGAGGCAAGTTTCTCGCGATGCTCCAGCAAGCGGTGAATGCCCGCGACGCCTACGTCATACAAGGGTTCCGTGCGATTGCCCATGATTCGCGCGGTCAGCAGAGCTTCTTCCGCGACAGGAATGTCGCTAGTTCCCGCGGAGACGACGAAAATCTGTCCTTTGCCGGTTATTTCACGACTGCGCTCGATGGTGATCACACCGGAGAGCGAATGAAACTTTGCCGCGCTCTTAGCGGAAGGATTCTTTCGGCGAACGGCCTTAAATATGGCGGCATCCGCGCGCGTGATCAGGATATTTTGCCGGCTGCCTTTCTGACGCAGCATCGACCTGACAATTTCCGCGACTTGATCGGGTGTTTTGCCCTTACCAAACACGACCTCGGCGTATCCCTGGCGTAGCGCGCGATGGTGATCCACTTTGGCGAAGCCCAAATCTTCGAACGGAAGATGCTTCAATTGAGCAACGGCGCGTTCTGGCGGCAACGCGCCGAGACGCACCAGGTCCAATAGCCGGTGAAGTTCACGTTCTTTCATGAATCTGTCGCGGTTGCGGCTTCAGGGCTGGCGTTCGCCCATAAGCTTTCGCAAGGGTTGATTGTCCGCGTAAACGCGCCACTCTGCAACGTGGCCGTCGCGAATCACGGCGCGCCATGCGGCCGGTACTTCCCAAAAGTTGTCCGGAGAGGCCGTGCCGTTTGCCGCATAGATTCCACTCGCGGAGCCGAAGATGGCCAAACGCTCTTCGGTTTGGAAGAACTCATCCGCGTGAATTTGATATTGCGCGACAGCCTGAAAATAGGCGCGCCATCCTTGGCGCATCTTTTCTCTTCCGATGAACCGCGCACCGAGAGCGTCTTGAAAAATGTGCCCATCGGTCATGAGCTCGCAAATGGCGTCGACGTTGCCCGCGTTGATGCGCTTGATGAAGTCCATCGCGACCTCAAGAGGCTCTCTGGCCGGTTGCACCACTGCCATGATTTGGTCTCCTTTGGGGCCAGGGTTTCAGTATATCGCGTGATTTGCGCCGACGGATGCGCGTTCTTGACTTGCCGGGAAGCGGCTGCGAGACTGAATGAATCCACCATCACATGCCGCGCGCACAGGGACAAATCATTACCGTAGGCGTGACCGGAGCCAGTGGAGCGCTCTTTGCGCAGAAGACGCTCGCGTTACTGGAAGAAGACGCGCGCGTCGCGCGAGTGCATCTGGTCATTACAGAAACGGGCCAGCGGCTTTTTGCCGAAGAACTGGGACTTACTACCGGCGATCTCAAGCAGTTACCCAGTCGAATCCTTGGACGCACCCCGAATAAGATTGAATCCTCGCCGAACAAGGATGTCGGTGCTTCCATTGCGTCCGGCAGCTACGAAGTCGACTCCATGTTGGTGATTCCTTGCTCGATGGGCACGCTGGCGGCCGTCGCCAACGGTACGAGCGATGATTTGATCGCCCGCGCGGCCGACGTCATGCTGAAGGAAGGGCGCAAGTTAGTGCTGTGCATTCGTGATACGCCGTTTAACCGCATCCACCTGGAGAATATGTTACGAGCGCAGCAGGCTGGCGCAGTGATCATGCCAGTGATTCCCGCATTCTACGATCAGCCGAAAACGATCGATGACCTAGTCACGCAATACACTTGCCGTGCGCTGGCGCAGATCGGATTGCCACAGGAAAGAATGTATCGCTGGGCGGGCCGCTCTTCATCCAAGGAAGCGAAAGCGTGAAGTCGCATGCCGGCCACCTTGGTTGTTGATTCTTTATTTCGCTGATGAAAAAGAACCGCATTCGCGTTGTGCTCGAAATGATCAAGTTCGAGCATTCCGTTTTCGCGCTACCCTTTGCGCTGACGGGCGCGCTGCTGGCCGCGCGCGCTTCGCGGCATGGCTGGCCCACGCTTCGCCAGGTTTTGTGGATTGTTGTGGCGATGGTCGCAGCCCGCTCCGCCGCAATGACGATAAACCGCATTGTCGACCTTCGTTATGACCGGGAAAATCCGCGCACCAACAAACGCGCGCTAGCCACCGGCGAACTGTCCGTATCGTTTGCATGGTTGTTTACGATGGTGGCCGTCGGAATGTTCTTCCTGGCGGCTTGGCAGCTTAATCGCCTGGCATTGGAGCTGGCCCCGGTTGCCCTTGCTGTTCTTTTCTTTTATTCCTTCACCAAGCGCTTCACGAATTGGTCGCACCTTTTTCTTGGTTTCGCGCTGGGAATTTCTCCGGCAGCCGCATGGATCGCGGTCACGGGCCGATTGGATTGGCGCATCCTGATTCTCTGCGCCGCGGTGACGCTTTGGGTGGGCGGTTTTGATGTGCTGTATGCATGCCAGGACGTGGATTACGACCAGCGCGCGGGCTTGTTCTCGGTACCAAAGCGATTTGGAATCGCGCGTGCGCTGTTGATCGCGCGAGCCATGCACGTTGGGGTAGTAGGACTGCTCGCTTCGCTGGCGGCAAGTTTCGCGCTGCCGTGGCCGGCTTGGCTTGGTATTGCCGTGGTTGCAGCTCTGCTCACTTACGAGCATTCGCTAGTGAAGGCCGACGATCTAAGCAGGCTCGACGCTGCGTTTTTCGCGGTGAACGGCTATATTAGCTTGCTGTTCCTGCTGTTTTGGGGCGCGGCAACGGCGGTTTGGCGAGTTTGAAGATTTTGGATGCTTTGAAAATTGGGAAGAGCAACGCGATTGAGTTATTCTGAAAGCGCACAGTAAATGTCGAAATTGACCATTACCGATCAGCGACTGAAGCCTGTTGCGGACAAAGTGCTCGCGGGAGAGCGCCTCGACGTTCAGGATGGCACGACCCTTTACCGCTCGCCCGATTTGCTCGCGGTTGGGTGGCTGGCGAATCACGTTCGCGAGAAACGGCACGGCAATACTACGTACTTCAACGTCAATCGCCACATCAATCCGACGAACGTTTGCGTCGCCCACTGCAAGTTGTGCGCGTTTGGGCGTGACCCCAGCGCGCCGGGCGCGTATACCTTTGCGTTGGAGGAAATTTATCAACGCGCGGAGAAGGGCGTTCGCGAAGGCGCGACGGAATTTCACATTGTCGGCGGCTTGCACCCTGATCTGTCTTTCGACTATTTCCTGGAGCTGATTCGCGGATTGAAGCAGCGCTTCGGCAGCGTGCATCTGAAAGCGTTCACGATGGTCGAGGTGGGCTATTTCGCGCGCATCGCCAAACTTTCCGTCCGGGACACGCTGCTAAAAATGAAAGAAGCCGGCGTGGATTCGCTGCCGGGCGGGGGCGCGGAAATTTTCCATCCGCGCGTGCGCAAGATTATTTGCGATCACAAGGTTAGCGGGCAAATGTGGCTGAGCATCGCCAGGCAAGCGCACGAAATCGGCCTGCGCTCGAACGCCACCATGCTTTATGGCCACGTGGAGACTGAGGAAGAGCGCGTCGATCATTTGCTGAAGCTGCGCGAATTGCAGGACGAAACGCACGGTTTTGTGACTTTCATCCCGCTGGCGTTTCATCCCGACAACACGGGCTTATCTCACATTCCCAAGCCCACCGGTTACGCCGATCTGCGCAATATCGCGGTCGCGCGGCTGCTGCTCGATAATTTTGACCACATCAAGGCGTATTGGATCATGCTCACGCCGGGCATCGCGCAAATCGCTCTGCGCTTTGGCGCCAACGATCTTGACGGCACGGTGGTGGAAGAAAAAATCTATCATGACGCTGGCGCGAAAACATCGGAGTTCACATCACGCGGGGAGCTCGAACGCCTTATTCGTGCTGCTGGGCGCGAGCCGGTGGAGCGCGACACTCTCTATCGCGCCGTCGATCGGTCAAACCTGCCGCCGATATCGCCCTCTCGGCCCGACTTGGTTTCACTTTCGCTCAACGTTTAGCTCGCCCGAATACCGATGAAGAAGGTAAAGCACTCAATTCGCCGCACGCGAGGGGCCCCACGTCGTCCGCTATTTCCGCGGGTCGACAAAGACGGCCGTTTTGCGAGCGTGTCGGAAGCCTTGGCGCAAGCCGGGCGGGCGTTCTATGCGCGGGGCTGGGCGCTGGGTACCAGCGGAAATTTCAGCGCCGTCGTTTCGCGCGATCCGCTGCAATTGGCTATCACGTCGACGGGATTGGACAAGGGCACACTGACTGCGGCCCAGTTCCTGGAGATCAATGGTGCGTGTGAAGTTGTGCGCGGCGACGGCAAACCGTCGGCAGAAGCACGGCTCCACATTACTGTGGTGCGGGAACTAAACGCCGGGGCGGTTTTGCACACGCACTCCGTGTGGAGCACGGTGCTTTCCGGCTTACATGCCGCAGAGGGCGGGATTGCGCTCGAAGGCTACGAAATGCTCAAGGGGCTTGAGGGCGTGCGCACCCACAAGCACCGCGAATGGCTGCCGATTTTGGAGAATTCCCAGGATATGGTCGAACTGGCCGGAAAAGTATCGGCCACTCTGCGGCAAACGCCCACAATCCATGGCTTTTTGCTGCGCGAACACGGGCTCTATACTTGGGGAGCGAGCTTGCAAGACGCGAGGCGGCATGTTGAAATTTTGGAATTTCTGATGGAAGTGCTGGTTCGCGCAGGCGCAGTTACTAGGTGACGATCGGAAGTTTTGGAGTGGACGTATGGCCGTGGTGAGAATTCCTGACGAGAATCGATCACTGCATGAGCAGAGCGCGGTGCGAACCTACCTTGCGAGCATTGGGATTGACTATGAGCGATGGGAACCTGTGGATGGCGTCCCGGTAAACGCTTCAGCCGAGGAAATTCTTCAGGCTTATGAGCAGCAGGTTGCTGAGCTCAAAACACGAGGCGGCTACGTGACTGCCGACGTCATCGACGTCAAGCCGGACACGCCGGGATTAGACACGATGCTGGCGAAGTTCAATATCGAGCACCGGCATGACGAAGACGAAGTTCGCTACATCATAGCTGGGCGCGGGTTATTTCACGTTCATCCGCCAAAGGGGCCGGTGGTCGCGATCGAAGTGGAAGCGGGAGATCTGATCCGCGTGCCAAAGGGAACCCTGCATTGGTTCGATCTCTGTGGCGAGAGGCGCATTCGCGCTATCCGTCTGTTCCAGGATGTGACCGGCTGGACCCCGCATTACACCAATAGTGGCGTCGATCTCGGCTATGAGCCGGTGTGCCTCGGCCCGCGATACATTCCACCGCAGGTCCCGGCCAAGTAAGTCGTGGCGCCGCCGCAAGCCGACGATTCGCAGATCCGCGTAGTTCTGCTGGACATTGAGGGAACCACCACGCCGGTTGATTTTGTCTATAAGACGCTTTTTCCCTACGCCAGCCGCAGACTGGAATCCTTTCTTCGCGAACATTTCGGTGAAGGGGAGATTCAATCACTTCACGGGGAGCTGCGCTTGCAACACCGCCGTGACGAGACGGATGGATTGCAACCGCCCGCTTGGAATGAAGAAACGGACGAGTTGCAGCTTCACTCCAGTGTCGCCTATGCGAACTGGCTAATGGTCAGGGACAGCAAATGCACGCCACTAAAGATGTTGCAAGGAAAGATTTGGCAGCAGGCGTATGCGGAGGGTGCGCTCCACGGCGAAGTCTATGCGGATGTGCCTCGGGCATTTGCGCGCTGGAAACGGCAGGGGCGAGAAATCTGCATCTATTCGTCGGGGAGCGTATTGGCGCAGCAGTTGCTCTTTCGCACCACCGCCGCGGGAGATCTCACGACGTACATTTCCTTTTTTTTCGACACGCGCATTGGCGCTAAGACGGAAAGCGATAGCTATCGCAGAATCGCGGAGTCAATTAAGCGCTCGCCTAACGAGGTGCTATTCGTTTCCGACGCGATCAAGGAAGTAGAAGCGGCGCGCCTTGCCTCGATGCGGGCCCGGCTTTGTAAACGCGAAGCGGACGCTGTGGATTTCACGAGCAACAAAGAAACGATCCAAGAGTTCGACCAGATCCTGCCGGGCTAGAGAACATTCGCGGCTCGACAGGTCGGTCGCGCCGCGTTCGGATGAAAATCCTTTCGGGGCAGGACTCGGAACTCAGTCAACCGCTCGTTTTCGTTTGTGCACATCCCTGCCGGAAGGGCAGTGTCATTTCTCGGCGCTACCTATACTGAGGAGAAACCCGGCGTCTCTGTCCGAGGAGGTCGAGCGTATGAGAAGGATTGCCATTCTTCTGCTGATTTGGTTTGCACTTGTCCCCGCGCTGCATCCTCAGGACGCACGGCAAGATCAGCGGGAAGCGTGTCTGGACGTCTGCATGCACGAGCGGCCGAACCTGGACCTGCAGCGTCAGGAAGTGGTCGTATTGGAAAAGGAAGGGGCGCGCGCAATTCAGTTAGGCGATGTGACTTTCTTCCGGCGGGTATACAGCGACGACTTCAGCGCGGTTCTGTCTCACGGGGAAACGGTTGATAAGGCGGGCTGGATCGCCAAAGTGCAAACACCAGACATCAGATATGAGTCCTTTACAGCTTCGAATATTCAGGTCCGGCTGTACCGGGATATCGCCGTCGCAACAAGTACGTGGTCAATGCGCGCGGTGCTCCGAGGGAAGCCAACCAGCAATCAAATGCGCGCAATACACGTTTATATATACGCGGGCGGGGGATATCGCGTGGTAACTGGGCAAACGACCCTGCTGCCACCATTTGGTGAGCAACCGCTCTAAGTGAAAAGTCGCTACTCGTGGCGCAAGGCGACCATGGGGTCTACGCGCATGGCGCGACGTGCAGGGATGTAGCAGGCCAGTAGCGCTGTAAATGCGAGAATCGCGGCGACACCAGTAAAAGTAAGCGGGTCGGCGGGTTTCACGTCATAGAGCAGACTCGAGAGCAGTTTAGTCAATGCGAAGGCCCCCGCCGCTCCTATCACAATTCCAACTACTACAAGGCTTCCACCCCGCAGGATAACTACACGCTGAATATCGCGAGGGCTTGCACCTAGAGCCATGCGAACGCCGATTTCGTTGGTGCGCAAGCTGACGATGTAATTCATCACACCGTAAATGCCCACAGCGGCTAGCAGCAACGCGAGAGCCGCGAAGATGCCCAGCATCGACATGGAAAAACGGCGCGGCGAGACGGAGTCGGCGAGAAGGTTATCCAGAGTCATCACGTGAGTCACAGGCAAGTTCGCATCGACCTTATGAATTTCCTCGATCACCGAGGGCGCCAGCGAAGCGGGCGCTCCCGAGGTGCGAATCACGAAGTAAGGAGTCCAGCCGCCCGTGAAGTACACATCGTAACTCGGCGACGCATCGAGCCCGTATTGGTGCACGTTGCCGACAATTCCCACGATCGATGACCAGCAAGGGTTTGGGTCCAGCGAACACAAGTTGATGCGCTTCCCGATAGCATCGCCGCCAGGCCAGAATCGGCGCGCCATAGCCTCATTGATCACAATGTTCTGCGTCCCGTAGTCGTGGGCGTCCAGCAATCGCCCGGCACGAAGCGGAATACCCATGGCCGCGAGATAGCGGAGGCTGGCGACGCGGGTTTCCGCAATCGGTCGCGATCCCGATTTCGACCGAGGCTGCCCTTCGAGAACAAAGCGTGAAGCGGAGCGGATTTGCGAGCCCAGCGGCAATACGTTAATTCCTCCCACCGACGTAACTCCCGGAAGGGCCTCTAATCGGCTGGCAATTTCCTCAAATTGCGAAGATTGTTTTTTTGCGAGCGTAACTGATTGTTCGGGCGTGAGCTTGGCCAGCTCCACGAAAGTGGGCTGCGCCAGATCGACCTCCATCGCCAGAATATGCTCAGGACGAAAACCCGGATCGACTGCGAGCAAGCGATAGAAGCTGCGGAAGAGCAATCCCGCGCCGACAAGTGGAATCAGTGCCAGCGCAATCTCGGAAATGACCAGGACGCTGCGAATCCTTTGGCTGGCTCCACCGCCGGACGTGCGCCCGCCTTCCTTCAAGACTCCGAGCAGATTTCGCTTTAGAATCTGCTGCGCAGGCGCTATCCCACACGCGATACCGACCAGAAAGCACACTCCCAGCGTGAAAACGAGCACCCCGGCATTCAGGCTGGTTTCCTCAATCGCGCCGATCTCCGCGGGCGCAAATGCCTTCAATGCCTGCACGCCTACACTTGCCAAAAAAACTCCCAGCCCGCCGCCGAAAAGTGAGAGCACAACGCTTTCGGTCAGCAACTGCCCCATCAATCGTAAGCGCGTCGCGCCCAGCGCGATTCGCAAGGCGATTTCTTTTTGCCGGGTGGCGTTGCGGGCCAATAACAGGTTCACGACATTGGCGCAGGCGATTAGCAGCACGAGCCCAACGGCGCAAAAGAGGACCAAAAGCGCTGGGCGGAGTTTCGCCGCGGAAGCGTTTTCCATCGGCTTCACTAGCACGCCCCAATTCTTGTGGGTGTCTGGAAACGCTGACTCTTGTTGGCGATTCAACGTTTCAATTTCCGCCTGTGCTTGCTGCACGCTCACGCCCGGCTTCAGGCGTGCTAGAACGCTGAATTCATGATGGATGTGGCTCGTCAGATCATCTGGGTACAGACCTACTGGAAGCCAGAGGTCCGTCGAGGGCGCGAGCCCGAATGTCGCCGGCAGAACACCAACTACAATGTAACTTTGACCATCGAGCAGAAGCGTGCGGCCTACGACGGATCGGTTTGAACCGAAATGGCTTTGCCACAGACGGTGTGTGATCATGACGGACGGTGTCGCGCCGGCCGCGTCTTCCTCTGGAGCAAAGCCGCGGCCTGCTACGGGTTGCACCCCGAGCAGCGGGAAAAAGCCGGAATTTGCATAACGTGCTTCAACACGCTCCGCTTCACCCTGACCGGTCAAATTGAAGCCCTGCGGAATGCTGACGTACGCGGCCATTTCCGAAAAACTCGCCGCTTCCCTGCGAAAATCATGAAAATCGCCGGGGGAGATTTCGACTTGGGGAAAAGCAGGCAGCAGTGAATACGTATTCCAGATTTGTACTAAATTTTGAGGATGGCTAAACGGCAGCGGACGAAGAAGCGCGCCTTGCACAATGCTAAAAATCGCAGTGTTAGCGCCAATGCCGAGCGCCAGCGTCAAAACCGCGACGGCGGTGAACCCGGGACTTTTTTGCAGCGATCGTAACGCGTAACGTAGCTCTTGCCACAACGGCTCCATAGTTTGCTCCCCCGCTGCAATGGATTGACGCGAGAACACAGCCATGCGTTTCCGCGCCCGTAAGATTCACACGCTGCAGAGCGCGTTGCATCGAATGGACCGCCTCGCGGCCAAGTTGATAACGGAGGAGAATAGCCGCTAGACTCCTGAGCGCACCCGAGGTTTCCATGGCTGATCCAAAATCGCAAGCCGAGCCTTTAATCCGCAATATTTCCGACACCGCGCGGTGGGTGGCGGTCTACCGTGCGCAGGAGACAGAGCGACCCGATCCAATTTTCCGTGATCCCTTTGCGCGGCGCTTGGCTGGAGAGCGCGGCGAACAGATCGCCCGAATGATGCCCTTGGGCGGTGACAACGCGTGGTCCATGATCACGCGCACCTATCTGATCGATCAGTTCATCACGGCCGAGCTGCAGCGCGGTGCGGACATGGTCATCAACTTGGCTGCGGGATTGGACTCCCGGCCTTACCGAATGGATCTCTCGCCTTCGCTTCGCTGGATTGAAGTCGATTTGCCGGAAATACTAGATTACAAAGAGGAGATCCTCCGCAACGAGAGGCCTGTCTGCGCTCTCGAGCGTGTTCACTTGGACCTCTCGGATGTTCCCGCGCGACGCGCGCTATTCGCTCAACTAGCGCAGAGGGCAAAACGCGCGCTGATCATCACGGAGGGGCTCTTGATCTATCTGACTCCAGAGGCTGTTGGACAACTCGCGACGGATCTGGCCGAACCCACCACGTTTCACTCCTGGATCGCCGACCTTCCCTCTCCGGGACTGTTGCGCATGTTGCGGAAGCGAATGGCCTCCCAGCTTAGTCAAGCGGCGCCCTTTAAATTTGCGCCGCCGGAAGGTCCGCGCTTTTTTGAACGATATGGCTGGAAACCGGTGGAAGTACAATCGTTTTTGAAAAATGCCGCGCAATTGAAGCGCCTTTCATTTTTCCTGCGGCTGATGGCACTCCTGCCAGAGACCGAGAAATCGCGCCGCGACCGTCCGTGGTCTGGCGCTTGCCTTTTCGCAAATCAAAAGTCTCTGTAGCCGCGTACCAGGGCCGCGGATCGATTCCCAATCCTTCTTCATTCGTAGCGCAACGCCGCCATCGGATCCACGCGCATGGCCCGACGAGCGGGAATATACGCGGCCGCGAGCGCCACGCCAAACAAAAGTAACGCGAAGCCGGCGAGCAGCAGGAGGTTGATGCTCACAATACCAAAGATCAGGCTGCTCATGGCACGGTTCACCGCAAACGCAATAGGAACTCCGATGGCCAAACCAATTCCAGTCAGCTTCAACGCTTGTCCGAAGACTAATCGCATTACATCGCGCGGCTCAGCACCCAAGGCAAGTCGCACGCCGATTTCCGGAATTCGCCGAGCGACGCTCTCGGCGAGTACGCCGTAAACCCCCACGGAAGACAGTGCCAGAGCCACGCAGCCAAACAGCGCCATCAGCACGCCCATGATGCGGATAATCGCGATGGAATCGGTGATCTCGCGCTCCAGCGTGCCGATACCGGTCAGAGCGATCTGATCGTCGATACCTCGAACCACGTCGCGAACGGCCGAAGCATAGCTCTCCGGATTGGAAGACACGCGCATCAGAAAGACCATCGAGCGCTGGGGCGCTTGGAAAAATGGTTCGTAAATCGTGGGACGGCTGGCGGGATTCCACCAGTTCTGCCGGACGTCCTCAACAATGCCCACGATCGTCAGCCAGGGTTCCTTGGAATCGGCGGCTCCGATCTTGATCTGCTGGCCCAATTCATCTCCGCTAGGCCAGTAGCGCCCCGCCATACTGCGGCTGATGACTGCGACTCGCGCCGCATTGGCGTTGTCCGCGTAGGAATAGACGCGGCCTGCGACCACGGGAATCCGCAGCACCGAGAAATAGTCGGGGCTCGAGATTTGCAGATCGCCAGAGGGAGACTCGTTGGCTTTCAGCGTGGCGCGGCCTTTAATCGTGAAGAACGTCGTCTCGTTGTCGACATTGCTCGCCGGACTGTTGGTCACCACCGTGGCGGCATTCGCGCCAGGCAGGGACGCGCTTCCGCGGAGCACACGGTCGTAGAAATTAGCGACTTGCGAATTCCCGGGGTACGACTTTTCCGGCAGGCGAACTTCCGTTCGCAATACATTGGCGGCCGCAAAGCCTTGATAGACATCGACAAGCCGCAAGAACGCCTGTGTCGTCAAGCCGGCACAAACGAGAAGCACGAGCGCGAACATCACTTGTGCCACGACCAAAGCACTACGCAGGCGGCCTTTGCTGCCAAGCATCGGCCCACGGCCCGCTTCTTTCAATGTGTTGTACGGCTGCGCTTGGTTGGAGTGCAAGACAGTTCCCAAGCCGAACAGCAGCCCAACGGTGCCGATGAGCAGCACCGTGAACGCCAGGACCGTGCAGTCCACCTGAATTCCGTCCCAGCCGGGAACCCACATCGTCCAGCTCGGCGCAATGCTGGTGCGCAGAACCCGTACGCTCCAGAAAGAGACTGCAATCGCCACGCCGCCCGCGATGCACGACAGCAGCAAAGTTTCCGTGACAAACAAACGCGCCAGCCGCCACCGTCCAGCGCCCAACGCCGTACGCAGCGCGATTTCTTTCTGGCGCCCGAAAATTCGCGCGAAAAGCAAGTTCGCGAGATTGGCGCACGCAAGAAGCAGCACGAAAACGGCGGCAGCCTGCAACAGGAGAAATAGCGGCAGAGTATAAAGATACAGCTCCCGGCGAAGCTGCAACACTTCCGTTCTGCGATTTGCATTGGTCGCCGGATATTCCTGTTGCAGGCGTTTCGCCACCGAATCCGCAGCGCTCCGCGCCTCCGCGACATCGATGCCCGGCTTGAGCCGTGCCAGGGATTCAAGCGACAACTTAGCGCGATCTGCTTTCTCCGCTGGACTCAGCGCCAGCGGAACCCACAATTCCATGGGCACCGGGTAGTCAAATCCGCGCGGCATGATTCCAACGACGGTGTACCTCTTTCCGTTCATTTGAATCACTTTGCCAAGGAGCGCAGCGTCACCTGCGAACTGTCGTTGCCAAAACCCGTAGCTCACCACCGCGACTTGATCGGCACCAGGCTGCTCTTCCGTTAAACTGAACGCGCGGCCCGATGCCGGACTCACTCCGAGCACATCAAAGAAGTTCGCGGAAACGCGGCAACCCCTCGCAGGTTGCACATTTCCTTCCGCGCTTAAGTTGAAATCGCCGCAAGCGTAGGTGGTCAATGCGTCAAAGACCGGGGCGCCGCTCGAGAGATCAGCAGCATCCTGCGGCGCGATGAATCGCGTATCCGCGCCCTCGTCAATCCCACGGTTTTCCCACACGCGCACGAGGCGATCGAGTTCAGGAAAATTGTAGGGATGCAGCAACAGCGCATTCACCATGCTGAAGATAGCGGTGTTGGCCCCGATGCCGAGTGCCAGCGTCAACACCGCGATGGTTGTGAAGCCCGGATTCTTCCGCAACGTGCGCGTTGCATAACGGAGATCCTGCAAAAATGTCTCCAGCACCGGTAGCCCGCGCTGTTCGCGATAGATCTCTTTGGTTGCTTCAACACCCCCGAGTTTCAACAGGGCCTGCCGCCGCGCCTCCTGCCCGCTCATTCCCGCGCGCAGGTTGTCCGCAATATGCATCTCCACGTGAGCTTGCATTTCCTGCGCAAACTCTTCCTCGTGCCGTTCCTTGCCGAACAAGCTGCCCAAGCGCCAAAACCATGCACGCAAACCTCTCACGACGTCTCCTCCCCCGGCGCCAGAAAGCGCGCAAGAATGGACGTTGTCTTTTCCCAGTCGCGCGCTTCGCGCTCCAGCTGCTTTCTCCCCGCGCGTGTCAGTTTGTAATATTTTGCTTTGCGATTGTTGTCGGAGACGCCCCACTCTGAGCGGATGTAGCCTTCTTGCTCCAGCTTCAGCAGCGCGGGATAAAGTGTCCCGTAGTTCACCGCCAGCAAATCCCCGCTGGTCTGCTCGATGCGCCGCGCAATGCCATAGCCGTGCAGCGGGCCCAGCGTATCCAACGTCTTGAGCACCATCAGCGCCAGCGTCCCTTGCCATACGTCTTTCTTCTCCGCCATACCTCTCCTATGGGATACCCATAGCAATGCTGCCACACTCCCTATGGGAAAGCAATAGAATGGTATAGCCGCTCTCTGTTTACTCTCTGGCGCGCCGGCCTTGACGCTAGCGCTACCCAGCCCTAGCCTAAACAATGAGGTCTTTTTATCTCCATGGCCGTCTCCCTGCAGAACCAAGCGCTCGCAACGCGCCCCTGCGTCTTCTGCGGGAAATCCATGCTCTCGCACCTAACCCGCTGCCCACACTGCCGCGAAGACATTCCCAAGGTTCAATTGGCTGCGCGCCCGCGCACCGGTGGCCGTCTCGAAATCCGTCGCGGCCTGCTATATATGCTGCTGGCCGGTGTCATTCAGTATTTTGCCGGGGGATATAGCCCCTTCACTTTACCGATAGCGGTTCCCCCCTTGGTCACTACCTATCTTGCTCCCGTCGTATTCCTCAGCGGCGTAGGTTTGCTGTTCTACGGCTTCTACCGGCGGACTCACTTTTAGATTCGCTCCGCCATTTTGCGCGCCTTCGCGCCCCTAGCCTCTGCCTTCCAGAACGTGTTACGCTCCCGCGACGTTCACACACGCATGCGCGCCGTCGATCTGATCCGAAAAAAACGTGATTCCGGAGAGCATTCCCGCGCCGAAATCGATTTCCTCGTCGCAGGCTATACGCGCGGCGAAATTCCCGATTATCAGATGGCCGCCTGGCTTATGGCCGTCTGGCTTCGCGGCATGTCGCGCTCCGAGCTTGCCGCCCTCACCGAAGCCATGTTGTATTCCGGCGAAGTCCTCAACTTCTCGGACCTTCCGGGCAAAAAGGTCGATAAGCATTCCACCGGCGGCATCGGTGACAAAACCTCTTTGGTCCTCGCTCCCATCGTCGCTGCTGGCGGCCTCACCGTTCCCATGATCAGCGGCCGCGGCCTCGGTCACACCGGCGGCACGTTGGACAAGCTTGAAGCCATCCCCGGCTTCGACGTGAATCTCTCTCTTCAACAATTTCGCCATGTGCTTCGCGAATGCGGCATGGGCCTTATCGGCCAGACTAAGGAAATCGCGCCGGCCGACAAGAAAATCTACGCGCTGCGCGATGCCACCAGCACCGTTGAGAACATCGGGCTGATCTGCGGCTCCATCATGAGCAAGAAACTCGCCGAAGGCATTGACGCTCTCGTTCTCGACGTAAAAGTCGGTTCCGGCGCCTTCATGAAGCGCGAAGAAGATGCGGTGAACCTCGCCGAAGTCATGATCGAAACCGGTAAGCGTATGGGCAAGAAAGTCGTTGCCCTCATCACCGACATGGATCAGCCGCTGGGCCGCGCCGCTGGTCATGCCAACGAAGTCGTGGAATGTATCGAAATCCTGAGCGGCGGCGGCCCCGCCGATCTTCGCGAACTCAGTCTCGAACTCTCCGCATGGATGTTCTACCTCGGCGAGCGCGTCAAAAGGGTCGATGAGGGACGTCGCTTGGCGGAAACAATGATAGCCACCGGCCAGGCCAAGGAAAAATTCAAGCAAAGCATTCGCCTGCAGAGCGGGGATAGTCGCGTAGTGGATGATCCGCAGCGATTGCCTACGCCTCGCTCTCGTGTGGACGTCCCCAGCCCTGCCAGCGGCTACATCTCCGGCACCGATTGCCAGCAATTCGGTATCGCTCTCGCCATTCTCGGCGGCGGTCGCGAGAAAAAGGAAGACGCCATCGACCACGCCGTCGGCCTTCATTTCCACAAGCGCATCGGCGATCGTATCCAGAAAGGCGAATCTCTCGCCACCATCGGCTACAATGCCGCCACGCGCCTTGAGGAAGCCAAAGCGTTGATCGTCGGCAACTTTTTCATCGCTCAGGAACCCCCCACCGGAAAGCGCCCGCTGATTCGGCGCATCCTCGGTGCCTGAGCAAACGGTCCGGATTTGTAGTCAGGTTTTTTTGGTTCGGTTCGCTTGCCGTCCGCGGTTCGGCGCCCGGTGCAAGCGCAGAGGAGAAACGCATGGGACGATTCACAGGAGTCCTCGGCATTGGCGTGATCCTGGGTCTCGCCTACATCTTTTCCACCGATCGCCGCGCCATTCGCCTAAAGACCGTGCTCTGGGGGATCGGCCTCCAGTTGGCCTTGGGACTTTTCGTCCTCCGAGTCCCGTCCGGCGAATGGCTCTTCCAGAAAATGGGTAACGGAGCCAAGAAGCTCCTCGACTTCTCCTACGTGGGCTCTTCCTTCGTGTTCGGCGAATTGGGCAAAGATCATTCTTCCTTGGGATTGATTTTCGCTTTTCAGGTCTTGCCCACTATTATCTTCATCGCGGCATTTTTCGCCGTCCTCTACCACGTAGGCGTGATGCAGATCATCATCCGAGGCGCCGCTTGGCTCATGACCGTCATCATGGGCGCCAGTGGCGCCGAGTCTCTCAACGTCGCAGCCAGCATCTTCATGGGCCAGACCGAGGCTCCGCTGACCATTCGCCCATTTCTCCCCAAACTCACTAAGTCCGAACTGATGACCGTGATGACCAGCGGCATGGCCCACATCTCCGGCGGAATGATGGCTGCCTACATGCGCGTCGGCGGCGCGGACGCAAAACATTTGCTCACCGCCGTCATCATGACCGCCCCAGGCACTTTGCTCATGGCCAAAATGCTCGTCCCCGAAACCGAGCAGCCGCTTACCGCCGGCCGCGTCGAAATGCCCCCCATGGAAAAAGAGTCCAATGTCCTCGGCGCCATCGCGCGCGGCACGGTCGACGGCCTGCATCTCGCCTTGAACGTCGCGGCCATGCTCATCACCTTTCTCGCCCTCCTCGCCCTGCTTAACGCCATGATGGGATGGACACACCTCCACATCTCGTGGTTTCCCTACAGCCTGCAGCAAGTCTTTGGCTGGGTCTTCGCTCCCGTCGCTTGGCTCATCGGCATTCCTTGGCACGACGCCCCCACCATTGGCAATCTCTTGGGTACGCGCATGGTGCTTAACGAATTCGTGGCCTTCGCTCAGCTCGGTACCCTGAAGGATTCCCTCGATCCTCGCTCCTTCACCATCGCCACCTTCGCCCTCTGCGGCTTCGCGAATTTCAGCTCCATCGGCATTCAGATTGGCGGTATCGGCGCCCTCGCTCCCGAGCAGCGCACCCAACTCGCCAAATTCGGCATCCGTGCCATGCTCGCCGGCACCATGGCCAATCTTTTATCCGCTTCTATCGTCGGAATCTTTTCATGAACCTTTCCCCAGTAGGGGCGCAGCATTGCTGCGCCCCAGTTACCGAGGTCACTAAGCGAAGCCTTAAAGCTTCTAGCTAACCATAAAAAATGACGCCTAAATCCAGCCCATCCCAATCCAAACCAAGCCCCGAATTTCTCCGCGCCGAACGCGCCGCCAAATTCATTTTTGCCAAGACCAAGCTGCGCCCGCGCATCGCCTTGGTCCTGGGTTCCGGTCTAGGCGATTTCGCCAACGAATTCGGCAACGCCACCAAAATCCCCTACGCGAAAATCCCAAACTTCCCGCAATCCACCGCCATCGGCCACGCCGGACGTCTCGTCATCGGCAACGTCGGCAATATCCCCGTCGCCGCCATGCAAGGCCGCGTCCACCTTTACGAGGGCTATTCGCCGAAAGAGGTGGCCTTTCCGGTTCGCGTTTTCGCGCGCATGGGCATCAAGGCCGTCATCCTCACCAACGCGGCCGGCGGCATCAATCGCAACTATTCGCAAGGCTGCCTCGTAACTATTCGCGACCACGTCAATCTGCAAGGCGTCAATCCGCTCATCGGCCCGAACGACGAGCGCTTCGGCCTGCGCTTTCCGGACATGACCCAGGCATACGACCGTGAATTCCAGGGTTTCGTAACGGAGGAGGGCAAGAAGTTGTCGCAAAACATCCACAACGGCGTCTATCTCGCCGTGCAAGGTCCCAGCTACGAGACTCCCGCGGAGATATATTCCTTCCGCACCATCGGAGCCGACCTGGTCGGCATGTCCACCGTTCCCGAAGTAATCGCCGCACGCCACAGCGCAATTCGCGTCCTCGGAATCTCCTGTGTCACCAACATGGCCGCAGGCACCACCGACGCTCCGCTAAACCAGGAAGAAGTGCTGGAGATCGCCGCGCGCATCAAGCCTCAGTTCATCTCCCTTCTCCGCGCCGTGATCCCAAGAATTTCGGAGGCCATAGCGTGAGTGAGTTCGATCATCTGATCGTCGCAGCCCGGCAAGCGCGCGAAAATGCCCACGCCGCGTACTCCAATTTCCGCGTCGGCGCTGCTCTCCGCGCCACGTCCGGCAGAATCTTCGGTGGATGCAACGTCGAAAACGCTACCTACGGCCTCACTGTCTGCGCCGAACGTGTCGCTATCTTCAAAGCCATCAGCGAAGGCGAGCGCGGCTTCGACGCCATTGCCGTCGTCACCGACACGGATACGCTCACGTCCCCGTGCGGCGCCTGCCGCCAGCTCCTCTGGGAATTCTGCGGCGACATTCCCGTAATCCTTTCCAATTTGAAAGGCAAGACGGAAACCATCCGCATGAAAGATCTCTTTCCGAAACCGTTCGACTCATCGAGTTTATAGCGGGGGTTCTTCAGCCGCGAGTTCTTCAAATCCTTGAGGTGAACCAAGAAATGCACCGCAATCTCGGGCCGTTTTCGCTAGCAGCCACTCTTGCTGTCCCCTTAGCCGCCATTCTTTCTCTTTCCATCGCCGCCAACAACTCGGCCCGCCCGCCGCGCACTCAGCCCGTCCCAGCCACCGTGGCACAGCCACTCATGGCTGTGCGCGGCCGCAGGCCGCCAGTCAATTCCATCGATCTACTGGTAACCCACGCCACCATAGTCACAATGAATGCGCATCGCCAGATAATCGAGGACGGCGCAGTGGCCATCACAGGCGACACAATTGCGTTCGTGGGCGCAACGTCTGATCTCGCCAAGGGCATCAGCGCAAAACAAACCATCGACGCCAAGGGAGCCCTGGTCCTCCCCGGTTTCATCAACGGCCATACCCACGCTCCCATGACTCTCCTGCGCGGCCTCAAGGACGACGTAACCCTCGACGTATGGCTGAAAAATTACATCTTTCCCGCCGAAGCCAGGAACGTCACCGAAGATTTCGTCCGCTGGGGCACGCGTCTCGCTGCCGCCGAAATGATTCGCGGCGGCGTAACCACCTTTGTCGACATGTACTATTTTGAGGATGCCCTGGCCGAAGAAACCAAGGCTGCGGGCATGCGTGGCATTCTCGGCGAAAGCTGGCTCGATTTTCCCGTTCCGGACAACAAGAACGAAGCGGAAGCCGCCGCCTACACCGAAAAATTCCTGCAGCGCTGGCAGGGCGATCCGCTAATTCATGCCGCCGTTGCCCCTCACTCCATTTATCTCTGCTCGCAAAAGACCCTGCACGACGTTCAAGCCCTCGCGCAAAAATATCACGCGCCGATTTTGATCCACGTCGCCGAAATCAAAAAAGAACTCGACGACAGCCTCGCGCAAAACCATGCCACTCCCGTTCAATACATGAACCGCATCGGCCTTCTCGGCCCTGATATCATCGCCGCCCACTGCATCTGGGTCGATGAAACCGACCGCAAGCTCCTCGCCGAGAAAGGCGTCGGCTGCGTGCACAATCCATCCAGCAACATGATGCTGGCCAGCGGCGTAGCCCCGGTAATCGAAGAACGCGCCGCCGGCATCGCCGTCGGCCTCGGCACCGACGGGCCCTCCGGCAGCAATAATGATCTGAACCTAATGGAAGAAATGGACTTAGCCGCCAAGCTCCAAAAAATCAGCAAAATGGATCCCCGCGCTCTGGGCGCAAAAGCGGTCGTCGAGATGGCCACCATCGAAGGCGCCAAAGCCGTACACATGGAAAAGGAAATCGGTTCCCTCGAACCAGGCAAAAAGGCGGACCTGATCCTGATCGACTTGAACGAACCCAACACCGTTCCCATGTACGACGTCTATTCCCAACTCGCCTACGCCCTGAAAGGCAGCGACGTCCAAACCGTAATCATAGGAGGCCGAGTGGTTTTGCGCGACCGCAAGCTCTTGACCCTGCGCGAAGACGAAATCCTCGCCAAAGCCCGCGAATACGGCAAGCGCGTAGCCGCCTCCCTCCAACACTAATTGTAAGTCCCTGATTCGGCCATATTTACTGGCTGAGTACTTTGTCCTTGACAATAAACAAGCTTCTGTTATACTTCTCCCGTAGAGTGTTGCGCCTCAACTTCTTTCATCTGCTGTCAGTTCTGGCAGGGCAATGTCATACAAACTTTCAAATTCGCTACAAAAGTTGTAGGGGTGCGCTTTAGTTTATCCTGACGAAGGAAGGGCGCATCCCCGTCCGTCGGACGCTGCTAACTCCTTTAATTTCTGCAGTTACAAAAGGAACGACCGCTAAGTCCTTTAGAATACGCACTTACAGGAAACCCCGGGGGGAGGGGGTGGTCGCTGCCCCGTCAGCCATGCACTCGCAGCACGCGCATCAGCGTGTCCTGCACTTTTTTCAACTCGCGTTCCCGCTCATGTTCTTCGCGCGTGCGATCGCTCAGCGCTTCTTTGAGCAAAATCAAATTTCGCCGAAACTCCATTTGCATCAGCACCAGCCGGCTCAGCGCCTTCAGCGCCAACTCCTGGTCCGCGCCCAACTCCCTTGGCGCGCGGTCAATCACGCACAAAGTTCCCAGCGCATACCCGTCCTCATTGATTAGGGGCGCTCCCGCGTAGAAACGTATATTCGGCTCGGATACTACCAGGGGATTGGTGCAAAACCGCTCATCCTTCATAGCGTCCGGCACCACCAAAACATCCGCCTGTTGGATCGCCGTCGAGCAAAACGCGATGTCGCGCGATGTCTCTATAGCCGAAATTCCTACTTTGGCCTTGAACCACTGGCGGTCTTCGTCAATCAGCGAAATCAATGCAATCGGTGTCTTGCAAACGTACGAAGCCAGAAATGTGAGGTCATCGAAAGCTTGTTCCGGCTCGCTGTCCAGAATTGCATATTTCTGCAAAGCTCTCACGCGGGCCGCGTCGTCGGTCGACATTTTCGGAGCGCTCAATATTCACCTCCTCCCCGTACGTCCTGTCGTTGCGCCGCATCATACTCCACCTTGACGTTCACCGGTCGCGCGGCGCCTGCTGCGCGAACCAGGGGCCGGACGCAATCTATGGCAAGGTCCGGCGGGCACCGTTTCTGCGGACGCGACGTAACCGATATACTAAGTTATCGCTGACGTCACGTATGCGCTATTTTACTGTTTTAAGGTATATTCCTTCATGCCTTGCGCGCGCACCCCCAGCGAGCAAATCAAGGACATTCGCTGCCGTCTCGGTATCACCACGCGCGAAGTCGCCGAGTTTAGCCACAAGATCGCCGAGGCCGAAGGCAACCCCGAGTTTCACATTTCCAACGCTTGGCTCACCCAAGTCGAAAATTCCGATTCCGTCCCCAGCATCTTTAAACTTTATAGTCTCAGCTCCATTTACCACATCAAATTTACCGACCTCTTGCTGCTTTACGGCGTCGATCTGCAGCACCTCACCCGCAACCAGTTGGCCGCTCCTTTGCCGGACACCCACCTCACCAATCTGGAGGTTTATGACCAGCAGCGCACCGTATCGTTCCCCATTCGCTTCGATCGTTCCTTTGACGTCGACAATACCAATCTCCTCTCGCGCCTTGTGGAAGTGTGGGGCGAAGTTCCCATTGCCCTGATTCAGCACCTCGATATTCGCCATGGCCTCTACGGATATGTCGGCCTTCAGGACTTGACCCTCTATCCGCTCCTGCGCCCCGGCTCTTTTGTGCGGATCGATCCGCGCGTGCGCAAGGTTCAGCCCATGCGCTGGCGCACGGAATTTGATCGCCCCATTTATTTTGTGGAATTGCGCGATGGCTACGCTTGCTCTTGGTGCGAATTGCAGGATGGATATTTACTGCTGCTGCCTCACCCGCTCTCCCCTCGCGCGGTTCGCAGACTCGCGCATCGTCAGGACGCTGAAATCGTGGGCCAGGTGACCGCCGTGGCTATGACGCTCGCACCTCCATTGCCTCCTGCTCCTGACGCCTCCTCAAGATTGCCAGGGCCAGTCTGACGTTCGACACAAATAGTTGCGCCACTGCCGCGTTCACGTTCACCGGAAGGGCCACTCGATACGGCTCCAACTTTTGCCACACTTCCAATACCTCTTCCCGGCTCTGTCGCGATGCGTTGATATAGACCTCGACTTCCGCAACCAGCTCTTCCAGAGAACGCGCCGCAATCCGATGAAAGATTTCACGATGCGCCAGCTCCAGTGCCTGGCACGCGATATCCGTCTGAAATTGCGCCGCTAATCCGTCGTGGTGATATTTGCCCGTGTTGTAGTCCCGCGTAGACGCCAGATAAATTAGTCGCTCCAGGTCGCCGCTGATTCGCGAGAGTGACCGGCGCACAAAATCCTGATACGCATCTTCCACGGTCGTGGTTTTGTCATTCATGTTCTGAATCTGGTCCTATCGGTTTTCACCGTGGAATACTTTCTGCGAACTATGCAGCTCTCGAGCCGGCGGCCTTGGCCAGGGCATCCGCTTGCAAGGATTCCTGCAACTTCGCGACTCGCTGCGAAAGCCCTTGCGCGAAATGCGCCAAACCCCCGAGCCTCAGCGGGCCTACGACTTGAATGGCAATGGAAAGGATCGCGCAGACCGCCATCAACCCGAGATATTGCGTCAAAATACTGATTTCCATGGAAACTTCCAAATTCTTGCTTTGCCGCGCGGCCTCCGCGTGCCCCCGCATCACCCTCCGCGTGATAGCGGAAATTTGTCGCACCCAAACCAAAGCAACGCGTCGCCGTTCCCGCTCATACAGGCGTTCAATGCCGGCGCATCGAACTCCGCGCACGAAATCCCAATCCGCGCGTGAAAAGATCCTCCGGACAAATTCCTCCGGGCACGGCTCCGCAATCTCCTCATCGCCGCGCGCAAGCGGCAGCTCATCCAAATCTCGCGACGCCCGCCATCCTCGTGTTGCCACTACCATCAGCAACAACACCAGCGCTGCTCCGGCGATTAGGCTCAAAAACTCAATCATGAGCGCACCGACTTTCGCACGTAGACGCGCACCGCGTGCAGACGGCGCTGTGTGGCCGCCGCGATGGTTTGGTATTCCCGCTCCAGTGGCACGGCAGTGCTCGGCTCTGGGCTAGGCTCGTACGCCCACAAATGAACCAGCCATACGACCAAGGTCACCACATACACCGAGGAATATGCATAGAACCAGAAGTGGTGGCCCTGCGGTGGCATGAATGTGAGAACGATCACGCGCTGTCCAATGAAAAGTCCATAGCCAAGCAAAATACCTCGCAAATTCCGCCCGAACGGTATCGAATAAACCAGAAACAGAGTCACAAGTGCCAGGATGGCTGCTGCCTGGACGGTGCGTAGCGCTCGTTCCATCTGCAGCGCCGTCGATGCCGGCTGCCATGTTCCCGAGGTCGCAACATCCGCCAACCCTTTGGCAACCGCCGTTAAGAATACGAATACGAGCGCATTCCGCGCCATACGCGCCGCTCCGGGATACGCCCGTAAGGAAACCTTGTAGATTTCGAAGATGACCAGCGATCCGATTGCCAGCCCCAAGAATTCCGTCACCCAATAAATGACTGGGTATGCCCGCTTGTTCCACTGAAAGAGAAACCTGGTGATCTCCTGTAGCGCCACAAAGCCTAGGTACGCATAGAAGATAGGTAGTCGATACGCAAGCTTGCTGCGAAGCCCCCGAACGAGCACTGCGATTTCTAAAGCGATGCTGCTGGACCAAATCAGTTCGGTGAGCATTTTGCTCTCACTGTCCTTAACTAACTGGGCAAGACTAGGATTCGGTACCATATCCTAGCACGGGTAGGGGGAAAAATGTCGCGCATCTTTCCCCCTCACGTTTGGCACCGTTTTACGCTGCGATCCCAAGCTCCGCAGAGGTCGCTGGCGGGATCGGTGGAGGGGCGCCACCGTCAGCCATTATCGGCGGGATCGGTGGGGGCGCGCCACCATCGGCCATCGCCGGCGGGATTGGCGGAGGAGCACCTCCGTCCGCGATGACCGGCGGAATCGGTGGAGGTGCCCCGCCATCCGCAAGGATGATTGTTTGTAGCGGATTACCCGCATTTGCGGCCCCCGCAAATGGATTCGCCGCCAGAACTGCGAGCAAGACCAGCCCTAAACACACGTACAGAATTTTCGTGAAACGCATTATTTTCCCTCCTGTTGAGTTCGCGGAATCGAGGGCAAGATCGACCTTGCCCTGCTCAGAACGCGCGCAGGCTATGTCCGTCTACGCTTTTGCTTTGGAGGGAAAAAAAAGTGGTCGGTATTCCGACCAAAAAATGAAAGTCGCGGCCCATCTGCACTCTGGCGCAGACACGATCCGCGACGAAGGACACTCGACTTAGGTCGCCTGAAGGGCTCTTTTAATGCGGCAACTTCTTGCTGGCTCCGGTACGCGCCGGCAACGTGTTCACCGCTCGACGCTGGTTGCGATCACAAGCGATCCGCCAATTCTTCATTGTCTTCCGCTGAAGGCGTCACGCTCTTGGTGAAGATCTGTGTGCTGGAGACGATTTTCTCCAGGTGCTTCATGATCTTGTTTATGTCCGCAGGTTTCTTGAAGCCGTCCGGGTCGGGCGCATCTTCCGCCGCCACCGTGAGCAAGAACTCGTAGCACGTCCCGCGCGAATGTCCCGCGTAAGCGCGTTCCAGCACCCTAGTGCCGGCGGTTTCGCTCTCTTGCTCACTCCACCAAAACGCGAGCCCTTGTATCATCGTCGTTTTGGACGCGGCGCCGGAGCGAATGAGACTGGTATCCCGGCAACTCGTCTCCGTCCCGCCCTCATTGATCACCAGCTGGACAGACCCATGTTCAAAGGTGGTGTTCGGATATCCGTCTTCCGGGATCAATATCGTTGCTACCAGCGTCGCTCCCGGCTGCTCGCTGTCCAAATCCTCTTGCCTCTTCAGGAAGAAGGAGTGCTCCTCCAAGTCTCCTTCCTCCAGGGAATAGTTGCGGGGATAACGAAGCGAAATTCCCTCTTCCGGATTGTTGTAGATCGAAAGAAAGGCTTCGTGCGGGGCGTCCTTGCGCGCCGCATGCGTATTTCTGCCGGCGAAAGAAGCTTCGTTCGCATTCTTAGTCGAACTTCTGCCCATGGAGCTTCTCTGCGCAGGCGATATCTGTGCCGATCTCGCTGCCTCTCCACTGCAGGCCGCAAGTTTCATCGAGCTAGCGGCAATAAAGACCGCGATAAGAAATCTTCGTTCCAGCATGGCGACCTCCTGCCAAGCAGCATCAGCCGCTACGTCGCACGAAGCACGCCATCGCTTAAGTTATTCTAGGGAAAGTACTTAGTTCAGAGGGAGCCCGTGGCGGACGTGGCCCGGGGGACACATTGTTGTTTCTCGAACGCGATTTAGTCGAACGTTGTGCTATTCGGCAGGCAGCTTCCGGTCAGGCGCAATCCATTCGCGTCTCGCGCGCCGGTCACGCACCACGTCAAAGCTATAGAACCGGCGGTAGCGATCGCGGTCCTCTCCAAAAGCGTTTACTGACGAACGCACCGCCTCCAGGCGCGAGCGGAAGCGCCCAGCGCGAAGGAACGCTCCGATTTCCGTGGACCAAAATCGCGTCAACGTCTCGTGATACCCGTTGTCCTCGGTATTGGGTGTGCCTACGGATGTGTTGTGGTGCAAAATTCCTGCCTTCATGATGGCGAATGTCGCCTCGAAGGTATGGTCAAATGCGAAGTACGCCGCCGTGGCCACATGCGCGGCGTGCGTCCATGCGGACTTTGGCAGCTTGCCCGCTTTCCAGGTTTCCACGAATTGTTGCAGGGCCGCCTCGCTTTCCAAAAACGCAACTGTTTCGTGGTTAACGACAGGATTGCTGGAATCCCTGTTTTCGGGTGCGTTAGGATGCATATGCATTTGGCCCATTGTCCTTTCTAAGTGTAGTATTATGAAACGAAGGTCATAATCCGTCAAGACCTTCGTTTAGTAGGAATATGCCAATGGACTCCCTCGATGCCAAGGCCCTTAAGTTCCTGATGCGCAGCGGTCGCGTTACCTGGGCCGAACTGGGCCAGCTCCTCGGGCTCTCCGCGCCCTCCGCCGCGGATCGCGTACGCAAGCTCGAAGAAACCGGCGTCATCCGCGGCTATGCCGCTCTCGTCGATCCGGCGTCGACGGGCCATCCTTTGACCGCCTTCATTTTTGTCTCGCTGGCCAGCCATCGCAATCGCGCCGCTTTTCTTCGTGCTATCGAAAAACTGGAGCAGGTCGCCGAATGCCACCACATTACCGGCGACGACGATTACCTTTTGAAAGTCCGCTGCCGTGATACGCAAGATCTCGACCATCTGCTGGCCAAGGAGCTGAAAGAGAAGATCGGCGTGGCGCGAACTCGCACTACCATCGTCTTATCGACCGCGAAAGAGTCCGTACTTGTGCCCCTCGAAGAGTTAAAGAGTGGAAGAGTTAAAGGATGAAGGAGTTAAAAAGGTTTTCAGGGGATTTGGTTCAGCATCGTTTGAGAAAAGGTCCTAAATGAGCAATCACGACGAAATGCTGAAAATCGCCATTGAAGAAGCGCGCCAGGGGCTCGCCGAAGGTGGCATCCCCATCGGAGCAGCTCTTTTCGATCGTAACGGAAACCTGCTCGGGCGCGGCCACAACCGCCGCGTCCAAGAGAACGACCCATCCATCCACGGAGAAACCGATGCCTTTCGACGGGCCGGACGCCAGCGCACTTACCGCGACAAAATCATGGTCACCACGCTAGCGCCTTGCTGGTATTGCAGCGGCCTCGTGCGGCAATTCGGCATCTCCGCCGTAATCGTGGGCGAATCCGTAAATTTCCGCGGCGGCATCGATTGGTTGCGCGAAAACGGCATCGAGATCATCGACCTGCACTCCACCGAGTGCATCGAACTCCTGGCCGATTACATTCGCAAAAATCCCGCCATTTGGAACGAAGATATCGGCGTCGACTAACTCCGCCAAGCACGAGGGACAGGCGTGTGCGCGGTAGAAAATCTCCCCGGCCGCGGCAATTTCCTCGTACACTTTTGGCGATGACCGCTGATGTCGAATGGGTGCGCGAACTGTGTCTCTCGTTTCCCCACGCCACCGAACAGGTCACCTGGGGCGCCGACCTCACCTTCAGAATTACGGGGAAAATTTTCGCGGTTACCGTTCTTGAGCCGGCTAAGGTCTGGCTCTCTTTCAAATGTTCGCCGGAAAATTTCGCGGAGCTTACCGAGCACGCCGGCATTATTCCTGCGCCTTACCTGGCTCGAGCCCAGTGGGTAGCGCTGGAAACGAAGGACGCGCTGCCAAAGCAAGAACTCGCTGCGCTTATTCGTGAATCTTACGACATCGTTTTTGCCAAGCTTCCCAAGAAAACTCGCGAAGCTTTGCTGCAAGCGCCTCGCCCCCGCAGCAAGCGCAAAAGCGCCGCGCGTAAGTCACGCAAGCACTCCTGATTCCAGAAACGCAAAACCATGTCCCGGGTGGCTGGAAATGAAGGCCGTTTTACGATTCAGGACGGCGGGGCCACGATTCGACGATTTGACAACTGTCTAACAATATGGTATAATTACCTTCAGGCAGGAAGCCTGGGACCACTCGAAATCCGGCCCATGACCACACTTCCGGTCTAAACCGTAAAGGAGCCACATGACGCCCAAGATCGGACCAAAAAAGCTCTATCTCTTCCGGCTAAGCACTACGACCGTTCCTCTGCCCGCGGGGCAAACGCTGGAAATGAGTTCCGGCTGTTATCTCGTTGAGACTACTGACGGCAAGCGCATCTTGATTGATACGGGAATGGCCCCGGAAGCCGCGCGCTCGCCCGGCCCGCCGTGCACGAACGAAAGAAACGTCTTGGAGCATCTCGCCAGCCTGAATCTGCGGCCGCAAGATATGGACGTTCTCGTCTGCACGCATTTCGACGTCGACCACGCCGGCTATCACGACCATTTTGCTTCCGCAGAACTAATCGTGCAGCGCGAACATTACACTCTCGCGCGCAACGGTCACCCGCGGTTCGCGGCGGCGCGCAGTCATTGGGATCACCCGGCCCTACGCTATCGTCTCGTCGATGGCGACGTCGAGCTGTTCCCTGGCATCACGCTTCTCGAGACCAGCGGCCACGCTCCCGGCCATCAGTCTGTGCTGGTGCGATTGCCAAAGACTGGCCCGGTCCTGCTCGCCATTGATGCGGTCGCCCTGCAGCGCGCCTTTAGCGTTGATCGCAAAGCCTCGCCAATCGATGACAATGAGCAGCAACTGCGCGCCAGCACCAAAAAGCTGCTGGACCTGGTTGAGCGGGAGCAAATCAAACTAGTCATATTCCACCACGACGGTTTGCAATGGAGCTCACTCCGACGATCGCCTGAATACTACGATTGAGGGTCAGAGGTTTCGAAAAATGAGGCCGGGAGACGCCATTGGGCGAGTACAATGCGAGGACTCGGGAGGGAAATTATGAACACGCGGCGCAATGCGGTTCCAGCATTCCTCTTCGCACTCTTCTTCGTAGCCGGCGTCACCGTCGCACAGCAAAGTGCCGCGCCGCCCAGCAACGTGCCTGCGCTTCCTGCCGACATTCCCGCGGACGCCAACCACTGGTCCGTTGTTATCATGGGCATCCCAGCAGGCCAGCAGGCCACTTGGACCACCCCCGACGGCAAGCATCACGCCTTTTTTCAATTCAACGATCGAGGCCGCGGGCCGAAAACCACCACGGTGCTGACCGTGGGCGCCAATGGTTTCCCAGTTTCCGAAATCACGGAGGGCAACGACTACCTCAAGGCCGAAGTGCACGAAGAGTTTTCGATGGATGCCGGCACCGCGCGCTGGAAGAACAAAGCCGAGCAGGGTCAGACGAAGCTTGCGGGCGCAAATTTCTATGTGTCGATGTACGGGCCTCCGGAAGAGAGCGCCTTATTGGTGCGTGCCGCGCTTGGCAATCAAGGGAAGCTGGCGCTGCTACCCGAAGGCGAAGCGCGTGTGACAAAAGTGCGAGAGAGCGATGTGGAAGCCAGCGGAAAGAAACAGCGTGTGACGATTTATTCCGTTATCGGCCTCGACTTTTCGCCGAACTACGTGTGGCTCGATGAGAGTCGGCAATTCTTTGCGGCCGGCGACCCCTGGTTCATGGTCATTCGCGAAGGCTGGGAAGCCTCGCAAGGCATACTGCTGAAGGTCCAGCAGGAAATCAACGACCAGCGAGCGCGGGACATCGCCCAAAGGCTCGCGCATCGCCCGGGAAAGGGAGCTCTTTTTCAGCACGCTAACGTCTTCGACGCGGAAACGGGAAAAATTCTCGCGGATCAGGATGTGCTCGTGACCGGCAACAAAATCTCCAGCGTAACTTCAGCGAAGAAACACAACGCCGGCGATCTGAACCAATTCGAGCTCATCGACGCTTCCGGAAAAACCCTCATCCCGGGACTCTGGGACATGCACGCGCACGTCAGCGAAAATGACGGCCTATTGAATCTTGCTGCCGGCGTGACCACCGTCCGCGATTTAGCCAACGATACGGACACACTGCTCGCGCGCCGCAAGCGTATTCAAGATGGCTCGGAGCTCGGTACGCGCATCCTTCTCGCTGGCTTCATCGACAGTCCGGGCCCCTACCAGGGGCCAACCAAAGTCCTCGCAGCGACCGAGGCCGAGGCTCGCGCCGCAGTCGATAATTACGTGAAGCTCGGGTACGTGCAGATCAAAATCTACAGCTCCGTTAAACCGGAGCTTGTTCCCGCCATCATCGACGAGGCTCACAAGAATGGTCTGCGGGTCAGCGGCCACATTCCCGCCAACATGATTGCATCCCAATGCGTGAAACTGGGCTTCGATGAAATCCAGCATGTCAATTTTTTAGTTCTCAATTTTTTCCCCGAAGTAAAGGACACGCAGACGCGTGCGCGTTTGACCGAACCCCCGAAGCTGGCCGCTCGGCTCGATTTGGACTCCGCGGAAGTCCAGGCCTTCGCGCGTCTTTTGAAAGAACACGGCACCACTCTCGACCCCACCATGAGTATTTTTGAAAACGATGAGCTCAGCAGACCCGGCGAGATCCCGGTTACCTACGCTCCCGTTTTCCGGCGGCTTCCCACACAAGTCCGTCGAGGCATGCTCGGCGGCGGTCTGCCAGTGCCAGAGGGCATGGATGAGACTTTCAGGGAATCCTTCGCCAAGATGGTGAAACTCGTCGGCCTGCTCTATAAAGCCGGCATTCCCATTGAAGCCGGCACCGATTCGCTGGCCGGTTTTACATTGCACCGCGAGTTGGAACTCGACGTACAAGCCGGCATTCCACCCGCCGAAGTGTTGAAACTCGCTACCCTCGGCGCCGCGCGCATCATGAAAAAAGACGCCGACCTAGGCTCCATTTCAGCTGGAAAACTAGCCGATGTGGTGTTGATCAATGGAAATCCTGAGACAAATATCAGCGACGTGCGAAGAACCGCCCTGGTAATGAAAGACGGCGTCCTCTACCACCCAGCCGAACTCTACGCCGAATTAGGAATTCAACCGTAAGCTTCCTTGCAGAGGCGTCGCTTCAATAACGTTCGACCCCAGACGTCTCGCCCACAAAAGCAAAAGGCCCCGCCTTGCGACGGAGCCTCTGCCAATGACCGAACCTGCCGCTTACCTGCCGAAGCGGTACACCAAGCCACTCTGCAGCCGCAAGTTGTTCTGCTTCGCGCCGCTGAAGTGCGTGTAGAGGTACTCCGCCTGGATCGCGCGGAACGCCAGGTGGCGGGTCAACTTGAAATCGGCGCCGCCGCCAAACGTCATCGCGAACGTATTCACCGAGCTCGACGGAAAGCCCGTCACGGTCGCCGACGCGGTTTCTCCGCCCAACAGCACTTGCACGTAGGGAGTAAACCGGCCAGAGTTGTGATACGCCAGACGAGGGCCGAACAAGTAGTTGATTTCATGCGCCGCGCTGCCCGCCGGAAGCCCGGTGATTCTGCAGCCGCCGATGTCGCCAACAAGTCCAAGCCACGCATTCGCGTTCACCGCGAACGTGCCGCCTGCACCCTGGCAGCCCTGGCTAGGAGCACCTTGGCCTGGATTGATTCGGACATACTGATATTGTCCAGAAATTTCCATGCTCCGGGTTTCCTGGGCCTGCGCGATACTGGTCGCGAGTAGAGCGAACCCAAACAGAATGAACAATTTACGCATCATTCCCTCCAATTGAACATCCCCAAGAAGGGGTAGTACTATTACTATCCTGAAGGAGGCAGGCACGCTCGGCAAGCACCAACTTTTACGTGTTTCCCGAGCGTAAACAGGCAATTGGGACAGGTCGGACTGTTTCAGGGCGGAACAAAAGATCCCGCAGTTTCAGCCGCGCGGCCCAGGCCCAAAGGGGCCACAGCAGAAGTCAGTGGATCCGGCGCGATGTGTTTACGAACGCGATCGCCGGTCAAGGTGGGTTCACGGACACGATCAAGGGGGCGCGAGGCAAGTACTCTTGTACTGTTTTCCGTTCGGAATTGTGGTACCTTCATGCCATTGTCAGATGTTCGGGGTGAATTCAGAATAGCAGTTGTGTGGACCCGCGGCCTTCTCCGCAATTCCATTGGTTCACTTCAGGATTCTGATTACAGGCGTATTCTCTTTTTCGGCTGTGCGCTGCGGGTAGCGCAGCAAGAATAATTTACGGCCGCCGCAGTTTTGGCGGCTGAGTGCGAGGTAGCTAGTCCCCATGGCAATTATTCACTTTCGCTGCAAAGAGCGCCGCCGCACAGTACGCGTGATGCTGACGGTGCCTCTGCGCGTGAGCGGGCAAACAGAAATTGGCGAAAAATTCTCGGTGCGGGCGCTGTCGCATTCGGTGAGCCTGCACGGCGCGTCCGTCGAGTTGGAACAGGGCGTGGTGCTGGGCGAAGTGCTTCACCTCGAAAACGAAATCACGAGAGAAAAAGTGGAAGGCAAAGTGGTTTCCATCCGCCGCGCGCGCGACGGCAAACGTTACGTATCCATTGAATTCACGGAAGCCGATCCGAATTTCTGGCACATGGCGTTCCCGATCCCGGGCGCCAGGCCGATGCGCCGCGTCATATCCTCCAAAGTTTCCTCTCTCTAGCAAGCGAGCGGTTTGGTTGTGCTCCGTTCACGCAAATCGCCGGCCACAGCTACGCGCAATCCTCCCAAAAAACTCCCGGAATCCAAGGTAACCGCCCTTCACGAAAATGGCGTTCGTACGATACCGCGAAAAATCGGACTGATTTCGGACACCCACGGGCTGCTGCGCGAAGAAGCGCTGCAGGCGCTGCGCGGCTTGGATTTAATCATTCACGCCGGCGACGTTGGCGATTCGAACATACTGGATATGCTGCGGAAAATTGCGCCAGTCGTGGCAGTGCGCGGAAATGTGGACACGGCCGAGTGGGCGAAATCTCTTCCGGAAACAGCGGTAGTGGAGGCCGGCGGCGTGAGGATTCTTGTCTTGCACGATGCGAACGCGCTGGATTTGGATCCGGGGGCGGCGGGATTTCAGATTGTGGTGAGCGGGCATTCGCACAAATTTGGGCGGAGCGAGCGAAAGGGAGTGATGTTCCTAAATCCGGGGAGCGCGGGCCCGCGGCGATTTAATTTGCCGATTACGGTAGCGCGGCTGGATTTGGGAGTGAGGCCGTGGAGCGTAGAGTTTGTTGATTTGGAAAAAGGGGGTAGAGTGAGGTGAGGCGCGCCGATTCAAGAGCGTTCCGATCGTTTCGAATGAGGCAGCGGCGCAACGGAGAGCGACGATGAAAAAGAAGAGCAAGAAGAGCGGCAAAAAGCGGGCAGCGAGCAAGAGCGGAGTTTCGGCGAAAGCAAAATTGAGCGCGAGGAGCGGAAAGAAAAAAGTTTCCACCAAGCGCAAGCGAGCGGCGCGGCGGAGACCGGTCCGCGAGAATGAAGACGTAATGGGAAGCCAAAGCGTGGAGACGGTGCCGTTGTCGGCAGTGCGATCGAGAGGGCGGGCGGCGCGAGCTGCTGCGGCAGGAGGCGGGGGCGGCGACTACAGCGGCCTCTCTCCGGTGGAAGGCGCTGACTCGGAGAGTCCAAGAGAACTGCTGGAAGAGGGGCAAACGTTCGAGTCAGGAATTGTAAGCGGCGTGCAGAATGCACCGAACGCCGACGAAGGCGAAGTGCGCACACGCGAGGTTCCGGAGGACGACGTTCCGCTGGAGTACGACGACCAGGATCGCCCGTAAGCTCGCCCAATTGTATGTATTTACGAGCGGTTCGCGAATAGTGCACATCACTATAGCTACTGCTACTGGCTTGGATGGTGGGGCGCCTTTACTCGTGCAGGACAACGCTGAGAAGGGACTTGTTGACTTTGATTTCGCCGTTATAGTCGATGAAGCCGAGCTTCCTGAACTTGTTCATGAACATATTCACGCGAGTGCGGGTGGTACCGATCATTTCGGCCAAGGTTTCCTGGGAGACCTTCTGAAGCACGCGCTCGGGCTGGCCTTCCTCATCATAGCGGGCGAGGAGGAGCAGAGTGCGCGCCAGGCGCTTCTCAATGGAGTTGAAGAGCTGGTCAACCAAATCAGCCTCAACGCGGATGTTGCGTGCAAGCATGTGAGCGATGAAACGGTCGGAGAGTTCGTGTTCCGCGTGGAGCACGCGGATCATTTCGGGTTTTTCGATCATGAGCACGGTCGTCGGTGCAATTGCTGTCGTCGTCCCCATGCGAAGTGTCTGGCCGGCCATACCTCCTTCTCCAAAGAAGTCACCAGGGCCAAAAATCGCCACGATAGCTTCCTTGCCAGCCTCACTTACTACCGTTAGCTTCACGCTCCCTTTCTGGACATACAGGACACTATCCGCCGGATCGCCTTGAGAGAAGATGGTCTGGTTTTCCAGGAACTCCGTAACCTTTCTCGATGCTCCGACGGATTCGAGAAATGTCTGTGCGTCGAAGTCGGTTTTCTTGTTTGGTATGCCGGACGATGAAAGCTTCTTAAGTCTCCTAGGAGTAGCCATGTCGTTCCTCCCGAATAAAGAAGGACCTACCTCGATTGTACCCCTGGCGAGCACTAGCAAGGGAAACTATCCGAAAAGTAAGTGGCGTTTTTCGATTCCGGCTCGGATTGACGTTACAAAAAGCGCCGTTTGAGGAGCAGTTAGGACATCAGCGGAGCCTCTGTGCCTTGAGAACGCTAAGTGGAACTACTTCCCTGGAAGCTCATGCTTGAAATGGCTTTCCACATCTCCGCGGCTCAGCGGGTTTCCTGCTTTGTTCAATACAACTGAATAGACGACCTCATGCCCTGCAAGCTGCGCGGTGATAAATGCCCCGTCTTCCGGCAGTTCTTGATAGATGAATTTCACTTTTCTGCCGTCTTCAAGTGTTTTGATCCATTCTTCGTCTGGCATTTTTTCGCTATCTCTTCAGGTGAGAATCTAACAGGAGTTTAGTATCACCTTCCTGTATTATCTCCGTAATGGTATGTCCTACCGCAAAGATTCTCTTTGAGAATTACGCCAACGCCGCGATGGAGCAATTCGAGGCCGCTGACGCGTTAGCTACTCTGGTGGGGCTACATGGGCAGTTTGAGGAAGCCAAGAAGCATGCTGAACAGGCGCACGCGAAATGCAGTATCGCCCGCTTGGCCCTGGAGCAACATCGAGCACAACACGGCTGTAGGAAGGGTATTCCTAACGGGCGGTAGCTGGGCGCAGGCGGGTTTATGAAAGCCATTCGCTCTGTAAAGGTCTCCACCGAGAAGTACCTTCGAAATTCGATCCGCGCCTATTTCGAGGGTGAGCAGGGTTGCGACCTTCGCTGGATTAGCGGAATCCTACGCTCTTCTCCGGTCCAGGCGCGCTCAATCTTAGAGACATGCTTCAGTCAATATGCGCCGACAGAGAGATACCGGGATTTGCTTGGCAGGCTTTGAACCTCGGCCTGCAATTTCCGCGAGCACGCTGCTAACTGCGCTTCGATTTCCTTCTCGATGG